>Ga0068863_100001098_pt1 | contig 27031 bp, 22 predicted proteins | sample KBSSwiS62_FD_66596 | JGI IMG/M metagenome (GOLD analysis project Ga0068863, IMG submission 66596) | Switchgrass rhizosphere microbial communities from Kellogg Biological Station, Michigan, USA - KBS Switchgrass S6-2 | ecosystem: Host-associated > Plants > Roots > Rhizosphere > Soil ... | reverse complement strand
GCGGAGCCGACCTGGGCCGCCTCCTGGCCGCGCAACGGGGCCCACAGCCCGAGCTCGCCCTGGCGCTGCAGCGCGGTGGCCTCCTCGTCGAGCCGGCGGACGACCACCATGTCCGTGTAGAGGTCCAGCAGGTCCGCTGTGCCCACGTGCGCCGCGTGCGCCGCGATCTCCCTGGCCCGCGCCTCGTCCCCGGCCCGCGCCGCGTCCCCGACCGGCACCGCCTCTCCGGCGTGCGCCTCGGTCTCCCGCCCGGTCGCCGTCGTCACCCGGCGTCCGTCGGGCGTGAGTAGCTGTATCAGCTCCGTCACGTTGGACAACGATAGGCCGGTCACCCGTAACGGCAAGCCAGAACTTGTTCCCCCTGCCGTCGGGGGCGCCGTCCGGTGCCGCTGGAGCGGGGTCGGTACGGTGACTGCGTGACCGGATCCCAGGAAGCGTCCCTGCCCACGTCGCCGGCTGCCAGGCCCCTGATCGACGGCGGCGCGCTCGGCCGGGTCGGCGTGTGGAGCGGGCAGTTCGACTTCTCGCCGGCCGGCGTCGTGCGCGAGGCCGTCGCGGAACTCGACGAGCTGGGCTACTCGACACTCTGGACCGGCGAGGTCAAGGGCCGCGAGGTGCTGGTGACGGCCGGGATGATGCTCGCCGCCACCTCCCGGATCACGATCGCGACGGGGATCGCGCAGATCCTGGCCCGCAACCCGCTGACGATGGCCGCCGGCCAGCTGGCGCTCGCCGAGGCGTTCCCGGGAAGGTTCCTGCTCGGCCTCGGGGTCTCGCACGCCGAGCTGATGCAGATCCGCGGGGTTCCGTACACGAAGCCGCTCGGCCAGATGTCGGCCTACCTCGACGAGATGGACCGGATGGCCAGCGAGCAGTACCGGGCGGTGCCGCCGCCGGCCTCCAGACTGAGCTCCGACGGCGTCGATCCGGTGGGTGCCCCGGGGCCACAGCCGCGGGTGCTCGCCGCGCTCGGGCCGAAGATGCTCGAGCTCGCCAGGGACCGCGCCGACGGGGCGCACACCTACTTCGTGCCGCCCGAGCACACGGCCGCGGCCCGCAAGACGCTCGGCTCCGGCAAGCTGCTCATCCCCGAGCAGGCGTTCGTGCTCGACACCGACACCGAGCGCGCCCGGGAGCTGGCCCGGCGGCATACCGGCTCCTACCTGCGGTTGCCGAACTACACCAACAACCTGCGCCGTTACGGCTACACCGACGACGACTTCGCGAACGCCGGCTCCGACCGGCTGGTCGACCTGATCGTCCCGCACGGTGGCCCGGAGGTGCTGGCCGCGCGGGTCGCCGAGCACCTCGACGCGGGCGCCGACCAGGTCGCCGTCCAGGTTCTCGACTACGACCGGCGGGGGCTGCCGCGACGCCAGTGGCGCGAGCTGGCGCCCGCGCTGCTCGCCCGGTAATCGCGTGGTCCTGCCCGTGTCTGCGTACCGTGTGCTCTGGCTGGGGAGCCAGAAATGGGCGGGGTGGATGCGGTGCCGTTGCGCGCGAATCGAGATGGGCCGGACAGTGTCGGCGCCAGTGCCTGGAAGGCTGGCGCCCGCAGCGCCCGCGGTCGTGAAGCCGGCAGCCGAAGCACCGGTGGCCGCGGCGCGGCAGACCGGATGGGCCGCCGCTCGGCGGGCCGCTGGAGTGGGTTGGCGGGAGCCGGGCTGGTCCTGGCGACCGCCGGCGTGACTCTGGCCGGCTGCGGCCTGCTCGGCCGCACGTCCTCTCGCGGCGCCTCCGGTGCCGCGGGCGCCGTCCCCTCGTCGGCCGGTGTCGCGGCCCAGGCCATGGCGATGGCCGTGCCGCCGGGCGGTGCCGGGCGGGCGCCCACCGGCGAGCCGGTGACACTGGAGTTCGGCGGCGACGTGCACTTCGCGGGCGCCGCGGCCGCCGCGCTGAACGGGTTTGGGCCGATCGTCCCGACGCTCAAGGCCGCCGACCTCACCATGGTCAACCTGGAGACGGCGATCACCACCGGTGGCGACCCGGCGGACAAGGAGTACACCTTCCGCGCTCCGGCACAGGCGTTCACTGCGCTGCGGGAGTCCGGCGTCGACGTCGTCACCATGGCGAACAACCACGGCATGGACTATGGCGAGACCGGCCTGCGCGACACGCTGGCCGACGCGAAGGCCGCGGGCTTCCCGGTAGTAGGGATCGGCGCCGACGACACTGCCGCGTTCCAGCCGTACAGGGTCACGATCAAGGGCCAGCGAATCGCGGTCATCGGGGCGACCCGAGTGCTGGACGACCAGCTGGCCGCCGCGTGGACCGCGGGCCCGAACAAGCCGGGCCTCGCGTCCGCGAAGGATCTCAGGAAGCTGCTCGCCGCGGTCCGGGCGGCTCGGGCGGACTCGGACACCGTCGTCGTCGACCTGCACTGGGGCGTCGAGATGCGTGCCTGTCCCGGGGCGGACCAGACCGACATCGTGCCGGCCCTCGTCAACGCGGGCGCGGACATCGTCGTCGGCTCGCACGCGCACGTCCTCGAAGGCGGCGGCTGGCATCCGTCGGGCGCGTTCGTCGACTACGGCCTCGGCAACTTCGTCTTCTACGCCTCCGGCATGGGAGCCACCACCCAGAGCGGCGTCCTGCGCCTGACGGTCCAGGGCCGAGCAGTGACCCAGGCCCAGTGGCTACCGGCCCGCATCTCCGGCGGTCTGCCCATCCCGGCCTCCGGCGCCGGCGCGCAGCAGATCCTCACCACCCTCGGCGGCCTGCGGCAATGCGCCGGTCTCAACGCCACCCCACCCACCTGGGGCGCCATCGCCGCCTCGGCTCCGACCACCGCGGCGTCGATCAACGCGGCCGCAGGGGCCACGCCCACCCCAGGCTGACCCCGACCCCGGCCTGACCCCAACGCCGGCGTGCGGCGGGTGGTGGTCCCATCCCGACGGGCCCTCCGGGTTCCTCGAGGCTCTTGTTCGTCTAGGGCCCGCCATGCGCCGGTGGAAGGCAGGGGTTCAGGAGACGCAGGGCGCCGGTGTTCGGGTAGTCGTAGGTCTGGGTGGCGCACCAGCCGGCGGAGCGCAGGGTGGCCAGTTCGGCGTTGGTGCCGGCGCGGTCGTAGCTGAGAACGAACAGCAGGATGCGGCTCGGTGTTGGGCCTGGCCGCGCCGCCAGCGCCGCGCCCGCCTGGCCGGCACCGACCCGGGTCAGGAAGACGGTCGCGTTGGTGGGTATCCGGGGCCCGATCCGGCCCGGCTTGTCCTGCGGTAGGTACGGGCCGTCGTCGCCGACGTCCATGGCGTACAGCCAACCGGAGCGGGCCAGCCGGCCGCCGACTACGACCAGGTCGCCGGGGCGGTAGATCCCCCGGGCCTGCGCCGTCGCGTCACCCATCAGCGCGACCGGCCGGATCTCGTGGCGCTGCCGCCACAGCGGCCACAGCGCGCTCGCCGACGCGACCGGCGCCGCCACGAGCAGAACTGTCACGGCTACCAGCACGAAGCGCGCCAGCAGCCGCGGCGTTCCGCGCAACGCGTCGAACCGCCGCGCTTCGACCGGGGGACTGGCCGCCTGCGCTGGGCGGAACGCGCCGGGCCCCGGCAGAGCGGGGCCGATGCTAGCGGCCCGCGTTCCGCGGAACGCGCCGCGCCGCCGCGCGCCGAGGCGGAGGCCGGAAGCTGGCGTTCCGCGGAACGCCGCGGCTGCTTGTGCGCCCGGCGGTGGGCCGGCCGGCTGGGGCCCAGTTGCACTGGCTGGCTGTGTGTCGGCGCCGCGGCTGTTCGGGACGGCGGGGCTGACGTTCTCGGTGTGCGTTCCGCGGAACGTGTCGGCTGGCTGTAGGTCGGCCGGGAGGCTGTCCGGCCGGGCGGGGCTGACGAGGTCGGTGTGCGTTCCGCGGAACGCGCCGGTTGGCGGTGGGCAGGCGGGCTGGGTTCCGGCTGCGCTGGCTGGCTGTGTGTCGGCGGGGAGGGTGTTCGGGAGGGCGCGGTTGGCGTCCTCGGTCTGCGTTCCGCGGAACGCGCTGGTTGGCTGTGCGGCAAGCCGAAATCCGTCGGCCTGCGTTCCGCGGAGCGCATCGTGCCCTGTGCCGGGATGGGCGGAGGGGGCCGCTCGGCGGGCGCGCCAGAGGCGGCGGACCAGCGGAAGCCGGGCGAGGACGCTGGCCGGGCCGTCCCAGAGCGGGCCGGGGCGGACGGCGCGGCGCGCCAGGCGGTCGGCGCCGGTGGCGACGATCGTGACCAGCAGCGGGACGAGGAACGTGTTCGTGCGGTTGGCGCCGAACGGCCAGTAGCGGCCGGCGCTGGCGACCAGCGCTAGCACGAGCGCGCCGAGCGCCGCGCCCACGACGTAACGGCCCTCGTCGAGGTGGGGGTCGGCGAGGCGCCGGGCGTTGCCGAGACGGTGATGTCCCTGGCGTCCGCCGCGGGCCAGCGCGACGGCGCCGGCGGCGAATGCGGCGGCCGCGGCCGGTGCGAGTAGCCAGGCGGCGAAAAGCGTGGGGTCGGTGCGGGGGTGGACGAGGTTCGGGTCGTAGCGGTCGATGCCGGTGGGTGCGCCGCCGAGGATGTGGATCGTCTCGCGGACGACGAAGCCCAGGCCGCCGAGCAGGCCGCGCCCGGCGAGGAACTGGGTGTCCCAGAACTGGCTCGCCCGCTGGCTTGACTGGTGGCCGACGAACAGCACCGTGTGCAGCCCGCAGATTCCGACCGCGGGCAGCGTCGTCAACCCGGCCCACAGCCGGTGGCGCCAGCCGACCCGCCAGCTGCCCCAGCGGTAGCCGTAGCCGGCGGAGGCGACGTCGACGGCCGCCAGCGGGACGAGCAGGAACACCGCCGGCACCGAGAACAGCGCGACCATGCCTGCCGCCGTCCGCCAGCCGAGCCGCCGGTGCCAGGGCTCGGTGCCGGGCGCCTGGATCCACAGCCGGACGATCACCAGCGAGGCGAGTGCCTCGATCGAGTAGGGCTTGAGCTGGGTGCCGAGGTCGACGAGGACGCCGGACAGGCCGAGCGCGGCCCCGCCCAGGCCCGCGGCGGCGACCCCGGCGAACCTGCGGATGAAGGCGTAGCCGAGGACCGGTAGCGCGACCAGCGCCACCAGTTCGGGCAGCCGCAGCGCCCAGGCGTGCCAGCCGAGGACGTCGCCGACGGCCCTGGTGAGCGCCGCCCAGCCGAGCGCGGACGGGGTGTTCGCGTGCGCGAGTTCCGACCAGTAGTCCGACGGCGGCTCGGACAGAAAATGCGGGCGCCAGATCTCGTCGTACCAGAGCGGCCTGGTCAGCACGGTGTGGAGCACCACGAGAACGGTGACGACCGCGGTGGCCAGCACGGCCGGGACCAGCAGGTCGGCGGCGGTGGTGATTACGCTCGGTGGCCGATCTTCTGGCGATTCCGGGCCGGCGTCCACAGGTGAGAGAGGTTTATCCACAGACCTTGTCCACAGAGTGCATAGGGCTGTGGAAATCCTGCCTCAGAGTGTGGACGACGCGTGCGCCGGGGCCCGGTCCGGGCCCGCGCCGTTAGCGCTGCGTGTACGTCGACAGGAAGCGATCTATCTGGCCGATCGCGGCCGTCAGGTCGTCGACGTTCGGCAGGGTGACGATCCGGACATGGTCGGGCTTCGGCCAGTTGAAGCCGGTGCCCTGCACCAGCAGGATCTTCTCCGCCCGCAGCAGGTCGAGGACGAGCTGCTCGTCGTCCTTGATCGAGTAGACCTCCGGGTCGAGCCTGGGGAACGCGTACAGCGCGCCGCGCGGCGGGACGCAGGTCACCCCGGGGATGTCGGCCAGCAGCTTCACGACGGTGTCACGCTGCTCGCGCAGCCGGCCGCCGGGCAGCACCAGGCTGCCGGCGCCCTCGTCGTTCGCCAGCGCCGCGACCACCGCGTACTGGCCGGGCACGTTCGCGCACAGCCGCATGTTGGCCAGGATGTTGAGGCCCTCGATGTAGCTGGTGGCGTGCTGACGGGGGCCGGAGACGACCATCCAGCCCGCGCGGAAGCCGGCGAGCAGGTACGCCTTCGACAGGCCGTTGAAGGTCACGCAGACGACGTCCGGCGCGAGCGCCGCCGTGGGGACGTGCTCGGCGTCGTCGTACAGGACCCGGTCGTAGATCTCGTCGGAGAACAGCATGAGGTTGTGCTGGCGGGCCAGTTCCACCATCGCCTCGACCGTGGCCCGGTCGTAGACCGCGCCCGTCGGGTTGTTCGGGTTGATCAGCACCAGCGCCCGGGTACGGGGGGTGATCTTCGCGGCGACGTCCTCGACGTCGGGCAGCCAGCCCGCGGACTCGTCGCAGAGGTAGTGCACGGGCCTGCCGCCGCAGAGGCTGACGACGGCCGTCCACAGTGGGTAGTCCGGCGTCGGCAGCAGCACCTCGTCGCCGTTGTTGAGCAGCGCCTGCAGCGACATCATGATCAGCTCGGAGACCCCGTTGCCGAGGTAGACGTCGTTCGGGCCGATGCCGGTGATGCCCTGACGCCGGTGGTAGTCGACGACCGCGGCGCGCGCGGCCGGAAGGCCCTTGGAGTCGCTGTAGCCCTGTGCGCTCGCGAGGTTCTCCATGACGGCGGCGAGAACCTCGGGCGGGGTGGAGAAGCCGAACGGGGCAGGATTCCCGATGTTGAGTTTCAGGATCCGCTCTCCCGCGGCCTCCATCCGCGCCGCCTCGTCGAGGACGGGACCTCGGACGTCGTAACAGACGCCGACGAGCTTGTCGGACTGGGTGAACTCCATGCCATCCAGGGTAGGCGGACCGTCCACAGGTTATTTACGCCTCGTGGCGGGCCCTGGCCAGCATCACCCGTGCCGGGGCGGTACACGAACGCTTGTACCTGCGCGTTTCGGGCCTCTGGCGCTCGCTCCGCGTGAGTGACTGGGCCGCTGCGCGACTACGCTGCGTCGCTGTGACTTTGGCGCCTTTCGAGGTCCAGGACGGTGGCCCGGGGCGATTAGGTCCCGGCGGAGGCGGTGCTGGACGGTGTCTCGCTGGGCGGCGGCGACGACGGCGGCGGCGGACTGGTCGTCCGCACCGGCGGTGGCTGGGTGCTGGGTGGCGGCGGCGGGCTGGTCGTCCTGGCCGCGGTGGTCGCCGCGGCGGTGGGCCGGACCGTCCGACTGGGCGTCGGCGTGGGCGTGCGCTGGGCCGTGGAGGCGGGCGCGGACGCGGGCGCCGCGGTGGTCGGCGCAGGCGCGACGGCAGCCGCGGACGGTGCCGCGACGCTGCTCACGGCCATCGGCTGCCCGAGCCGGGTAGCCAGCGCGGACCACTGGGAGTCGCCCCGGGTCAGCCCGTCGCGCACCTGCTGCTGGAGAGTGGCGACGGAGATCCGGGTGCCGTCGAACAGGTGCCCGCACGCGGTGACGCCATCCCGGTAGCCGTCCAGCCCGCCGTCGAACAGCGCCTGGGCCGCGGCGTCGGGGGCCCGCGCGCCCGCGCGGGCCTCGGTCACCGCGTCGCCGAGCGAGCCGCACCCCGTCCGCAAGGCGTTACCGTCCTGCTTGTCGAGGTCGGTCCGGACGCCGGCGACGTCGGCCGCGATGAGCTGCCGCATCGCGGCCGTGCCGTTGTACCAGTCGATGACGGCGGTGCCGCCGGCCGCGGCGCCGCCGGCCGGGTTCGCGGACCCGGACCCCGCGCAGGTGGTCGCCACGCCAGCTACCGCGATGAGAACGGCTCCGGCGATGGCGAACGGCTTCCACAGCTCTCTCGGCTCGTCGTCGGCCTTGGCGGAGGCGCCCAGCCGTGGGGATGCCATCCGTCCGTTCTCCTTCGACTCGCCGGCGACCGACTCACCGGCGACATCCGGCAGCACGTCTGAACCGAACGATATCGCCATTTACGTGAGCTTCCTGCTCGTACGTCGGTCGGGGCCTGCCTCGGGGAGGAACGTGGGGAGGAGAGGGGTCGTCGGTCAGACAGGTGCCGATCGTCTCCCCACCTGGTAGGAGCGGAGATGAGAAGGTGGAGGGCGTGCCGACCGTGAACCGCAGCCGCGCGAACGATGAGCCGGCCGGGCGCGCCTCCGCTCCGGCCGGCCGGCCCGCCGCCGGGCGGGGGACCGCGACGCGGTCGACCCGACAGGGCGACGCGGTCTCGGCCGCGCTCGCCGCGACGAATGCCTTCACCAGCGCGCAGGAGCTGCACGCCCGGCTGCGCGCCGACGGCCAGGCGGTCGGGCTGACCACCGTCTACCGGCACCTGCAGGTGCTTGCGGAGCGCGGTGAGGTCGACGTGCTGCGCCTCGACGACGGCGAGACGGTCTACCGCCGCTGCGCCACCGGCGCGCACCACCACCACCTGGTCTGCCGGGAATGCGGGCACACCGTCGAGGTCGCCGGTTCCGAGATCGAGCGCTGGACCGAGCAGGTCGCCGCGGCCGAGGGATTCACCGACATCGCCCACACCGTCGAGATCTACGGGCTGTGCGCGAACTGCGCGGCGGCGGACGCCTGACACGCAGGAGGCGGCGTGCGGAGGTCTCGCCGGAGCGCAGCGAGGGCGGGGCCGGAGTACGCAGCCGACGGAGTGGCAGCGGTGGTACTGACACGCAGCCGACGGAGTGGCAGTGGTGGTACTGACACGCAGCCGACGGAGTGGCAGTGGTGATACTGATCCTGCTGGGCAGGCCGGGGCCGTCGCGGTCGGCCGCGCTGGCTGACTGGCGTCCCGGTCAGCCGCGCTGGCCGGCCGCCAGCGCCGGGCGCGCCGAGCCGCGCAGCCAGGGCGCCAGCAGCAGCGAGCCCGTGAAGAACGCCGAGACCACCAGGACGATCGCGCCGCCGGCCGCGACGTCCCACTGGGCACTGACCGCCAGGCCGACGACGCCGGCGAACGCGCCCAGCGCCATCGCGAGCGCCGTCATCGGGCCGGTTCGCGCGCACCACAGCCGGGCGGTCGCCGCCGGGCCGACGACCAGCGCGATCGCCATGATGGTGCCGACGGCCGGGACCGTCGTCACGACCGTCAGCTCCAGGGCGACGAGTACCACCAGGTCGAGCCGGCGCGCGGGATAGCCGCCGGCGGCCAGCGCCGTCGGGTCGAAGGCGCCGAGCAGCAGCTCCTTGCGCAGCGCCGCCAGCAGACCGAGCACGACGGCCGCCGTCACCGCGGTGACGAGCAGGTCGGGCACACCTACGGTCAGGATCGAGCCGACGAGGAACGCGGCGAGGTCCTTGCTGAAGCCCTCCTGCGCCGACATCAGCGCGACGCCCAGCGCGAACCCGCCGGAGAGCACGACACCGGTCACGCTGGAGACGTCCCGGCCGCCGCGCCCGCCCGGCTCGGCCGTCGGCAGTGCGCCGCCGGAACCGCCACGGGCCCCGGCCACCAGTGCGACCACGGCGACGACGGCCAGCCCGAAGACGGCCGAGCCGAGCACCAGCGGCGCGCCTAGCAGCTCGGCGAGCACGACGCCGGGGAACGTCGCGTGGGTGAGCGCCACGGTCAGGAAACTCAGCCGCCGCAGCACCACGTGCACCCCGACCGCGCCGCACAGCAGGCCGACGAGGACCGCCTCGGTCAGCGCCCGGCGAGTGTAGCCGTCCCCGAGCGTGTCCCACAGCGTCATCGGACCGGTCCCCTCGGGGCGGCGCGAGCGGGTGCCTCGGGGGCCGAGGGCGCCGCCGGCCCGGTGGCCTCGCCCGCGAGCGCGGGACGCGTCGCCGAGCCCGCCAGTGCGTCCGGCGCCGTCCGGCGTGACCGCGCGCGGGCGGCCGTGGCGGCGAGTGCGAGCAGGTAGCCGGCGACGAGGACCAGCACGACGGTCGCGCCGGTCGCCAGCCGGATCCCGTGGTCGACGGAGACCTGGTAGCTGACCAGCAGGCCGATCCAGCCGCTGGCCATCCCGAAGACCGCGGCCAGCACGGTCACGACGAGCAGCCGGTCGGAGAGCAGCCGCGCGGCCGCGGCGGGCACCACGATCAGCGCGATCACCAGAACCGTCCCGACCGCGCGGACCGCGGCGACGACGACCAGCGCGATCGACAGGTTCAGGGCGAGGTCGAGCGCGATCACCCGATAACCGGCCGCCTGCGCGGCCTGCGGGTCGAACGCGACCAGCAGCAGCTCCTTGCGCAGCGCGGCCAGCAGCACGACGACGGCGCCCGTGACGACGGCCGTCGTCACGATGTCGCCGTCGCTCACGGTCAGCACCCGGCCGAACAGGAACGCCGTGAGATCCGACGTGTAGGACGACCGGCGCGAGACGAGGACGACGCCGACCGCGAAGAAGCCGGTCAGCAGGATCGCGAGCGTCGCGTCCTCCGCCACCCGCCGGGTCGCCGCCAGGCCGGTGAACAGCGTGGCGGTCAGGCATCCGATCACCAGCGCGCCGGGGAAGATGCCGTGCTGCCCGCTTACCAGGAAGCCGATCACGACCCCGGGGAAGACGGTGTGGGTGAGCGCGTCCGCGAGGAAGGCCAGCCTGCGCAGCAGCACGAACACCCCGACGATCCCGGCGACGCCGCCGAGCAGCAGCAGCTCGATCAGCGCCCTGGTGAGGTACGGCCGCTCGAAGGGGACCGTCAGCAGGGTCCCGAGGGAGGCGCTCACGGGCGGGCCACGAGGACGCCGTGCGCGCCGAGCTCGACGGCGGCGCCGCCGTAGGTCGCCCGCAGCAGCTCGGGGGTGAGCGTCGCGGCCGGCGGGCCGAAGGCGAACTGGTGCCGGTTGAGCAGGCACACGTCGTCGCAGGCCAGGTGGGCGAGCGCCAGGTCGTGGGTGGAGATGACGACGGCGGTGCCGCCCGCGGTCAGTTTCGCGAGCGCGGCGAGCAGCGCGTCCTGCGAGACGGCGTCGACGCCGTTGAACGGCTCGTCGAGCAGCAGCAGCCGGGGGCTGGCCGCGATCGCCCTGGCCAGCAGCACCCGCTGGCGCTGGCCGCCGGACAGCGTGCCGAACCGTTCCTTCGCCCGGTGCGCGAGGCCGACGGTGTCCAGCGCAGCCGCGGCGACGGCCCGGTCCTCGGCCCCCGGGCGGCGCACCCAGCCGATCCGCCGGTAGCGGCCCATCAGCACCACCTGCGCGACCGAGACCGGGAAGTCCGCGTCCAGGGTGTCCGCCTGCGGGACGTAGCCGACCTCACGACGGGCCTTGGCCGGCGCCTGCCCGAGCACGGTGATCGCGCCGGAGACGACCGGGACCAGGCCGAGGATCGCCTTGATCAGCGTCGACTTGCCGGCGCCGTTCGGGCCGATCAGCGCGACGGTGCGCCCGGCCGGCACCCGGCCGCTGACCCGTTCCAGCGCCGCGACCCGGCCGTAGGCGACGGTCGCGTCGGCGAGCACCAGCGCGTCCGCGCCGGTCGCTGAGCTGGGAGACATAGCGTTCAACGGAGCGCCTTTACGATCACGTCGGTGTTGTGCTCTTCGGCATTGAGGTACGTGGCTCCGGCGGAGCCCGCGGGGCCGAGCGAGTCGGCGTACAGCGAGTTCTCGCCGGCGATCACGGCGACGCCGGCCTCCTGGCCGATCGCATCGGCGGTCTTCGGCGGCAATGAGGACTCGGAGAAGACGGCCTTGACGCCGGTCGCCCGGATCTTCGTGACGATGTTCTGGATCGCCTTGCCGGACAGCTCGGCCGAGGTGTCGAAGCTCGGGATGATCGAGCCGACGTAGGTGAGGCCGTAGCGGGCGGTGTAGTAGCCGAAGGCGTCATGGTTGGTCACCAGGAGCCGCTGCCTGGCCGGGATCGTCGCGATCTCGGCCGCGTCGCGCCGGTCGAGCGCGTCCAGTGCCGTCAGGTATCCGGCCAGGTTGCGCCCGAAGACCGGCGCGTCGGCCGGGTCGGCCGCCGCGAAGCCCTTCTCGATGTCCGAGACCATGATCCTGGCGTTGCGCGGGTCGTGCCAGATGTGCGGGTCCGGCTTGCCGGCCTCGGCGCCGGTGCCCTCGCGCAGGGAGACGCCGTCGGCCATGACCACCCGGGTTCCCTCGAAGCCGGACGCGGACACGGCGTCGTCCAGCCAGGACTCCAGCCCGGCCCCGTTGACGACCAGCACGTCGGCGCTGGCCAGGGCGTTCAGGTCGGCGGGTGACGGCTCGTAGTCGTGCGGGTCGACGTTCGGCTTGATCAGCTGGGTGACGGTGACCAGCCCGCCGCCGATCACGCGGCTGAAGTCCCCCGCCTGCGTCGTGGTCGCGACGACCCGCAGCTTGCCGCCGGCCCTGGCCTCGGATCCGCCGCCGGACGAGCCGCAGGCCGTGAGCGCCAGGGTGACGGCCAGACCCAGCACCGCTGCCGTGAGCCGCCCGCCTCGCGCCCTTCGGCCGGGGTTGTCTGGGGCGGGGGAAGAGCGCACGTCGCCACGGTATCGCATGGCCGTAATGAAAACCGTTTCCGATAAGACTTTCAACCAGCTACGCCGCGTCCGAGCCGGGTGAGGTGACCGTCACACGGGCGCGGGCCGCTGGTGGACGCGAGTAGGCCGTGCACGACACATGCGGCGGACACAGCGGACATGTCCGCCGAACCAAACCGACATGGGCATAGGGTCACGGTGTTGTGAGCCCAGTCCTCGCATCGTCCCGAGCTGGGAACTTCGTACGCGCGCTGCTGATCGTCGCCGTGATCACGATCGTGTTCCGCGAGCTGTACCTGCTCTGGGTCTTCCACACCCCGGCGTGGACCTCGCGGCCGCACGAGATCCGCTACTGCGGCAGGTACTACGAGCGCCGCGACGACCCGCCCGACGTGTCGACCGCGGACATGGAGTCGCTGGCCGGCGGCCGGGTGAAGCAGATCATGCGCTCACCGGTGCTGCGCCCGGTCGCTGCCTACCGGCCGGCGAAGGCCTGCCCGCGCTACGTCTTCGCGAAGGTTGGCGCGGACCGGTTCGTCGTCTACACCTACCCCAGCGGGTGACCAGCACCGGACGGGCTGGCGTCCGAAGGGCAGGGCTCCGACGGCCAGCGCCTCAGCAGGCCGGGCGCGGGATGACGGTCTCGCCCGCCGGCGGCAGGCCGGTCCGGTTCGCCGTCAGCAGGTACACCCGGGCGTGGATCGACGTCCGCTGCTGCAGCGCGGCCCGGACGGCGCGGTGCAGGCCGTCCTCCAGGTAGAGAGTGCCGTCCCACTCGACGACGTGCGGGAACAGGTCGCCGTAGAAGGTCGAGTCCTCGTCGAGCAACAGGTCGAGGGCGAGGACCCGCTTGGTCGTTACCAGCTGGTCGAGCCGGACCTGGCGCGGTGGGATCTTCGCCCAGTCGCGCTGGCCGAGCCCGTGGTCGGGATACGGGCGACCGTCCCCGACCAGCTTGAAGATCACCTGTACCTCCCTTGCCGTCTCGTCAATCGTCGCGCGCCGCGGGCGCCGCGTTCGCGGGTGCCGCCGGGTGCCCGCCCGTCGTTCTCGGCGACGTCACCACCACAGCCTAGAATCCCGCGGCCACCTGCCTGCGCACTACCACTCTCCGGCCCAGAGCGGCCCAGGTCGCCGGACACGCGGATCGCGCGGGCGTCGGCTGCCCGTCACCCATCCGCCGCCGCCTCGGCGCTGGGTCGTCCACCATGCCATCCGCCGCGCAATGCGGGCCGCCTCGAGATCGGCCAGCGGTCGCCGGCGGGCCGGCCAGCGGTCGTGGACGGCCCATACCCGCCCAATCGTCACGCGCCTACCTGAGCCAAAGCGCTTGACCCATGCCGTCGCCGTCGCCGTCGCCGCGCTGGACCGGACCGGCCTGACGTGGTGGCAGGTGGACACCCGGGGCGTCCACGAGCTGCGGGTGACCTTCCAGGACCCGCTCACGGAACCGCGCTCGCTCGGCCTGGAGCTTCGCCGCCTCCTGGTGAAGCCCGCCCGGTAGAAGCCCGCCCGGCAGACCCCGGCCGGACGGTTGATCAGTGCACGGTGAACGAGACGGTGCTGGCGTACTCGTCGAAGTCGCTGATCCGCAAGCTGATCCCCATCCGCCAGACGCCGGCGAGCGGGACCTGGGCGTCCTGAGCGAGTAGCTCGCCCGTTCCGGTTGGGACCATCGGGATGTCGATGGGCCCGACCTGTGACGCCGGCAGCGACATGGTCACCGACGCCTGAACCAGCCGCTGTGGTTGGCCCTGCGGGTCGCGGACCCGCACCTCGATCGTCTCCAGGCCGATCCGGGTCGGCGAGACGCGGACGTCGACGGTCAGCGGGCCGGCCGTCGTGGTGGTGTGGAACGGCGGCGCGTAGGTGGCACGGCCGGGCGCGCGGTTCACCAGCGCCGCGGTCACGGCGAGCACCGCGAGGCCGATGACCGCCTCGGCCATCACCCCGCGCCGTAGAACCCCCAGCGAGCCCGCGGTGACTCGGGGCCGGCCCTGCTCGTCGAACTCGTCGTCCTCCAGTCCATCCGCTTCCGGACCGACTCGGGCGGCGTCGGCCTCGGCGGTCATCGCCAGCGCGACCGGGCGGAAGTGCCGGGACACCCAGCGCTGCGAGACGAAGCCGAGCCCGAGCATCGCCAGGACGAACCAGAGCTTGTAGAGCAGCAGCCGGCCATACGCGGTGTCGAACAGGGCGCCGATCGCGCCCACCTCGCGCCAGCTCTGGTAGATCCCGCTCAGTACGATCAGCGCGACCGCCGTCATGGCGGCGCGCGACCAGCGCGGGAGCACCGCCGCCAGCTCGGCGGCCCGTTCGGCCGGAACGGGCGCCACGTCCACGTCGTGCTCGTCGAGGTAGACACGGGCGGCGGCGAGCGCCGCCTCGTCGTCGAGCTCGACCGCCACCCCGGCGCCCTCCGGACCGCCGCCGTGACCGGCGACCGCGTCGGCCCAGTCGGCCTGGTCCTCGTCGCCCGACGGCGCCGGGAGGCCGTTCCGGTCTAGCAGGCCGGCGCCGAGTACGGCGAGGCCGCCGAGCCATACGGACATCGCCAGCAGGTGCACCGTGATGCTCGCGGTCGCGAGCCACGCCCATGAGCCGACCCCGCCGTGCCCGATGAGCGCCGTCGTCACCGCGGTCGCGACCGCGAGGCCCGCGAGCTCGGCCCGGGTCCAGAACGACGGGCGCCAGCCGTCGCCGGTCGTCCCCGGCCGGCCGTCGTCCGGCGAGCTGGCGGTGGCCACCAGCAGGGCGCGCAGCAGCGGGATCGCCAGGAGCAGGGCCAGCAGATGGACCAGAGTGAGCTTGCCGTACCGGTCGGCCAGCGTGGAGCCGAGCGGCGACCACCGGAACAGCGCCGAAAGGCCGAGGCCGTCGGCGTAGGGGCCCTGAAGGAGCAGACACGCGGCGGCGCCGGCGAACGCCGCCGCCCATCCGGCGACGAGCAGCCGTCGCGGCGCTGGCCGGCGCAGCCCGGCGGGCCACAGGACGAGCAGGAAGAAGCCAGCGCCCAGCAAGAGGGCCATCCCCCCGAACGCGAGCAGCCGGGCCGCGCCGAACACGAACCGGGTGACGGGCGAGCCCTTTGTCGTCTCGTTCGCCGCGGCGGTCGCGGCGGTCGCGGAGGGTGCCTGGCCGATCCCGAAGGCGAACCCGCCGGCGACGGGATGGCTGTCCTCGGAGATGACATGCCAGCTGACCAGGTAGGTCCCCTTCGCGAGGCCGGGCTTGAGCGCGGTTGTGACCTGCGACGGCGTCGGCCCGCCGTGCGCGTCGCCGGTGTCCACGCGGTTGCCACGCTCATCGATCACCCGGATCGACGTCGAGTCCGATCGGACGGACTCGCTGAAGCCGAGGGTCACACTCGACGGGGCCGTGGCAACCGCCGTCCCGCCTGCCGGCGTCGCCCGTTCGAGGATCGCGTGCGCCCAGGCGGGCGACGCTCCGCCGCCGATGAGCGCCAGCAGGGCCGTCAGCGTCAGCGCGGCCAGCGTGCCCGCCCGGCGGCGCCGGCTGGTGGGCGCGGCGCGCCGCCGTGCCCGCCGCCCGGCCGCCGGATCGGCCCGCGCGGCGGTCCGGACGTCACTCGCCCGCGCCGGGTACCGGTCCACCGGGCCGGTCGTCGGCGTCGTCAGGAGCCGGTTCGGGTCGGCGGGCGCACCGGAATTGCCGCTGATGGGTCCAGTGCACCTTTTCCAAGCAGCCTTTTCCATTTATGCGTCTCCTGGTCAGGTCGGGCTGCGTATCGGCGGCAATGGAAAAGTCTCGGTCTCTGGCAGGCGCCGCGCGGGAGCCGAGCGCGGCGCCCGGGCGTGGATGGTCCCGTCGGCGGCGACCCCAGACCGCCGCCGACGGGGCCGGTCAGCCGCCGGAGCCCGCGCGGCGGCGGCTCGTCACCAGGGCGAACCCGCCGGTCGCGAGGCCGAGCACGCCGACGACGAGGCCGGCGATGCCCAGGCCGCGGGCGGTGCCGTCCGACTTCGCCGGGGCCGGCGCGGCGGCGGCCGGCGCCGCCGTGCCCGTCGCGCCGGTGGCGTCATCGGTCGCCGGGGTCAGGGTCAGAGTCGGCGCCGGGTTCTCCGGCTCGGGCTGGCCGGGCTGGCTCTCCTCGATCCAACGAACGACCGAGCCGTCCGAGTAGGTCTGCAACGCCTTGAAGCTGATGGACGACACCTTGGTGGGCAGCGGGCCGGCGGAGACGACGAACGAGTCGAACTCGCCGGGCTTGATGCCCGGCCCGTCGGCCGTCCAGATGACCTCGGTGACGATGTCGGTGACCTTGTCACCGTCGTCGGTGACCACCGGGTGGCTGGGCGGCCCGGTCTTCACCTGGTAGGTCCAGCCCGCCTTCGGCTGCACCTCGACCGATGCGATCGGGTTGTCGGCCGGAAACTGGACGTCGAGCTTCGTCGTCGACGCGGTGTCGCTCTCCGTCGGCACGTTGAAGGCGAGCTGGACGAAACCGCCCTGTGGCGCCGTCTTCGGCGAGAGGGAGACATGCGCCGAGGCGGGCACGGCCATGGCGACGACGGCGGCGACGCCGACGGCGAGCACTCCGGCCGCCCGGGTGGCCATCCGCCGGGACAGCTTTCTGGAAGTCGTGTTACTGGACATCGTGGTCCTTCCACCTGAGTGGACAGCAAAGAAGGGTGGGAGCCCGCCGTCGCTCGGGCGCGGTCCCGGCGACACGTGCCGCGGGCACCGCAGAGCGGCGGGCAGGGTGAGGGAGCCGGGCTGACCTCGGGCGCGCCGCGGCGGCGTGCGCCGCGCGGCGACCGGCGCCGACGAGGAGTGCGCCTGGCTCTGGGAAGGTGGGGAAGAGATCCGGGTGGCCGACCTCGCGCCGAGCGGCTCGGCGCGAGACGGCGGTTCAGTACCACCGCGCCACTCCGCCGCCTCCTGCGTGTCAGTACCACCGCTGCCACTCCGTCGGCTGCGTGCTGCGGCCTCGCCCTCACGACCTCCGAAATCGGCTTCGCCGATTCCGCAGGGACCCCGTCGCTCCGGCGAGACCTCGCGCGCCGCCTCCTGCGTGTCAGGCCGCGAGGTGGGTGGCGAACCGGGCCGCCGGCGGTCCACGCCGCCTGGCCGCGCGTCCGACGGGCTGCTCGGCAAGCAGAACCGGGGGCATGCCGGTGCCGGGACGCGTTCCCGGGCGGCCGAGGGCCGGTGCTAGGCCGGTGGCCGCGAGCGCCAGCAACCGCCGCAGCCGCGCGGCGGCCGCGGCCACCGGCGCGAGGATTCGGGCGGCGCTCCGCGGCAGCGCCGTGCGCAGGGCGGCGGCGGCCCACAGCAGCGTGTCGGCGCGGTGCAGCAGGACGCCGGTGGCGACGACGGCAGCGAGGTGGGCCAGCGTCATCGCCGCGGCCCGCGTCCAGCTGGCCCCGTTCAGCTCGACGAGCAGCTCGGCGGGCCGCAGCACGTGGTGGTGATGCGTCGATCCCGTGCCGGCCGCCGAGTGGTCGGCGAGCGCGAACGTGACGTGCGCCGTGAGCTGGGAGAACGTGAGCCAACCGAGGACCGCCGGCAGGCCGCGGCGGCGCCCGGCGAGGCCGTACGCCAGCCGGATGAACAGCAGACCGGTCGCCGCCGCCAGCCAGCCGGGCGGCGCGATGCCGCCGGCGGCGGTGTGCGCCGCGACCGCGAGGCTCGCCGACGCCCCGCCCGCCACGACGGCGCGGACCACCCGGGTCCCGCCGGTGGCCGGACCTCCGAACGCGGGGCCACCGAACGCCGGACCTCCGAACGCGGGACTGCGGGGCGCGGGCCCGTCAGGCGTGGGACCGCGGAAGGCGGCCGGCAGCGCACAGCGGGCCGCCGGGCTGTCGGGCCGCGCGTCGGGGGCGTGGCACTGAGCGTAGGAGGACGCGAGTGGAGGTCCCGTCCGGAGCTTGCGCAGGACGGGGCCGGAGCTCGCGGCCGACGGAGCGAAGCAGAGACGCTCAGCGGGCGGTCGGCGCGCCAGAACCCGACCGGTCGTCACATCCGCGACTCTGCCACATCCGCCCCGTCGCGCAGGGAGCCGCGTCGCGCCCGCGACGGGGTGAACGGGTGTCATGAAGCCCGGCGCCCGCGTGGGCTCCTGTCGTCAAGCGGGGCCGGGTAGCTTCGACGCGGACGGGAACGGACAGCGAGGAGCGGACTGATGGGCGTGTCGACGGGCCCCAGTTTGGCCGAGCTCTACCGCTACCCGGTCAAGGGCCTGTCGGGGGAGCGGCTCGACGAGGTCACGCTCGTCGCCGGCGACGGCGTCCCCGGCGACCGTATCCTCGCGCTCGCGCTGCCGACGACCGAGTTCGACGAGGACAGCCCGGTCCCGCTGGGGAAGCGCGCCTTCCTGATGCTGATGCGCGACGAGCGGCTCGCCCGGGTGCGCACGTCCTACGACCAGCGGACCGGCGAACTGACCGTCGACGACGGCACCCGCCCCTGGTCGGCGAACCTCGCGATCCCCGCCGGCCGCCGGTCCGTCGAGGACTTCTTCGCGGCGCTCGCCGCCCCGACCGCCGGGACCTCGCCCGGCGGCGCGCTCCCGCGGCTGGTCAGCGCCCGCGGCGGGCACCGGTTCACCGACGCGGGGCCGAGCGGCCCGGAGCTGATGCGGGCCGTCTCCCTGGTCAACCTCGCCAGCCTGCGGGACTTCGCCGCCGCCGTGGGTCGGCCCGTCGACCCGCTGCGCTTCCGGGCGAACCTGCACCTCGACGGCCTGGCGCCCTGGGCCGAGCGGGACCTCGCCGGCCAGGAGATCTCCGTCGGTCCGGTGCGGCTGCGGGTGCTGTGCGACATCCCGCGCTGCGCCGCCACCACCGTCAACCCGCGGACCGCCGAGCGCGACCTCAAGGTCCTCAAGGAGCTCCAGACCCGCTACGGTCATAACGAATTCGGCAGTTATGCCACCGTGCTGACGGCCGGGACCATCCGGCCCGGCGACCCGGTCGTCCTGCCCACCGCCGACTGAGCGCAGGAGGAGGCGAGCGGAGGTTCCGTGCGAGGAACGAGCTCGGGGCCGTAGCTCGCGGCCGACGGAGCGAAGCAGAGGCTCTGAGCGCAGGAGGAGGCGAGCGGAGGTTCCGTGCGAGGAACGAGCTCGGGGCCGTAGCTCGCGGCCGACGGAGCGAAGCAGAGGCGCTGAGCGGCGCGCGGCGGCGACGGACCGGTCCTCGCCCACGAGGAATGGAGGATCCGTGCGGGTCGTGATCGCCGAGGATTCGGTGCTGCTGCGGGAGGGGCTGTCCCGGCTGCTCACCGACGCCGGTTGCGAGATCGTCGCCGCCGTCGGCGACGGCCCGGCGCTGGTGGCCGCGATCGCCGCGAACCGGCCGGACGTCTCTGTCGTCGACGTGCGGATGCCGCCGTCGCACCGGGACGAGGGGCTGCGCGCGGCGATCTCGGCGCGGGCTGAGGTCCCCGGCTCGCCGGTGCTGGTGCTTAGCCAGTACGTCGAGAAGCAGTACGCCTCCGAACTGCTCGCCGACGGCGCCGGATCGGTCGGCTACCTGCTCAAGGACCGGGTGGCCGACGTCCGCGAGTTCGTGGACGCCGTCCGGCGGGTGGCCGCCGGCGGCACCGTGATGGACCCGGAGGTGGTCGCGCAACTCCTGGTGCGCAGCCGCCGGGACGACCCGATGGCGACGCTGACCCCGCGCGAGCGCGAGGTGCTGCGGCTGATGGCCGAGGGCCGCTCCAACGCCGCGATCGCCGCCGACCTGGTGGTCAGCGCGGGTGCCGTCGAGAAGCACATCTCGAACGTCTTCGCGAAGCTCGGCCTGGAGGCCTCGGGCAGCGACCACCGCCGGGTGCTCGCCGTCCTGACCTACCTGCGCGAGTCCTGACCGGCCGGCGCGTCAGCCGCGCCCCCCAAGGTCGCCGGCCTGGCGGGTCACCGGTCTGGCATTAGTGCGGTAGCCGCGAAGGTTCTGCCTGCTTCGTAGCTTCCGTTCGGGTGACCCGACCGCGTCCGTTCCGAGTTGTCTGAACGCGCGCTACTGCTCCCACTGGGCCTGACAAGGCTACGGTTGCCCGGCGGCCGGCGGCCGGCGGGCGGCGGCCGGCGGGCGGCGGGCGGCGGTCGCAGCCGGGCCCGGCCCCGGACCAGCCAACGTGTCAGGTGGACGACGCCTGTGGTGACCGGGCGGGCGTGACGAGTACGGCACTACATGTTGGCGGTGCTGCCGGAGTTGAGTGTGCCGACCACGGTCGGGCGCGGCGGGGCCGGGGCGGTCGGGGCGACCGCCGCTGCCGACTGGGAGGGCCGGACCGGCTGCGTCGTCGCCGCCGACTGGGTCGCGACCGGGCTGGTCGGCGCGCCGACGGGCGGCGGCGAGGTGTGGGCCGGCCCGGTCGGCGACGGCGTAGGCGTGCCGCTCACCGGGGGCGTCCTGGGTGGTGAGGACGGCGTGGTCGGGGCCGTGGAAGGGGTGGCCGGCGGCGGCGTCGGCGCGTCGCCCGCGCCCGCCGGGCGCGGCGTCGTGGTGGCGATCACGCGCTGATTGACGACCGGCCTCGGCTGGGCGTGGGTGACGTCGATGGCCGGCGGGATCGTCGAGGCCGGGGTGGCTTCGGGCGGGCTGGTCGGGGCGGCCGCTGTCGCCCTCGTGGACGCCGAGGGCTTCGCCGCCAGCGACGGCGCGACGATCGCCGCGTCCGGGAAGTTCTCGGCGGACAGGTTCGCCGACGGCGTCGGCCAGTTGAGCGCCGCGGTGATCCCGGCGACCGCCACCACCAGCGACGCGGCGACCGCGATCGCCGGCCGGGTGCGCCAGTCCGAGGGGGCCGCCCGGCCGCGGTGCGCCTCCAGGTCGTCGATCGGGACCAGCGGGGCGCCCTGCCCGTCGGCGTAGTAGTGCTGGTGGCTGTCGTGTTGGTGGTCGCCGTGCTGGCCGTCCTGGTACGCCGCGCCGAGTGGTACGACGTTCGACGGGAGCCCGGTGCTCACCGTCGGCGGGTCGACTCCGGCGCCATCGGGGGTCGCGTCCGACCGCTTGACGAGCTGTACCGGCTGGCTGCCGCCGAGCCCGCTCTCGGCGGTCGGGGCCGGCTGGTCGGCCGCGGCCTGGTGACCGCCGGGCCTGGTCCCGTGCCCCGCGGCCTTCCGGCTGAATCGGCCGGCGGTCCTGGCTGGCTGGACGGCGCCGGCCGAGCGTCCGGTGGCAGCCGCGTCTCCGGTGCCCGCGGCGTCTCCGGCGGTCGCGGCGGAGGTGCTTGTCGTCTGCGCCTGGTGTCCGTGCGCGGTGGCCTGCTCGCCGGCGGGCCGCGTCGCCTCACCGGCCGGCCCGCCCGACGCGGCCGGCTGCGCGGCGGCGAGGCCGTGGCCGGGCGTGGCGACGGTCCGGGCGAGCGGGATGGCCGGGTCGCGGGCCGTGCCCGGGGCCGTGGTGGGGGTCTCGGTGGTTCGTGGCTGGGGCACGGCGTCGCGGGCGGCGAGGTGCTCCTTCACGGCGCGCTCGTGGGCGGCGGCGCTGGAGGCCCGGTCGAAGGTCCGCGCCAGGCCCGCGCGCAGGCTCGCGGGGGCGGGCACGACCGCGCCCTCGATCATCGCCTCGGCGCTGACGCCGTGCGGTACCGGCACGCTGCGGGCCTGCGGCGATCCGGACCAGGCCAGGGCGCTGCCGCGCGCGAGCTCCAGCAGCCAGGACCGCAGCCGGGACGGGTCGGAAAGCGGATTCATCCGAGTACGGGCGACGAGTGCGAAAGCGGTGCCCGCCGCTGCCCTGGCGACGGTCGGGTCGCCGAGAACTACAAGACACATCGAGAACACATCGTTCGCGTACCGATCATAAAGATCGTCCAACGCCTGACGGTCGCCGCGGCGTACTCGCGCCACCAGGTCCGCGTCGCCGTCCATATCGCCCGCCGCTCCTGTCGCTCACTCGGACGCACCAATATTAGGAGCCTGCCGTTCGATGGGCGTGAAGCTTGCGAAGATCGCCGTGTCGCGCGTTCGACAGCCCATCCGACTTGACTGTGATGGCTTGATCCATCCGCGTCCGGCCGCGGAAGCCCCTGATGGGCTTCTATGGTTTCTCGTTCGCGTACCGGACGTGCAGCGATTTCGCGTCATGAACCGGGCTGCGTGGCCAGGTGGCGTGGCCGGATGCGGATTCGGCCGGTGCTTGGTGCCCGACTTCCCCTGCTACGTCACGATACCCCGCGCGTCCGCTCATCCCCTTTGGTGCCAGTCTGAGGCGTTTTTCGATCTTGCCGCGGCCGAGGACACCGGGAGCCGAGCCGGCAGTCGTGTCGCGATATAAACCGTTGCGACGAGCCCTTAACCGAATGGTCTCAGCCCGTCTCGGCCAAGAATTCTCCGGGTATCTGGTGTGCGGGGAATCCCATATTTCTGGTAAGCGATTTTCCGGTAATCAGCCGCGGGCCGGCACGGTACTGTGATCACCTGCGGAACGATCACCTGTGGGATCGAGGTGGCCGTCCCCGCGTTCGGCCTGTTCGCGGCCACCGGGCGTGCTTGGCCGCGGGCGCGTGCGGGTCGGGAAACAGGCCGCGCTGTCCGGTCGCGAGACCGCGCGGACGCCGAGGCCCGGCCGGCGACGTGTCACCGGCCGGGCCTCGGCGTCAGGGATGCGGGGGTCAGGGGCGCGTCGGCTACGACGAGGGCTGCTGCGCCAGGGTGACCTGGGCCGTCTGGGTCTGGCCGTCGCGAGTATAGGTGACCGTCACCTTCTCGCCGATCTCGTGGGCGCGCACCGCCGCGATCAGCGCGTCGACGTCGTTGACGGCCCGGTTGTCGATCTTGGTGATGACGTCACCGTTCTGGAGGCCGGCCAGCTGGGCCGGACCGCCGTTGACGAGGCTCCTGATCTGCGCGCCGTCGCCGCCGATGCCCGTGCCGGTCGGGTCGTTGCCCGAGTCCTGCGCGTTGATGCCCAGGTACGGGTGGACCGCCTTGCCGGACGTGATCAGCTGCTGCGCGATCTTCTGCGCGTAGTTGCTGGCGATCGCGAAGCCGACGCCGATGTTGCCGGACTGCTGCTGCTGGCCACCGCCGAACGGGCTGCCGCCGCCGCCGTCGACGGTCGCGATCGCGCTGTTGATGCCGACGATCTGGCCCTTGCTGTTGACCAGCGGCCCGCCGGAGTTACCCGGGTTGATCGGGGCGTCCGTCTGGATCGCGTCGAGGACCGCGTTGGCGTCCTGCACCTGGCTGTCGCCGGTGCGCACCGGTCGGTGCACGGCGCTGACGATGCCGGAGGTGACCGTGCCGGACAGGCCGAGCGGGCTGCCGACGGCGACCACCAGCTCGCCGATCTGTAGGGCGTCGGAGTCGCCGAAGGTCGCTGCGGTCAGACCCGTCTTGTCGATCTTGATAACGGCCAGGTCGGAGCTCGGGTCGGTGCCGACGACGGTCGCGTCGACGGTGTCGCCCGACTGCAGGGTGACCGTCAGCGATCCCGCGGCCCCGGACGCGCCGGACACCACGTGGTTGTTGGTCAGGATGTATCCGTCGGAACGGATGACGACGCCCGAGCCGGTGCCGGCCTCGTTGTTGCCGACCTCGGAGATCGTCACGACGCTGGGCAGGATGACCTGCGCGGCCTTGCTGACCGTGTTGTCGGCGGCCGGCGCGACCGGGTTGGTGTCGGTCGAGCGGGTCAGGCCGGAGGTGCTCACGACCTGCGTCGAGTGGTTTCCGTTCGCGACCAGCGCGCCGATCCCGCCGCCGACGCCACCGCTGACGAGGACGAGCGCGAGGGCCGCGGCGAGCAGCTTGCGCCGGCTGCCGAGCGGTCCGGGCTGGGCGGCGCTGGTGTAGGGACCGCCAGGCCCACCCGGTCCGCCGGGGCCACCAGTGCCGCCGGGCCCGCCGGAGTGCGGGCCGCCCGGCGGCGGGTACTGGGGAGCGGCCCAGCCCTGGGCTGGCCGGGTCCCCCAGGGGGACGCGGGTGGCTGGCCCCAGCCACCGCCGGCACTACCGGGGCCGGTCGGCGGGTTCTGCGTGTCCTCGGCGCGGAACGCGGCAGGCACGCCGCCCGTCGCCGAGCCGACGGGCAGACCGCCGGTCGCCGGTCCGGCGGGGCCAGCGTAGGCGGGAAGCGCCGGCGAACCAGCCGGCAGCGCGGCGCCCGGCCCGCCGCTCTCGGCGCGTGCGGGGATTGAGCCGTCAGGCCGGGCCCAAGGCGACCGGTAGTTGGAGCCGGCCGTAGCAGGATTTGCGGCACCGAACGCGGCCTCCGACCCCTCCCGGGCGTCGAACAGCCGGCCGTCCGCGTCGCTGCCGTCGACGCCGGTCGTGTTGAAGGTGGGGCGCGTTGTCATGAGAAGCACTTTCCCGTTGGACCCTGAGCACTTGCTGAAGCGCGACCAACGTTTCCGCTAAGCGGCCTGACCCAGGATATCGGCTACCTGACAGCCATCCTGGTCAGCTTCCCATGGACTGGCTGCCGGGCCGCCGACGGTCGTGCGTCCTTTTCCCGGGTCGCGTCCCGGCACCGCCGCGCCGCGGCACGACACCCGCCGCGACGCTGGACTCGGCGCGCGCGGCGTCGTCGCGACGGGTCCGGCCCACCCGCGGCGAGCCGGACCCGTCGCGATCCGTCAGATCCGCTCGAGCGGCTTGCCTGCGTCGCCGCCGCGGGCGGCGAGCAGGTCGCGGATCTCGATCAGCAGCCGGGCCTCGTCGGAGAGCACCGGGTCCTCCTGCTCGGGCACCTCGCCGCGGTGACGCCGCTCGTTGAGCTTCGACAACGGCAGCACCACGACAAAGTAGATCACGGCGGCGACGATGACGAACGTGATCAGGTCGTTGATGAACTTGCCGTAGGTGAACTCGCTGTGGTGGATCCGGAAGGTCAGGTTCTGGAAGCTCGGCTGGCCACCGATCGCCGCGATCAGCGGGGTGAAGATGTTGTCCACCAGCGACTTGACCAGCGCGGTGAACGCCGTGCCGACGACAACGGCGACCGCGAGGTCGACGATGTTGCCGCGCAGCAGGAAAGCCTTGAAGCCTTGCAGAGTGTTCCGCATCCAAGTCCCCCTAGGGTCCCGTCCATGGCTTCCGCGACTCGGCCCTGCCACCTCGGCAGAGGCGCGCCCGGGCCGCCGGAGGAGCGCCCGGTTTGTTCGTTTTCGCGGAGAGTGCCGACCGGTCATTTGGACGGTGGCCGGCACTACCCCGTGTATGGCGGGCGTTGTGGACACCGTCCGATTCCGACCACGGTAGACGAAGCGCCCGAACTCGGGTTTGACCAGGTCGAACAGCCTGAAATGGGCGGGCGTCGAGGTGGGGACCACATGCTGGCTGGTAGCGCTTTGTGACCGTTTCTGGGGAATCGACGCGCTGGTCTTGTTCCGGGCCCGACTGATCCGATGACCGGATGGTCCTGGGCCTGGTTGAGCACGTCCGGTGCGCTCCGGCCGCGGTACAGAACCCCGAGCGGTACCCCGCGGCCGAGCCGGCGGGTGATGCCCGAACCGACAGTCGGGAGCAGTCGATGCTGGTCCGCGCCGTTCTGGCGCCAGGAGTATCCGGTTGACCACTCTCACGGACTGATTCGTTCCGTTAGGTTATTACCCGGCCTATGCGCAGGTACGGACAGGAATGGATGCGTTCGGGGTGGCCCTCGCGCAATGGGCGGCCAACGGCGTGGTACACCGATCTGAAGCATTGCGCCGGCCGAGGGCCTGCCACATGGGGAGGGAGGCTGCCTGGTGACGGACGGTCCGCGTAGACCAGGCCCAGCCGGCCCCCGCGGGTCCCCGGTGGACCGCGGGTACTCCGAACCGTCAGCCGGCTACCGGCGGGATGACCACCGCGGCGCTGGCCCCAGTGGGCGGCAGGCGCCAGGTTTCGGCGCCGCTCGCGACCCCCGCGCCGCCGACCGCGGGCAGTGGACAGACGACGAGACCGCCCCTGACCCGATCGACGGCCAGATGCGCCACCCGGGCGGCCACGGGCGCCCGGGCGGCCCGCCCAGCGATCGCGGCTCGAACAGGCCCGGCCCCGAGCTACGCCGCCAAGCCGACCCCTACCGACCGGATCCCGGGCCTGCCGACCGCGCGGAGGCCGTGGGCAGCCAATACGGGCCCAGCGGACGTTTCTCGAACACCGGCTATCCGGGTGGCACCGGTCGCCCGGCCGAGCGCGGACCGCGGGAGCCTGGCGGCGAACCCAGACCGGGTTTCACAGCTCGCAAGGTGCTGGTCCCGCCAGCGGGCGCCCGAGGCAACCGCGACCGAGGCCCCGGCGGCCCGGCGCCCGAAGGCGGCCCGGCAGCCTCCGGCCGAGGTTTGTCAGTCAGTCGTGATCCGGCACCGGACCGCGGCCCGGCACCTGGCCGTGGTTTGTCAGTCAGTCCTGATCCGGCGCCTGGCCGAGGTCCGGCGGTCGGGCGGGAGTCCGCACCCGATCGCGCCCGGGCCACCGAGCGTGGTGTGGAGCCGGAGCGCGCTCTCCGGTTCGACGGCGGTCCGGGGGCTGACGGCGGCCGAGCCGCTGGCCGCGGCCCAGTGCCCGATCGCGGCCTGCCGCCCGATCGGGGTGAGGGTCCGGAGCGCGGCCCCGCCACGGATCGTGGTCGAGGCGCTGACCGTGGCCCGAGCCTCGATCGTGGCATGGCCCCCGGTCGGAGTGAGGGTCCGGAGCGCGGCCCCGCCACGGATCGTGGTCGAGGGGCTGCCCATGGCCCGAGCCTCGATGGTGGCCCGGGTCCGGAGCGCGGCCTCGCCACGGATCGTGGTCGAGGGACTGGTCGTGGCCGAGTGAGCGACGGCGGTCCGGAGTCAGGCGGCGACTTGGCTTCCGACCGCGGCCCGGCCGATCGGGCCG
>Ga0068863_100001097_pt1 | contig 27041 bp, 19 predicted proteins | sample KBSSwiS62_FD_66596 | JGI IMG/M metagenome (GOLD analysis project Ga0068863, IMG submission 66596) | Switchgrass rhizosphere microbial communities from Kellogg Biological Station, Michigan, USA - KBS Switchgrass S6-2 | ecosystem: Host-associated > Plants > Roots > Rhizosphere > Soil ... | reverse complement strand
GATCTGGGGGACTGCACTCGGCATCGTGCCGCCGCTGCATCTCTACAAGCAGCTGCGCTATGCCTATAACCTGTCACGTTTCGGTGCGTGGCTGCGTCTGTTCCTGCTGTCGATCGGCGTGTTCATCGTGCTGATGATTTTCTTCATGCTGCTGCTCGTGATCGGCATGATCGGCTGACCAATGTCAGTGGCCAACGGACCGGCGTTTTCTTAACGTTGCAGTCCCGAGGTCCCAATGAAGAAACCAGTCAAGATCGTGCTTGCGAGTCTCGCGGGACTCGTCGTCGTAATCGCTGCCGCCGCAAGCGTCGTCAGCCCTCTCGCCGAGCGCAAGCTTCACCGCGTCGTGCAGCTACCGCCGCTGCAGGTGACGTTTGCGGCCGCCGACGGTCAGCTCGAACGCGGCGAATACCTGTACAAGACGCGGGGCTGCATGGAGTGCCATGGCGTCGACGGCGCCGGTCACGTCGTGATCGACGACAAGGCGAGCGGGTTCTTTGCGCACGCTCCGAACATCACTGCTGGCGATGCAAGCCCGGCGCGCAGCTACACGGACACAGATTGGGTGCGCACGCTGCGGCATGGAGTCAAACCGTCGGGCCAGCCGTTGTTGATCATGCCGAGCGAGGATTATGCGCGGTTCACCGACGCGGACATCGCCGCAATCGTCGCATACGTGCGCAGCTTGCCGCCTGCCAGCACCGGCGGCGGGGAATTCAGGATTCCGTTCCCGATCAAGGCGGCGTACCTGCTCGGCGCGATCAAGGATTCGGCGGAGAAAATCGATCACACGGCAGCGCCGCCCGCAGCTGTGGCGGACGACTTGGTCGCGCGCGGCCAATACATCGCGCAGAGCTGCAGCGGCTGTCACGGGCCGCACTTCTCCGGCGGCAAGATTCCCGGCACGCCGCCCTCGTGGCCCGCGGCTGCGAATCTGACGTCGGCGCCGGACAGCGCGATGTCTCACTACACCTCAGCGGACCAGTTCAAGAGCATGTTGCGCACCGGCAAGCGACCGGACGGCTCCGCAATCAGCGACGTCATGCCCTTCAAGAGCCTCGTCTACATGGATGATGCCGAGCTCGACGCGCTGTTCGCCTTCCTGAAAACCGTCGAGCCCCGCCCTTCCGGGCAGAGATAGCAGACGGTGCCGGGGGAAGAAAACGCGTCATAACTCAACACTGCAGCATTGCTGCACCGCTGAGTTATGAGCCGTTTTCTTCCCCCGGCACCCGTCCGGCTACTTGAACTCGGTGCGGATGTCGCTGCCGGCTTTGAGGGTCAGCGTGACCGGGGTGCGCTCGATGATGTCGGCGAAGCGCGCACGCTGTTCGGGGGTGAGGTCAGCGTCGAGGTGCACGATGCGGCGGATGACGCCGCGGTCGCCTTCCTTGTGGAAACTCAGGTTGATCTCCAGCGAGCGGATCGTCAGCTGCTTGCGGTCCGCGTACATGCGCAGCGTGATCGCCGAGCACGCGCCGAGGCCCGCGAGCACGAGATCATAGGGCGCGGGCCCCGCATCGCGTCCGCCGTGGTCCACCGGCTCGTCCGCGATCAGTTTGTGTTGGCCTGCTGTCACCGTCACTGCATAAGGTGTGACGCCGATAGCCGTTCTGACGATACTCATGGTGCTACCCTCGCGACGCTCGCCGCCACTGTAATGGTTTTCCGGTCGAAGGAGCTCACGATGAAATGCCCCCGCTGCAAGACCCCCGACCTGAAGCCGACGCTGATCGAGGAATACCTGCCCGCGATGGGCTGCGACACGTGCCACGGCAGCCTGGTCTCGCTGCTTTACTACCGGCACTGGGCGGAAACGCAGAAGCTTGCTCCGAGCTCTCACGACGAGACGACACCCGCCGGACCGGTCGCGACCAGCGACACGACGACAGCAATCATCTGCCCGAAGTGCGCGCGCGTGATGCAGAAGTACAAGCTCACCGGCACCGTCGCGAATCGCGTCGACGTCTGCGCCACCTGCGACGAAGCCTGGCTCGACGGCGGCGAATGGGAATTGCTGGAAGCGCTGCAGCTCAGTCACGAGTTGCCCGCCATCCTCACCGACTCATGGCAGCGACGCATTCGCCGCGAGCAGTCGGAAGGCACGCGCCGCGCGATCCTCGTGCGCATGATCGGCGAGGACGGCACGAGCCGCGTCGAGGAATTCCGGGACTGGCTGGCGCGCAATCAACACAAGTCGCACGTGCTCGCGTACCTTTACGGCTCGAAGACGCCCGGGACTCCATGACGGAGGTGCGCGATGCTGATTTTGGCGGCGAGCACGCTGGTGGTCTTACTCGGCACCGGCAACCCAGGTCCTATTCCTGAGCGTTCCGGCCCCGCGACTGCAGTCGTCGTCGACGATGTCGCCTATCTCGTCGACTTCGGACCCGGCGTGGTCCGCCGCGCGTACGCGGCATTTCGCGACAAGAAAATCGAGGCGCTGGAGCCTGTCAAACTGCGCGTCGCTTTCGCGACGCACCTGCATTCCGATCACACCGTCGGTTACCCCGATCTGATCTTCACGCCCTGGACGGTCGGCCGGAAGGTGCCGCTCGAGGTCTACGGCCCGAAGGGCATCAAGGCGATGACCGAGCATCTGCTCGCGGCCTATAGCGTCGACATCGAGACGCGCACCAACGCCGACGGCAACCAGCACGATTTTCCGCAAGGCAGTCATGTGAACGCACACGAGATCGGCCCTGGCGTCGTGTACAGGGACACCAAGGTCACGGTCACGGCCTTCGCCACCAAGCACGCGATGGAGAGTTACGGCTATCGATTCGATACGCCCGATCGCAGCATCGTGATTTCAGGCGACACGAATCCCACGCAAGCGACCATCGACGCCTGCCGCGGCTGCGACGTGCTGATCCACGAAGTACAGACGCCTGCATGGCGAGCCGGGGCGCCCGAGCGTTTTCAGCGCTTCGCCGAGAAATATCACACCTCGACGCCGCAGCTCGCCGATCTCGCCAAGCAGGCGAAGCCACGCCTGTTGATCCTGTATCACTACAACGGCCTCACGGATCAGGAGCTGTTCAGCGACATGGCGTCCCGCTATTCGGGACAGTTCGTCATCGGCCGCGATCTCGACGTGTACTGACAAAACCTCACACCCGGCCGTTGTCGGCACCCTGCTCGCGTGGACAATGTCTGCGCGGAAGATCGATAAACAAAGCAGGGGGATGGATCATGAAACGATCAATCGTATTGGCCGCGCTGCTGGGTTTCGTCAGCGGCGGCGCGCTCGCGCAGGACGTGGTGAAGATCGAAGGCGCAACGTGTGTCACACCACCGCCGCTGCACTGTCCCGACACCGAGTGCTCCGGACCGACGGTGATCAACCAGGGACCGGTCGTCGAGATGAAGACGCGGCGTCCCTACTTCCTCGACTATCCGTGCGATCTGAAGCGCGGCGAGAAAGTCACGTTCATCCTGTCGTTGCACGGCGCCGGCTCGTACGGCAACTGGCAGCGCAACTACTTTCCGCTGCTCGACTACAAGGATAAATATCGCCTGGTGATCGCGACGCCGAACTCGCCGACGCGCGTCTGGTCGGACGCGGACGATCAATATCTGCAGAACATCGTCGAGTTCGTGGTCGGCCAGCTCGGCAAGGAGAACGTCAAAGCGTTCTGGCTCGTCGGTCACTCGCAAGGCGGTTTGACTTCGAACCGCATCATTCGCACCGACTTCTTCAAGGACAAAGTCGACGGTTGGCTCAGCCTCTCCGGCGGTCGCATCGGCGGCAACCCCGGTCGCTCGGCGACGTTCGCACCGGCGCCACCCGCAGGCTCGACCGCGCCGACTGCCCCTTCGAGCGCGTTCGCGTCGATCGCGGCGTTGCTGCGCGAGCTGCCGACCAATGACTTCTCATTTATATATGAGACCGGCCAGCGCGAAGTCGACGAGAAGGGCGTTCCCGACACGTCCGACTGGGCCAAGAAGTACAACTGCGGCGCGCGCGGTGCGGCGCAGGAGGTCGTCGATACGCGACCGGGTTATGTCTACGACAGCAGCCGGCTGAATCAGCTGCGCCCGGGTTGGGGTTTGCTGCCCGCGCCGGGCAAGGCGCAGGTGTTCGCGTTCCCGAGCTGCAAGGACGGCCGGGTGGTGGCCGACGTGGTGCGTCTGGATAAGGGACACACCGAGGGGCTGGAGCCGAATATCACCGAGGAGCTGGTGAAGCTGATCGTGTCGGCGCCGGGCGGGAAGTTGCAGAAAGGCCCGTAGATCGGAGCCGGCCAGTTGGTGCGACGGAGGCGCTACAGCTGCCGCCTCAGCTCCGTGAGCACTTCGGGTGTCACCGGGTTCTCACCCTGCTCCAGCCGCGCGATCCAGGATTTGCGCTGCGCCAGGAGGTCGTCGGCGAACGCTGCGACATCGACGACCTCGCGAAAATCGGCCAGCGCTCCCTCGAGATTCCCGGTCAGCGCGCGCGCCAGGCCGCGACTGTCGATACTGCCGAAGTCACCCGACCCTTCATCCATTTCGACCGCACGCTCGCAGGCGAACATCACCTCGGCGGCGCGATTCCAGACGCTCCCGTTCCAACAAAGCTGGTTCCACTGCTCGCTCGTCAACTGCCGCTGCGGATTGAGTTCCTGTGCACGCTTCAGCGCCGCCAGGGCTTGCTCGATCTCACCGCGATAGGACAGGAGAATCCCTCTGCGGATCAGGCCCTCGGCTGCGTACTGCGCAGCTCGCTGTCGCGGGTCGAAGTCGAGAGTCGCGTCGAGCTCTTTCGCTTTCGTGTAGAGCGGCAGCGCCGCTTCGAAATCGCCGTCGAGCGCTCGTCGTTCGCCTTCGCGCAGAAAGTGCTCGGCACCCGCCTTGCGCGCGACGGCGTCAGGGTCGAGCTTTCGCGATGGATCGAGCGTGAGCGCTGTGCGGAGCAGGGCGACCCCACTCTCTACATCGCCGTTTGCCACCATCGCGGTGCCGCGGCCGACGAAACCGTCCGCCGCCCAGCGATTCAGTTCCGCCCGACGATCTGGCAGCTTCGCACCGGGATGATCCAGTTCATCCGCACGTCGATACAAGGCACTGGCGCGATCGATGTCGCCGTCTCTCGCAACCTGCTCCACCATCATGTAGTAGTCGGGATGTACCGCATGGCGCGAGCAGGTGCGCTCGTACGGAACGTCTGCGCCGACCAACAGCTCCCACGCCCTCGCAGGGAGATTCCAACCGACCTCCTTGCACATGTCGTCCGCCAGCAATCCGGTCGGACGCCACGTCTGCAGGCTTGCGCGACGCTCGCCGCTCTCTTCTATCGCGGCCCTTTCGCCGACCGCGACGAGCCGCGAGCCATCGTCGCTGAATGCGATCGAGTCCGTGGTGGCTGCTCGCGCGAGGACGACCGGCGGCGCGTCGAGGTTGGCGAGCTGACGGAGTTGAACGTCCGGGATGACCGTGCCGATTGCCAGGGTCTTTCCGTCCGGGCTGAACGCCACGCTCGAGACTCTCTCAGTGTGCGCAATGGTCCTGGGCTGCGTGGCTTTGCCGATGAGATCCCAGATTGCGACGGTTCGCCCGTTGGCCGCGGCGAGTTCGTTACCGTCGCGGGTGAACGCGAGCGAAGTGATGCCGCTCTCCGGCGCTACGAGCATTCGCGGCGCGACATCGGCCCACGTGCTGCGCTCCCAGAGCAGAACGCTATCGGCAGACGTTCCGGCCGCCAGCATCGTGCCGTCTGAGCTGAAGGCCAGCGACGCAATCCCTCCATTCGCGGCTCGCAGGATTCGGGGTTCGGCCTCGAGATCGGCCAGATTCCAGACGAACACCACATTGCCGCCGCCAGATGCCAGCAGCTTGCCATCCGGGCTGAACGCAAGGGCGCCGACGCTACTGAGATGTCCGCGCAGCGTTCGCGACGTAACTTCGCTTTGCGAGAGGCTCCAGAGACGCACGGTTTCATCCAGACCGCCCGAGGCCAATGTATTGCCGTCGGGGCTGAACGCGAGCGCGAGGACGTTGATCGTGTGGCCCTTGAGCGCGCGCGGGGCCGCATCCGCCTGCATGAGACTCCAGAGCTGGATCACGTCATCGGTACCCGATGCGAGCAGCGTTCCCTGCCGGTTCACTGCGGTAACGTGGAGCACCTGGTCGGCGCGCATCTCCACAGTCGTCGTCGATGGCGTGTTCACATTGGCGCGCAGAGCCGCGTCCACCTGCGCGAGCGCTTCGCCATTCGCCCGCTCGTTGAAGAGATAGGCTTGTCGGGCGAGCAGCTTGCCCCACTTTTGCATGCCGGGCCCCGCCTGCTCGGTCGCGTGGCTGGCCACCAGCTTGGTCAAGGCGACGATTCGTCTGTGCTCGGCCTGGTCACGTTGCCTCACGGCTTCACGCTGTGCGAACAGCGTGACCACGAAAGCAATCGTCAGCAGCACGATGACGCCGCCAACAATGCCGATCGTAATGGCGCGCTGCTGTGCCGCGCGCTTCTGGTCGCGCTGCTCGATCTCGCTACGGCTCAGTTCGAGCAGGTTCGCAAGCAGCGTGTACCAGCAACCATGAAACGAGCCCTTGTTCAGCTTGTCCCGCCGCACGTCGAAATTGCGGTAGTCGCCGGCAAGCGGCATCTGCATCGCTTCACAGAGTGCGTCGGGGAAGGCTTGCAGCGCCTGCTGTTCCGGCGAGGCCTCGTTGTTGGGAAGCCCGTCGATGAGCAGCGGAATGACGTTTTCGGCGCCGCGCGTCGCAGTGAATTGCCGGATCTCGTCGTTGACGAACGAGCTGGCTCGCGAGTGCGGCGAACACAGCAGCACCAGCTTGCGCGAATCGCGCAAGGCACGCGCTATCGATTGATGGTATTCGACGCCGGTCAGGTCGCTCTGGTCGCGGAATACCCGCAGCCGGCGCCGGGGCACGCCAAGGCCTTTCGGCGGCGAGTAGTTTCCTAACGCGCGCTCGAGCAGCTGCGCGAATGGCAGATCCTTACGCGAATAGCTGATGAACAAGTCGTGCGCGAAGGACGATCCATCGGGCGCGGACGCATTCATGGGCGGGGAGGATATTGCCATCGGGCCTTCCTCCGCCACTGAACCAACCTGACCGGAACGTGCCGCGCGTTAACGAACGTTCGGTAACGCGTTGCGGAACCGTAATTTACTCGCCGCCGGCAGGGCGGCCAGTCGATGCTTGGTTCACTATGAACAAGCGTTACCTGTTGCTCGCCGCCACCTGCTTCACTTTCACCGCGCAGGCCGCCGATAACCTCGAAACCGTCGAGGTCTTCGGCCGCCGCATCGAAGGCCTGGGATTAGGGGAGGCCACGACGACCGGCTCGCGCCTCGACTTGTCGCCGCTGCTGACGCCGGCGAGCGTCGAAGTGCTGTCCGGCGACGTGATCCGGCAGCGCGGCGATACGAGCATCGTCGAATCGGTAACGCGCGCGACAGGCATCACGAGCGAAGCGACGCCCGGCGACGGCGGTACGGCCCTGAGCGCCCGCGGCTTCGTCGGCCACAACTCCATCATGCAGTTGCTCGACGGCGCCCGGCTGTTCGTCGGCGCCGGCACGGTGACATTTCCGTTCGACGCCTGGTCGGTGGATCGCGTCGAAATGCTGCGCGGTCCGGCATCGGTGATGTACGGACAAGGCGCGATCGGCGGCGTCATCAACGTCGTGTCCCGTCAGCCGAACACGAGTGCGCCGGAAGCGCAGGTCGAGCTCGGCTTCGGCGAGGACAACCGTAGTCACGCCGCCGTCGACCTGACCGGCCCGATCAACGACGCGTGGGCGTATCGCTTCGACGTCAGCTACCACCAGGCCGACAACTGGGTCCACCGCGGCGATTCCGACAGCCTCGCGATCGCCGGCACGCTGCAATGGGACGTGTCCGACACGCTGCGGCTCGCACTGTCGTACGACTACGGCGATCAGAACCCGATGGAGTATTTCGGCACGCCGCTGATCGACGGCCGGATCGACCAGTCGCTGCGTCATCAGAACTACAACGTCGGCGACAGCAAGATTCACTACCGCGACGCTTGGACGCGCCTGAAAGCGCAGTGGCAGGCGAGCGAGAACGTGCAGGTCGACAACCAGCTCTACTACCTCGACACCGACCGGCAGTGGCGCAACGTCGAGGAGTACGAGTTCAATCCGGACACGGGCGAGGTCGATCGTTTCAGCTACATCGGCATCCTGCATCACCAGGAGCAGATCGGCGACACCGCCGCTGCGCGCATCCAGCACGAGTTGTTCGGCCGCGAGAATCACCTCGCCGTCGGCTTCGACTTCAACAAAGTGCGCTTCACGCACGTCAACGACTTCGACGATCCGCAGTTCGACCTGGTCTCGAGCGTGCCGCTGCGCAATTTCGATCCGGGCGTGTTCATCGACGCCTCGCCAACGATTCCGCGCTTCCGCACGCAGACCGAGCAGTACTCGCTGTTCTTCGAGGATCGGCTGGTGCTCAACGAACAGTGGTCGGTAATCGGCGGTGCGCGCTACGACCATGCGTCGCTCGATCGCTCCAACCTGATCAACCCGGCTGCGTCCTTCGATGCGGCGTTCAGCGACACGAGCTGGCGCGTCGGTGTCGTGTTCCAGCCGGTTGCGACGCTGTCGTTCTACGGCCAGTACGCAACTGCAGTGGATCCGATCGGCTCGCTGATCACGACCTCCGCAGCGAACCAGAATTTCGATCTGAGCACCGGCGAGCAGATCGAAGTGGGCGTGAAGCAGTCGCTGTGGAATCAGCACTTGGAGTGGACGCTCGCTGCCTATCGCATCGTGAAGCAGGATCTGCTGACGCAGGATCCGACCAGCGCGAATCCGCAAGACATCCAGCAGGTCGGGCAGCAGTCCTCGCGTGGCATCGAAGCTTCGATCGCGCTCAACATCGACGAACGCTGGCGCATCGATGCGAACGCTGCGCTGTTGAACGCGAAGTTCGACGAGTTCGGCGAGGAGGACGACGACGGCAACATCGTCTCGCGCAACGGCCGGCGCCCGCCGTCGGTGCCGGAAGAGGCGGCGAACCTGTGGGTGAGTTGGGCCGCCACCGATCAGTGGCTGGCGCGCGCTGGTGTGCGCTACGTTGGCAAACGCTTCACCGACAACGCCAACCAGCTGGAGTTGCCGAGCTACACGGTGTTCGACGCCGGCATCGATTGGGCGCCGACGCCGCAACTCTCGCTGACTGCAATGCTGCGTAACGTGACCGACGAAGTCTATGGCGTCGCCGCCTACACGACGTCCGAATGGATTCTCGGTCAGCCGCGCACCGCGGAGCTGCAGGCGCGCTATCGCTTCCGCTGAGCGCGGCGAGTCGGCATGACGGTCTGGCGATTCGTCAGGTACTGGCTCTACATCGTCCATCGCTGGCTCGGCGTTTTCGCCTGCCTGCTGTTCGTGGGCTGGTTCGCTTCCGGGCTGGTGATGTCGTACGTCGGCTATCCGGAGGCGCAGCCCGCGCGGCGCTACCAGGCATTGCAGCCGATCGACTGGAGCCAGGTGCGGCTCGATCCGAACGGACTGCTTTCATATCTGCGTCTGCAGCGTTATCCGCGCGAGTTGCGTCTGGAGATGTTGTTCGGCGAGCCGATCTATCGCGTGATCGACTGGGACGGCGCGCGCACCGCAGTTTCCGCGCGCAGCGGCGAACACGTCGGGGCGACGGAACCAGCGCAGGCGGTGACGATCGCGCAGGCTTACGCGAATGCGCACGGCGAGCTGCAGGGGACGATCTCGCGCGATCAGTGGACTGTGCCCGGCGGCTTCGATGTGTGGCGTCCGTTGCATCGGATCGCGATGGACGATGCTGCAGGCACCGAGGTCTACGTTTCCGCGAAAACAGGTGAGGTCGTAATCGCGACGACGCGCGCGCAGCGCGTCTGGAACTGGCTCGGCGCTATCCCGCATTGGATCTACTTCACGCCACTGCGCGCGAATCAGCAGTTGTGGCGTCAGGTCGTCATGTGGGCCTCAGCGCCAGGAATTCTGCTCGCGGTGACGGGTATCTGGATCGGCATTCTGCGGCTGCGCACGCAATACCACGGTTGGAAAAACTGGCATCAGTGGTCCGGCATCATCGGCGGCCTGTTTCTGCTGACGTGGATCTTCAGCGGCTGGCTCTCGGTCAATCCGAACGGCTGGTTGCGCGGCGCGAGTCCGCAGGCCGATGCGCTGCTGCGCTATGCCGATCACGATCGTGCGAGCCTGCCCGTCGACTTCGAGAAACTCGCGCACGAAGCGGCGCGCACGGTGCGCTTCTTTCATGTCGACGGCACGCCGATCGCCGCGCTGGTACTTGCTGATGGAACGGAGCGATTGCTCGATGCGCGCACCGGCGAACGCATCGCGCTGACAGACGATCGTCTGATCCAAGCGGCGCGTCGCTTGCTGCCCGATCATCGACTGATCGAGCACCAACGCCTCGAAACCTACGATTCCTATTGGTATGCACATCACGACCATCCACAGCTGCCCGTGCTGCGGGTGGCCTTCGATGATCCGCAGCACACGTGGTTCTACCTCGATCCTGGAACCGGCCTCGTTCTCGACCTGCTCGACGATGGCGGTCGTCGCTGGCGCTGGTGGTTCAACGCGCTGCACCGGCTGGATTTCAGCTGGCTCGTGCAGAACCGCGTCGCGTGGCACACGACGGTGTGGACGCTGTGTATCGCCGGGCTGATCACTTCGGCAAGCGGCAGCGTCATCGGCTGGCGGCGGCTGCGCCGGAAGGTCGAGAAGAAGTCCTACAGCTGATGATTCGAAGCGTGCAGATGCGCGATGAGCCACGCGCCATGCACCTTCTTGAACACCAGCGTGCGGCGTGCGAGGCGCTGCTGATCGCTGGCCGGCGCAGCACTCCACAGCAACAGACCAAGCAGCCCCGCAAGCCACTTCATGCAAAGTAGTCCAGCGCTTTCGCTGCGATCTCGCCGCCCCATTCCTGCAGGAAGTGGCCGCCGTCGGGGACGATGAGCGGCTCGCCGCAACCGCGGATGAGCGCGTGCAGCTTGCGCATGACTTCGACGCCGAGCACTGGATCCGCGGCGCCGATCGCCATGAACGCCTTGCCATTCCATTGCTCCGACCAGAACTTCATCGCCGCGCGGCTCTCGGGCACGCCCGGCATCGCAGGATCGGTCATGACGAGCTGCGGGAACGCGCGCACGCCGGCTTTGTAGCGCACGTCAGGAAACGGCGCGTCGTAGGCGGCGCCTTCCGCGTCGGTCAAATGCGGCGTACCGCGCTTGATCAACGGGCCGACCGCGAGATCGGGATGCGCAGCGCAGTAGGCGCGCCACGCCACGAAGCCTGGCGTCGGCGCAGCGCCCACCGCAAGCCCGGTGTTCATCACGATGGCTCGCGCCAGCCGCGGACGGAACCCGGCGTCCACCGGCAACGTCAGGCCAATGAGACCGCCCCAATCCTGCGCGACCAGCGTGATGCGCTCCAGGTTCAGCCGCTCGACCAGCCGCAGCACGAAGTTCCGGTGGAAATGAAAACTGTAGTCCGAGTCGTTGACCGGTTTGTCGGAGCGGCCGAAGCCGTAGAAGTCGGGCGCGATGACGCGGCAGCCGCGCGCGACGAACACAGGAATCATGCGCCGGTACAGGAAGCTCCACGAAGGCTCCCCGTGCAGACACAGGCAAACGTGCTGCGCGTTGCGCGGTCCGGTGTCGATATAGGCTGCACGCAATCTCTCGTAACCCGGCAGGTCATCGACGTACTGCGGCGGATACGCAAAGTCGGGCAGGTTCGCGAAACGCTCGTCGGGCGTGCGGAGTGCTTCGATCGTCATGGGCGAGCCTCCAGAATTTTCACGATGGTAGACTTTGGCGATGAAGATCGCGACCTACAACATCAACGGTATCGGTGCCCGGCTCCCTCGTCTGCTCGAATGGCTGGACCGCGAGTCGCCCGACGTCGCGTGCCTGCAGGAATTGAAAGCACCCGACCAGAACTTCCCGATCGTTGCCATCCGCGCTGCCGGTTACGGCGCGATCTGGCACGGCCAGACTTCGTTCAACGGCGTAGCGATTCTTGCCAAGGGTGCGGACCCGGTCGAGATTCGCCGCGGTCTGCCCGGCGATCCCGACGACACGCACAGCCGCTACATCGAAGCGGAAGTGAACGGCATCGTCGTCGGTTGCCTGTATCTGCCCAACGGCAACCCGCAGCCGGGACCGAAGTTCGAATACAAGCTCAAGTGGATGGAGCGGCTGATCGAGCACGCTCAGACCCTGTATGCGTCCAGCAAACCGGTCGTGCTGCTCGGCGACTACAACGTCATCCCGACGGATTTCGACATCTACGATCCGAAGGGCTGGAAAAAGGATGCGCTGCTGCAGCCGCAGACGCGCGCCGCCTTCGAGCGGCTGCTCGCGCAAGGCTGGATCGATTCGTTGCGCAAGCTCCATCCGGAAGAGCGCATCTATACGTTCTGGGATTTCTTTCGCAATCACTGGCAGCGCAACGCCGGCCTGCGCATCGATCACGTGCTGTTGAACGCGACGCTCGCACCGCGACTCGTCAGCTGCAACGTGCACTCCTGGGTGCGTGGGCAGGAGAAGGCTAGCGATCACGCGCCGGTGTGCGTGGAGCTCAGCTAACGCGGCAATGCCTCTGCATATCGAAGACTACGCGATGATCGGCGACTGCGAGACCGCAGCGCTGGTCGGCATCGACGGGTCGATCGACTGGCTGTGCTGGCCCCGCTTCGATTCCGATGCCTGCTTCGCGGCGCTGCTCGGCACTCCCGAGAACGGTCGCTGGCTGCTCGTGCCGCAGGCGGCGGATGCGAAAGTCACCCGTCGTTATCGTGAAGACACGCTGATTCTCGAAACGCGTTTCGAGACGGATACGGGCAGCGTGTGCGTCATCGACTTCATGCCGCTGCGCGATCACACCTCCGACCTCGTGCGCATCGTCGTCGGCGAGCGCGGTGAGGTTGCGATGCGTACCGAGCTGGTCATCCGCTTCGGCTACGGCATCGCAGTCCCGTGGGTTACGCACATCGGTCACGATACGTGGCGTGCAGTCGCCGGACCGGACATGGTCGTGTTGCGTACGCCGGCGCCGATGCACGGCGAGAATCTGAAGTCGGTCGCTGAGTTCGTCGTCAAGGAGGGCGATCGCGTTCCGTTCGTGCTGCGTTATGCGCCGTCGCATCTGCATGACGCCAAGGTCACCGATGCGGAGCACGCGCTCGAGAGAACCGAGCGCTACTGGCGCGAGTGGGTCAAGAAAGGGCAGCGCGTGCAGAAATGGTCGGATGCAGTGACGCGCTCGCTGATCACGCTGCGCGCGCTGATCTATGCGCCGACCGGCGGGATCATCGCTGCGCCAACGACGTCGCTTCCCGAACAGCTCGGCGGCGCCCGCAACTGGGACTATCGATTCTGCTGGCTGCGCGACGCGACTCAGACACTGCTCGCGCTGATGGATGCGGGGTACTACGACGAAGCCGTCGCGTGGCGCGAGTGGCTGCTGCGTGCGATTGCCGGCAGTCCTGGGCAGATGCAGATCATGTATGGCGTGGCGGGCGAGCGTCGGCTCACCGAGTGGGAGCTGCCGTGGCTGCCGGGTTACGAGGGGGCAAAGCCGGTACGCGTCGGCAATGGCGCGCACTGCCAAAGGCAGCTCGATGTGTACGGTGAAGTGATGGATGCGCTTCATCAGGCGCGACTCGGCGGCATCGAGCAGTCGGAAACTGCCTGGGCTTTGCAGCGCCAGCTGCTCGAGCACCTGGAGACGATCTGGGAGCAGCCGGACTGCGGCTTGTGGGAAGTGCGCGGCCCGCCGCAGCACTTCACCCATTCGAAGATCATGGCGTGGGTCGCGTTCGATCGCGGCATCAAGGACGCCGAGGCCTACGCCTTCGAATGTCCGCTCAAGCGCTGGCGCGAGCTGCGCGCGAAGATTCATGCGCAGATCTGCGAGCGTGGCTACGACGCCGAGCGCAACTGCTTCGTGCAGGCGTATGGCTCGAAGTTCCTCGACGCGAGCCTGCTGCAGATGCCGGAGCTGGGATTCCTGGAGCTGGACGATCCGCGCCTGCTCGGCACGATCCAGGCAATCGAAGAGACCTTGCTGCGCAATGGCTTCGTCCTGCGGTATCGCACGGAAGAGACCGACGACGGTCTGCCGCCCGGCGAGGGTGCATTCCTCGCGTGCAGCTTCTGGCTCGCGAACGCGTATGCGATGACGGGTCGTCACGAGGACGCGGTACGCTTGTTCGAGCGATTACTCGCGCTGTCAAACGACGTCGGATTGCTCGCGGAGGAATACGACCCGGCCGCGCAACGACTGGTGGGCAACTTCCCGCAAGGGTTCTCGCATCTGTCGGTGATCGTGACGGCGTTCAATCTCGCGCACAGCGAGAAGCCGGCTCAACAGCGGTCGAAGGACGGGCACCAGGTCACGAGCTACGACTCGGAGATCTGAAACCAGTCGACGATGCATCCCTTGCGCACGATGATGATGCCGGTACAGCACCCTTCGTCGTACTTCAACAGCTTGTCTCCCCTGCGCAGCTCGCGCAGGAACTCCTTCCATTGCGCGCTCGCCTTGTCGAACGACGCGTCCGCCTCGAGCTCCTTCGCCGTGAACGGCCCCGTGGTCTGATACCTGTCCGGAACCTGGATGCAGGAGAGGTCAACGTGAGAGGAGTGAGGTTTCGACTTCGTGTCGGTACTCACGTTGGGCTCGACTGCCAGTGATGTGTGGGGCAGCATCAAGCATACGAGGAGACCGAGCACGAGTGCCTGCAGACGGTGTTTCATGCGGCATTCGACCGGCCAAAGCTCGTTAGAGTTCACGTTCCCGCAGTTAATCGTCGTCGGCGGCGAATTCCCTCCTGGCTTTGTCGCGGTTTACACGAGCGCGATCGCTGCGCATGCGATTCCGCGTCGTGCATTCGCCAGCGACGAGCAGCTGAACCAGTTCGTGGCGATGGTGCGCGAAAGGATGCGCGCGCAAAGCAGCTAACGACGCTCTGACAGGCGCATGACCTTGGGTATCCGGTAGAATCCGGGCCCATGGACGCCAAGCCATCCCCCGACCGTCTCACCCTCGCCGCGATCCGCGAAGCGCATGAGCGCATCCGCGACCGCATTCACCGCACGCCCGTACTGACCAGCGCGACGCTGGATCAACAGTCCGGCGGCAAGCTGTTCTTCAAGTGCGAGAACATGCAGAAGGGCGGTGCGTTCAAGGCGCGCGGCGCGACTAACGCGGTGTTCTTGTTATCCGATGCGGAAGCTGCGCGCGGTGTGGCGACGCATTCGTCGGGTAATCATGCAGCAGCACTTTCGCGTGCGGCAAAGGCGCGCGGCGTTCCTGCGTACATCGTCATGCCGAACAACGCGCCGCAGTCGAAGCGAGCGGCGGTCGAGCGGCTCGGCGGCAAAGTCGTGTTCTGCGAGCCAAACGTGCCGGCTCGCGAAGCAGCGGCAGCCAAGATCGTCGCCGACACCGGCGCGACACTCATCCATCCTTACGACAATCTGCAGGTCATGGCGGGGCAGGGCACCGCCACGATCGAGCTGCTCGAACAAGCACCGGATCTCGACATCATCGTCGGCCCGATCGGCGGCGGTGGATTGATCAGCGGCACCGCCGTTGCGGCGCACGGCATCAAGCCCGGCATTCGCGTGATCGGTGCGGAGCCGGCGGGCGCCGACGACGCGTATCGCGGATTCCAGTCCGGCAGGCGCATCACGACCGTGCAACCGAATACCATCGCCGATGGCTTGCGCAGCACCACGAGCGATCTGACCTTCAGCGAGATCCGCAGCAACGTCGACGACGTCGTCACGGTCTCGGAAGCATCGATCATCGCGGCGATGCGTTCGATCTGGGAAGTGCTGAAGATCGTCGTCGAGCCCTCGGGGGCGGTGTCGTACGGCTCGATCGTCGAGAAGAAGATCGACGCGCGCGGCAAGCGCGTCGGCATCATCCTCACTGGCGGGAATCTGGATCTCGACAAGCTGCCGTGGACGGCATGAACGATATGAAATGATTCCCGAGCGCGAAACCGTTCTGCACAGCTGGTGCCGGCAAGCGGACTGGGCGGCGCCGACTGTCGTGGGCGGGTCCGGTGCACGGTTTCATACAGAAGATGGCCGCCGCATTCTAGACATGAGCAGCCTCGCGGAGTGCAATGGCCTCGGCCATCAGCATCCGGGCATCGTCGCTGCGATCCGGCAGCAGGCCGAGCAACTCTGCTTCGTGACCAACGCCTGGGGCGCGCAGCCGCGCGCGCGGCTCGCGGAGATGTTGCTGGAGAAATCTGGTTTCGCGGGCGGGCGCGTGTTCTTCACGCTGGCCGGCGCCGATGCGAACGAGAACGCCGTGAAGCTGGCGCGTCAGGCTTCGCGCAAGCCGCGCGGCAAGGTCATCGCTCGCGATCGGTCGTATCACGGTGCGAGCTACGCGACCATGGCGTTGTCCGGCGACAGTCGGACAAGTCATCAGGTCGACGCAGAAGCATTCGGCGTCGTGCGCGCACTGCCGCCGTATGCGTATCGCTGTCCGTTCGGCACGACGAGCGCGGAGGAGTGCGGTGATCGTAGCGCCGCGCACGTGGGCGAACTGATCGATTCGCATGGCGCTGGGCGGGTGGCCGCGGTGCTGATGGAGCCGAATGCGGGCACGAACGGCATCGTCGCGCCGGAGAACTACTGGCCGCTGCTGCGCGCGCATACGCGCGAGCGCGGCGTTTACCTGATCGCTGACGAAGTGATGAGCGGCTTCGGTCGCTGCGGCGAGTGGTTCGCGTGGCAGCGTTACGGCGAGGACGGTCGGCCTGATTTGATGACGCTCGCGAAGGGCCTGACCGGTGCGCACTTGCCGCTCGGTGCCGTCGTGATGTCGGCGGAGATCGCGCGGCGGCTCGAGAACGAGATGCTGTACACGGGACTGACCTACTGTGGTCATCCGCTGTCGTGCGCGGCTGGTGTCGCGGCGGTCGAGGCGTACGAGAACGAAGGCTTGATCGAGCGCTCGCGGCGACTGGGCGCGCAGATGTATCGCGAGCTGCAGAAGCTGCAGGAACGCCACAAGATCGTCGGCGACATACGCGGTGGCCACGGCTTGTTCGCAGTCGTCGAAATCGTGCGGGATCGCGCCTCGAAAGAGCCGCCAAGCGCGTGGCCCGATGCGCACCCGGCGATCACGAAGCTCGTGAAGGATGCGCTGGCACGCGACGTATCGTTTGCGACGCGCGGCAATCTGATCATCCTGGCGCCGCCCTTGGTGATCGAGGAAAAGGAGTTGCAGGACGCAGTATCGATACTGGATGAACTACTGGCCGAAATGACGCTGTAGGTCGGGCTTCAGCCCGACAACCTCATATGTCTTACAAACTGACGTATTCCACGATGTTCGATCCGCCGCCGGAAATGCACGCGCGTTTCGACGCGGCGATGCGCGACGTGCGCTCGCAACTCGGTCGTCGCTACGCGCTGCACATCAACGGTGTCGATGTCGACACTGCGAATGCGCGTGACAAGCGCAGCCCGATCGATCGCGATTGGCTGCTCGGTTCGTTCGCACAGGCCGGTACGCAGGATGTCGATCGCGCGATGAGCGCGGCTGCCGCGGCGTTTCCGAAATGGCGCGCGACGCCGCCGCAGGAGCGGATGCGTCTGCTGCGCAAAGTCGCGCAGCTCATCGAAGAGCGCGTCTATCACATCGGCGCGGCGCTCACGCTCGAAGTCGGCAAGAACCGCATGGAGGCGCTCGGCGAAGTGCAGGAGACCGCGGACTTTTTCACTGTGTACTGCGACGATTTCGAGCGTCAGCACGGCTTCGACCACAAACTGCCGAACGATCCACTGCCGAACGCGGTCTCGCACAACCGCAGCGTGATGAAGCCCTACGGCGTTTGGGTAGTCATCAACCCGTTCAATTTCCCGTTCGCGCTCGCGGGCGGGCCGGTGGCAGCGGCGCTCGTAACTGGGAACACCGTCGTGCTGAAGGGCGCGAGCGAAACGCCGTGGGCCGGTCGCATGCTCGCCGACTGTCTGCGCGACGCAGGCCTGCCGCCCGGAGTGTTCAACTACTTGATGGGACCCGGCGGCGCGATCGGCGATGCGCTCGTGCAGGATCCGCGCACGGCCGGCGTGACGTTCACCGGTTCGTACGAGACCGGCATGCACATCGTGCGCACGCTCGCTAACGGCAAATATCCTCGACCATGTATCGCGGAGATGGGCGGCAAGAATGCCGGCATCGTCACTGCCAACGCGGATCTCGAGCGCGCGGCGCTGGGCATCGTGCGTAGCTCCTTCGGCATGGGCGGGCAGAAATGCTCGGCTTTGTCACGGCTGTACGTGCAGTCGTCGGTGGCGGACGAGTTGATCGATCGCGTCGCGAAGAAAGTCGCGGCGCTCGGCGTCGGCGACCCGACGCGCGCGGAGAACTGGCTCGGTCCGGTCGTCAGCGAGAAAGCGCAGCGTAACTATCTGTCGTACGTCGAGCGGCTGCGCAGTGCGGGCGCCAACATCCGCATCGGCGGGCGTGCTCTGCTCGAAGGCGATCTGTCGCGCGGCTTCTATGTGCAGCCGACGCTCGCCGAAGCGCCGGACAACGCCGACTTGTGGCGCGAGGAGATGTTCCTGCCGATCGTGATGCTGCGTCGGATCCGCGACCTGAGCGAAGGCATCGCGCTCGCAAACGATTCCGAGCTCGGCCTCACCGCCGGCATCTACGGCTCGCGGCCCGAGGTCGAGCAGTTCTTCCAGGAAATCGAAGCCGGCGTAACCTATGCGAACCGCGCGCAGGGCGCGACCACGGGCGCCTGGCCCGGCTATCAGCCGTTCGGCGGCTGGAAGGGCTCGGGCAATACCGGCAAGGCAATCGCATCGTTCTACTATCTCGCGCAGTACCTGCGCGAGCAGTCGCAGACATTCGTCGAGTGAGACAGCCATGAAATCGCCACACATCAAGACAGCACTCCCGGGTCCGAAGGCCGAGGCGATGCTCAAGCGCGACGCGCTGGTCGTGTCGCCGTCCTATCCGCGCGACTATCCGTTCGTGATCTCGCACGCGAAGGGCGCGGAAGCGTGGGATGTCGATGGCAATCGCTTCCTCGATTTCATGGCCGGCATCGCCGTGTGCGCAACCGGGCACAGCCACGCGACGGTCGTGCAAGCAATCACGCAGGCCGCCGAGAAGTTCGTGCACATCTCCAGCGACTACTGGCACGAGGGACAGATCGCGCTCGCCGAGAAAATCTCGGCGCTGAATCCGGTCGGCGGGCCGTCGATGAGCTTCTTCTGTCAGAGCGGTACGGAATCAGTCGAAGCTGCGCTCAAGCTCGCGCGCAATGTCAGCGGACGCGGACGCTTCATCGGCTTCCTCGGCGGCTTCCACGGCCGCACGATGGGCTCGCTATCGTTCACGTCGAGCAAATACACCCAGCAGAAGGGCTTCTTCCCGACGATGCCGGGCGTCACGCACGTGCCGTATCCCAATCAGTATCGGCCGCTGCTCGCGGGCAACGATCAGGGCGCGGCGGTGCTCAACTACATCGAGAACGTGCTGTTCAAGAGCAACGTGCCGTCGAACGAAGTGGCGGCGATCCTGATCGAGCCGATACAAGGCGAGGGCGGCTACCTCGTGCCACCCGACGGCTTCCTGCAGGGGTTGCGAGCGTTGTGCGATCGGCACGGCATTCTGCTCATCTTCGACGAAGTGCAGTCGGGCGTCGGTCGCACCGGCAAGATGTTCGCGGCGGAGCACTTCGGCGTCGTGCCGGACATCATGACGCTCGCGAAAGGGCTCGGCTCGGGACTGCCAATCGGCATGATGGTCGCGAAGAAGGCGCTGATGGAAAAATGGCAGCGCGGCTCGCACGGCAACACCTACGGCGGCAATCCCGTGTGCTGTGCGGCGGCGCTCGCGACGCTCGACCTCGTGTCCTCCGAGTACTGCGCCAACGCTGCGAAGATGGGCGAGTACTTCATCGGCCGGCTGCGCGAGCTGCAGAAGAAGTACGCGTGCATCGGCGAGGTACGCGGCAAAGGGTTGATGCTCGGCATGGAGCTGGTCGAGGACCGCACGACCAAGGTGCCGGCGACCAAGCTCACGGAGCAGTTCATCCGGCAGGCCTATCTGAACGGGTTGCTGCTGCTGTCGTGCGGGCAGAGCACGATCCGCTTCATGCCGCCGCTGATGGTGTCGAAGGAGCACGTCGACGAAGCGGTGACCATACTCGACGCCACGTTCGCGGAAACGCAGAACGCGTGAGTGCCGCCATTTCCATGGTCGAAAGCGGCCGAGGCCCTTTCGACACGCCCGTCAAAAGGCGTGGCTTTTGGCGGGCTCGAGCTGCGGTCGCCGCACTCGCGCTGACGATCGCCGCCACTGCTTGCGCCGAGCGCGAGCCGGTGCTGAAGCAGATCGATCTGCCGCACTCGTATTACTACCGCGAAATGTATCTGCCGCAGCTGACGAGCGGTCCGTCTAGCGTCGCGTTCTCACCGGACGGCAAAGCGCTCGTCTACAGCATGCAGGGCTCGCTGTGGCGCCAGGAGATCGGCAGCGAGCGCGCGGTCGAGCTCACGCACGGGCCGGGCTACGACTATCAGCCGGACTGGTCGCCTGACGGGCAACACATCGCTTTCGCGCGCCATCAGAACAACGCGATCGAGTTGTGGCAGCTCGATGTTGCGTCCGGCGCCGCGCAACAGCTCACGACGACCGCTGCGGTCAACGTCGAGCCGCGCTATTCGCCGGACGGCAAGCGACTCGCCTATGTGTCGACTGCCGGCAGCGGTCACTTCAACTTGTTCGTTGCGTCGATCGAGGCTGGCAAGCTTGGCGCGCCGCGCGCCGTGGTCGCTCCGCACGAGAGCAAGATCGCGCGCTACTACTATTCGAAGCACGATCACACGATCAATCCTTCGTGGACGCCGGACGGCAAGCGACTCCTGTTCGTTTCCAATCGCGAGATCGCGTACGGCTCGGGTGATGTGTGCAGCGTCGCTGTCGACGGTGCGAACGATTTCGAGTGCTTCGTGCACGAAGAAACCAGTTGGCGTGCACGGCCTGAGGTGGCGCCCGATGGCCGGCGCGTGCTGTACAGCAGCTATCAAGGCCGGCAATGGCATCAGCTTTGGTTGACCACACTCGCCGGCGATGCGCAGTTGCCGCTCACGTTCGGCGAGTTCGATGCGACGCAAGCACGCTGGTCACCGGACGGCCGACGCATCGCGTACATCAGCAACGAGGACGGCAACGTCGCGTTGTGGATGCTCGAAGTCGTCGGCGGTGAGCGCACGCGCGTCGTCGCTCGCGATCGCCAGTACTCGCGGCCGATGACGACGCTGCGTATCCAGCTACGCAGTGGAGAAACTGGCGTATCAGGTCGCATCAGTGTCGTCGGCTCCGACGACCGCTACTACGCACCCGACGATCGCTGGGTTCATGCGGACGACGGCTTCGATCCGGTGCGAGTGCCGGCCGAGCTGCGGTATTTCCATTGTCCCGGCGAGTGCACGCTGACATTGCCGCTCGGCGAAGCGTACGTGACCGCATGGCGCGGTCAGGAACACACGCCGATCCGCCGCAAGATCGACGTGCGTGCCGACACTGCGAACGCCGCGATTCTGGCGTTGCAGCCGCTGCAACTTCCGGACTGGGCACCGCGCAACGTCACGGCCGATCTGCACGTGCACATGAACTACGGCGGGCACTACCGCAACAACGAAGAGCGACTCATCGAACAGGCGCGAGCCGAAGACCTTGATGTGATCTACAACCTGATCGTGAACAAGGAGCAACGCATCCCCGACATCGCGCTGTTCGATCCGACTGCGCGACGCGATCCGAGCGGCATCACGATCTTCCGCAATCAGGAGTACCACACCAGCTATTGGGGACACCTCGGCCTGCTGCACCTCAATCGCTATCTCACTCCCGACTTCAGCGCCTATCAGCAAAGCGCGCTGACTTCGCCGTACCCGCACAACGGCGTGATCGCCGACCTCGTGCACAACCAGGGCGGACTCGTAGGTTACGTGCATCCGTTCGACACGGTGCCTGCACCCGAGCGTGAGGTGATCACGAACGCGATGCCGGTCGATGTCGCGCTCGGCAAGGCCGACTACATCGAAGTCGTCGGCTTCGCCGATCACAAAGCGACGGCGGAGGTCTGGTACAAGCTGCTGAACCTCGGCTTCCACGTGCCCACGGGATCCGGCACCGATGCCATGGCGAACTACGCCAGCCTGCGCGGACCGGTCGGCATGAATCGCGTCTATCTCAACACCGGCGGCAGCAGCGAGCCGGCGGCTCTGCAGGCGGCGCTCAAGGAGGGCCGAACGTTTGCGAGCAATGGCCCACAGCTCGCGCTCGAAGTGGCCGGCAAGTCGCTCGGCGACACGCTGACGTTGCCGGCGGGTGGGCAGACCGTGACCTATCGCGCAGCACTGCGCTCACCGGTAGCGATCGATCACTTCGAGATCGTGCAGAACGGCCGCGTGGTCGCGCGACACAAGCTCGCGAAGGCGCGCACGCATGCCGACGTATCGGGCAAGCTGAATCTGCGCGAGAGCGGCTGGGTCATCGCGCGGGCCTGGAACGACGGCGCCGATCCGCTGATCCTCGATCTCTATCCCTATGCCACGACCAGTCCGGTGTACGTCAGCGTCGGCGGCGCGCCGACGAATTCGCCTGCGGACGCGAAATATTTCGTACACTGGCTGGACCGCGTGATCGCCGCGGCCGAAGGCCGGACGGACTATAACGACGATCGCGAGCGCCAGGCGACGCTCGACTACCTGCACGCGGCGCAGGCGATATACGTTCAAAAAGCGCAGTAACCGTGAGCAGCCCGCCACAGACCAACGCAGCGCAGCCGCGCCAGCTCGGCTTCTGGATGTGTCTCGCGCTGGTCGTCGGCAACATGATCGGCTCCGGCGTGTTTCTGCTGCCAGCTTCGCTTGCCCCCTACGGTCTGAACAGCATCGTCGGTTGGATCTTTACTGCGAGCGGCGGGGTGCTGCTTGCAGTCGTGTTTGCGGCACTCGCGCGCGTCTATCCGCAGGCGGGTGGCCCATACCTCTACCCACGCGTCGCGTTCGGCGAGTGCTGCGGTTTCGTAATGGCGTGGGGTTACTGGATGTCGGTGTGGGTCGGCAACGCGGCGATCGCGATCGGCAGCGTCGCATACCTGTCCGAGCTCGTGCCGGCGATCAAGACGATCAAGGGCGGTCCGGCGCTCACGGCAGTCGCAATGATCTGGATCCTGACCTATGTGAACTGGCGCGGCGTGAAGCAGGTCGGTGTGTTCCAGCTGGTGACGACGGTGCTCAAGCTCATGCCGCTGCTCGCGGTGATCATCCTCGCAATCGTGCTGCTCGGGCGCGCCGACGCCTCGCTGATCAGGGTCGAGCCGCAGCCGTTCGCTATCTCCGCAATGACTTCGGCTGCGATCCTGACGCTCTGGCCCTTGCTCGGGCTCGAGTCCGCGACTGTGCCCGCGGAGAATGTGATCGACCCTGAGCGCAACATTCCGCGCTCGACGTTGTGGGGCACGATTGTCACCGCGGTCATCTACGTCGTCGCGTGTTCGGCGGTGATCCTGCTGATCCCCGGCTCGCAGCTCAAGGATTCAAACGCGCCGTTCGCCGACGTGATGCGCCTGTTCTGGGGCGACTGGGCCGCAACGGCGGTCGCGCTGTTCGCATTCATCAGCGGCTTCGGCGCCCTCAATGGCTGGATCCTGATTCAGGGCGAGATGCCGCGCGTGCTGGCGAGGGAAAAAATCTTCCCGCAACTGTTCGCCCATGAATCGCGCTATCGCACGCCAGACTATTCGCTGTTCATCACCAGCGCGCTGGTCTCGGTCGTGATGCTGATGAACTACAGCGCTTCGATGGTCGACGTCTTCACGAAGATCATCCTGATTTCCACTTGCGCATACCTCGTGATGTACCTTTTCTGCTCGCTTGCGGCCTTCTGGCTCGCGGTGCGCGGCGACATGGGCGTGCGCGGGCGGCGGCTTTCGTGGCTGATCGTCGCGGCGATCCTGGCGGGACTCTATTCGTTGTGGACGCTATGGGGCGCCGCCGCCTTTCCGGTGGCAATGGGCGGTGTCGGCATCGAGGCGTTCTGGTGGGCGATGGGATTGTTCGCGCTCGGTCTGCCGCTGTATTTCCTGTTGAGGTGGACGCGGCGCCGCGCCGCCAATGCTGCTGTCGCCGCCTCCTAGTTTTCCGGTCGATTCATGCAACGCGATCCGCGCTACGACATTCTGTTCGAGCCTGTCCGCATCGGTCCGGTCACGGCAAAAAACCGCTTCTTCCAGGTTCCTCACTGCAACGGCATGGGTTACGCAATGCCGGAAGCGCACGCGGCGATGCGCGCTGCGAAGGCGGAAGGCGGCTGGGCGGTGGTCAGCACCGAGGAGTGCGAGATTCATCCGACCGGTGACATCTCGCCGTACGTCGAAGCGCGACTCTGGGACGACAGTGACATTCCTGCGCTCGCGCTGCTGTGCGAGAAGGTGCACGCGCACGGCGCGCTCGCGGCGATCGAGCTGACCCACAACGGACCGACGTCGTCGAACTTGTATTCGCGCGAGGTCGCGATCGCTCCATCGCATCAGCCGTTGAAGTACGGCTACCCGCATCAGGCGCGCGGGATGACGCTACGCGACATCCGCGACTATCGCCGCTGGCATCGTGACGCGGCGCTGCGCGCGAAGCGCGCGGGCTTCGATATCGTCTACATCTATGCGGCTCACGATCTGTCGCTCGCGATGCACTTTCTGCAGCAGCGACGCAATCATCGCACCGACGAATACGGCGGCTCCCTGGAAAATCGCGTGCGCCTGCTGCGTGAGCTGATCTCCGATACGAAAGAAGCAGTCGGCGACAAGTGCGCCGTCGCGGTGCGCTTCGCGACCGAGGAATTCCTCGGCGTCGACGGCGTGCGCGAAAGCGAAGCGCGCGAAGTGGTGCACCTGCTCGCGGACTTGCCGGATCTCTGGGACGTCAACATCGCCGCGTGGCACATGGACTCGCAGACTTCGCGCTTCGCGGACGAGGGCTATCAGGAGCCGTTCACGGGCTGGGTCAAGAGCATCACCAGCAAGCCGGTCGTCGGCGTCGGTCGCTTCACGTCGCCGGACACGATGGTCGGCCAGATTCGCCGCGGCGTGCTCGATTTCATCGGCGCGGCACGGCCGTCGATCGCCGATCCGTTCCTGCCGCGCAAGATCGAGGAAGGACGCGTCGAAGACATCCGCGAGTGCATCGGCTGCAACATCTGCGTCACCGGCGATATGACCTCCACGCCGATCCGCTGCACGCAGAATCCGACGATGGGCGAGGAGTGGCGCAAGGGCTGGCATCCGGAGCGCATTGCGCCGAGCAGGAGCGCGAAGCGGGTGCTCGTCGTCGGCGCTGGGCCGGCAGGATTGGAAGCAGCGCGTGCGCTCGGTCAGCGTGGTTACGAAGTGCATGTCGCCGAGGCCTCGCGTGAGCTTGGCGGACGAGTGAACTTCGAAGCGCGCCTGCCCGGGCTGGCGCAGTGGGCGCGGGTGCGCGACTGGCGCGTCACGCAGCTCCAGAAGATGGCGAACGTCGCGATCTATCGCGAGAACGACATCAAAGCCGCCGACGTCCTCGAATTCGGCGCCGAGCGCGTCGTGCTGGCTACCGGTTGCCACTGGCGACGCGACGGTTACGGCCGCAGCAACGGCGCAGCGATTCCCGGCTTCGACACCGCGCGTGTATTCACGCCGGATGACCTCATGCGCGGTCGGATCCCCGACGGCCCGGTGCTGCTGTTCGACGACGAGGCGTTCTATATCGGCAGCGTCCTGGCCGAAGTCCTGCGCGCCGCCGGTCGCGAAGTGATCTACGTGACGCCCGACGATGTGGTCGCTTCCTGGACAACTTACACACAGGAATACAAGCACGTACAGAAGCGCCTGCGCTCGCTGGGGATGCAGATCATCACGGCCCACAACATCCTTGCCGTCGACGGTGACGGCGCGCAGCTCGCCTGCGTGTACAGCGGCCGCGAGCAGGGCGTGACGTGCGCGTCGATCCTCGCTATCACGGCCCGCCTACCGAATGATGGCCTCCAAACGGCCTTGGAAGCGCTTTCATCCGACTGGCAGGGCGCCGGTATCGAGGCCGTCACGCCGATCGGCGACTGCTACGCCCCGGGACTGATCGCGCACGCCGTGTATGCCGGCCACCGCTACGCCCGCGAGCTGGAGGAGCCGTCCGAGGGTGAAGTTTGTTTTCGACGGCGCGCATCGCAGCCACCGATGACGTAAAGTTTGCGCCTAGGGGTACGGGGGCCACATGGCTAATGAAGCTAGTTCTACGCAAAGTGCAACCCAAGACCATTCGTACGACGCAATAGTCATAGGCACCGGCATCACTGGCGGCTGGGCCGCCAAAGAGCTGACCGAGAAGGGGCTCAAAACGCTGGTGCTGGACCGCGGCCGCGACGTCAAGCACGGCGACTATCCGACGGCGACCAAGGACATCTGGGAGTTTCCCTACGGTGGCCGCGCCACCGACGAAGAGCTGAAACGCCAGGCCGTCGCCGCGCGCAGCGGCTACGCGATCACGCAGGCGTCGAAGCACTGGTTCGTCGACGACACCGAACATCCCTACACCGAGGTCCATCGTTTCGACTGGATCCGCGGCTATCACGTCGGCGGCCGCTCCATCATGTGGGGCCGGCAGAGCTATCGCTGGAGCGACATCGACTTCGGCGCGAACGCGAAGGACGGCATTGCCGTCGACTGGCCTGTTCGCTATGCCGAGCTCGCGCCGTGGTACGAGCACGTCGAAGGCTTCATCGGCGTCAGCGGTCGCGCCGAGAACCTGCCGCAGCTGCCCGACAGCAAATTCCTGCCGCCGATGGACTTGAACTGCGTCGAGACTCATCTGCAGCAGTCGATGGCGGAGAAGTTCCAGCGCAGGCTGACGATCGGCCGCGTCGCCCACCTGACCGCGCCCCTGGCGCACAGTCCGCAGCGAGGCACGTGTCAGTACCGCAATCTCTGTATTCGCGGCTGTCCGTACGGTGCTTACTTCAGCAG
>Ga0068863_100001096_pt1 | contig 27053 bp, 28 predicted proteins | sample KBSSwiS62_FD_66596 | JGI IMG/M metagenome (GOLD analysis project Ga0068863, IMG submission 66596) | Switchgrass rhizosphere microbial communities from Kellogg Biological Station, Michigan, USA - KBS Switchgrass S6-2 | ecosystem: Host-associated > Plants > Roots > Rhizosphere > Soil ... | reverse complement strand
GGAATCCGTGTGATCGAGATCGCGCTCCATTTATTCACTGGCTGGAACATGCCGGCCGATTCGCCCTGGCTGGTCAGCAGTCCCGTGCGTTGACCGATGCCAAATGCGCGCGCGTACTTGTAAAGTTTATTCTCTCCCAACCCGAGGGCGATGCAGGCCGTTCCAATGTTGCTCGATTGCGCCATCACCTCTATGGCCTTGAGTGTGCCAAATCCATCCTTTTCATCGTCATGCAGAATCTTGCCCCCGTAGGCAAAATTGCCGTGATGGCAATCAACCGGCGTATCGAGATTGATCAGCCCTTCGTTCAACGCGCCGCTAAACGTGATGATCTTGAAAATCGATCCAGGTTCCACTGCGTCCGTCAGGCAGCGATTCCGCACTGCATCCGGCGCATAGCTTTTCGTATCGTTGGGATCGAAAGTAGGCCGCGATCCCATCCCCAGGATTTCCCCGGTATGCGGGTCCATCACGATGATATAGGCCGCATTGGGCTGGTACGTTTGCACGATCTGGTCGAGCTGGTCCTCCACCACATGTTGGATCGCTATATTGATCGTCAGTGTTACATCGTAGCCATCGACCGGAGGTGTGTCCTGCGTCTGGTAACCTGCAATCACCTGGTTGCGCGCGTCACGTTCGACCTGCCGTTCACCGGGCACACCGTTCAGCGAACTGTCCATTTCCTTTTCCATCCCGGCAAGGCCGCGTCCGTCCCCGTCGACAAAGCCGAGGACATGCGCCGCCAGGTCATTGTTCGGATAGAACCGGCGATCATGCGCCGTAAATATCAGGCTGCGCATTTTCAAAGCACGCAGCTTTGCAACCGTGCCTTCGTCCAGGTCGTCCGCCAGGTTGATGGAACGCTTGCGCGGATCGTAGAGCGCGGCCAACTGGCTCGCCGGGACCTTCAGGATCGGCGCAATCTTCATCAGGTCGGCGTCCGGGTGTTCGAGCAATTTCCCATCGAGGAAGAGGTCGGTCCGCACCTGTGTCTCGGCGAGCAGGTTGCCATCGCTGTCGAAGATCGACCCGCGCATCGACGGAATCGTTTCCGTGCGCAGATGGTTCTCTTTCGCGATCCTCAGGTATTTGTCGTGCTGGACCAGTTGGATCTGGATCAGGTTGAAAGAAATGACCGTAAACCCGCAGGCCAGGCACAACAAAATCCAGATGGCACGTGTACGGTGTTGCATGGTGTTAGTGGTTGGACGAAGCCGGAACTGGTGGCGGCGCAGCGGCCGTCATCACCGACGAGTCGAAATTCACCACCCTGGGATTCGTACCGATCCGAGCCACCCGCGCGTGCGTGTTTTGTTCGAACGACACACAAACCAGGCGCGGGTCATTCAAATAAACCAAATCGGAATGCATGTCGGTGATCCGCTTCAGCAGACGCTTGGGCGACTTCATGCCTTCGAGATCGCCGTTCAATTCCTTGTTTCGCGTCTCAATCGTCGCCAATTGCAATTCCAGGCGGTGCGTCTCCGCCGCGAGGTGCATGTTCTGGTTCTTGCACAGCATGTAGACGAGGCCGAGACCGGAGATCAGGCCGGTGATCAACACCCATTTCACCACTCCCATCCAGTGCAATGACTGGCTGTTTTTCTCGCGATTGCGGCTCATACGATGGGCTCCTCATTGCGGATAGCGACACGCAGGCGGGCGCTGCGCGCGCGCGGGTTCTTGGCGATCTCCTCCTCGGAGGGCAGGTACCTCTTCACTTCACGGAAATAGTGTTGCGGATTCGGCACGGTGTTCGGATGGCCCGGTGTATCGAGCCATTCCGTGCCCCGATCCCGCATGAATTGCTTCACCACCCGGTCCTCGCCCGAGTGAAAGCTGATCACGGCCAAAATGCTTCCCGATTTCATAAGTTCCATCGCCTGCGGTAACGCCGCTAGCAATGCCTCCTCTTCTCGGTTGACAGCGACTCGTAGAGCCTGGAAGACCTTCGTTGCCGGATGTATTCCCCCAGCTCGTCGGTGCGGAAGCGTCTCGGCCACAAACGATGCAAGATCGGTTGTAGTGCGGAAGGGCGCGCGTGACCGCCGTGCCACCAGGGCCCGGGCCACCCGCCTTGCTTCTCGTTCTCCGCCGTGTTCATAAAATAGTTTGCTTAGCTCACCTTCAGGAAGTTCGTTCACCAAATCAGCCGCGGTCGCTCCCCCGCGCCGGTCCATCCGCATGTCGAGCGGCCCCTCTGCACGAAAGCTGAAACCCCGTTCCGGCGTTTCCAACTGCGGCGACGAGACGCCGAGATCCAGCAGGATTCCGTCGACCTTGTCCCAGCCGTGTTCGTGCGCGCATGTTTTCAATTCCTTAAAATTCCGTTGCTTCCATCTAAAATTGTCCGGCCATTCGGCCTCCAGCTTCCGGGCCGTCCCTTCCGCTTCACTGTCCTGGTCCAACCCAAGGACCACCGCGCCCGCTTCCAACAGCGCCCGCGTATGACCGCCGCGCCCGAATGTTCCGTCGATCCATCTCTGCCCCGGGCGCACCTTCCCGGCTGCCAGCACCTCGGCCAACAGCACGGGAATATGTCCTCCCGGTTCACCTTCCAGTTTCAAACCGTCTTCCACTGCCACGCGGGCGCTGCCAGCGAAGGCCGCTTCAGCCCCACGAGCTCAAAGGCGTTCCGACGCGCCAGCTTCACGACCGAGGCCCCGATGACTTGCCCTTCGCCATCCTTTTCCATATCGAATCCATAAACCAATTGCCTGCGCACAAGACCTTTGATTTTGATTTCCATACTCCTCGTTTCGCCTTCTTGGTTTCGCGACGGGTCGACCGTCGCGGATGCCATTTTTGGGTGACGGGGAGTAAGGCATCGTTTACATCCTCGTCGGTTTTTGACCCGCACCGGCATCCACCGGGCAGGCCCTCAAGAAATTGGTCGGGACACTCATAGGCCGATTGCGCTCAGCGCCTCCTCCACGGTCATCGTCGCCGTATCTTTGCCACTCCATGCCGCTTTGTCCCAAATTTGAAAATGATCCAGTCGCCCCACCAGCACGGCGTCCTTCTTCAAGCTTGCGCCCTGGCGAAGTTTTTCCTTCACCATGATCCGGCCCTGCTGATCGAACGTCGCGCTCTGCGCCTTGCTCGCCAAAAGTTCCACGCCTTGGCGCATCGGATCTGCCGCCTTCAAAAGCGAGACCTGCTCCTGCAGGCGTCCCAGCCACGACGCCGGATAAACTTTCAGGCACTTGTCGGATGAGGGCAGGACAAAAAGATTTTTCTCGAAAAACTCCCCTCTCCACTCTGAGGGCACGGTGATCCGGCCTTTGGCATCAAATGCATGCCCAAAGGTGTCCGTATAGGATGCACGTGTCTCAGTTGACATAATAATTCGCCACTAACCGTCTTTTTTTGCCACAACAACCCACTTTTAGACACCAAGCGACACTTTGAGTCAACTTTATTCTTCAAAAATCTATCGAAATCCCACCACGGCGGGCCTTTACGCCGATATTTAGGGTATTTCCATTTACTCCAGATCACTCTATGCTCCAGCAATGGCCAAGCACCTTGCCACTATCACCCTCATCGGCCATGACAAGGCCGGTGTGATCGCTCGCATTACCCAACTTCTCTTCCAGCTCGGAGCAAACATCGAGGCAATGGAGGAACAAGTCACCCGCGGCCAGTTCAGCATGACCCTCCAAGCCTCCTGGATCCCCGCCCGTTTCGACCGCTCCAAAATTCAGCAAAGCGTAAAGAAGGCCGGCAGCGATCTCGGCATGGAGGCGAAAATCCATTTCGCACCGACCGGCCCGCAACGTCTCGCCATCCTCGTCACGAAGGAATCACACGTCCTCGAAGGCCTCCTCGCGAAAGCACGCGGCAACCTCGGCGCCAAGCCCGTCCTCGTCATCGGCAACCGTCCTAACCTCGCCCCGCTCGCCAAGAAGGCGAAGCTCCCTTTCCACCACGTTCCTTTCAATGACCGCGCCGCCGCCGAGCAGCAAGTTCTGCAACTCCTAGAAAAGCACGAAGTTGATTTCATCGTCCTCGCGCGCTTCATGAAAATACTCTCACCCAACTTCGTCTGGCGCTGGAAAAACAAGATCATCAACATCCACCCCTCGCTTCTCCCCGCCTTCCCCGGCGCGAATGCCTACCGCCAGGCCTACGAACGAGGCGTCAAAATTGTCGGTGTCACCGCCCACTTCGTCACCCCCAACCTCGACGAAGGCCCTATCATCGCGCAGGAAGTCCTCAAACTCCGCAGCAACGAACCCCTCGCCAGCATCGTCAAGCGCGGCCAGATCCTCGAAACCAAATGCGTCCTCAGCGCCGTACGCGCCTATGTCACCAAACGCCTCGATGTCCACTGGGGACGAGTTTATTCCTAAATCCTGTCATCCTGAGCGAAGGCGAACCATCGACTCCCTTTTTTTCCAAGACTCCCAAGAGCCGCAGTCGAAGGACCTAGCTTAAATGGAAAGGCACTTGAGATGACGAAAACCCATCTCTCTCCTCAAAGCCAGCCAACCGCTCTTCGCCCTGTCTAACCAAATCCGACACGACGTCAGTTGAGACCATGTCCCCTTACAGGTTTGTCACGCCGCACTTCAGCCATCCGAGACCATCTGGCGGCCTTCTTCTTATCCAAGGCCATTCCCCATCCAAAAAAAGCGCAGTCACTGAGGCAAAGCAGTGCATTATAATCATTCGCTTGCGCCTGCTTCTTAAGCTTGGGAATTATTGCCTTAAATTTCATCTGGGCAACGCTGCGTGGTCCTGTCGCCAGTTTAAAACGAGCTAAGTTAAACTGGGCAATCACATCTCCCTGTTTGGCAGAGGCTGCAAAAAATGCCCGTGCCTTGGAAATATTCTTTCTTACACCCGTCGCGTCTTCATAGGCATTTCCCAAATTATTCTGCGCAAACGCATCGTTTTGCTTGGCTGCCTTTTGCCACCACTTTACTGCGAGCCTTGGATTCTTTTTTACGCCACATCCCTCCGAATATGCGTTTCCTAAATTATATTCAGCACACGCATATCCCTGCATCGCCGCGCGTTTATACCATTCAAATGATTTCTTGTAAGATTGGGTCACGCCAATTCCGTAATGAAAAGCCCATCCCAATCAAGCCTGCGAATATGCTACACCATTCTTAGCCGCGATCATTTACCATTTCACCGCTTGGCTGAGATCAGTTTTGACTCCTACGCCGTTGTCGTAGACATATCCAATCCACGATTGAGAGTAGGAGTTTCCGTCACGCGCTTTAGCAAGGTGAGCCTTAAACTCACTCCTGCTTTTAGCCGACGTTTTCATGTCGAGCTCCCGAACTAAAGCACAACCTTCAGCAATGCCTTCGTATCCGAAAAATCCGCAAACGTGTGCGTCGGGTTGCATGCCTCCAACTCCTCCACGCTGAACGAACCCGTCGCCACCGCGATCGTCTTCGCGCCAATGGCCTTCCCACACGCCACATCGTGCGGCGTATCGCCGATGATGAACACACGCTCCGGCGGAAAATCGATCCCCAGTTTCTGCTTCGCGCGCGCCAGCGCAAACGGCCCCAGTTCATCGCGGACATGACTGTCATCCGCATACGCGCCAAACTCGAAGTAATGCCAGATGCCGAGGTGCCCCAACTTCAGTTTCGCGCCTTCCTCGTGATTACCTGTCAGGAGTCCCTGATGGATCTCCGGGTGCGCATGCACCGCATCGAGCGCCTCCTTGATCCCCGGAAACAACTTCGATTTCCCCGCGGGTAAAGTCTTGGGCAATCCGGTGAGATAACCCGCGCGAAATCTTTTTTCCTCTTCAGGTGTCACCGGCACCCCGAGGTATTCCAGGATGTCCCGCGCGATGGAGACATCCGTCCGCCCCGCCAGCTTGACCGGCAATTTCTCACCCAGGTCGCGTCCGTACAGTTCCTTGATCAAGGCCAGCAACGAACGCTCACCCGCGCGGTCCGTGCAAACGAGGGTCCCGTCAATGTCCCAAAGCAAAAGTGAATCGGCCATAAGCCAAGGCAAGGTCGCCGCGCAGGGCAAAACTGCCGTGCGCAGCACCACCTTACATCGCCATCACGGAGAAACCGGAATCGACGTAAATCGTCTGGCCTGTGATCGCCGCAGAACCGTCCGAGACGAGGAATAATCCTGTCGCGCCCAGTTCTTCCAGCTCCACATTACGGTGCAGAGGCGCACGGGCCTCGTAGTGCTTGAACATTTCCGTCATGCCGGAAACGCCACGGGCTGCCAGCGTGTTCATCGGGCCGGCGCTGATCGCGTTCACGCGAATCTTCTTCGAGCCGACATCATTTGCGAGGTAACGCACGGAAGCTTCCAGCGAAGCCTTCGCCACGCCCATCACGTTGTAACGGGGCACCACGCGCGCCGCGCCGAGATAGCTCATCGCCACGATGCTGCCGCCATTTTTTTCCATGAAGGGAAGAGCGGCACGGGTCAATCCGACCAGCGAATAGGCGCTGATATCGTGCGCGATCGAAAACGCCTCGCGCGTCGTCGCAAGAAATTCTCCCGAAAGCGCTTCGCGTGGCGCGTAGGCCACACTGTGCAACAACATGTCGATGCGGTCCGTATGATTTTTCACCTGGCCGAAAAAGCGCTCGATCTCCGCATCGGAACCGACATCACAGGGATAAAGCGGCGTGTCCGCGCCGAATGCCCCGACCAGTTCCTCCACGTTTTCTTTCAGGCGCTCGCCCTGGTAATTGAAAATAAGTTTCGCGCCCGCCTTCGCCCAGGCCGAGGCAATGGCCCAGGCAATACTACGCCGGTTGGCGACGCCGAAGATGACACCGGTTTTACCGGCCAATGGAAGATCACTCATGGTTCGTCATGATGCCAAGCTCGGGGAACGAGAAAAGAGCAAAGATCAATTATCTGCGAAAATTTGTCCGGCACCCGCCCGAGGCAAGTGCCGGGACAAACTCAAAACGCGTAGCCAACCGACATCTGCGGCCCCAATGCATCAATCGCATTATTGGGGTTCGTCGGCTCCGACATCCCGGCATTGGAGACATGCTTGTACTCCACCGCCAGCCGCGCGAACCACTCATCCGAAATGACATACTTGAATCCCGCCGACGTTTCGAAGCTGAAGTTGAAGTCCTGCCCTAATCCGCCCTGCATCGCATTGGCGTCCGCGAAATCGATGCCCACACCGGCGCTGATGAAAGGAACGATCTTCCAACCTGGCTGCACAAAATTATAGCGCGGGCCCACCATGATGCCTGCCAGATGATTTTCCGGCCCACTGGTGATCTGGAAGTAGCCAGCGTTGAAATAGAATTCCGTATAACCGCGCAGCCACCCCCCGAGGAAACTGTCCAGGCCGACCTCATCCAGTTTCAAGCTCGCGGTAAAATTGACCGGAATGATCGTATAGCCCTTGTTGGGTGGTCCCCGGCGCACATTGGAAAAAAGGGCGCCCGATCCCAGTTCCACCGTCCAGTCCTTGCTCGAAGCACCCACCGCCGGCGGAGTGATCTCCTTCATATCGGTCCCCGCCATCGCCGGGCAAAGCGACAGGACCACCAAAGCGATCAAACAGGCAAACAGCACGCCAAAGCGGCTGCATTCATTCTTTTTCCTCATATCGCTGAAAAATAGTGGAGAACCCACTGATAGCAACTCGTTTTTCATGTCCCTACCCGCTGCAAATCCATTGTCTTTTCCCGCCTCCGCTTTAAGGTAACTAGACCCTGCCGCCATTTTGCGCCCCTATGAAACAGTTCTTCATCACATTTTTTGCCAACCTCGCCGCTCTCTTCTTCGTTTTTGGTGGACCGATCCTGCTCTTCCTTATCCTGATCGCCGCCTCCTTTTCCGCCTCCAGCAAGGCCAAGCACATCATTTCGCTCGAGCGCGGTTCCATTCTCGTCTTCGACATGTCGATCAATGTCAACGACTCCCCGGAACATGCCTCAGTCCCCAGTCCTCTCAGCCTGGGCGGAGCTTTGGGCCGCGATGACTCCAAGAACCTCACCCTCCGCAGCCTGACCACCGCCCTCAAAAAAGCTTCCCGCGACGAGCGGATCAAGGCTCTCTACCTGTTCGGTTCCTTCCAGCCTTCCGATTTCGGTTCCGGTTACGCCAGCCTCAAGGAATTGCGCGAAGCCATTCTCGCCTTCGAGAACACCAGCGCCCACAAAAAAGTCTATGCCTATCTCGAGGCCCCCACGACCCGCGATTACTACGTCGCCTCCGCCGCCAATATCATCTACCTCAACCCCTACGGCGAAATGGAGATGCCCGGCCTCGCCGTCGTCAAAACCTACTACAAGGACCTCTGCGACAAATACGGCATCGGCGTCCAAGTGACCCGCGTCGGCAAGTACAAGTCGGCCGTTGAGCCCTTCATCCTCAATAAGATGAGCGATGCCGACCGCGAGGAAACGCAAAAGCTTCTCGGTGACCTGTGGGGCGATTTTGTCACCGGCGCGACCAACGCCCGTAAGATTGATCCGGTCGCGTTCCAGCAACTCGTCGACAAGGACGGCTACATCACTCCCGAGGACGCCAAGAATGCCAACATCGTCGACAAACTCGCCTACCTTGGCGATGTCCTCTCCGATCTCGGCGGCATCGCTCCCGCCAGCGACTACGACAAAGTCACCCTTCCCTTCAAGCAGATCTCCATCGGCGACTATATGCATGCCAGCCGTACTCCCCGCCTCCCCGGGGATGGTAGCAGCGACAAGGTCGTTGCGATTCTTTATCTTGAAGGCGAAATCGTCGACGGCTGGGGCGACGTTGATAATATCGGCGGCGACCGTTTCTCCGCGGAATTGCGTGAGCTGAGCAAGGACGATGCCGTCAAGGCCGTGGTCATCCGCGTCAACAGCCCCGGCGGCAGCGCTTTCGCCTCCGAGGCGATCCAGCATGAAGTCCGGAACCTGAACAAGAAAAAGCCGGTCATCGTCTCCATGGGTAATTATGCGGCCTCAGGCGGTTACTGGGTCTCCACCTACAGCGACCGGATATTCGCCGAGCCCAATACCCTCACCGGCTCCATTGGTGTTTTCGGCATGTTCTTCGACATCCAGAAGATCGCGAATAATATTGGTGTCACTTTCGATGCCGCCAAGACCGGGGCCTTCGCCGATTTCGAGACCATTTCCCGCCCCAAGACTCCGCAGGAACTCGACCTCGCCCAACAGCGTGTCAATCTCCTCTATGGCAAATTCCTCGATAAAGTCGCCGAGAGCCGCCATCTGCCCCGCGAAGGTGCTGACGGCATCGATACCATCGCTCAGGGCCGCGTCTGGACCGGCAGCGAAGCGCTCCGCCTGCACCTTGTCGATGAAATCGGCGGTCTCGACCAGGCCATCACGTATGCCGTCGAAAAAGCCAAACTCGGCAACCGCGTCGGCGATTACCGCATTAAGGAATATCCGCCCAAGGTCACCTTCACCGAGACTCTTGCCCTCCTCTTTAGCAACCAGGAAGAGCCTGTCACCAAGGCCAAGATCGATCCCCTCACCCAACAATTCCTCAAGGTAAAGGCTGAGCTCAAGTCCTTCCAGAACTTCAACGACCCCTTCGGCGCTTATGCCCGCCTCCCCCTGAACTGGGATATCCACTAATGCTGGATCTCTGATTCGAATCGCCCCCTTGCGCTTTGTACCAATCATGCCAAACGAAATCCAAAAGCGCGAAACTGCGGCACGAGACGCTATCAAGAAAGCCTTCGGCACTGCCGACGACGAATCTGGCGCTACACTTTTCGTCTCACAAATTTGGAGGAGTTAGATTCCGGTTACTGGAAGAAACATCTTTCTACGGAGACTCCGGATCCACATCGCATCCTTGAGTTGCTAGTGCTTCGTTCGCACTGGGGTGGTGACAGTGAGATTGATACTTTTGATTTCACTCTACCAGAGAAAGTCACGGATTACGTTGTCAGCGTCCAGTTTGATAAGCTTGGAGACGTTTCTGAGATAACGATGGAAAGCTGAGTAGCATGGCGAAGGATATATTCCGTCTGCCTTTGAAGTCCCTGAGGGACATCCGAAAATAGCCCGGCGATTCATCGCCGAGTCCACATCCCCAAACGGCAGCGTCCCCTCAGGACGCTTGAATGCTACTTCTTCCCCACCTGCTCGACAAATTTGATAAAGCCCTCCGCCTGCTTCTCAATCCGCTCTACAATGTCCGGCGTCTTGATCTTCCCTCCCTCATCCAAGTGATTGTTGATCCCGGGAATATTCACCGGATTGGGATAAACAATCCCACGCAGATAATGCACTAGCGTCGTGAACTGCTCAACCGGTCGCACGGCACCACCGATCCCGGCCGACAGTCCCACAAATCCGAATGGTTTTCCCGCGAACGTCTCCGGAAATTTCAACATATCGATGAAGTACTTGAACACGCCCGGAAAACCACCGTTGTATTCTGGCGTCACAATCAGGATGCCCGTCGCCTTCGTCATTGACTCCTGCATTGAAGCGAAGCTCGCTGGTTTCTCCGCATAACTCGAGGGATGAAAGATCTCCGGCGGCAAATTGTGCAAATCGACGACCTCTAGCGACGTTCCCTTGGCGGCGTAAATTTCGGCGACATGAGCGGCTACTTTGGCTGAGTTGCTTCCAGGGCGATTCGTGGCAATAAGTTGAACAATCATAATCTCAAGCTGCCCTCCTCCCCCCATTTGGCAAGTCCTGCTCCCTCTTCGTTCCCGGCACAGGTATTGCTAATTTACCAAAATCCGCTAACTCGAAAGTTCGCATGAATCCTACCTCTTCCTCCGGCCCTGATGTCGTCCTCGTCGGCGCGGGCATCATGAGCGCCACGCTCGGCGTCCTCCTCAAGGAACTTCAGCCCGATCTCACCATCGAAATTTTCGAAAGCCTCGACGGCGTCGCTGAGGAAAGCTCCGACGCCTGGAACAATGCCGGCACCGGCCACTCCGCACTGTGCGAGCTCAACTACACCCCCGAGCGGCCGGACGGCACGATCGACACCGCCAAGGCGCTTCCCATCAACGAAGCCTTCAAGGTCTCGAAGCAACTCTGGGCCTACCTCGTCGAAAAGGGTCACATCTCGACGCCGTCCAACTTTATTCGCCGCATCCCGCACATGAGCTTCATTCATGGCGCGAAAAACGTTGAATATCTCCGCAAGCGCCACCAAGCCCTCAACTCGCATCACCTCTTCAAGGGCATGGAATTCAGCGACGATCCCGCGCAGATCGCCGAGTGGATCCCCCTCGTTATGGCCGGTCGCGACAAGGCCCAACCGGTCGCTGCCACGCGCAAGGCCAGCGGTAGCGACGTCAATTTCGGCGCCCTCACCCGCAGCCTCATCGGCTACCTCACCAAGCTCGACGGCGTCCAGCTTCACCTGAAGCACGAAGTCCTTAATCTGCACCGCGACGACACGACCGGCTGGCGTCTCTACGTCAACGACAAGTCCGCCGACCAGAAACGGACCGTCACGGCGAAATTCGTTTTCCTCGGCGCGGGCGGCGGCGCACTTCCCCTCCTCCAAAAATCAAACATCCCCGAAGGCAAGGGCTTCGGCGGGTTCCCCGTCAGCGGCCAATGGCTCCGCTGCACCAATCCCGAGGTCATCGCGCAACATGATGCCAAGGTCTATGGGAAGGCCGCCAGCGGAGCGCCGCCCATGTCGGTGCCGCATCTCGATTCCCGCATGATTGACGGTAAAAAAGGACTCCTCTTCGGTCCCTTCGCCGGCTTCACCACCAAGTACCTTAAGCACGGCTCGCTTCTCGATTTTCCTCTCGCCATCCAGCCCAACAATATCGTCCCCATGACCGCTGCCGCGTTCCAGAACGTCGGCCTCACCATCTATCTCATTGGTCAGATTCTCCAGTCGCAGGAACACCGCATCGCAGCCCTGAGGGATTTCATTCCCCGGGCCAGGGCCGAAGACTGGGTCCTCGCCCATGCCGGCCAGCGCGTCCAAGTCGTGAAGAAACATCCCAAGCTCATCGGCATGCTCCAATTCGGCACCGAAGTCATCCATGCTCACGACGGCTCCATCGCCGCGCTTCTCGGCGCCTCGCCCGGCGCCTCCACCGCCGTCTCCATCATGCTCCAGCTCATTCACGATTGTTTCCCGGAGCAAATGAAATCCCTCCAGTGGCAGACCCGCCTCAAGGAAATGATCCCCTCCCATGGCGAGTCCCTCATCAAGGACGCTACGCTCACCTCACGCACCACTGCTTGGAGCACTGAAGTCCTCGGCATCGGAGAGGAAGTCCTCGTCTCATAATTGAATTTTTGAACCAAATCGTATTGCGCGACGATGCATATTCCAAAGAGCATGACCTTGGGAATGCGGATGCTCTTTGTCTTTTTGCTGGCAGGATGGACCGCCTGTTCCCAGCACGCGCCCCTGCAGCCGGTTGAAAAGCCAATTGAAGGACTTTGGGGCGGAAAATGGGATGATACTTGGCCGGTATTTATCGAGATCCACGCGGGCAATAATCCGGGCGAGTATAAAATCGACTATCGATGGCTGGAAAATCCCGGCGAGCCGCTTTCACATCAGGAGCGTCTTGGACACAAGGCAGGCAATCACATCGAATCAGGTTCCTTGATTTTCATGATCGATGATCATGGAGGACTTCTCTATGGCGCTTTTGAAAATCCCCGGATGGCCAACCTGGTCCGGATCACTCCGAATACCGTGAAGGTCGAGGATATAGTGCTGGAAAACTATGGCTGGACGCCGGGTGCGACTCCAGCCGGTGAAGCCCTGGAAAAAATCAAAGCGAACGACCCGCATTAAGTTACGGCGGGTTGCTATTCTTCTCCGTCCCAAGAATTGTCCTGCCCTCGCTTGCTTAAATTTCGTTAATTGGGCAATTCGATCACGCTTTCCGAAGCCGGTCTGAAAAATATCCGGCCTCAGCAATCAAACATCTTCCCCGGATTAAGGATCAAGTTGGGATCAAACAATCGTTTCAAGTTCCCCATAATCTCCACGTTCAGCCCCCCGACCGACTCCGGCAAAAACTTCTTCTTCGCAAGTCCCACTCCGTGCTCGCCGGTGATCGTCCCCTTCCGCCGCACCGTCTCCGTCACGATCTCCTGAAATGCCAATTCCACGCGATGCATCTCCTCCGCATCCTTCTCGTTGGTCAAAAAAGTCGGATGCAAATTTCCGTCCCCCATGTGCCCGAAAATCCCGACCCGCAATTTGTGCCGCTTCCCCAAATCCTGAATAAACGCGACCATCCCCGCCAACTCGCTTCGCGGCACCGTGATGTCCTCCAGAATTGTCGTTGGTGCCACGCGCGCCAGCGCTGAGAACGCCGACCTCCGCGCCGTCGCCAGTTTCAGCGATTCCTCCGCCGTCTGCGCCACCCGCACCTCCAGCGCCCCATGCTTCCGCGCCAGTTGCGCCATGATCTCCGCCTCCTCCGCCACCACCGCCGGATGTCCGTCTGTCTCCATCAACAACACTGCCTCCGCCTCGCGCGGCAAGCCGACATGCGCAAAATCTTCCACGCAATTGATGGTCATCTTATCCAGGAATTCCAATGTGCACGGAATGATCGGATGCGCGATGATCCCCGATACCGTCTCGGCCGCGTCTTCCATTTTTTTATAAACCGCCAGCAGCGTCTTCTTCGTCGCAGGCTTCGGCAACAGCTTCAACAAAATCTTCGTGAAAATCCCCAGCGTCCCTTCCGATCCAATGAATACCTCCCGCAACGAGTATCCCGCCACGTCCTTCACGCATTTATTTCCGATCCAGACCACCTCGCCATTCGGTAACACGATCTCGAATCCCATCACGTAATCTTTCGTCACGCCATATTTCAGCCCCCGCAATCCACCTGAATTGTTCGCCACATTTCCCCCGATCGTCGAAATCTTCATCGATCCGGGATCCGGCGGATAAATCAACCCCGCCGCATCGGCATGCTCAAAAATCGTCTGCGTCGTCACTCCCGGCTCGACCGTTATGGTCAGATTGGCCCGGTCCAGTTCCAGTACCTTGTCAAACCGGCTCAGGCACAGCACAACCGAGCCCGCCGTCGGAATGCTCCCTCCCGCCAAGCCCGTCCCGCTTCCACGCACGACAATCGGCGTCCGGCTTTCATTCGCCCATCGCAAAATGCGGGAAATCTCGTCCGTCGTATTGGCTAATGCAACCGCAACGGGCCGCTGCGACATCGCGGCCGTCCCATCGAAGGAATACGGAATAATGTCCTCCGCTTCGGTCAAAATACGATCACCGGGCAGGATCGCCCCCAACTGCTGAGAAATGGATGTAAGATCGGTCACGGAAATGGAGATTATCATATATCTTCCACCCATGGCGCAAGAAAAGGGGCCTCCGGGTATAAGATTTGCTTAAACACGATGCTTGCCAAAAACCCCGCCCTCCGCTTGAGTACCGCTACTCACATTATGAATCGACGTGCCCTGTCCCTGCCCCTCTTAGCGCTTTTTGCCGTTTTCCTGATGGCTTCCCGCGCTTCCGCCGCTCCCCAGATCCTGGCGGAAAACACGACCGTCAAACTTCCCAGCGGCCACACGATCAAGGTCCTGAGCATCTCGAAGGTTGAGTTCTCCAAGGGCGTCATGGCTCTTATGGTGCGCTACCAGACCAGCTTGTCGGTCGATGAGACCAAGGCCCTCAGCCAGGAAGTCGATGACGTCTGGAAGATCGCGGTCAAGGACATCGAGCGGGCGGGCTACAAGGAAGCCATCATCAGCTCCAATGAAGTGCCCAAGGGCATCTTCATCTCGGCGACCCACATGCTGAACTTCCTCTATGAGAAGGGGTCTGATGGGAAGTGGACCCGGCTTAATCGCGGGGATTACATGGCGGCGCAGTAGGCTCGCTAATGCAGGCGGGCGTCACTACCGCAAGTGGTTTAGTAGCTGATATTTACCGATCCTGAAGCGATGCTGGATTGAGCGTGTAATTACACGTTTTCCAAGTGCCACGGCGGCAGGCACATACAGGCCTTTCGCCAATCCGGCGGCAATCGCGGCGGAATAGGTGCATCCGGTCCCGTGGGGGTCGACTCCGGGGATGCGCTTCACGCCGAATTCGCGGAGCTTCCCTTCCGGCGAGACCAGAACATCAATCGCCATTCCTGTCTTCAGGTGCCCGCCCTTGGCCAGGATATGGGGCCCCGCAAACTTCCTGGCCAGGTCATGGGCGGCTTCCTCCAGTTCCCGGAGATTCGTGATGGGGCTGCCCCACAAGAGCGCGGCTTCGTCCCGGTTCGGGGTCACGATCGTGGAGAGCGAAATGAATTTCCTCAGCGCGCGGATCGCGTCCTTCTGCAATAAAACTTTCCCGCTGCTGGCGACCATCACGGGATCCACGACGAGCGGCACAGCTTTCCGCAAGGCCGGTGCGATTGCTTCCATTGCCGCTTCAATGATCTCCGCCGAATAGAGCATCCCGGTCTTGATCGCCGCCACGGGGAAAGCTTCCAGCACCAGGCGAATCTGGTCTGCCACCCGCGCCGGAGGGACCGGGGTGATGTTCAGCACCCTCCCCGGATGCTCCGCCACCACGCAGGTCACCGCCGTGGTGCCGTAGACGCCGAGCGTCGTGAAGGTCTTCAAATCGGCCTGGATTCCCGCGCCGCCGCTGTTGTCCGAACCCGCAATCGAGAGCACCACGGGAACAGTTTGTCGTTTCATGGCAGAAGTTTCTCTTTGCCCCGAGGGGCGAATCATTTATCTAAAGGGCGTGGCAGGTGAACCTATTCGCGAATTACCCGGTCTCTGGGTCAGTCTTGATCGTGTGGAATACAATCCGCACGAGGAAGGCACCCCGGACCGGCCATACGGCTTTGTCTATCATATCACCATCCACAATGACAGCACGCGCGTCGTCACCATCAAGGGCCGCAAGTGGGTCGTCACGAACACGGACAACTCGAAGCTCGTGATTGAAGGCGACGGCGTGGTCGGTGAATGTCCCCGCCTCACGCCGGGCACGCAGTTCCATTATTCGAGCTACCACCTCATCGCTTCCGACAGCGTCGCCGAGGGCGCCTATCTCGGCCAAGTCGAGGACGGTGAGCGCGTCTTCACGCGGATCCCTCTATTCAAAATGGAAGTTCCCTCCATCTAATTTCCCGTGCCCTTCGCTCTCCCCCTCTTTTTCGAAAGCCCCCGCGGCCTGGCCTTCATCGGCCTCCTTTTTTGGGCCTGGATGATTTACCACTGCGCCACCCGTGAGCCCAACTCCACGCAGAAAGTTCTCTGGCTCCTGCTCGTCGTCCTTGTCCCGGACCTCGGCGCCCTCATTTATTTTTTCGTCCGCGTGGTCAAAATCAGAGGATAGCCCATGAGAGCCGCCCTTGTTCTCGCGCTCGCCGTGCTTCCGGTCCTGGGACGCGCCCAGACGGAGACGGTGCCCAATCTCACGCCGATTCCTTCCCACCCGACCACGACCTCCGCGCTGCAAGATTCCGTCGATCAACTCACCAAGACCAACCGCGACCTGCTCGACCTGCTGAAAAAGCAGCAGGGGGTCCTGGAAGACATCCAGGTCGACCGCCGCCTGCAGAGCCGCCAGATCAAGTCGCTGGAGGAGCGCCTGCAGGAAACCCTGCTCGAAAACGCCAAGCTCCAAAACAAGATCGACACTCTCATGGCTGCGGGCAACGCCCCTCCGCCGACCAATCCCCCCAATGGCACGCCTCCGGGCAAGACCCTACCCAATGCGGGCGCGACCAATGCCCTGGCCAAGCCCGTCCCACCCGCGACCTATCTGCCCCCGCCTCCCGGCGATGCGGCACCCGGCGTGCCGAGCTGGCACCGTCTCTTCACCCTCGCCGGCACCGACAACAAGAGCACCGATCTTTTTCATATCGAAGGCCGCCAGTGGCGCATCGTCTGGCACAACCAGGACAAGGAGGGCGCCGCCTACAAGAACACGAGCGCCCTTTTCCTCAATGCCTTTCCGAAGGACGACACGATTCCCCAAAAGGCCTGCTCCCAGCTCGGGTCGGGCGGCGGGACTTCACCCCTGATCGGTCCGGGAAATTTCTTCGTGAAGATCGAGGCGTCGGGTGGGAGTTGGGAGCTGGCCGTGGAGGATTTTCACTAAGGGACGGGTGTGTAAGCTCATTGAGCGTACCTTGCCTGTTTATCGGAAGAGACGCCTGTCCCTTTTTCCCAAGGTTCCCCGACCAGACCTAGGCCACTCTTGAAAGAACCCCTGTTGCTTTCTTGCTGCCCACCCTCAGCTGCGACCGAAGCGTCGCGATTAAGTGTCGCGCAGCCATCCGCAAGAAGACAGGTTGCTGGATAGTGCCGCCTGTGAAGATAGCGCAGAGATCGCGATAATCTTCGACCGACACGCGGATAACGTCCTGATCGTAATCGCCATAGTCCGAGTAGTCTTCCGGGTCATAGTCCCGGACCACCCCTGGATTTAGGTACGATTCCAATTGATCTGCATTCTTAAATGCGGCTGATGCCGCCCGCTCCACAGTTCGAATCAGCCTTTGTTTTCTCATCTGATCCATCTTCCAATTTCGCACCACTCGAACAGAAGTCATGAGAAAATGACCATCTCGATGTTAGGGTCGGGGGGGGATTCTTGACTCGGAGTTTCGACGACAGAAACTTTAGAGAAAAAGGGACAGGTACATTTTTGGGCGTCATTTTGCGGTGTTAATTGTACCTGTCCCCTTTTTTCTTTTCTCCCTTTTTTCTTTTTCATCAAAGGAATCTTCGGCAAGAGCCTGAGCTACGCCACCCTAACGGGTAAAGATGGCGGAGTGGAGTTGCTTCCTGCCTAGACAGAACAGGGGAAAAACCTCTAAACGAAAGATTTAAACATGATAATAAACCGAGCATGCGACCAAGCCGAGATTCAATCTGAAATCGAAAGCGAACTTGTAATACCTTTTTCTGATCACAACTACAAAATTACCATCAAGGCGGCTAGGGATGGTTTGGATTTTGATGGCCGTTACATTCTTACGTGGGAATGGATTTTGAGAGCTAAGGAATTAGCCGATAATCAATTTGGTGAGACTGCCCTATAATGCCTTTCCTGGCCAAGTCCGCATCGAGAACTAATGTTAAAATCGAAATCACTCCCCTGAGTATCGCGAGCTTAAAGTCATCGTCGATATATTGGGAACTTTTAACTTCAGTCGGCTGCGTTGATTGCGGCTTACGAATAGAAATTGTATCTCCATGCATTTTAAGCATGGAATCTCTGAGGTTCTTTTTAACGTCTTTATTGAGATCGGAATTTATTTCAAATCCAACATGGCGAATGCTGTGAGCTACCAAGTTTCTAAGGGTTCCTAAGTTAACAATAAAAGTCCGACTATGGGATGGCAGCAAATCTAACGCCCGAACAAAGGCGAGACGCCCTCGCTTGATGTCGTTGTTATCCATTTCCACAAAAACGCCTCTTAGCCTTTCATCCTGAAAGCGTGAAGTTAAAAGATGAATCAGAGTTGATTCGATCACTGCGTGAAGCTTAATTATAAACGACCAATCGTCGTTTCTCGGAAGAGTGATGAAAAAGTTAGGAGGTATGCCTAACGACTCGGTTAGAAAACTATCAATCTCGGGTGAGTTTGCCATTCAAGACACTCCTAGTCTCTAGTTTTGGTTAGTTCAAGACTGCTTACTTATGGTAAAGTAAATCGTGACCAAGCCAACCACAGAAGCCACTCGCTTCCAAGACGCCCTACGCATGATCATGTCTGTCCCCAAAAAGGAGATTGATCGACGCGAGGCCGATTGGAAGAAGAGCCAAGACGAGAAGAAAAAGAAGTAAGCGGAACAATCGGCTATGGAATTTCCGCGAAAATCAATGTGGATAATGGCCATAATAATCATGGCCGCTTTCGTGATTTTAATTATGGAGATGGCCCAATTCGGTTTGTTTACTTGGCCTGAAGATTTTGCCAAATAGCGGCCTATGCGCTTAGTATGTTGTTACCTTTGACAAGCTCAGGATGACGGCATTTTTTTCGGAGGTTCCGATGGTGGAGTCCCCGTGAGCGCAGGCTTTGCTTCAACTCTTTCAGAGTTGGGAACTCCGGGGGCGAATACCCAGGGTAGCCCCCGCAGAGCGGGTCAACCCTGGGCTGAGTGATTTAATCCTTTCAGGATAGCCGAGGAGGGAGGGGCGGTCATGCGTCCCGATGGGACGCGGGGGAAGAGGCGGGGGATACCCGGCGATCAATCGCCGGGCTATTTTTCGGGACATGGCCTTTCTACAATTCGGATACAGTCTTATTTGGCGGGCACGAGTCTGATCCTTCGACGGCGGCTCGGGGGAGTCCCTTAAGAAAAGGACATCACGGGTTCGCCTCTGCTCAGGATGACGGCGCTTTTTAAGGCGCAGGTCTTTGGGAGGTTCCGGTGGTGTCATTCCAGTGGGCGGGGGCTTTGCTTCAACTCTTTCAGAGTTGGGAACTCCGGGAGCGAATACCCAGGGTAGCCCCGCAGAGCGGTCAACCCTGGGCTGAATGACTTTATCTTTTCAGGATAGCCGAGGAGGGAGGGGCGGTCATGCGTCCCGAAGGGAGCCGGAGTCATCCAAAGGGGGAACGGCGGTCATAGACCGCCGCTACAGGGAAGCGCGGATAATTGCGTTCCCAAATAGAGTTTGGGAACGAGAAGGCGGTAGGGACGGACGATACGGAGATCGTCCTCCAGGGTGGCGACCTTGGCCCAAGACTCGTCTTGCGAATGACGGATGGAGTCTTAGGCTGAAGAGATGACCCCATTTCCCAAGTCCTTGAAGGACTACATCGACGTTACCGCGCTACGGGCCTACACGAAAACGGTGGAAGCCGAGTATTTCATGTTGAAAGCGTTGCATGAACATCTCGGGCTCGATGCGACGGGCGACAAACCGGCCAAGAAGACCAAGGGCAAACGGGGGCCGCGGGGCAAGGTCAAATCCTCGGTCCTGGCGTTTCTGCGGAAGAACCAAAAAGGGAAGGCGATCGAAATCGCCAAGCTGTGCGGCCTAAAGGTGGCCAGTGTGAACCAGACGCTTTACGGGTTGAAGAAGGCCGGGCACGTCAAGCAGGACAAGAAACATGGGAGTCCGTTCGTGCTGGTGAAGAAGTAAGGAAGGAGGGAGCGACGCCCGGAGGTCGATGCGGAGATCCTCCTCCAGGGTCAGGACCCGATTTTGCGGAAGCGGGGGACGAGGCCGGTGCCGTCGAGGGAGGTCACCTGGTCGTTCCATTCGGTGAGCGGGCGGGAAAAGTAAGCATAGGCGGTGGGATAAAGCGCCTGGTAGATGACGATGTCTTCCTGCCGGCTGGCATCGAGGCCCATGGAGAAGACGCGGTAGTTCTTTTTTTTATAATGCTCGTAGATTTCACCGGGGGCGGGCCGGGGCGGGTTGCTCATGGAGGGAGCGTAGCGAAAGGAAGGTCGGAGGTCACCTCCCGTTGCCTCGACCCGAGGCGAGCGCAAGAGCGCAATTAATCTCAATAGCGATTTAAAACTGCTATCGCCCTTTTGTAATACACGTAAGGTGGTTGTATGATTGATGTTAACACTCTCAAAGAGGAGTTAAGGGAAGCCCAAGCCGAGATCGCAGACTTAAAACTTCGGCTAAGCAATGTGACCTTGATGCTGAGAAAAGAGATGACGGAATCGGGCAAGCTACCCCAAGTGCCGGAGGGAGAAGATTTTCAGATTGGGCCACGACGGTAATCGGCTGCCGTGGGCCGAGTGGGTCCGCGTTGCGTAAAGGGGGAATTTTCAGGCTTCCCCTCCAAAGGGCTTAAGTTACATCTTTTGCATTGACGCTTCAAAAACCATGCGATCATAATCAATTCAACTTAAGGCTCACGTTGGGAATGAATCACATCTCTGGAAATGCTGACCTCGTGGTCAAGCGGGCTGCAATTAAAGCGTTCCAAATAATTGGCCTTGATACACAAAGAGGGAGTTACTAATGGCTCAAGGAGTTATCAAATGGTTCGATAATAAAAAGGGCTTCGGTTTCATTGCCCAAGACGAGGGTGGACAGGATGTGTTCGTCCACTTCTCGGTGATCGGCGGTGAAGGATTCAAGACCCTGGACGAAGGCGACCGGGTTGAATTCGAGGTCGTCCAGTCGGACAAAGGCCTGAAGGCCTCGAGCGTGATCAAGCTCTAACGTTTTCTGGCAACCGTCCCGCAATTACGGGACGGTGCCTTTCGCTACTTCGTCGCGCGAAAGCTTAGTTATTCGCGTACTTGACCGAGCAACCGTAGGGCTTGGCGGTCGGCGTAGAGACGGGCTTGCCGGCCATGGCTTCGGCGAGGGCGGTGGTGACGTAATTCTTAGCCGAGGCGATGTCCTCCGCATTGGCCGAGGGTTTGTCGTCGATGCCGCCGGCGTAGATGAGGACGCCCTCGGGATTGATGACGAACATTTGCGGGGTGTTGCGGGCGCCGTAGAGGTGGCCGACCTTGCCACTCGGATCGAGCAGGGTCTGCGTCGAGGCCACATGATTCTCTTTTTCGTAAGCGGCGGCTTGCTCGGGGGTCTGGTGATCGTCCTTGCCTTCGGCGCTGGAGTTGATGCGCAGCCAGACGACGCCCTTGGCGGTTTCTTCCTTCTGGAAGTTCTGCATTTGGCCGCCGTCGTAAAACTTATGGACGAAGGGGCAGTTGGGGTTGGTCCATTCGAGGACGATGTACTTGCCCTTGTAGTCGGCGAGGGAATGTTTCTTGCCGTCGCCGCCGGTGAGGGTGAAGTTGGGGGCGGCCTGGCCGACGGTGGCGGACTGGCTTTCCTTGGTCTCGGCCAAGGCCAGAGTGAGGAAGGTGCTCGCGCAGATGGCGTAAAAGAGAAATTGTTTCATAGGTAGCTATTAAGACGCCGGGGAGCGGCGGTTTATTTCATTAATTTTCTGTTATTAAAGGCGGCTGAGGGCGTCGAGGACGATTCCGGGGGTGAGGACCTCGGGGAGGACTTGGGGTTTCGTCGGATCTTTCGGGGAATAAAGGAGATAGAGGGGGACGCCGTCGCGGTTATATTGCCGGAGGGCCTCGGAAATCTTGGGATCGGCATGGGTCCAGTCGGCCTTGAAGAGGACGACGTTTTTGTCGGCGAAGGCCTTGCGGACGGAATCGACGTCGAGGGCGACGCGCTCGTTGACTTTGCAGCTGAGGCACCAAGCGGCGGTGAAATCGACGAAGGCGGGATGGCCTTGCGCGAGCTCGGCTTGCACGGCTTCGGTGGACCAGGGTTGCCAGCCGTCGACGGCTTGTGTTGTTTTGGCGTATTTATCAGGTGGTCCATCCGAATGGACGGGAAAGGCGGCATTGAACGAAATGAGGAAAGCCACGCCTAAAAAAACCATGTTGGTCAGCCACATCGGAAAGAACGACATCCCGGACCTTTGATTTCGCCCGTAATTCCATGCGCCGATGGATGCCACCAAGAGGGCGAACATGACTACATAGACCGACGTCGGTTCGACCAAGGCCCCGAAAACGTAGAGCAGAAAAATCACCGTGGCCATGAGGAGAAAGCCCATGAATTGCTTGAAGGCTTCCATCCAGGCGCCGGGCTTGGGGACGAATTTCAGGGCGGCGGGAAAAATGGTGAGGAGCAGGTAGGGCGTGGCCATGCCCAAGGCGAGGGATGTGAAGATGAGCAGGGAAATGAAGGCCGGTTGCTGGGCGGCGAAGCCGAGGGCGGAGCCCATGAAGGGGGCGGTGCAGGGGGTGGCGGCGACGGTGGCCAGCGCGCCGTTGAGGAAGGAGGTGAAGAGGCCGTGGTTGTGGCGGCCGGTGACCTTGGCGTCGAGGCCGACGAGGGAGGTGCCGAGTTCAAAGACGCCGAAGAGGTTCAGGGCGAGGAGGAAAAAAATGAAGATCAGGGCGAGGACGAATCCCGGGGACTGCATCTGGAAGCCCCAGCCGAGTTGGTTCCCGGCGGCGCGCAAAAAGAGGAGGAGTCCCGCCAAAAGCCAGAAGGAAATGACGACGCCGATGGTAAAGGCGACGCCCTGTCTCCAAGCCTGGCTGTGGGCGTGCTCGGCGTGCTTGATCAGGGAAAAGACTTTGAGGGAGAGGACGGGGAGGACGCAGGGCATGAGGTTGAGGATGAGGCCGCCGATGAAGGCGGCCCCGAGGACGGCGATCAACCAAGGCTGCGCTTCCCGGGCGGCGGCGGCGGCCATCATGCCGCCTTCGCCTTGATCGGGGGAGCGGTGGGTGCCGGGGGCGTCGGCTTCGGAGGGGGCTGGGCTACTCGAAGGAGGAGGCTCCGTTTGCGGCGCGGCTGAGGCTTTAAGTGTGGCCGGTTCCCAAGCGCCTATCTTGACATCGGAAATATAAACAGACTTGGTTTGGCCAATCAGCGGCTGGTCCGAAACAACAATACCACTGATGTGATCTACCTTTTCACCATTGCGCTGCGTACGGATGATTAAGTTGAAGTTAAGTCCCTGACCTCTCACGGGTAAATTATCAGCGGTGGCAGCACTCAAGACATTTCCCTTTTCTGGAAAAAATTGGATTGGAGGCGGTTCGACTGCCGGCTGGGAAGTCTTGGCTTTGAAATTGATCTCGAGAGCTGTCGGATCGCCTTTGAAAGCCGAGGACTCGACGTATTGCGCATGCACGTCCCACAGTGTATTCGGCACCGGCAAGCGGGCTTTGGCTTGGGCGAAGAAGTCTTTGTTGTCGATGGGGAGGCGGAGGTTGAGGAGGCCGCCGTCGAGGGGGAGTTTCAAGTCGGCTTTGCCGGGGACGCATTCCTCCTTGCAGACGAGCCAGTCGGCGCGGGCGGAGATTTCGAAATGTTTGGGGAGGTCGCCTTTCGGCGGGGTGATGGTGGTGAGCAGATAGACGTCGCCGCCGTAGCCATAGGAGACGAGGGGGCCAAGCTTGTGGATTTCGGGGGTGGGCCACTGGATGGGTCCGGCGGTGAAACCGGGGGGGAGCGTCCACTTGATGGTGGTAGCGAGGCCGGAATCGCCGGGGTTGATCCAGTAGGTGTGCCAGTCGGGATCGGCGTGGAGATGGAGGGCGACGTCGAAGGGTTCGCCGGGTTCGATGGCGGTGATGGAGGGGATGAGTTCGGCGGTGACGTGGGGCTGGGTGACGGTGGGGCTGGCACCGCCGTAGGTGGCGGTGATCGGGCCGGTGGTGGATGGGGCGGGGTTGAGATCGGCGGAGGGAACCGTCGCCCGGTGGTCGACGGCTACCTCGGAAGGGGAACCGCCGCCAGGGACAGGCACGCCTGTCGCGGCGGCCACCTTGGGCGCGACGGGGAAACTGGAGATGTAGACGGCGTGGGAGTCGCCGGTTTTTTCATGGACGAGAGGAACATCGGAGACGAGGACGCCGCTGATCTCGGCGGGCTTTTCTCCATTCTGCTGGAGGGCGATCCAGAGATTGAACTGGGCCGGGGTGGGGAAGGACATGACCACGTTTGGTTTCGCGGTGGCGTCGAGAACGTTGGCTTGTTCCGGAAAAAACTGGAGGGTACCCATGTCTTTCTCGGTGTGACCGAACTTGTTCTTGATCATGATCTCCAGCGATTCTTTGCCCTTCCCATCCTGCCTGCCGTAGGCGCCGGTGACGTCCCAGCCCTTGTTCGGAACGGGGAGGCGCTGGAGGGCGGCGGCGAAAAACTTTTCGCGCAGGGCGTCCTCGGCCCGGGCGTCCTTGGTCATGCCGCCTTCGAGGCGGAAGGAAAGCTCGGCCTTGCCGGGAATGCATTCTTCCTGGCAGACGAGCCACGTGGCCTTCGCCTTGATTTCGACGTCGAGCGGCCATTTGTCGCGTGAAGCGGGAGGCGTGATGGTGGTGAGCAAATAGACGTCGCCTTCGTAACCGTAGGTCACCAACGGGCCCATGTTGTGCTTCTCCGGCGTCGGCCACTGGATCGGCCCGGCGGTGAAGCCGGGGGGCAGCGTCCACTTGATCGTCGTGGCGAGTCCCGCGTCGCCGGGATTGATCCAGTAGGTGTGCCAGCCGGGATCGGCATGCAGATGGAGCGCGACGAGGAACGGTTTGCCCGCCTGGATGGTGTCGGCATTAAAATCAGGGATGAGTTCCGCGGTGGTGCGGGGCTGGGCGACGGTCGCGCTGTTTCCCATGGTGGGGGCGGGAATGGGTTCCGAGGCGCGAGCGGCCAGGCCGGTGCAGACCAGCACGAGGAGAAGAAGCCGGATCATCATGGAAGTATATCGTGGGACGCGCGGGGTGCCACTCTTGTTCCCGTTAAAATCGGGTAAGGGGGAATATGACTGGGGAATCGAGCTGTGCGAATGGATTCTCGGGTTTGGGGGATTTTTTTGGACGGAATTACCAGATTTTTCCAAATTAACGAAATGAGAGAGAAGGCGAGGAAGGGGAGTCGTCTTCATGGGTGGAGAGCGAGGGTTTGCCATGCGACATGGGAATCTTTTGACGCTGCAAAATGTTTGGTCGATCTGGGCTGGGTCCTTCGACTACGGCTCGAGGGAGTTTTTTGGGAAAAGATATCGGTTGGCTCGCCTTCGCTCAGGATGACGGAAGGGGAAAGACACGGCCCGGACGGAGCCGGATCCTCCGAGGAGATTAACTGGCTTCGGCGAGAGCGGGCTTGAGGAGTTCCCACTGCCAGGAGCACCAGCGGTTTTCGGCGATGAGGCGGTCGGCGGCGGTGTCGGGGTTGCGGGCGACTTCCTGGAGGGTCGACTTGGGGGCTATGACGGTGGGGTCGAGCTCGAGGTCGGCGGCGATCTTGTCGCGGTGGACGCGGAGTTTTTCCATGCGGACCTCGGCGTCCTTGTCGCGGGGCGGGCGTTCGCCGCGCGGGGGGCGCGGGACGGGCGGGGCCTGGCGGCCTTTCTCGATGGCCTCGATGAGGCGATCGGCCCGGGCGGGGGAGCTGCGCTGGGGCCAGCGGGGCGCCCCCATGGGGGAGATCTTGGGATTTTCCGAGCACCAGACGGCGAGGTCGAGGAGGAGTTCGTTGTGGAGGACCTTGAAGACGGGAAGGTCGACAGCCTCGGCCTCTTTTTCGCGCCAATGCCAGAGTTCACGGACGATGGCGAGGGCCTGGGGTGACAGGAGCGCGGAACCGGAGATGCGCCAGTCGTTTTCGGGGTCGTCCTCGCGGACGATCTTGCTGGAGGCGACGACGCGGGCGCAGGACTGTTCGTGCCAGTGGAGGCGGCCCTTGTCCTCGAGCAGTTTGCCCAAGGCCTCGGCAATGGGCTCGAGGTACTGGGTGTCCTGGACGGCGTAGTCGATCATGACCTGCGAGAGGGGGCGGCGGGACCAGTCAGCTTTCTGGCTGCCCTTATTTAAGGTGATGCCGCAGAAGTGCTCGACCAACGCGCCGTAACCGAAGGCTTTCAGGCCGACGAGTTGGGCGGCGAGCATGGTATCAAAAACGGCCTGAGGCTCGGGCGCGCCGGCGCGCCGGAGCATGCGGAGATCGAAATCGGCGCCATGGAGGATCCAAGTGTGGCGGCTGGTGGGCGGCCAGAGTTCGTCGAGGGGGAAGCTGTGGAGGGGGTCGATGAGGAAGTGCTGCTCAGCGTGGGAGACCTGGATGAGGCAGACGCTTTCGCGGTAGTGGTGGAGGCTGTCGGCCTCGGTATCGAGCGCGAGGGGGAAGTAGCCGCGGAGGCTGGTGATGAAGTAGTCGAGGGCCTTTTCGTTGGTGACCCAGATGAATTCGACTTTGCTTTGCGACATAGAGACTTCCCCCAATCATGCGGAGTTTGGGGAGAGGGTGCCAGTGGAATTTCGCGAGGGGGATTTTGACGGGATTAACGGGATTTACAAGATTGGGGGAAGAGGCGGTAGCAATGGAGTTGCGCGGAGATCGACGGCTACCTCGGAGGGAGGCACGGCGGTCATAGACCGCCGCTACAGTGGACTTGCGAATGCTCCCTTTTGTTCCATAATGGATAGCTCATGAGTTTTATTCCCCGCATCAACAAGGTCTACAAGGATGTGACCTTTACCAATGACGAGATTCGCCGCTATGGACGCCATCTCATCATGCCGGAGGTGACGCTGGAGGGGCAGCAAAAGCTGAAGGCGGCGCGGGTGATCGTGATTGGAACCGGTGGCCTGGGTGCGCCGATCCTGGCCTATCTCGCGGCGGCGGGGGTG
>Ga0068863_100001095_pt1 | contig 27054 bp, 22 predicted proteins | sample KBSSwiS62_FD_66596 | JGI IMG/M metagenome (GOLD analysis project Ga0068863, IMG submission 66596) | Switchgrass rhizosphere microbial communities from Kellogg Biological Station, Michigan, USA - KBS Switchgrass S6-2 | ecosystem: Host-associated > Plants > Roots > Rhizosphere > Soil ... | reverse complement strand
AGCATGGAAAACTGGCGGTCGAGGACACCGTCGACGCCCACGTCGATGAAGAACGACGCAGACGCATCGCCGCGAACCATACCGGCACTCATATTCTTCACGCCGTGCTGCGTTCGGTTTTGGGAACGCACGTAAAGCAGGCGGGATCACTGGTAGCTCCGGACCGTCTTCGCTTCGATTACTCTCACTTCGCACCGCTGAGTGCAGCCGAGATCCTGGAGATCGAACAACGTATTAACAGTGTCGTGTTCAAAAACCTGCCTGTACATACCGAAGTGATGGAGCTCAATGATGCCATCAAAGGCGGGGCAATCGCCTTTTTCGGCGAGCGTTATGCGCAGCAGGTGCGCGTTGTGTCGATTCCCGATGTGAGCAAGGAGCTCTGTGGCGGAACGCACACGAAAATGACCGGGGATGTCGGCATGTTCAAAATTGTCGGCGAATCCGGGATTGCGGCCGGTGTTCGTCGAATTGAGGCGCTGACGGGGTTCGGCACCTATGCCCGCCTCGGTGAGGATGAGGACCTCATCGGAGCCCTGTCGCAGATCCTGAAGTCTCCCAGGCAGGAATTAACCCGTTCGCTAACGCGCCTCCTGGAACAGCAGCGCGAGCTCGAGCATCAGCTCGATAACCTGAAGCGCAAGGCGGCGCATTCACAGATTGACGGTATTGTTGCCAGCCAGACCCTGGTTAAGGGAATCCCCGTGGTCTCTCGGAAAGTTGGGGGGGTAGATGCCGCAGTTCTCCGAGAATTAGCCGAAGAGGCTGGAAGAAAAATGGCTTCCGGTGTGGTTGTCCTCGCTCTAGCATCCGAAGGGAAGGTTACCCTGGTGGGTGTGGTGTCCCCGGATCTGCAGAAGAAGCTGCATGCCGGCAACATCATAAAAAAGGTAGCCGGTATTGTGGGTGGCAGTGGCGGAGGGCGTCCGGATTTCGCTCAAGCCGGCGGAAAAGACGTCGAAAGCGTAGACCGGGCACTTGGAGCTGTGTACAATATCGTGGCTGAGTTGTTGAACTAAGCCACCTTAGCTAGTGGTGGAAATGACAATAACTCTGAGAATGATTCTCGTCAGCGCGGCGCTTCTTGGGAGTTTGCCGTTAACTGTCCGGGCTCAGGATCGGGCCGTTACTCCAGTTTCCGATGCAGCGCAGGGGCTCCAGGTTTCAGCAGTACAGGGTAAACTTGTGGTCACAAATGCAGCGCACAATCCACCCGTGCTTGTTTCGCAACCCGTAGCGGTCCCCGTCCGTCAAAATGATGACGCGGACATGCCCGAAGACCTCCAGGCCTTAGTGGATTTGATTTCGAAGACCCATGGCGTAGACCCCCAGCTCGTCGCCGCCGTGATGAAAGTGGAATCGAACTACGACCGCCGGGCTCGATCATCAAAGGGTGCGCTGGGTCTTATGCAACTCATCCCCGCAACCGGGGAACGCTTTGGTGTTCGGGACTTCTTCGACCCCGCGCAAAACATCGAAGGTGGAGTCCGCTACCTCAAGTTCCTGTCAGACAAGTTCGGCGCACACAACCTGGATTTACAACTCGCAGCCTACAATGCCGGCGAAAATCTGGTCGAACGTCTAGGACGGGTTCCCGAGATCCGCGAAACTGTCGACTACGTACGCAAGATCAAGAAAATTTACAAACAAGAGAGCGGGCCGAAGATAGCGTCGGTTCCCGTTGAAGCACAGACTGCCGCCGCGTCTGCGCCTCCGCCAACGCCGAAGCCTTCGTCTATCATTTACAGCAAGGTGGACGAGCGAGGGGTCATCCGCTTCTCAAACGTAGGACCACCGAACTGATGAGTGAAAAGATCTGTGTTGTCCTGATTGCCTTTCTGTTAAACGCGGTTCCCGGGTTTGCGCAATCACTGACCCAACAGGCGGCAACGCAATTCAGATCCGCTGAAAGAGCCGAAGCAACCCTGAATGAGGAGCCACAGGCGAGCCGCTCGCGGGCGGACTACCTGAAGGTCATTCATGCCTATGAGCGCGTCTACCTCATTACGCCTCACACCGCGTTTGCCGATAATGCACTCACATCAATCGCGCGTCTGTACGAACTGATGAACGATCCGAAGAACGCAGTGAAGACGCTGCAGTTTCTTCTGCACGAGTATCCCCAGACTCCTTTTCGCGATGTGGCGGTCCGCGACATCGCTCGGCTTAACAGCGCCGGTGAAGCTGTCGTCAGGAGCGCGGGTGAAACTGCCGTCAAGGACGTCGCATCAAAGGACGTTGCATCAATTGAGAACATCCGCTACTGGACAGAGAACCGGTCTCTCAAAATCGTGGTCGATGTTGCGGGGGTTGTGACCTTCAAGGTGGGGGAAGCGAAATCGCCCCAACGTTTCTTCGTCGATATTTCGCCCGCGCGACTCAATTCTGCCTTGACGGGCAAAGAATGGGCCGTGGACTCCAAAGCAATCCAGAAGATTCGCGTGGCTCAATTTGATGATGCGACGGTCCGCGTTGTTCTGGACGGCCCCACGACGAGGGATGTGGCTACCGCAAACCTCAAGGATCCCAATCGGATTGTCATGGAAATCGCTGTGCCAGGTGCAACTGCCACACCGGCCACACCTCCGCCCTCAAAGGCCATCACAAGCGCAACGTCTACAACGCCCCCGACGGTAGCAGCGGCTTCAGCAGCGGCCGCTATGGGCAAAGTGGACGCGCCCCCTGCTCCCGCTGCCGCTATATCCGGAGGCCTTGCGTCCCCGGCTCCTGTCGTACCGGTTGTGGCCGATGTGCCTGCATCAGCCGCTGCGGCTACGGCAGCACAAGTTGTCCCACAACAGGACCAGAACCGCGTGGTGACCGCGGCCAAGCCGACCAGCCTGGGAGATCGGTCCTTGATCCGAAGTCTGGGACTGAAGCTGTCGCGCGTTGTTATCGACGCTGGTCACGGCGGGCATGACACCGGCAGTATCGGCCCGACAGGATTCACTGAGAAAGAACTTGTCCTCGATGTCGCGAAGCGTCTTAAGACTCTTATTGAAGAACAGATGGGAGCCGAAGTCGTCCTCACTCGGGACACGGATACGTTTGTGGCATTGGAAAGCCGAACGCAGCGCGCGAACCAGGAGAAAGCGGATCTGTTTATCTCAATCCACGCGAACTCCAGTCCGGAAAAAACCGTTCGCGGCGTGGAGACATTCTTCCTCAACCTGAATACGCAATCCCGCGATGCCCTTGCCACGGCAACGCGCGAAAACGCGGCGTCCGAAAAGAAGATTCATGAACTCCAGGACATTCTCCAGAAGATAGTCCTTAACGACAAGGCTGACGAATCGCGTGAACTGGCACAACACGTTCAAACGGCAATGAGCACTCGCGGCAACGCGGGATCAAATCGAGGGGTGAAACAGGCGCCCTTTGTTGTGTTAGTAGGCGCGACCATGCCGTCCGTACTGGCAGAGATAAGCTTTATCAGCAACCCCGAAGAAGAAAGGCGGCTGAAGACTGCCGAGTACCGGCAGAAGATTGCCGAGTCTCTCTACCAAGGTATAAAATCCTACGCAGAAACGCTGAGCAGTACGCGAGCCTCAAATTAGGCAACTGTCTCCGCAGGAAGAGTCCATGACGAGACGTTTGTTTCACGTCGGATTGATCCTTATTGTCTTTACTTCACCGTTGTTTGCGCAGGACAGACAGACGCCGCTGCCGAATCTTCTCACCGCCCTGCACGACACTCCCGGATTCGAGTCCGCCGGACCACCCGTTTTGTACGATTCCGCATCTCTCGATAGTTTCGACAAGGAGCTGGCGGAAAAACTGAAGCTTTACGGAGCGAAGAGTATCGCAGTGGAAGAAGGTCGAATCGGCGGCAACACGCTGAAGGTCACACTGTTTCAGATGCTCGACACAGCGGCCGCCTATGGTGTCTACACAGCGCAAAGAACCACGATTGGTGGCGACGCGACGCCGATAGTATTTGGCGCGGCCAGCTTTCAACGCGGAGAACAACTTTACTTCTGGCAGTCCAACTACTCTGTCCGAGTCGAAGGCGGAAAGGATGCGCGGGATCAGATCGCAAAATCGCTGTCGCGCAGCATACTCGGCCGATCGCAGAAGCCGCCGGTTTCCGCATATCTCCCGGCTGAGAATCTCGTCGATGGAACGGAAAAATACGTCCTTCGCGCGGAAGCGATAGATCGCGCCGCAGGAATTGATCCCGACCAGCTTGGCTTCGACTCGAGCGCGGAGGCCGCTACGGCCACGTATCGTGTTAGTGGAAAATCCGCGGAACTTCTCCTCGTTTTGTATCCCACCCAACACATCGCGAAAAAATATGCGGATGCAATGGACTCTGCGGCAGGCCCGTCAGGATTTCGGAAGAGAGTGGGGCCTCTTGTCGCAATTGTCTACGGTTCAACCAACGAGGCAGTAGCTTCGTCGATACTTGCTGGTGTGAATCATGGTTTCAAAGTGACTTGGGACGAGCCCTTGCCGGGTCTCGGCGTTGGTCCCATGTTGATCACCATCTTTACCTTCATCGCGGTCGCCCTGGCATTTACGATGATTGCGGGAGTGAGCTACGGAGGCCTCCGTGTGTTCGTGAAGGCCCGCTATCCCAATCGCGTCTTCGATCGGCCCGAGGTAATGGAATTGATACAACTCAAGTTAAATCAAGGGATTACAGATCGACAGATTGGAAGCGGTAGCGGCACCGATCGACGTTGAAGGGGTAAGATCAACGATCCGAACGGTTTGCAAACGTCGAAAATAATTCGTTGACATCCCCTACCCCCCTACTTAAATTTACTGGCATCAGGAGCTTCGACCACGCGTTAAGCGAGGTCTTTGATCCTTTTTCTCTTTGCCACTATTGCTCACCCCTAGTGGGTGAGCATTTTTTTGCCGGCGTAGCTCAGCTGGTAGAGCAGCTGATTCGTAATCAGCAGGCCAGCGGTTCAAGTCCGCTCGCCGGCTTTGTTCTCAGCTAGTTAGGCCTTACGCAGCCTGTCGATGGCGACAGCCTGGCTTTCAGAAGCACCCACACGGACCGCCTTCGTAGCCTTTCGATTCGCGAAACCGACCATACTTGGCGTTTCTGTGTCGAACGTCGGCATCGCGCGTTCTCTACAGAAAGTCAGCTTGTCGCCTTCGCTGTTCAAGTCCACTCTAATAATGTCGGCCTGGTTGATTTGCCCCGTCGCAATGAGATTCGATAATGGAAACACCAGGTGCCTTTCGATCGCCCTCTTGAGATGACGAGCGCCGTACTTAAAATCGGTGCCCTCGCGAAGAAGAAACGCTTTCGATTCGTCCGTGCAATTAAACGCGAACTGGCGACTGGTCTGCGAAACAATGATGCGCTCTTGCACTTCTCTAAGCTCGATATCGAGAATCTGCTCCAAGTCCTCTCCATTGAGCGCACGAAATACGACAACCTTATCGATGCGGTTCATGAATTCCGGAGAGAACTTTCTCTTCGCAACCTCGAGCGCCGTCCGATACAGCTTGTTGTCAAGCGCGTTGATTGCACCAATATCGTTATGCCTTCCGGTAGTAAATCCGATGCCTCCTCCCTGGAGCATGTCCGACATTTCCACGGCCCCAAGGTTGGATGTCATGAAGATGACACATCGCGACAAATCCACTCTCCGGTTGTCGCCCAGCGTCAGGGTCCCTTTGTCCAGGATGCCCAGCATGAGCTGCCATAAGGCATCGCTGGCCTTCTCGATTTCATCGAACAAAATGAAGGTCATCTTGGTGCTATCGGTCTGATATTGATCGATGGCTTCCTGCGTCAGTACGGGAGGGGTCTCGCGATGACCGAGATACCCCGGAGGCGAGCCGATCAGCTTCGCGATTTCATGGCTGTGTTGAAATTCTGCGCAGTCCACCTTGATGAAAGCGCGCGGGTTGCCGAACAAAATTTCAGCGGAAGCCTCCACCACACGGGTTTTTCCCGATCCCGTGGGACCAAGGAACAACAGGTTACCGATGGGGCGTCCAGGATGAGACATCCCGGCGCGATAAATCTGATACATGTTGACGATACGACGAACCGCACGATCCTGCCCAACCACTTTCGCAAGCAGGTGTCGCTCGAAGTCCAGGACTTCCGAACTACGCATCTCTGGATCCAACAGCCCTTCTGCTGAAATGTACGGCCTGACCATCGTGGTACCTCCTTCGCACCTTCCGGGACTCTTGTCATCATTTGACGTTCCATGTCCAAATCTGACTATTGTCCAGAGGTGCCGGGGGCATGGTCAGGAGCGATCTTAGGCAGTTTGCGCCGCGTCTTCTATGGTTTGCAGGTAAAGTTGTTCGTAGTGGCGGACGATCTTTGTGGAGCAATAGTCCCGTAAAGCATGTTTACGGGCTGTCTTACCCATATCATTTCGTAGCGATGGGTTGCGGACCAGTTTGAGACTTGCTTCAGCCATTCCCGCAACGTCACCCAGACCGAGCAGAAATCCGTCTTCCTCGTGTTCGACCACCTCGGGAAGACCGCCAATTCGCGTTGCAACCACGGGTACTTCGCAAGCCATCGCCTCCAGAGCTACGAGGCCAAACGATTCGTTTTCACTCGGAAGCAACAGGACGTCCGCGATTGACAACAGTGGCGCCATCTCACTTTGTTTTCCGAGAAAAAGCACATCCCCGAAAACACCCTGAGTCTCGGCCAACCACTCGGCTTTCGGCCGTTCGGGGCCGTCACCAACCAGCAGAAGCTTTGCGGGACATTCCTTCCGGACACGCGCAAACACCGCGATGACATCCTCAATGCGTTTGACGGGCCTGAAGTTGGAAATATGAATGAAGATGGATTCGCCGGCGTTCGCATATCTGTTCCGCAATGAATCGTCCGTTGCGCGACTGTATACATCACAATTTACAAAGTTGGGTATCACGGAAATGGGACGCTTGATGTGGAACTCATCAACCGTTCTTTGTTTTAGGTATTGCGACACGGCCGTAACGGCATCGCTCTGCTCAATACCAAAGCGAGTAATTGGAAGATAAGAGCGGTCGTTTCCGACAAGCGTAATGTCTGTTCCGTGGAGAGTTGTCACGAAAGGGATCTTGCGATCGGGAAGCATCATCTTTGCGAGGTACGCGCTTATCGAATGCGGAATCGCGTAATGCACATGAAGAATGTCAAGGTTGTAACGTGTCGTCACCTCGGCCAGCTTGGTCGCCAGGACCAGATCGTACGGCGGATATTCAAACAGGGGATATGAAAGCACTTCCACTTCGTGGAAGAGAATTCGATCTGTCACGGTAAGACGAATCGGCAGCGCGTAACTGATGAAGTGAATGTCGTGCCCTCGGACCGCGAGTTCCTTTCCCAACTCCGTCGCGACGACCCCGCTGCCTCCATACGTTGGATAACAGGTAATGCCAATTCTCACAGTTCGATCACCTGATGCTCGCGGGTATCCAAATCGAGAGTGTCCTGAAGGCGGGAGATAACAGCCGGGCCGTAGCGAGAGACAAAGGAACTGATATTGAGCACTCGCTCCTGCTGTTTCTTTTCCGGAAATAGGGAGTTACATACCGCGTCGAGGTGACGCTCGATCAGCTCGTTGCGTCTCGAAGCAGCGTTAACATATTTGCTTCGAAGCGATTCGAGCTGATGCATTACCTTTTGGCGGGATGTCTCGAGAGCTCCGCTCAAAGTTTCGTCTACTCCACTCAAGACCGGCCTAAGCGCACTTAGTTCGCCGTCAATCGCCGCGGTTACCCGATCGAATGCCTTATCGTCCTCTGTTGCGCTCACCGCTTTGCGACGAAGGTGGTCGCGGCCGCGGAACACATCTTCCAATTCGAAGCCGTACTTTTCAGTGATGCGGGAAATACGCGGCTCGATCAGTGTCGCACTGATTCTCGGAAATAATGGCGGCATCTGCCTGTCCAGGGTCTTATAGACTGCAGAGGCTTGCGCAAAGTAGGCAATTTCAGCCGGGCCACCGACGTAAGCGGCAGTCGGAAATAGAGCGTCCTGCACAACGGGGCGCAGCAACACATTGGGACTCCAGGAAAGTCCGTTTTTCAGATCGCCAGGCTTCAACGGCACACGCGATCGGCCCCGATATTCAAAAAGCCCGGTGAAGCTGTCGTCCACTTTAACTTGCGAGTGATACCCCGCATTAGCGAGCGCCTGGTTTCGCGCGATGATTGCTGAACGCATTTCGGAATTCCGCAAAATCGCGGTCTCGACTGTCGGTTGAACTATAGCCCTCAATCTTTCATCCAGCGGATCGACAAAAGTCAGCTCCGTATCCCGTAACAGGATGGCCATCATTCGGGCAAACGCCGACACGGGAGATACTCCAGGCTTATAGCAATCTTCAAGGATGGTCTGAAGTTCCGCAATAAACTCTGATTGAGGAAGGCTCGATAAGCATTCGGTCACCGCGTTTCGAACATCATCCTTGAAGGTCAACCACCCTGCGGGAACCGGCTCACCTGTTGAGAGGTCCACAGAGAGGCGTGTAAGTTCCGAATTCCGGTTGATTATCCAGGTGGCGGAGAGTTCTTCGAAGTCGTGGTCTTCCGAGGCGACCCAGAATACAGGCACGGCCTTGATGCCGGCTTCCTCAAGTTTCGCCGCGAGCTTGATCGCGGAAATGGCCTTCAGGATGCAAAAGAGAGGCCCAGTAAAGAGAACCGGTTGCTGACCGGTGACCACGGCAACCGCGCCCGACGACAGTTTATCGACACCGCGCTGACTACTTCCAAACCTCTCCTGTTGTTCGGCAAGCACATCACACAGAACGCGTCGGTGCGCGGACTCCAATGGCCGTCGTTCCCGGGCGAAGCGCTCTATCGAATCCAGTGAAAAGGAGCGGGAATAAAAGCTCTGAACACGTTCCCAACTTTCAAGATAATCCATGTACAACGCGGATGTTGGCGGACAGCGTCGGAGCGAGATGCGCATTAAATCATCCTCTCGGGGAACTGCTCCAGTCCGCTGATCTTGAGGTTTTCCGCAATGGCGTCAATCCCCGTGCGATTGAACCGAGGAGCTTGAAGATTTTCTTCGAGAGTGCGCGGTTCAGGCAAGCCCTTAAACTCGATCTCGTTTTCAAAAATCCGATCAGGGCTCAAGCCGCCGCACCCACGTACGCGTGCGTTCCTTGACGTTCCCATATTTGAGAAGGTCGCCAATAACCGCCACGGAAGCCGCCCCACACCCCAGGACATCCTGCGCGGACCCGAGTGTGATTCCCCCTATTGCGACGACCGGTTTGTGAACGCGCGAACAAATCTCTCGTAATTGGTCCAGGCCCACAACGGGCGCTGGGTTTTCTTTAGTAGAGGTGGTAAAGATCGGCCCCACCGCAATGTAATCGATGGGAGTGCGCTCCGCCTCAAGCGCTTGAGAAACGTTGTGTGTTGAATATCCAATCACTTGGCCTTCGGCGAGCACCGTTCGTGCCAGCAAAGGGGGGAGGTCCTCCTGGCCAAGATGAACTCCGAAAGCACCGGCGAGCCGCGCCACATCAGAGCGGTCGTTCACCATGATGCGTGCATTCGGAGGACTGGCTTTTATCACCTCTTCAACCACACGTATTAGGGTACGCGAAGAAGCCGTCTTATGGCGGATCTGAACAAGGCTGGCGCCGCCATCGAGCAGATCCATAGCAAGTCGAACCGGGTCGCCAAATGCCCCGTCTGCCACGGCATAAAGACGTGGCAACGGCATCATGCTATGCCGCGGTCCTTGACCGGGTCGTTCATGTGCTCGATGAAGTTCGTATAGATGTCGCCTCGTTGGAAGTCAGGATGAGCAAGGATTCTTTGGTGCAGTGGAATTGACGTACTCGGACCTTCCACGATGAACATATCCAGTGCGCGCCTCATGCGGTTGATCGCCTCAGCGCGATCTGCGCCGTATACGATAAGCTTCGCGATCAAGGAGTCGTAGTAGGGCGGGATCACATATTCCGCGTACGCGGCCGTGTCAACGCGAACACCAAAACCGCAGGGAGGATGCCAGGTCCGAATCTTGCCGGGGCTGGGGCGGCACGTCACAGGATCCTCGGCATTGATGCGGCATTCCATTACGTGTCCTCTGAATTCAATGTCCTGCTGGCGGTAAGGGAGCTTTCCACCCGCAGCAATCAGAATTTGATCGCGCACGATGTCGATCCCTGTAATGCGTTCGGTCACGGGATGCTCCACCTGCACGCGCGTGTTCATTTCCATGAAGTAGAACTTCCTGTTCTCATCCACGAGAAACTCCAGCGTGCCCACGTTCGCGTACCCGACTGCCTTGATGGCTCGAACGACCATATCGCCCATCTCCTCACGCATCCGCGGCGTCATGATGACGGACGGAGACTCTTCAATGAGTTTCTGATGCCGGCGCTGAATGGAGCATTCTCGTTCACCGAGATGAACAACGTTCCCGTGCTCGTCTGCCATGATCTGAAATTCGATATGGCGTGCTTTTTCAATGTACTTCTCAATGTAACAATCCGGGACACCGAAGGCGTTGGCCGCCTCGGTTTGCGCTGTCTGGAGCGCAACGGCCAGTTCACTCCGATCGCGGACGACCCGCATGCCCCTGCCGCCGCCACCGGCGATTGCCTTTACAATTACCGGATATCCGATCCTGTCGGCTTCGGCCAGCGCCTCGTCTTCGCTACGTACAGCGCCACTGCTTCCCGGAAGGAGCGGCAGGCCGAGCTTCCCCATCTCTTCGCGGGCACGCGCCTTGTCTCCCATCATCCGAATGCTTTCGGCTGAGGGCCCGATAAATTTGATTTTGCTTGCCTCACAGACTTCGGCAAAGTACGCGCTTTCGGCCAGGAAGCCGTAACCCGGGTGGATGGCGTCGACGTTCGTGATCTCGGCGGTGCCAATGACGCTGGGGATGTTCAGGTAGCTGTCCTTGACGCGGGCGGGTCCGATGCAGACGGCCTCATCGGAAAACTTCACGTGGAGGGCATCTCGATCCGCCTCCGAGAACACCGCGACAGTCTTGATCCCAAGCTCCTTACAGGCGCAAATGACGCGAAGGGCGATTTCGCCCCGATTCGCTATCAGAATTTTCTTGAACATTGTTTGAGACCGGGCAGCGGCTCTAGCTCCGCTTAATCGCGAACAGCTTTTGACCAAATTCGACGGGTTGCCCGTTTTCCACAAAAGCGGCGGTGACTTGCCCCGCAACCTCCGACTCGATTTCGTTCATAAGCTTCATAGCTTCCACAATGCAAAGAACGGTTCCCTTCTCCACGAAATCTCCTACGTTTACAAAGGCTGGAGAGCTCGGATTGGGAGCTTTGTAGAAGGTTCCGACGATCGGCGCTTTGACGTGAAACAGGTCATCATTTTGAACAGGCGTCGGCGCTGGAGGGGGCACCTCCGGTGTAGGAGCCGCTACCGGCCTTGCCTGCACGGGCGCCACTGCGGCTGCCCCATGAGCAGCCAATGCGGACTGCCGCTTTACCTTTAATCGAACCCCGGCTTTTTCGATCTCGAGTTCCTCGATCGATTCCCGGGATGTAAAAAGATCAATAAGCTCTTTCAGTTCTTTGAGGGTCATAAATTCGAAAGCGTGGAGTATAGCAAAGAGCGCTTCAGTTCGTACCGCAACCGGCCTAAATGTTCGTCCGGCGCACACACAACCACCGCAAAACGGCCTTTGGGAAGATGGTGGATCAGCGTCATGGAGGTGGACGCGACCAGGATCTGCTCACGCACATCTCCCAGACCAGTATCGACTGAGGTGTGTTCCACGATACGCAGCAGGGTGGAAAACTCCGATGCCAGGCGCGGGAGGTCCAATTCGGGGTCGACTGAAGAGGAATCCAGCACCCTTCCGCCTGGGCCAAGAAGCAGAAAAGCGCGAACGCCAGGCAATATCTCTCTCAGAGCAGAGAGAACTGCCTGGCATCGAGCTTCATCATTCAGTTGCTTTTCAGTTTCTCGGAGCCTCCGCGGCCACAGCATCCGCCTTTTTGATCCTCGGAGTAATGAAGAAGAAGAGTTCGGCCTGACTCTTGATGGTCTGTGTGTTCTTGAACAGATGTCCCATGATAGGAATGCTTCCCAGGCCGGGGACCTGACGCACGTTGAGGGAGTCGGTATCCACGAATATCCCTCCCAGCATCATCGTCGCTCCATCGGGCACCGTTCTTCGCGTTCTCGCATGCTGAGTGCCGACAACCGGCACGCCGTTTACAGTTCTCGCCAAATCCGGCTGACTGTTTTCAATGTCAACTTCCAGTACAACTGTACCATCCTCTGTGACCTGCGGTGTGACTTCCAGTCTCAAAGCAAAAGTAAGAAAGGTTGTAGTGATCGTGTTGTTTACGTTCGTCTGCACCGGAATTTTCGTACCTTGTTCTATCTCGGCCTTGACGTTGCTCTCGGTTGTCACTTTGGGTTGCGACAGCAGTCTGGCATTACCACTCGCCTCTGCGGCCGTAATGATTGCATCCAGAAGGATATCCTGTCCAGGCTGCAACAGGAAGGCAACTCCTGAGGTGGCTGCGGCAGGGAGGTTCGTGAGAAGGGGAAGACCGCCTCCGCCCACAGTCACTCGTGGAGGTGGATTTCTGGCAAAGGGGCTGCTATCGCCCTGGCCGCCGGTCAGCATATTCCCGTTGTTGGCGCCAACCAGAAGGGCCAGCTGGCTTCCAAATTCTCTGGAGAACGACTTGTTCGCCGACAGGAGGCGTGCCTCGATCTCGACCTGTTGCGCCGGCGTGTCCATGAACTTGATCAATTTCTCGATTGCCTCGAATTGTTCCGCGACATCGGTCACGATGATCGCGTTTCGTCTAGGTTCCGTTGCCACTGAGCCCCGCCCCGATACCATGCGGCTGGACAACAGCGTGGCTGCAACGTCTGCCGCCTTTGGATAGCTGAGAACGTAGCTCTTGCTGACAGGCGGAACTGCTGCGAGCGCCGCATCGCGTTGGGCCCTGCGTGCCGCGTCTTCGGCCTGCAATGTCGTTCTTGCTGCGATCCGGAGCACGTTTCGCCCTTCGAGAATTCCGGCCAGGTTATGGTTTCTGAGCACGATGTCCAGAGCCTGGTCCCAGGGAACTTCTTTAAGTGTCACCGTGACGGATCCTGTCACATTCTGATCGACAACGACGTTCAGGCCGCTCATATCGGCAATCAGCCGGAAGAAGTCTCCAAGATCCGCCTGCTTGAGGTCGAGATCGATGAGTTCCCCATTAAACACCTGCGGTTCTGCCGGACCGGTGACTGTCGGTCCCTGTACTTGAGGCGAAACGCCGATGCGTGAGCTGAGTTGCTGCGGTGATGGTGGTGCCTGCGGAGGCTGGGGTTGCTGGGGTTGCTGCGGTTGCTGGGGTGTTGGTGTCGCTACGGCTGGAGCCGGCGCCGGCTGAACCGGAATTGGAGTGGCGGCTGGTGCTGCAACAACCGGCGCTTCCGGTGCGGCTCCAACCGCAGCCGCAGCGGCGGCAGCTTCAGGTAGTGCGAGAACTGCCGGCTCCTGCAGGCCGGCGACTTTGACGGGCGACAAGGACTCCAACCGCACCTTGGGCAGAGCTGGAACTGTCTCCGGCTTGGTCAGAACTGGAGGACCGGCGATCAAATTCAATGGAGCTTGAATGTCCAATTCGATAGTGCCCGGTGTGTCGAATACGACACGAACGACACCCGCGCCATCATCGATCACCCGATAGTTCACCGTCTTGTCGAGGTCGAACACAATTCGCGTGGCCGAACGGTCGGGCGCAGTGAAGTAGCTCGTTCGAACGCGCGTCACGCCGGCCGCGGCGATGTTTTTCTGAGTAAAGGCGATGCCGTTTCTGAGTCCATGGAAATCGACAACGAGACGATGTGGACCGTCGAGTTCAAAGTAAGTGAACTTAGCGGACTCACTTGTGGTGATTTTCGCCTCCAAAGAGTGCCCGCTGGCACTGAATGCAACATCCTTCACAAAGGCCTCTTTGGGGGAAGCCGCAACCGCCAGTGACAACGCCACAGCGAGCACGAACATGATTGAAAACTTCCTGAAATCACACAGTCTCATTTCTTTTCTCCTGCCGAAGTCGCGGAACTAGCACCAGTACGCACAACGGTATCGCGGTTTATCGACTTTCTGGTCCTCGCAGACACCATCGTAAATACAACCTCATTCGGGCGGATCTCTTTGATCACCCCATCAAACAAAGAATCTCCCTTTTTAGCGAAATACGTGTTCCTTCCAACGACCAGCATCGCCTTGTTCATTTGTGCGTCGGTGGAATGCACAATACCTGACAACTTCACTTCAGAGACTAGAACGCCGGGCAGACCGTCGGGCCGGACCAGAGGCATCGACTCCTCCACAGCTCCACCCCGCGGCTTGGGTATCGGACTGACGAATGGATCTCGGCGACCGCGGGGCTCATACCGATATCCTGGAGGAACCGAAAGAGCAGGGGGCGGCTCTTCCACCTTAGCCGTTGTTTGAGTTGGTGCGCCTGGGGTCTTCGCTGCTCCTTGAGCCGCAGCCGGCGCATCGGCCGCCTTGCCGGCAGGAGCTGGTGGCGTCACAGGTGCCTTTGCAGCAGGTTGGGTGGGGCCGGCAGCCGTCTTGGCCGCATCGGCCGCCGGCGGACTCTTGGCTGCCCCCTTAGCAGGAGCGGCGGGCGCCTTAGCCGCGTCTGCGGGCGGCGCAGCCGCAACTTTAGCAGCACCCCTCGCAGGAGCCGCAGGCTCCTTCGCACCGTCTGCAGTCGGCACAGCAGGAACTTTGACGGCACTCTTGGCGGAAGGAGCAGGCTCCTTGGCCGCAGGTTCCTTTGTGGTCGCGGCGGACTTTGACGCAGCCGGTTTCTGTCCCGCCACTGGCGCCTTGCCATTCACTGCATGAGAAGGGCCAGCAGGCTTGAGATCGACGGATGCTTTCTGGGCCGCTTGTTCTTCCGCGCACGCGGACAGCACCGTACACGCGATCAGCAACATCATTGTTGTGATGAAATGTGTCTTCATTTTTTTGCCTTCACAGTCTCCGGAGCTGCATCCGTGATTTCGCGATAAACAAATGTTGTCGCCTCATAACTCGCACCGATGCTCAGTGGACTTCCTTCAGGGCCGGGTCCGGAGCGGCTATCCACACGAAGTTTCCCGACGTTCACGATTCGTGGAAGTTCGCGGAGCTTCTGAAAGAATGCCCCCAGGCTGTGGTAATCGCCCAGGACCTGCATTTCCATGGGCCACTCCGAGTAGGCTTCATGGTCGACAACTGGCCTCGACACGCCCTGCTGAATCTTGAGGCCGGCATTGCGCGCTGATGCCTGTACCTGTGAAAGGATCCGTTCAATTTCCTTATCCTGCGGAAGGATCTTCTTCAAGTCTTCGAGTCGAACTTCCAGGGCTTGCGCTTCCTTCTTGAATTGCGCATACCGCGCCTGGAGCGCCTTCAATTTGTCGACCTTAGTCTGAAGTTCGGCAACCTGTTTTGTTTTGGTCTCGATCTCAACAGAGATCGGAGACAGTATCGCGTACCAAAGACCGGTCAGGGCTCCACCGCATACGAGTACAACAACCAGGAGCTGCAGGTACCACTTGAGCTTTGTAAATCCACCCATTAGTTGGCTCCTTTCTCTGCAACGCGGAGCGACGGAGGCGAGAAGTCACACGTCAGACTGAACGTGTAATTACCCTTAGCATCGTCGAACCTTACAAGGTTGATGTTGCGGAAGTAACCTGTCGACTTAAGGTTCGCGACAAAATCGCTCAGCGTGTCGACGGAAGTGCCCGTGCCGGCCATGCTGATCGTCGTGTTGTTCTGGCTCAAATTCGAGAGCCATACATAACGCGTCCGGTCGATCGCTTCATCCAGAGCATCGAGAACAACGACGGGGCTCAGCTGATTCTTCTTCAGATCCTCAATGACCTGGATCCGTTTCTCCAACGCAATCTTGCGCGCCTCGAACATCTGGTTCTGCTTGATGATGACATCCAGCTTTTTTTCGTCTTCCTGTAACGCGCCGATGCGGCTGGTCAATTCTGCGGACTCCGATGTAAGGCTGGAGTACCAGAAGTAACCGGCAGCCGCGGCCCCCACAACAATCACCAGGTGAAGCAGCGGCATGGCGTTCGAAGGTCGGGCCGTCTTCGATGCGGCGGGCGCCTTCGCAGCGGTTTTTTTCTGACTTCCGGCAAGGTTTACCTTAATCATCGATCAAACCCCCTGAGAGCCAGGCCCACGGCGACGGCTAGTGATGGACCCAGCGAATTGATTTGCCCTGCGTTGACTTTGGGACCGATCGTAATGTGCTTGAGAGGATTTAGAACCTCCGTCGGATAACCCAAAGTTTCCTGGAGCTTGTCCGCCAGTCCTGGCGTGCGAGATGTTCCGCCGCAGATCAGTACTTGCGTGATCGTTTCGTTTGGATATGTCTCGCGAAAGAACTCAAAGGTTTTTTGAACTTCCGTAATGAGCATTTCGGTTATGGATTCGAGCAACGGCATCACCATCTCAGCTTCGGATCCTGACTTCCCGAGCTTCAGATCTTCTGCCTCCTGGAAATCCAGCTGGAGTTCTTTCTGAAGAATGTCCGTGTATTGATTGCCGCCAACGGGAACGTCGCGAATGAAAAGAGGCAATCCACCCTTGGTGATATTGATGTTCATCAGCGACGCGCCGATGTTGAGTAAGGCAACGGTCGAGCCGGGCGCAACCGAGTAATTCGCCTCGAATGCGTTCTGCAACGCAAAAGCGTCGATGTCGACAACGTCCGCAGAACGGCCTGCCATACTGATCACATTCGTATGATTCTGGATTTTGTCCTTTTTCGCCGCGACGAGAAGCACTTCCATCCCGGGATCTGAACCTTCTGCCGGGCCGACAACCTGATAGTCGATATTCACTTCAGACATTCCGAAAGGGATGTACTGCTCGGCATCGAACTGCAGGGATGCGTCGATTTCCTGCTCCGTTGCTACGGGCAGAACGACACGCTTCACAATGACGGAGTGTCCCGAAACTCCCGCAGCGGTTCCCTTAGCCTTAAAGCCTCCGCCGCCAAGGAGCCGTTTGATCGTGCTTGCCACGCTGCGTGAATCCATGATCGCACCGTCAACAACAGAATCCGGCCCGAGAGGTTCGTAAGCAAAACCGGTCATCTGATATCCCGTCTTGGATTTCGTCAGCTCGACTGCTCGAACGGCGCTCGAGCCGACATCAATCCCAACCACGGACTTACTCTTCTTCTTAAAGAATTCCATAGCCTCAACTCTTGACCGTCAGCTTTTGAGCACGTGCCGGCTTCATGTCCAGAACGGGCTCGCTCTTCTTTTCCATCCATCGGTCCAAAAGATCCTTCTTGAACCGCCACCGATTTCCCAGCTTGAATGCAACGCCTGAAATTCGGTCTTCGTTTAGGTATTTGTAGAGGGTGTCCGGCGAGATTCCCAGGTACTCCGAGGCTTCCCGCAACGTCATTACTTCTTTCGGTCGACTCATTGTCTATTGCCCTGTCTCTCCCTGACATCTGGGGTACATTACCTGGCGCCCCCGTTTGATCCACGTTTGTGGGGAAGGTGCCGGGTCTTTTTATGCTTCAGGCCCGCCTGCCAAGCAGCAGTTTTCGGCCTTTCGCAACTAGAAACTAAGATGGGGACCTGATGTGTCCAAGCGCAAAGTTTTATGGACGTGACTTGGCGGTTTCAGCCGCTTTTTAGGGGGTTTTGGGGTCGGCAGGACGGGAACCGATCGAGATTGTACCGGGCAGAGTGGTCCATGAGTGGTGCCGGAACATTGAGTCATTCCGTTCCGGATAGTCGGAGCGGTAGTGCGCGCCGCGGCTCTCCAGCCGTTTTCTGGCACACTCCAGAATGACGCGTGCAACGATCAAAAGATTGGATGTCTCCAACTGTTCCAGCGAAGGCGACGGCTCCATTTCCCAGTCGGATTCCATGGCTTCAAGTACAGACAGTCCTTCATTCAGCGCAGACTCACTGCGAATGATCCCTGCACCGAGCCAGGCTGCATCGCGGATGATCGAACGTGCGCTTTCGGAATGGCGAGGGACGCGTACGATTGCGCGATTTGAAAAGGTGACATTCGCGGAAACATTGGAAGCTTCTTTCATCGCTACCGCCGCACGCCTGCCGAAGACGACGCATTCCAGCAGAGAATTGCTGGCCAGCCGGTTTGCTCCATGAACCCCGGTTGATGCCGCTTCGCCCGCGGCAAACAATCCTTCGATCGACGTTCGTCCGTGCAGGTCTGTGTGAAGTCCACCCATGAAATAGTGCGCTGCGGGCACTACAGGTACAGGCTGCTTTGTAATATCAAAACCCTGCTGCAGGCAGAACGAAGAGATGTGCGGAAAACGTTTTCGAATGTTGTCCGGCCGAAGATGACGCAGATCCAGAAAGACACTCTGATCCGGGCGCAGCCGCTCGTATATCGCCCTGGCGACCACATCGCGCGGAGCAAGTTCATCAACAAATCGTTCTCCGGCGCTGTTGATCAGGTGCGCTCCTTCGCCGCGAATCGCTTCCGAAATCAGGAATGGCGGGAGATTCGGCAACTTCAAGGCAGTGGGATGAAATTGAACGAACTCCATGTCGCTCAGCAAGGCGCCTGCGCGGTAACCGAGCGCGAAACCATCGCCCGTGGCGACGGGAGGGTTTGTCGTCTCGCGGTAGACCTGGCCTGCTCCACCCGAAGCAATCAGCACTGAGCGCGCGACGGCCTCTAAAAGTTTTCCGTGGCTCGAGAAGTTCACACCACAAACACGACCGCCATCGACGATGAGATGTTGAACAAAGGCGAAGGGAATGATTGTTACCGAACTGAAATTACGAACGCGGGCCGACAACGCCCTTACGATCTCCTTGCCTGTGGCATCCCCCTGCGCATGCAACACACGAGCGCGGCTGTGCGCGCCCTCCGTCGCGAGTTCGATGCTTCCATTCTTGCGGTCGAACCCTGTGCCCCACTCGATAAGGCGTTCGATCTCCTGAGGCCCTTCTTCGGCGAGAATGCGGACCGCTTCTTCGTTACAGAGGCCCGCGCCGGCGACAAGCGTGTCGGAGAGATGCAATTCGGCGGAATCGGATTCTCCTATCGCCGCTGCGATACCGCCCTGGGCGTAGCGGGAATTGGACTCCCGGATCTCTGTTTTCGTCAAAATGAGAACTTGACCTGCAGAAGCAAGATCCAGCGCCGCACGTAAGCCCGCTGCCCCGCTCCCAATAACAATGAAGTCCGCGTTGATTCTTTCGCGAGTCTTGTCGCCGGTCACGCCATCAAAATGTCATAACAAAGCGTGCGGAGCAATTCAGAAACGGAAAACAGGGCTTTGCGAGTGATTAACATGAATTGATATTTGTTACGTTTCCCCGATCCATCGAACGTTTCTCGACACTTCACTTGCAGCCAGCCTGCCTGAGGCGTGACAATAGGACTGTGAAGTTGCTGGCCTCTATTCTGGCTTGCCTGATTGTGTTGCACGCTGCGTGCATGGCGCGCTGTATCGGCGAGGCATCCTACGTGGTTCCTCAGTCAGCAGTGCCTCCGTGTCACGACTCCCACGGAACGCCGGATCGAAACGATGGTCCTATGCTCGTTAATACATGCCTGGGAGGGCCAGCGCTCGAGGCCAAGTCACTCTTGAACCTGAAGTGCACTCTCGCTACCGCCGCATTGCCAGTCACTCTCCCTGTCCTTGCAACAGCAGTTGACGGGCCGCGGGATGGCGTGCAGATGGAACGGCCTTACATCTCACCTCCATTGCGCCTCCCGACGATTCTCCGCATTTAGACATTCTCCGCTTCCGCCGAAGCTACAAATTTCAGCGAAGGAGAATTATGTGAAGCGAATACTCGTGATCATTCTCCTCTTGGGCCTGAGCACGGCAGCCGTTGCACAGCAGCCTATGAGAATGGTTGGTATGGAGAACACGGCTGGTTACCTTTCCTCCGGCACAAGCCTCGAACCGAAGGCCACGTCGGAATCGTCTCCGATGGTTCATCAGGCCCTTGGAGACTGGGCGCTTATGTTCCATGCCAATGCTTTCCTTGTCAGTACACAGCAGTCCGGACCACGAGGTGGAGACAAGGTATTTTCGGGAAACTGGGCGATGCCGATGATTGCACGAACTTTTGGAGCGCATGCGCTGACGTTTCGAACAATGATCAGTCTGGAGCCACTGACCGTTACTCAGCGCCGCTATCCGCTCCTGTTTCAAACGGGCGAAACAGCTTTCGGCCGGCACATCGTGGACGGACAGCACCCGCATGATCTCTTTATGGAAATTTCAGGGCGCTACGATTATTCGTTTAACGAGCGCACTCAGCTGTTTATTTACGGCGGTCCTGTTGGGGAACCCGCGCTTGGTCCCACGGCGTTTCCGCATCGCGCATCGGCATCTGAAAACCCGCCTGCGATGCTCGGTCATCACACGCAGGACTCCACACACATCTCCAACAGCGTAGTCACGCTCGGACTCGTAGGGGGCCCGCTGCAGTTGGAGGCCTCGACATTCCATGGCGCAGAGCCCGACGAAAACCGATGGAACATCGACATGGGAACGCCCGACTCATTCGCGTCGAGATTGACACTTTCTGCCGGCAACACGATCTCAGGCCAGTTTTCCATCGGCCGCATCAACAATCGTGAACCTTCTGAAAATGGGTTGGACACGCTTCGCACGACCGCGTCGCTACACCACAACACTCGTTTTTCGTCGGGGCATATCGCATCGAGTCTAATCTGGGGAAGGAATAAAGATATCGAGGGCAATGAACACAGGATCTTCAATTCATACGCTTTCGAATCCACAGTCAACTTCGGCGGAAACTGGGCGTGGACTCGCATTGAGAACGTCGATCGCGACGCTTCGTTGCTAACTGGTGAAACCGCGGAGCACGTTGAGGAGACGCCAATCGGACGCGTGCAGGCCTGGACTTTCGGTTATGAGCGCGAGTTGCCTGTAGGATCCGCACCCGTGCGCTTAGGCGTGGGCACACAGGTCAGTCTTTATGGATTGCCCGCACAACTCAAACCCGTATACGGAGATAATCCTGCGGGATTCATGGTTTTTCTGCGGCTTCGCCCAAAAGGAAACATGATGCTTCACATGCGGGCAATGCATCAGCCCTGAGAGGAACTTATGTTTAGAAACATTTTTGCAGTGTCTATCGGAATCGTGTTGACCGTTTCGCTCGTTGCGCCGTTCGATGCCCGACAAACCGCGACTCGCGTCAGCGGCACCATTACCGCAATCGAAGGCGATCACATTCAGATCAAGGACCAAGCCGGCAAGCCCGTCATTGTCATGCTTCAGAAAACCACCCGGTATCTCAAATCGGAAAAGGGGGCAACGAAGGCAGAATTGAAAGTCGGCACCCGCGTTGTCATCGAAGTGAGAATGGACGATAAGATGAAGATGCTTGCCGCCGAAGAGGTTACGATAAGCACGAACGATGCGCGGCCCGGGCCTTCCGAAACCGATGGCACAAAGACTCGATAAGCTACGACGTCGGAAGCCAACTTTTCCGGCGATCAAGCCATCTAGGTATTGCAACGAAGTCACTATCGAGGAAGGCCGCAATCGCGTTCAAACAGCTATGAAGAAACTGATTCCCTTTCTACTGGCGCTGCTCGCGTCCAGCGTTATCTGGGCTGCACCCCAGGCCCGGCAGAGACCTGTTGGCCAGGCTGCGTCGCAGGCTCCTGAAACGAGAGCTACTATTGAAGGAACGGTGTCCAGGGCCGATAGCGGCCAACCCCTCAAGGGCGCACGTGTGACACTCCAGGCCAGCAACAGGGGGCAGGGACAGGCCCCACTAATTGCCGGATTGGCGGGACCGGATGGGCGCGTCCTGGCGAGTCTGGCTGCTGCCGTTGCGACCGTCACCACAGACGGCAACGGACGATTCACGTTCACGGGAGTCAATCCGGGCCAGTATCAGATCTCCGCAGATCGCGACGGATTCATTCGAAGTCAGTATGGGCAACGGACGCCGACAGCCAATGGAGCTATCGTTCCCGTCTCCGCCAATCAACACCTGACGATTGACCTGAAGATGCTTCAGGCCAGTGTGGTTAGCGGCCGCATCATTACCGCGGAAGGCGAACCCGCAGCACAGGCCACAGTCCAGGCATACACCTACCAGTATTCGAACGGTCAGCGCACGTTGGCCGAGGTCAAGAATGTTCAAACGAACGATTTGGGCGAGTACCGCCTCTTCTGGCTTGCACCTGGTGAATACTTCGTTAGCGTTAGCAACAGTAGTGCCGAGGACGACTCGCCGGTTGGCGTCACCGACGTCAGCCAGGGTCGTGCCGCAAGAGGGGCGGTGGGTGCGCTCCGTGTTCTAACCGCGATTACCGATCGAGGAGGCCCTCTCGTTCAAGCTCTCGGAGGATCGACGACGCCACCCATTTTTTATCCGGGCACGATCGATCCGGACGGTGCTATTCCAATCACTGTGCCTGCATCCGTTGAAGTGCGCGGCATGGATTTCCAGCTGCGTCCCATGCGAACCGCAACGGTCAGTGGCCGCGTGGTTGCTCCGTTTCCTCTCAGTCAGAATAACAACAACGCACTACGCGGCGCCCGGGGCGTCAATGGTGCGGAAGCAGCTCCACTGCTGCGAGTAGCTAACGCGCCGGTCCAGCTGAGTTTGAACCGCGTCGGAAACTCCAAAACTGGCCTTGCCGGCTTACTCAACCTCCGTCTCGGATCCACTCCGGTCAATGCTGACGGGTCTTTCGAGATCAAGGGGGTTGCCCCCGGAGAGTACAACCTCGCCGCCACGGCAAGAGATGCGAACGGACAGCAATACACGTCAAGAACGAGGATCAGTGTCGGCACTTCAGACGTCGCCAACCTCACGGCGTCGGTTAGACCCGGAGTTGAATTGCGCGGAAAGATCATTTTGGACGGAACACCGCCGCAACAATTTTCAATGTCGAACCTTCGCGTGAGCATTATTGCGGAGGACTCGGCTTTGACCGGAGTTGTGGACTTTGTCGGTGGAACTGGAGGACGCGGCGACGCTATTCGTGCCTTTCTTCCTGCGGGCCAAAGCGAAATGGCGGAGGTTGCGGCGGATGGCTCCTTTACCTTGCGAGATGTCGGAGCGATGGAATACCGCGTTCGAGTCACGGGACTTCCACAGGGCGCCTATATCCTGGCTGGAAGAATCGATACAGCGGACGCACTGAACACGCCCTTTACCGTAGACAACCCGGGATCGCAGTTGCAGCTTCAACTCGGTTTCTCGCCGGGTCGGGTCGCTGGAACTATCTCAGACGAACGCGGCGCGCCCGCGTCAGGTGTGCAGGCGGTGCTCGTTCCGGACGAGGCCCGCAGAGGTCGCAGCGACGCCTATTTCGCGGCGACGACCGATGGGACCGGACAATATGCCTTTAACAATGTTCCGCCAGGCAGGTACAAACTGTTCGGTTGGGACGACGTACCACCAGGTGCATATCAATATCCGGATTTCATTCGACGCTACGAGGATCGCGGGCAGCCAATAACGGTCAATGCCAACGGAGCAATTACAGCCGACACACGCCTGATTTCGAGTAACTAGTTTTGAGTGGCGAGTGTGAGGCAGAACCTCGCACCACGGTCTTACTCAACTCAAACTCAGAACTCCTGATAGATCGCGCAAATTGCTGTTTCAAAATCACGCGCTTCAACACCAACGATGATGTTGATGCCGCTGGAACCCTGATCGATCATCCGCACATCGACATCAGCCGACGCCAGCGCGCCAAACACGCGGCCCGCAACACCCCGCGTGTGAAGCATCCCGCGACCCACGGTAGCAATAAGCGACATGTTCTCGAAGACATCGATCCGATCCGGCCGGCATTCACGGCGAATCTCTTCGAGCACCGGTTCAAGCTTGCCTTTGAGATAAGACGATTCCACGACAAGACTCAGCGTATCGATACCGGTAGGCATGTGTTCAAAACTGACCTGCTGACGTTCGAGCGCCGTGAGCAAGCGTCTCCCGATGCCGACCTCGCGGTTCATCAAATTCTTTTCCAGCGCGATCACCGTGTATCCCTTGCGCCCGGCAATGCCGGTGATCGGACTCGACGGACCGTCCACCTGCTTCACGATGAGCGTGCCCGGGTCTGAAGGTAGATTTGTGTTCCGCACATTCACGGGAATGTTTAGATCGATTACGGGGAACACGGCTTCTTCGTGAAGGACATTAGCACCCATGTAGGCCAGCTCGCGAAGCTCTCGGTAGCTCAATGCGGGAATTGTTCGAGGATTCTGCACGATTCGAGGATCGGCCATCAGCACTCCAGAAACATCGGTCCAGTTTTCGTAGACGTCTGCGCGGACTCCGCGCGCCAGCAGAGCCCCCGTTATGTCCGAGCCGCCTCGGGAAAACGTTCGGATCGAGCCATCCGGCTGCGCACCGTAAAAGCCTGGAACCACAACCGGACGGCCATTGCGAAAGCGATCGGAAACAGCCGCAACAGTCTTCTCAGTGTCGAGCCGCCCGGAAGCATCAAACCGGATGATGTCGATAGCGTCCACAAAGTCACTGTCCAGCAATTTAGCCACAATCCGGGCATTAAGGTATTCGCCGCGGCTCGCCGCGTAATCCGGCGTCGTATGACGCGCGATTCCATCGCGAACGACTTCAAGGTCCTTTTCGATGTCGATGGCAAGCTCGAGGTCCCGGACAATTCCGCGATACCGATCCGCTACTGTTTGGAACACAGAATCGAGAAGTGTGCCCGCGCGCGCACAGTCGTGGCACTTGTAGAGCAAGTCCGTAATCTTGGCATCGTTCGCCACTCTCTTGCCCGGCGCCGATACGACAACGATTCTGCGTTCTGGATCCTCCCGAACGATAGCCTGAACCTTGCGCAGCTGCGCGGCATCCGCGACGCTGCTCCCACCGAACTTCGCAACCTTAACGCCCATAGGCGCCGTAGTATCGCATTTATCGAGCGAATTCGCCCGCGTGGCAGCGCAGAATAGCCAGTGCCGGGAATGCCTGATATCATTTCCGTCAACATTCGGAGGACCCAATGAAACTGAACGACAAGATTCGCGTGGTCGTTGTCTGCCTTCTGGCCACGTCGGCCGTGGCTGCATACAAGGTTCAGACCGTCCCGGAAATGGTGAAGGCAACAAACAACCTTCTTGTCACGCTATCTCCAGAGCAGAAAGCAAAGATTCAGTATCCGTTTACGCATGCGGAACGGACGAACTTCCATTTCACACCCGGACCATGGAATGGAGTCTCGCGTCAGGGGCTTCCACTAAAGGCGATGACACCCGAGCAAACGAAGCTTGCACATGCGCTGCTTGCGACTGCGGTCAGTCAGAAGGGTTACACCAAAGCAACGACGATCATGAGCCTCGAAGAGATTCTCAGACAAACAGAATCCACCGGTCGTGGCGGTGGTGGCTTTGTACGAGATCCCGACAACTATTTCTTTAGTGTATTCGGCGAGCCGTCAGAAACTGGAACCTGGGGATTTCGTGTTGAAGGACATCACCTCACGTTGAATTTTACAATTGAGAACGGCAAGGTTCTCGCCGATACACCCTCATTCATGGGAGCCAATCCCGCCGAAGTCAAGGCCGGACCGCGGGCAGGACTTCGCGTGCTGAGCGCCGAAGAAGATCTTGGGCGCGCGCTGGTTCAGTCTCTCGATACGCAGCAGAAACAGGTTGCCGTTCTTCCGGGAAACGCGCCGGGAGACATTCGGACGGGCGAAAGACTGGATATCGACAATATTCCGGACTTTGATATCAACAAACCTACCGGCATTGCGGCATCAAAACTGAATGCCAAACAGCAGGAGACATTGATCGCTCTGGTGGAGGAGTACGCCTACCGGATGCCGAATGAGCTGGCCGATGTCACGGTGGCCGAGGTTCGAAAGCCGGGACTCGACAAGATCTTCTTCACGTGGGCGGGCGGAATGAACCGAGGCGATCAGCACTACTATCGCGTGCACGGACCATCATTCCTTATCGAGTTCAACAATACTCAGAACAACGGAAACCACGTCCACTCGGTGTGGCGCGATCTCAAGCATGACTTTGGCCGCGACCTGCTGAAAGAGCATCTCAGGACAGCGCACGCGAATTGAAAAGAAATGGAAATGCGCGATTACGGGACCATCTGAGCTTTTCCATCACGAACAGCACCGCGCAAAATTTCGATCTCACCAGACGCCCCCAATTCCGCGTCCCGTCGCGCTGCCTCCAACTGGCTCTGCATTGTGCGAAGTACTTCTTGCCTCCTTGCGTCTATAGCCTGAATCTCCGCGCTTAGCACTTCCAGACGAACCCGAATCGTTTCAAGCTCAGCCTGTTGAGCGACCGCGTCTCCTCTGACGCTATCACCGAGGCTCCTGCGGGCCTGTTCGAGAGTCGACTGAGCCTCGGCCTGAACAGCACGGCGTTTTGCTTCGACTCGGCTCTGCTCCGCGGCCTGATCCACCAATTGCTGGAGCCGGTTGACCCCAGGGGATTGCGAGCGTTCTCCCTGGATCGCGTCCATTAAATGCTGGTCCTGAGTGATATAGCCCTTGCCGTCCAGCTGGAACCAGAGAAGGTCACCCGTAAGAGTCCCCCTCGCTTTCTTTGCTCGGTCTTCATCGGCTGCACTTCCACGAGTAATGACCGAATCGCCTCTGAAAAGCACCCAGTGTGACTCCTTGACCACGAGAGCCTGCAGGAGCGGCAGAATTGCCATTGGCGAAGCCGGCGGAACCGGTTGCGCTGGAAAAGGCACTAAAGCGGGCGATGCAGGTGGCGCCGGTGCGACAGGCAGCGCGGGCGAGGACAGCTGTGGCAAAGCAAGCGCGGGTGCGGCCAGCTGTGGCGACGCTAGCGCGGGCGCGGCCAGTTGTGGCAACGCAAGCGCGGGCGCGGCCAGTTGTGGCAACGCTGGCGCGGGTGCGGCCAGTTGTGGCGACGCTGGCGCGGGCGCGGCCACCGCCGGGGCAGCCGGCTGCGCAGAGACGACAGGCGCGGATAGTGGAAGCGCGGGGAGTGCCGCAATTGGTGGGACTTGCTCCAATAATGGGGCAAGTTGCTCCACGCTGGGCAACGCTTCCCGTTGCTGCGCTCTCGCAGTCATAAACCATCCCAGACACAAGAG
>Ga0068863_100001092_pt1 | contig 27069 bp, 24 predicted proteins | sample KBSSwiS62_FD_66596 | JGI IMG/M metagenome (GOLD analysis project Ga0068863, IMG submission 66596) | Switchgrass rhizosphere microbial communities from Kellogg Biological Station, Michigan, USA - KBS Switchgrass S6-2 | ecosystem: Host-associated > Plants > Roots > Rhizosphere > Soil ... | reverse complement strand
TTCACGCCGCTGACGATGTGCATGACGTGGCTATAGCGCTCGATGTGCCGGTAGGGAGTCACGCCGATTGTACCGGCGCGCGCTACGCGGCCGAGATCGTTGCGCGCGAGATCGACCAGCATGATGTGCTCGGCGTTCTCCTTCGGATCCGCCAGCAGCTCTTCCTGAAGGCGCGTGTCCTCGTCGCTGTCGCGTCCGCGCGGCCGCGTCCCTGCGATCGGCCGCATCTGCGCATGGCCGTGCGAGAGTTTCACCAGCGCCTCGGGCGACGAGCCGACGACGACGCAATCGCCGAGGTCGCAATAGAACATGTAAGGAGAGGGATTCAGCAGTCGCAGCGCGCGATACGTTTCGAACGGCTCCAGCTCGCATTCGCCGGAGAAGCGCACCGACAGCACGAGCTGGTACACGTCGCCGGCGGCGATGTATTCCTTCGTGCGATGCACGCCCTGGATGAACTCGGCCTGGCTGAGACTGCCCACGGCCGGTGCGTAACGAATGCGCTTGTCGCTGTGTGGAATTCCGCCGCGCAGTGCTTGCACGACCTGCTTACGCAACGAGGCGCGCTCGCTTTCGCTGCCCGCATGCAGTAACGCAACGCCGCGTGTGAGGTGATCGAACACCAGCAGCGATTGCGGCGCGAGGTAGTGAGCTTGCGGCGAAGGCTCGACGATTCGCGCGCGCGCCGGGAGTCGCTCGAAGTTGCGCACGAGATCGTAGCCCGCAACGCCGACCAGTCCGCCTGGCAACGGCACGCCTGGAATTCGTGGGCTCGGCTGCGGCGTGTGCGCAAGCGCATCACGCAGCGCCTGCAACAGCTCCGATTGCGAATTGGGTGCGGGACCCGTGCGACCGTTGACGGTCAGCCCCCGCCCGTCGAGACGCACCTCGGCGCAATCGCCGAAGCCGATGAAGGAATAGCGCGCGAGCCGCTCGCCGCCCTCGACGCTCTCCAGCAGGAAGCGCGGCTTGAACGGCTTGAGCTTGAGATACGCCGAGACCGGCGTGTCCAGGTCGGCAGCAATGTCGAATGGCGGTTTCAAGCAGCAGCTCCTCCACGGCGACCTCGTTGCGCGAAGTCCGGGCGGGCGGCGATAAAAAACCCATCTCCGGATTCACGTTCGGAGATGGGTTCTTGGATACGGAAGTTACGTTATGTACAGGTCCGGGCGCCCTTCTCCTTTTATGAGAGGCGCCACCACCATTTGCCAGAAATTACACGTCGTAACGACATGGCGGCGAGTATTACCGGCGTGCGCCCGGGGAGTCAAATGTCACGACTCCTTTGTCACCGCGGCGCGACTGAGTGATTACGGGCTCTTCCCTACGATGACTTCCTTGTTTGTCACCCACGGGGACCCCAATGAGAATCGCCGCTGCCGTTTCCGCAACGCTTTTGCTCGCCGCCGGCACCGCTCGCGCCGATGACGTGTCCGAGCTGCGCGAGCGCCTGGAAGCGCAGGAACAAAAGATCCGCGTGCTCGAGCGCAAGCTGGAGCTGCAGGACGAGGCCACGAAGGCCGCCGTCCCGACCACGCCCGTCGTGCGGGCCTCGCCGCAACAGGGCTTCCGGATCCAGTCCGCCGATGGCGCGAACGTCGTGCGACTGCGCGGCGTGTTGCAATTCGACGGCCGCTACTTTCCGGACGACGTGACGCCCGCGACTGCGGACACGTGGATCCTGCGACGCGTGCGGCCGATCCTCGAAGGCACGCTCAATGGCATCTACGACTTCCGCTTCACGCCCGACTTCGCCGCGGGTAAGGCCATCGTGCAGGACGCTTACATCGCGGCACGCTTCAAGCCATGGTCGGTACTGACAGTAGGCAAGTTCAAAGCCCCCGTCGGCCTCGAGCGCCTGCAATCGGCGACTGACATCCGCTTCATCGAGCGCGGTTTGCCGACGAGCCTGGTGCCGAACCGCGATCTCGGCGTGACACTCGGCGGCGATGTAGCGGGCGGAGTGGTCAACTACGCAGTCGGCTACTTCAACGGCGTCACCGACGGCGGGAGCAGCGACGCCAACACGCCGACACCGGACGCCGAGAACGATACGAAAGGCGATTGGACTGCCCGCATCTTTCTCCAGCCGTTCGTCAACTCGGACAACTTCGCCCTGCGCGGTCTCGGCTTCGGCGTCGCCGGCACGTTCGTCGATTCGACGGGCAGCACCACGACGACACTGCTGCCCAGCTATCGCACGCCCGGCCAGCAAACGTTCTTCAGCTATCGCGCGACGACGGCCGCCAGCGGTACGACTCCTGCGGTGAACGGCACGTTCGCCGACGGCGAGCGGTTGCGCTGGACGCCGCAGGCTTATTACTCCATCGGCAGCTTCAGCGCGCTCGGCGAATACGTGAACGTTTCGCAGGACGTCACGCGCGCGACACCAACCGCGGGCGTGCGCTCCGCCACGCTCGATCAAACGGCATGGCAAGTGCAGCTCGCGTGGTTCGCGACGGGTGAGGACGAATCGTTCCGCGGCTACACGCCCGGCTCGGTGTTCTCGCTGGAGAACCATACGTGGGGCGCGCTGGAGCTGGTCGCGCGCTATCACGAGCTCGACATCGACGATGACACGTTCGTCGGCGGCGCGAACTCGTTCGCCAATCCCGACAGCGCCGCCAGCAAGGCGACCGCGTGGGGCGTCGGGCTCAACTGGTATCTCAACCAGAACTACAAATGGTCCGTGAACTACGACGTCACGAGCTTCGAAGGCGGCGCACCCGGCGGCGCGGATCGGCCGGACGAGAAAGCGGTGTTCACGCGCTTCGGCCTGCAGTTCTGAGCGAATTTCTCTGGAGGATTGATCATGCTCAAGCATCTTCGAATCGTTACCGCGAGCGTAGTGCTCGCGCTCGCGACGCCGTTCGCGCAAGCGAAGGAAGTGACGCTGCTCAACGCGTCGTATGACCCGACGCGTGAGTTGTACGTGGAGTACAACGCGGCGTTCGCGAAGTACTGGAAAGGCAAGACCGGCGACGACGTCACGGTCAAGCAATCGCACGGCGGCTCGGGCAAACAGGCGCGCACCGTGATCGACGGTCTGCCTGCTGACGTGGTCACGCTCGCGCTCGCGGGCGATATCGATGCGGTGGCCACGAACGGCAAGCTGTTGCCGGTCAACTGGCAATCGCGTCTGCCACATAACAGCTCGCCATACACGTCGACGATCGTGTTCCTGGTGCGCAAGGGCAATCCCAAGCACATTCGCGACTGGGGCGATCTCGTGAAGCCGGGCGTGGCTGTCATCACGCCGAACCCAAAGACTTCGGGCGGCGCGCGCTGGAATTACCTCGCGGGCTGGGCGTGGGCTCTGCAACAGCCCGGCGGCAGCGAGGCGACTGCGAAGGAGTACGTTCGCAGGCTGTTCAAGAACGTTCCGGTGCTCGATACAGGCGCGCGCGGCGCGACGACCACATTCGTCCAGCGCGGCATCGGCGACGTGTTGCTCGCCTGGGAAAACGAGGCGTTCCTCTCGATCAAGGAGCTCGGCGCGGACAAGGTGGAGATCGTCGTGCCGTCGCTGAGCATTCTGGCGGAGCCGCCGGTAGCAGTCGTCGACAAGGTCGTGTTGCGTCGGGGCACGCGCGAAGTCGCGACCGAGTATTTGCAATATCTGTACTCGCCGGAAGCGCAGGAGATCATCGCGAAGAACTTCTACCGCCCGATCGACGAGCAAGTCGCGGCGAAGCACGCCGGGCAGTTTCCGCAGATCAAGCTGGTCACGATTGCCGACTTCGGCGGCTGGGCGAAGGCGCAGAAGACTCACTTCGCCGACGGCGGCGTGTTCGATCAGATCTACGCGCCGACGGAGTGACGGCGCGTAGCTCTTTCCTTCAACGGGCGATCGCCTGCGCAGTGACCTGGTCCTGCAGGCGATCGATGAACCAGTTCGGATAGACCGGCGACAGAGCCGTCGCCGCGTCCAGCTCGGCCAGCTCAGCCTCCGTCAGCGTGACGTTCGCCGCGCCGAGGTTGTCATCGAGCTGATGCAACTTGGTCGCACCGATCAACACGCTCGTCACGTCGCGCTTCGCGAGCAGCCACGCGATCGCGGTCTGCGCGACGCTCGCGCCGTGCTCGTCGGCAATCTTGCGCAGGCGCTCGACCAGCCGGAAGCCATGCTCCTTGTCGAACGGCAGCAGATCGAAACCCGAGAAGCGATTGTCGGGATCGCAGAGCGTGGCCCGCGTGTACTTGCCGCTCAGGAAACCTGAAGCGAGCGGGCTCCAGATCGTCATGCCCAATCCGTAGCGACGCATCATCGGAATCACGTCGCGCTCGACGTCGCGACCGAGCAGCGAATAGTGCATCTGCCCGTGTGTGAACGGCGCGAGCTGGTTCGCCTTCTGGATTTCCAGCGCCGCCGCCACTTTCCAGGCGGACCAGTTCGAGCAACCGATATAGCGCACCTTGCCCGAGCGCACGACTGCATCGAATGCGGCGAGCGTCTCTTCGAGTGGCGTGAACGGATCCTCGCGATGCGCGATGTAGACGTCGATCCAGTCCGTGCCGAGCCGCTGCAGACTTTCATCGACCGACCACAGGATGTGGCGACGGGAGAGCCCGGATTGAGTCACCGCCGTGCCGCTGCGCATGCCGACCTTGGTCGCGATCACGACGTCGTTGCGGCGCGACTTGAGTGCCTGGCCGAGCAGCGTCTCCGACTGACCGTCGGCGTACGCGTCCGCGGTGTCGAAGAAGTTCACGCCGGCATCGAGCGAGCGGGAGACCAGCTCGTTCGCGGCCGGCGCGCCGACCTTGTAGATGCTGGCGTAGTCCTGATTGCCGGAGGTGAAGGTCATCGCGCCGAACGCGAGGCGCGAGACGACGAGACCGGTGTTGCCGAGCGTGGCGTACTGCATGACTGACTCCTGGAGAAGCGGTAGCGATTCATTGGCGTGCAAGGTAGCGCCCGCGGTTGTTTGGATAAACCGCCTGCAGGAGAATGGGCTGTGAAGATGAACTTTCTAATCTGATCGAGCCCGGCATGGCACGCAGCGACGGTTTCAGCGGGTTGTCCGAGTTTTTATCGGTAGCGAAGCACGCGAGCTTTCGCGCAGCTGCCGCAGAGCTTGGCGTCACGCCGGCAGCAGTGAGCCAGGCGATTCGCACGCTGGAGACGAAGACCGGGCTCGTGCTCTTTCAACGCACCACACGACGGGTGGGACTGACGGAAGCCGGCGAGCAGCTGCTCGCACGCGTGCGGCCCGCCGCGGCCGAGATCGCTGGAGCATTCGCAGCACTCAGCGACTTGCGCGAGCGTCCCGCGGGATTGCTGCGGCTGTCCGTGCCGCGCGTTGCCGTGCCGCTGGTGATCGAACCGATGCTTGCGGATTTTCGGCGCGCGTATCCGGACGTCGCGGTCGAGATCGATGTGAATGACGCGGTCGTCGAGCTCACGACGAACAACCTCGACGCGGGCATCCGTATCGGCGAGCAGGTCGAGCGCGACATGATTGCCGTGCGCCTGACGCCGGATCTGCAGTGGTCGGTGCTCGGCGCTCCGTCCTACTTCGCCGCGCGCGGTCGGCCGCGCACGCCCGAAGAGCTGACGCAACACGAGTGTATCCGCTATCGATTCCTCACCGCCGGCTCGATCTATCGCTGGGAGTTCGCGCGCGGCGGTCGGGAGTTTTCCGTCGACGCGCCGGGCGGCGTCACGGTCAACGACGGCGATCTGATGATGATGTGCGCACTCAAGGGAATGGGACTGATCTACACGGCCGATCTGTTCGCGTCGCGCGAGCTGGCGGCGGGCAGGCTGGAGCCGGTGCTGGAGCAGTTTCTGCCGAAGACGCCCGGGTTGTTCCTGTATTTCCCGGCGCGGACACAAACGCAACCGAAGCTCCGTGCATTTATAGATATGATGACCGCGGGCAAGCGTCGCGATGCAGGTCGAGCTTCGGCTCGACGCAACCGGCGCTAGTCGAGGTCGAGCATGAGTTATGTGAAGGCTGCTGCATCGTTGGTCGCGCTGGGCGTGCTCTGCATGCTCGCGAATACGCCGTACGCAGCGGACTCGCCGCCGACCCTCAAGCAATACGCCTTCGAGCTCGAGACTCTGAACTCCAGCGACAAGGTGCGAAAGGGTCGCACGTCCTTCGACGGCAACACTGTGCAGTTCAACATCGCCGCCACGATGTCCGACGACGAGCTCGCATTCGTCAACAACCTGCTCGATGACTTTGCAGCGACGCCGCCGGATGACGAGGGCTATCGCAACTTCACGATGTCGAACGGCACGCGCGTGCGGGTCGGCGGTTTTCGCGAGAATGAAGCCGTGAACGGCGCGGCCGTGCCGAGTCTGCCAGTCGAGTTCTCGGTTGCGGGTGAATTCTCGCCGGCCGAAGCAGCGGTAGTTTTGCAGATTACGGCCGAGGGCAATCTGTTCGTCGCCAGCAGCAGCGATCCGACGCTGGCGGCGACCAAGGCGCAGGTCGTCGACAAACGCTTTCTCAAGAATCACAAGAATTATTCGGTCACGCCGGATGAGAACGCGCTGGCCGAGTGGATCCGGAAAAACATCCCGCCGGGCGCAGCCGGCGAGGCGCGCGGCGACTAGTCCTCGTCGTCGTCTTTCTTCTGCTGCTCGAGCCGCTTGCGGATCTGCATCCATTCTTCCAGGCGCTTGAGGTCCATCGGCTTGCGCGCCGCCGGCGCAGTCGGTGAAGACTGCTGCATCCGTCGCTGCGTGTTGCGAGCGTTGTCGTACGGATTGCCGCCAGTACTCTCGCTGACGCTGTCATAGGGATTGAAGCCGCCGACCGGCTTCTTCGGCTCGGCGGCCTTCTCGCTCAGCCCGGACGGACGTTGATGCTTCGCCGTCTCCGCGATCGACAGATCGCCGAGGTCGAGCTTCTTGAGCCGCTGCGTGGTGATGTCGCGGCTGTAGACGCCGGTCTCGAGCTTCCATTCCCACACGGTGTTACCGCGCTCGTCGACGCCGGCGCGACCCGAGCGCTTGTCGTCGGGAGCCACTGGCGGCTTGTCTTTCGGGTCGCTCATGACCGCCCGATTGTCTGCTTCGACCGGCAGCGACGCAACCAGCCGGCTGGCAGCATTGCAGAGCGCGTCACACGCCCCCACACTCAGCTGCCGTTATGTCAGTCGCTCTCCTTCCTTGAATCCCAGAAAGCGCCAGCCGGTTCTCGGCGAGCCCAGCCTCAAGCGCGGCTTTCTCGGCGTCTTCGCATACAGCTACCGCGCGCTGGAGCTGGTGTGGACGACCAGTCGCACGCTCACGATTGCGTTCGCGATCCTCACGCTGATTGCAGGTACGTTGCCGGCGGCAGTCGCGTACGTCGGCTCGCTCATCGTCGATGCCGTCGTCGCTGCGATTCGGTCCGATGAGCTGCATCGCGCCGCTCTGACTCAGCACGCACTGTTCCTCGTCGTATGCGAAGGATTGCTGGTCGCGACAATCGCCGGCGCCCAACGCGGTATCTCGCTGTGTCAGTCGCTGCTGCGTGCGCAACTCGGTCAGCGCGTGAACGTCATGATCCTCGAGAAGGCGCTGACGCTGGAGCTCGAGCATTTCGAGAACTCCGAGTTCTACGACAAGCTCACCCGCGCGCGACGCGAAGCGTCGAGCCGCCCGCTCTCGCTCGTGATGCGCACCTTCGGCCTGGTGCAGAACGCGATCTCGCTGATCAGCTTCGGCACGCTGCTCTTCAACTTTTCGCCGTGGGCGGTCGCGCTGCTGGTACTCGCGGGTCTGCCCGCATTCCTCGCCGAAGCGAAATTCTCCGGCGACAAGTTCCGGCTGTTCCTGTGGCGCTCGCCGGAAACGCGCATGCAGCTGTACCTCGAAACGGTGCTCGCGCGCGAAGATCATGCGAAGGAAGTGAAGCTGTTCGGGCTCGGCCCGCTGTTCCTCGAGCGTTATCGCGCCATCTTTCGCAAGCTCTACGCCGAGGATCGCGATCTGACGATCCGCCGCGACACGTGGGGCTTCTTTCTCGGTCTCATCGCGACCGCGACGCTGTACGCCGCGTACGCATGGATCGCGATCTCGGCAATCGCCACGCGCATCACGCTCGGCCAGATGACGATGTACTTGATGCTGTTCCGTCAAGGTCAGTCGGCCGTCTCGGCGATTCTCTCTGCGGTCGGCGGCATGTACGAAGACAATTTGTATTTGTCGACGCTCTACGAATATCTCGAGACACCTGTCGACAGCACGCCAGGCACCGTCGTGCATGGACCGCATCCCGAAGATGGTGTGCGCTTCGAGCAGGTGAGCTTTCGCTATCCCGGCGCGGAACAACTGTCGCTCGTCGATATCGATCTGCACATCAAGCCAGGCGAATCGCTCGCGCTGGTCGGCGAGAACGGCTCCGGCAAGACGACGCTGATCAAGCTGCTCACGCGGCTCTATCAGCCGACTGCGGGCCGCATCCTGCTCGACGGCAAAGACCTGCGCGAGTGGGACGAGGCGGCGCTGCGTCAGCGCGTCGGCGTGATCTTCCAGGACTTCGCGCGCTACCAGCTGCTGCTCGGCGAGAATATCGGCGCCGGCGACGTGCAGCACTTCGAAGACGAGCCGCGTTGGCGCGAGGCCGGCGAGAAAGGTATGGCGCAGCCGATCGTCGACACGTTGCCAGACGGCTATCGCACGCCGCTCGGCAAATGGTTCAACGACGGCCGCGAGTTGTCGGGCGGTCAGTGGCAGAAAGTCGCGCTGTCACGCGCGTTCATGCGTTCGCGTGCCGACATTCTCGTGCTCGATGAGCCAACGGCGGCGATGGACGCAGGCGCAGAGGCCACGGTGTTCGAGCATTTCCGCACGCTCACGCGCGGCAAGATTGCGATTCTGATCTCGCATCGATTCTCGACAGTGCGGATGGCGGACCAGATCGTCGTGATCCAGGAGGGTCGCATCGTGGAGCGCGGCAGTCATGAGGAGCTGATGCGCGTGAACGGGCACTACGCGCATCTGTTTTCGTTGCAGGCGAAGGGATATCGCTAGCCGGCTCAGAGGTGGCCGTACTCGAGCTTGTGGACGATGAAGGGAAGGACGAACACGAGAGCGACGAGGAGCGCCGCAGCTACGTACACAGCGGCGCGCTGCGCACGCGGCAAAGCATCGAAATCGCGCGCGTACTTCTCCGGGCGATAGCTCGACAGGATTTTTTCGTTCAGGACCAGGAGCGGGAGGACGACCAGCGCCGCAGCCACGTAATTATTGAGAAGGATAAAGTTGGCGTCGAGGATCCAGACGAGGACCATGATGAGCGGGATCGTCTGCAGCCACAGCAGCAGTGCACGGAACTTCCATTCGGTGAAAGCTTCTGAGCTTCGCCAGCTGACTAGTCGACGCAGTGCCAGCAACAGATAACTGAGCCACCGCATCTGAGCACATACCCTCGTGCTCGTAGCGCCTACGCCGAAGCTCGCATCCCGCTTGCAATGCTCTCGCGCAGCAACTTGCCGAGGATCGCCACGCCCTTGCGGATCTTCTCCGGCGGCACCGTCACGAACGACAGGCGCAGAGTGTTCAGCTGCGGCTCGTTTGCGAAGAACGGTCCGCCCGGCACGAATGCGACGTTCTGCGCGATCGCCTGATCGAGCAGCTTGAAGCTGTCGACGCCCGATGGCAGCTGCACCCAGATGAACATGCCGCCTTGCGGCGCATTCCACGTCACGCTCGACGGGAAGTGTTCCTTGAGCGCGTCGAGCATCACCTTGCAACGCTCGCCGTAGAGCGAACGGATCGTCGGGATGTGCGTGTCGAGGAAGCCGTCCTTCACCGTCTCGTAGACGATGCGCTGAGTGAAGCTCGGCGTGTGCAGATCGGCGGCCTGCTTCGCCTGCACCAGCTTGCGATGCACGGCCTGCGGCGCGATCAGATAACCGACGCGCAATCCCGGCGCGAGCACCTTCGAGAACGAGCCCATGTGCACGACCTGGTCGGGCAGCATCGACAACAAAGTCGGCAGCGCATCGCCGGAGTACGACAGCGCGGCGTACGGATCGTCTTCAAGCACGAGCAGGCCCGACTGCTTCGCGATCTTCGCGAGCTCCTGGCGACGCGCGAGCCCCATGCGACGGCCGGTCGGGTTCTGGAAATTCGGCAGCACGTACAGGAAGCGCGCGCCGTCAGTCACCTTCGCGGTGAGCGCGGAAGGCACGAGCCCTTCTTCATCGGACGTCACCGAAACGTAGTTCGGCTCGAACAGCGAGAACGCCTGCAGCGCGCCGAGATACGTCGGCGTCTCCACCAGCACCTTGCTGCCGGAATCGATCAGCGTCTTGCCGAGCAGGTCGAGGGCCTGCTGCGAGCCGGTCGTCACGAGCACGTTCTGTGGATCGATGCGTGCCGACGGCGTCGAGTAACGCTCCGCGATCCACTCGCGCAGCTTCAAGTAACCTTCGGTCGGGCCGTACTGCAATGCCGGCGACGGATCGTTCGTCAGCACCTCGGCCGCCTTGGCACGCAGGCGCTCGACCGGGAACGTGTCCGGCGAAGGCAAGCCGCCGGCGAACGAAATGACCTCCGGCCGCTCGGTGACCTTCAGGATCTCGCGGATGGCGGAGCTCGTCAGCTTCTGCGCCCGTTGCGACAGCGTCCACGACATAAGGGAACGACCTCGGGTGATTGAGCCGGCGGATTGTACGGCCGAACCCGGGGAAAGCGCAGTCGCAGAATTCCCGGGGCCGAGCCAATACAGTGAACAAGACAGCGTAGACTTTCCAACGCCCCCTGATCCCAACCCCGAGGACGCGCCATCCGACTCGCCTCCCAGCGCCTGCGCCAGCAGCGCATCGGTCATAATCCGTTCGCCAATGCCGCGGAAACCGTTCGCTGGTTCGGCGCCGTCCAGGCGCAGGACTACCTCGGCTCACTGTGGGCCGTCGGCTTGCGCACGCGCGGGGCGACCGAAAACTCCATCGAACAAGCCATCGGCGAACGCACGATCGTTCGCACCTGGCCGTTGCGCGGCACGCTGCACTTCGTCGCAGCCGAAGACGCGCGCTGGATGCTCGATCTCTGCGGACCGCGCACGCTGGCGCGCAATACAGCAAGACTCAAACGGGAATTCGGCATCGACAGCCGCGTCGTCGCAAGCAGTCGGAAAGCACTGAGCGACGCACTGCGCGGCGGCAATTGTCTGTCACGAGCCGAGGTGTACCGCCGACTCGAAGCCGCGGGCATCGCGACGAAGGCGAGTCGCGGTCTGCATCTGCTGTGGTGGCTCGCTCATGAAGGACTCATCTGCGTCGGCCCACGCGCAGGCAAACAGCAGACGTTCGTGCTGATGGATGAGTGGCTGCCGGCAGCGACGCCGCGATCGCGCGAGGAATCGCTCGCGGAGCTGGCGCGTCGTTACTTCACCAGTCATGGTCCCGCGACCGTTCGCGACTTCGCGTGGTGGTCGGGGCTCACTGCGACCGAAGCGGCGAGTGCGCTGGAGATGGTCGCAAGAGAATTGATGACCGAGACGATCGAGGATCAAACCTATTGGCAAGCGCCAATCGCGGCGACGACACGAGCCGCGCGCAGCTGCCACCTCCTGCCTGCATACGATGAGTACACGGTGGCGTACCAGGATCGCAGCGCCATCATGACGAGCAGAGTTGCTGCCCGCGCCGATTCGGGTCACGGCATTTTCTATCCGCCGATCGTGATCGACGGTCAGGTCGCGGGGACCTGGTCGAGAGTGCTGAAGAAGGATGCCGTCGCGATTACTTGCCGGCTCTTCGCGCCGCTCGATCGCCGGCAGCAACAGGCGCTCGCGGCGGCGGCGCAGCGCTACGCGAAGTTTCTCGGCCTGAAGCAGTGGCGGGTTCTTCCTTCGCGGCCTCGCGGCGCAGCCAGTCGATGAACGTTGCGGCGGCTGGCGTCGGACGACGGTGCGCCGGATGCACGACGTAGTACGAGAAGCGCGCCTTCAGCGTCGGTCCCGGGAGCTGCATCAGCTCGCCGCGCTCGAGGTACGGCGCAGCGATGTGCTTGCGTGCCAGCGCGACGCCGAGACCGTAAACGGCGGCGAGCATTGCATCGGTCGAGTCGGTGAACGAATGCGCAGCGGGCAGGTTCGCGCGCCGTACATCGGCTGCGCGAAACCAATCCGGCCAGCCTTGCAGTCCGACATCCGAGATCAAGGGTAACCGCGGGATGTGCGCAGCCTTCGTCACCTGTCGCACGCCCGCCAACTTCGGCGACGCGACCGGGAACAGCGCATCGTCCATCAGGAAGTGCGCGGTGAGTCCCGGCCACGGTCCCGGCCCGTGGCGGATGCCGACGTCCGGGCCGGCATCGTCGAAGCGCACGAGCGCAGTCGAGGTCTCGAAGTCCAGTTGCACGTTCGGATGAGCCGCGGTGAAGCTCGACAGGCGCGGAATGAGCCAGCAATACGCGAGCGAGTGCAGCGTCGTTACCCGAACTCGGGCAATTTCCTTGTCGTGGCTCAGCAGCGAGCCGGATACTGCGTCGAGGTCGGCCAGCGCGACGTTGGTCGCATCGGCCAGCGCGCGGCCCTGGGCCGTCAGCTCTACTCCGCGGGCATGCCGTTGAAACAGCGTGACACCGAGTGTCGATTCCAGCCGCCGTACGTGATGGCTGACAGCGCTCGCAGTGAGGTGCAACTCCTCCGCGGCGTGCGCGAAGTTCTGGTGGCGCGCGGCGGCCGCGAACACTGCGAAGGCAGGCAGTACGGTGGGGCGGATCGGCATGAGTCACGAGCCATATTTGTGACTGGCGCAAGCAGTATGCGCTTGCAGACGGCGCGATTACAGAGAAAATGCCCCAGCCAGCAGCTAGATTTGTGGCACTGAGGTTCGCGACATGTCTCAAGCCGAAGCCCCTGCAACCACGGTGAACTCGGGTACCGCCGCGCCCGAAGCCGCTCGCTGGCTGACGCCGCTCGAGCTCACGATCCTCGGCGCCATCTGGGGCGCCTCGTTTCTGTTCATGCGCGTATCGGCGCGCGAGTTCGGGGCACTGCCGCTGGTTGAGATCCGCCTGGCCCTGGGCGCGCTGATCCTGTTGCCGATCCTCTGGAAGGGCTACACGCACTTCAATCGCAAGCACGTGCTGCCGCTGATCTTCGTCTCGGCGATCAACACGGCGATTCCCTTCTCGTTGTTCGCCTGGGCGGCGCAGCGCGCGCCCGCCGGTATCGGTGCGATCACGAATGCGACTGCCGTGATGTGGACGGCGCTGGTTGCTTTCGTGGTCTTCAAGGAGCAGATCAGCAAGCGGCGTGCGTTCGGCCTGCTCGTAGGATTCATTGGCGTCGCCGTGCTCGCGAGCGGCAAGACCGCGGGCGGCAGCAGCGTGTGGAGCGCGGCACTCGCCGGCACCTTCGCAGGATTTCTGTACGGCATCGGCGGCAACCTGATTCGTCGACAGTTCCCAGGCATTCCGTCCGGCGCCGTCGCCTCCGCGACGCTGGTGTGCGCGAGCTTGTTGCTTGCGCCGTTTGCGATCGCTTCATGGCCGCAAGGGGCGATACCGATGCACTCCTGGGTGAGCGCCGTACTACTCGGCGTGCTCTGCACCGGTACCGCGTACTTCATCTACTTCCGACTAATCTATCGAGTCGGCGCCGCGCGCGCAGTGACAGTGACGTACCTCGTGCCGTTGTTCGGTGTCGTGTGGGCGTGGATCGTCCTCGGCGAACCGCTCACGCCGAGCATGGCGATTGCCGGTGCGCTCATTCTCGGCGGCGTTGCACTGAGTCAGCAGCGGAAATAAGCGGAACCGCGCTTTTCGCCTCGCGTTCTACCAAGGAGGGTATTGTGATGAACACCATCGTCATCGCGACGTGCGCGGCATCTGCGCTCGCAGCGTCGCTAGCAACAGCCGACGATTTGCCGGTGCGCAGCACCGCAGACGTCGAAGTCGTATTCAAAGCGCTCGATCGCAACAAGGATCAGCAGATCAGCCGCAGCGAAGCTTCCGTGAAGGGCAGCGTCAGCAAACGCTTCGACGGCATCGACTCCAACGGCGACGGCTACCTGAGCAAGCGTGAGTTCGAGGCGCGTCCGAGCGACCAGCGTTTCGAGTAACGCGTACTGAAATCCCGCGAGTGCTGTGGTCATCGCCACCACGCAATTCGTGCGAACGTCTGCAGTCAGCGACGGAAAATCCTTTCTCGGAACCGCGGCCATCGCGCCGGGATTTCGTTTCGGTACCGCTCAATCGCATACCGAGGACCACCGTCATGACTTTGAGATATCAACTGCTCGCCGCGCTGGCTGCCGCGACCCTGGCCGCTCCTGCTGCATTCTCGCAGGCACCGCCTCCGAGCCCGCAGGATCCAAGCTCAGCTGACGTGGGCGAGCCCGCGCAGCAGCAAGACTTGCCGCCGACCACGACCGACGACCAGAACGCGCCGGGCGCGACGACTGAAGACGAGCAGGAATCGCCTGCACCCTCGGGCGCCGCCACCGCACCGGGACCGGGCGCGACCGCCGGCCCGATCGAAGAGAAAAAGCTCGATCAGTTCGCGGATGCGTATCTAGCCGTGCAGACGATCCAGCAGAAGGCTGCGACCGAGCTGCAGAGCGCGAAGGACCCGCAGGCGGCCGACAAGGTCAAGCAGACCGCAGAGTCCGACATGATCGCGGCCGTGGAACGCAGCGGCCTGCAAGTGCCGGAGTTCAACAAGATCGTCGAGCGCATGGCATCGGATACGGAAATGCGCTCGCGCGTCGCCGCGAAGCTGCAGGAACGTAGCGGCTCGAAGCCCGACGCCGGCGCGAAGCCCAACGATACTGGCGGCTGACGCCGGACCCTCTTGGACTCATGATCAGCCGCCGTCCGATGTGAATCGGGCGGCGGCTTTCGTTTGTGTCCCTTACAATGCCCGCATGCCGCACGACCTGTTGCGCCTGGCCCGCGAATATCTCGAAGCGCTCGGCAGCGCCGACGAGCTCGGAGGCCTGCGCTTCTTTGCCGACGACGTCATCCAGGTCGAGTTTCCGAATCGCCTCGTGCCGAACGGCGCGACGCGCGATCTCGCAGCGTTGCGCGCCGCTGCCGAGCGTGGCAGCAAAGTGATGAAGGCGCAGCGCTTCGAAGTTCTGAATGCAATTACGAGCGGCGAGCAAGTCGCGGTCGAAGCACTCTGGACCGGCACGCTCGCAGTGCCGTTGGGCAGCATCCCGGCCGGTGGACAAATGCGGGCGCGCTTCGCGATCTTCCTCACCTACCGTGACGGCAAGATCGTGCGTCAGCACAACTACGACTGCTTCGACCCCTGGTAAGGCAGCGGTGGCTGCACGCCGGTGCTCAGCCACTTCGCGTAGAACTCGATCTTGCCGTCGACGATTTCGAGCGCCCCGGCGAGATCTGCGATGCGCTGCTCGATCAAGCGGCGATGCGTACGCAGGAGCTGCTGCCGCTCGCGCAGCGACGCCGAGCCCTTGCGCACCATCGATGCGTAATCGCGCAGTTCCTTGATCGACATGCCGCTGCGGCGCAAGCGATCCAGCAGCGCCAGCCATTCGACGTGCTGCTCGTGATAGACCCTGCGTCCTTGCGGGTCGCGCCGCACTCCGGGAATCAGCCGCTGCGCTTCGTACCAGCGGATCGTGTGAACGCTGCGGCCCGTCAGGCGCGCGAGCTTGCCGATGCGCAATGCCATGTCAACGCATTTGCTCCAGGATCAACGCAGCGACGTGGTCGTAGTCGCCGCCGAAATGATGACCGCCGGGCAAGTTTACAGCGCGCAGCGTGCTGCTCGCTGCGTCCGGGCAAGCTGATTCGTCGCCATCCTCGTTGTAGAGACACAAGGCACGAACCTTCGACATGCGCTGCAGCTCGGGTGCAATCGGCAAGCCGTCGTCGCCTTGTGACAGCCAGTTGGCGAGATGAAATTCGAACACGGCACGCACGCCGAGTCCGAGCATCGCGACCAGCCGCACGTGATCGCGCGTCGCTGCCGGCAAGCGATTGACCACGAACGGCAGGATGTCCGCGCCCTGCGAATAGCCGATCAGCAGGACCTCCTTCTTGTCCCACGCATCGAGATAGTGCTGGGCGATGCGGTCGACGTCGGCGGCAGCGCTCTGCGGCGTGCGCTCCTTCCAGAAATAGCGCAGCGAATCGACGCCGACCACTGCGATCCCCTTCTCGACGAGCGACGCAGCCACGGCTTTGTCGATACCCGCCCACCCGCCGTCGCCGGAAATGAAGATCGCAAGCGTGGACCCGGCATGCTTCGTCGGCACTTCGACGATCGGCAAACCAGCGAGATCCGCGGGCAGCGCGGCCGAGCGCTTCTTCGGCGGCGGATCGAGGCGCTGCACTGCTACGGACAGCGCCGCTTCCCAATTGCCGGTCTTCGGATCCATCGAAACCGGCTGGAGCTCGGCGCCGGGCGCTTCGCTCACGAACTTTTGCGTCACGGCCGGGTGGCAAACGCGCTGCGTTGGCGATTGAAAGACGATCCACTGCGCGTCGAGCTTGTCCCGCACCAGCAGACTGTGGCTGCTCTTCTTGCCGATCGGAACGGTGTGCAGCGAGTTCGTTTCGCACAGACGCTTGCGCAGCCGCAGCTCCGGACAGAAGTCGATCGAAACGCCGCCGGCGAAGGTCTCCGCCGGCGCCTGCGCGAGCATCGCGTAACTCATCGTCCCGCCGGCGCCGTAGCCGACGAGCACCGACGGCTCGTAACTCGGCAAGCGATAGTAGGCCTGCAGAAAATGGCTGAGATTTTCCAGGTCGCCATCCGGATAGACGCATTCGGCGCCGTCGCGCTCCAGATTCGCGAACAGCGCGCGCGAATCGATCCCGGCGACGAGCGCGCCCTGCGAGGCCAACAGCTGCGCGCTGCGGGAAAGCTGCTCGCTCCAACCCTGATCGCCGCTGAGGAACAGTACGACTCGCTGCACCTCGCCGCCGGGGCGATAGATCGCGAGGTTTTCGAAACGGCCGTGCGAGAGTGTCTCGGCGCCGCACTGCGCGCCCCACAACAACAGCAGCCACCACCACCGCTTCATTTCGCGATCACGCCTCGCAATCCGCCGGCGATCAGCGCCGTGACATCCGCGACCGACAGCAACGTAGCCATGCCGGGCGGGGCTGCAAGATAGCGCGGTTCCCAGACGGGGAGGAACTTGTCCTTGAAGCTGCGCAGGCCGCGGAAGTTGTAGAAGCTCTCGCCGGAATCGAACAGCCAGCGTCCGAAGCGATGCCAGCGCGGCGCCAGCTCGTGCGTGACCATGCCGGCCATCGGCGCCATGCCGAGCGCGAAGCGCTGCACGCCCTGCGCTTTGTAATACAGCATCAATTGCGTAAACAGGAAGTCCATCGTGCCCGACGGTGCGCTCGGCAGCTGTCGCATGAGGTCGACGCTGACCTCGCTCTGCTGTTGCGTGCACAGGACGTTCGCGAAGGCGACGATCGCGCCGTTCTTGCGCACGACAGCGACCGGCCGGCGCAACACATAGTCGTCGCGGAAAGCGCCGAGCGAAAAGCTCTTCTCGCGCGTGCGCGACTCGGCGAGCCACGCAGCGGAGATCGTGCGCAAATCGGGCAGGAGCGGCGCAACTTCACCGGCGGGCGTGACGGAGAAACTCAGCCCATCGCGTTCCGCACGATTCATCGCATGGCGCAGGTCCGCGCGCTTCGAGCCCTGCAAGCCGAACTCCTGCAACGGCACGAACGCGTATTCGCCAAGCTTCAGCGCTCGCAGGCCGGCATCGAGATACAGCGACAGCGACTCGGGCCGCACTTGATAGAAGATCGCGCGGCCGCCGTGATCGGTCGCTTCCTCGATGAAGCGCCAGATCAGCTCCGGCCATTCGGCGCGCGGACCGACCGGATCGAACAGCGAGATCCACGAGCGTCCCTGCCGTCCGAACATGACGAACGCTTTGCCGGAGGTCGAGAACATCAGGTGCTTGTCGCCGACGAGCACCAGATTCGCGTCGGCGTAGGGTTGCGCGCTGACGATCGCCTCGGCGCGGTCGAGCTCCGGTGTCTTCGGCAACGCCGGCATGCCAGGCGACGGACGCAACAGCTGCCAGAGCGCGAAGCCGAGGCCGGCGAGCATCACTCCCACCATCGCCCGCAGGCCGCGCGGCGCGTTCGCGTCGAACTCGAACACCCACCACAACTCGCGGTCGTACTCCACTTCGCGATACGCGAAGAAGAGGATCAAGACAGTCGCTGCAAGGACCCATGCAATGGAGACGATCCAGGCCAGGCCAAGCGCACGCGAAAACAGTGCCGAGCGCCGCTCGAACTGACGTCGCGATGCGAGCAGCAGGAACGCCAGTACTGTTAGATATGCGGCCTCCGACAGCGCGATTCCCTTTGGCAGGGCGAGTACGGCCGCGACGAGCGCGAGCAGAAATGCGCCCCACCACGCCGCGTCCAGGCGATGGAACAGACCGCGCGCAATCACGAGCATCGCGAATCCTGCGACGCTGCCGATGAAGTGCGACGCCTCCACCAACGGCAACGGCACGTGCAACTCCAGCAAATCCGTCGCAGCGCCCGACAGCGGCGTTACGCCGGAGACGAGCAACCATGCGCCGGCGATGAACGTCAGCGTCGCGAGCAACATCGGCGAGATCGCGACCGCAGCTCGGCGGATCGGCGCCGCGACGCCGGAGCGCAACTCGTAACCGGCGAGCAGCATTGCGGCCGCGATGAGCGGCAGCAGGTAGTAAATGATGCGATAAAGAACGAGCGCACCGATGATCTGCTCCGGCGGCGCACGCCCGCCGCACGCGAGCAGAATGACGGCTTCGAACACGCCTAGACCGCCCGGCACGTGACTGAGCAGACCAAGCGCGACTGCCATCGCATACCACGCAGAGAATGCCGGCAGACCGATGATGTTCGCAGGCAGCAGGAACCACAGCGCGGCAGCGGATGCGGCGAGATCCAGCGCGGAGATCAGCAATTGGCGAATCGCCAGCTCGGGCGGCGGCAGTCGCACCGGCCAGCGATTGAGGACGCGAATCTCACGGCTGCGTGCCGCAGCGACGACCAGAGCGCCCACTGCGAGCAACAACAGAACTGCAACGCCGCGCAGCATCCAGCTCGGAATTCGCACCAACGCCGCAACGTCGTGCGCGCCCCAGAGCAATCCGACAGCGCCGAACGCAGTCATGCCGATGACGAACGCACCGGCGTTGAATGCTGCGGCCTGCGCGACGCGTCCGGCATCGATACCAGAAGCGGTGTACAGGCGCATGCGAACAGCGCCGCCAGTGAGCACACCGAGGCCGACGGTGTTACCGAGTGCGTACGCGATGAACGATGTGAGCAGAACCGTGGTGCGACGAACCTGCACGCCCACGTACTTGAGCGCCGAGAAGTCGTAGCCGGTCAGCACGAGATAACTCAACGTCGTCGCGAGACCCGAGAGCAGCAGATTCCTGTCGGGCTGGGTCCCAATCTGCTGCACGACTTCCGCATAGCTGACTTCTCGCAGCAGCGTGCGCAACGCATCGAACAGCAGCGCACTGACGCCGACCAGCGCAGCCCCGATGATCCAGGGACGCCACCGATTCCAGTTGATAGCACTCACAAGGCGCGATTTTGACTTGAAGGGCCTGTGTAAAGATTACGTTATCGAAATCAAGCACGTTCGGTCGCAAGGAGTGTGGCGAGCTTCTCAGCGTGCCCGCGCAATTCTAAGGCCGCGGTGGCCTCCCAGAGGTCCGCACGCAGCATAGGACCGACATAGAAAAGGTGTGGGCCGGGCCAGCCGTCCGCGTCGAGAACGGCGCCACGCGGGCCCGTGCGCAGCCCCAGGCCCAGCGTGTCCGGCACGCACAGCCCGCATTGCACGAGGCTGCGCCACAGCGGTTCCGAAGAGCGCGCGACGGCGTAGTCCGGCCCGGTGCAATTCACGACACGATCGAAAATCTCGGTGCGCTCGGATTGCGTGCCCCGCGGTCGCCAGGTGACTGAAATGCGTCCATCGCTATCCGCGAAGCGGAGCAGCTGGCCGGCGTGAATGTGCAATCGCTGCGCTTTGCGCAATTGCTCGATGCGCTGGATGAGCTGCAGCGGCAGACGATGACGATGCGCATCCCACGGCGCTCGCAGATGGCGCATGAAGCGCACGCGATCGTGCTCCGAGAGTCGCTGCCAGATCGTCGGCGCCATGTTGCGCACGAATGTGATCGCTTCGCGCCAGTCGCCGCCGATGCTCTCCGCTTCACGCGCAAGCAGCCGGACTGACTTCGTCAATCCTCGCAGCGATGTGGCAGCAGCGAGCACCAGCGCGTTACCGTCACCCTTGAATGCATCGGGCCGGAATGCAGTTTGTTGCGGCGGTACCAGACCATGACGCGACAAGGCATGCAGAGTCGGCGCGCGTTGCGGATCCGCAGAGGCCGCGTTGATCACGTCCGCTGCGGTCAGGCCGGTGCCGATCAGCAGCACGCTGTGAGCGCGCGTGAATTGCAGGTCGCTCGACCATGGATCGGCGACGTACGCGGGATGCTCGACCACCGATGCGGCGATCGCCAGCGATGCGGGTTTGGGATTGCCGAGTGCGAGTACGACATCGTCCGCGGTCAACTTGCGGCCATCTCGCAATTCAACCTGCAGCGGCAGGTGACGTTCGAGACGGCGCACGTTCGTCACGTCGCCGTGTAGCACATCGAGACGAACGTTCGACGGCGCGCTGAGCTGCGCCGCCAGCAGGAATTCCTGCAGATACTCGCCGTACAGCGCGCGCGGCAGGAAGTCCTCGCCGCCAGCGCCGGGAATGCGCCGCTGCACGAACTCCAGAAACTCGTTCGGCGCAGCGCTGTTGGCAGACATGCGGCTCGCCGGAACGTTGAGCAGATAGGGGAACTCGCGATCCGCGTAAGCGACGCCGCGACCCAGCGCGCCACTGCGCTCGATCAGCACCAGACGTGTCGGGCCTGGCGGCGGACGCCGCAACAGGTTCGCGGCCAGTACGGTGCCGCAGAAGCCGCCGCCGACGATCACGATCGTGCGCAAGAGTGCGGGCACGTACGCGACCTACTCGACGATGAGCTTGTAGCCGGCGCCGACCACTGTCTGCAGCATCTGCGGCGCGGCCGGATCGACTTCGATCTTCTGCCGCAGCCGGTGCACGAGCTGCTTGAGCAGCTGGCGGTCGCCCGAGCCCTTGTGACCCCATACCTGCATCAGCAGCCGGTCCGAGCTGACGGTGTGACCGGCGTTCGCCACCAGCATCTGCAGCAGACGCAGCTCGAGTTTGGTCAGACGCACCGGCTCTTTGGTGCCGACCTGCACGGTGTGTTCCTGCGTGTCGAGCGCGACGCGCCCGGCCGCCAGCGGTGCGGAATTCTCCAGACCCGCTCGGCGCAGCAACGCCTTCACGCGCGCCAGCAACGTGCGCGGACTGAACGGCTTGGTCATGTAGTCGTCGGCGCCGAGCTCCAGTGCGCGCACCAGGTCTTCTTCCTCGCCGCGCACGGTCAGCATCATCACCGGCACTCGCGACTGAGCGCGGATGGCCTCGCACACCTGGAAGCCGGAAGCGCCCGGCATGTTGATGTCGAGCAGCACCAGGTCGGGCGCTTCGGCCTCGAACGAGCGGATCGCGCTCGTGCCATCGCCGGCGCGCACCACCAGATAGCCGGCCTGCGACAGCGTGAACGCGATCAGCGCCAGCAAATCCCTGTCGTCGTCGGCACAGAGAATTTTCATGCGTGTGTCACTCGCGAGCCACCAGCAGCTGCACTTCGAAGCGCGTCTTGCCGGCCGGCGTGCGCCGCGCGGCGATCGTTCCGCCGTGGCGCTCGATGATCGATTTCACGATCCACAAGCCGAGCCCCAGTCCGCCGGGCTCCGGTTCCTCTCCGGCGCCGCGTGAGAAGCGCTCGAAGATCGAGCCTGCTTCCAGCTCCGGCACGCCGGGCCCATCGTCTTCGACCCAGGCCGTGACCTTGTCGCCCTGCTGCGAGGCGCCGACGCGCACGACGCTGTCCTCCGGCGCGAACTTGCTGGCGTTCGCCAGCAGGTTGACGAAGACCTGCGTCAGACGCGGGCCATCGCCGTCGACGTGCGGCAGATCCTCTGGAAATTCCAGCTCCAGCCGCTGGCGACGCTGATTGAGCAACGCGCCGATCAGCGCGTCGGCATCCTCGATCACTTCCGCCAGCGACACGTTCTGATGGCGGATGCCGAGCTGGCCGGATTCGATGCGCACGCTTTCCAGCAGATTGTCGATGAGCCGCGTCAGCCGCAGCGTGCCGCGCTCGAGCGAGAACACCAGCTCCTTCTGTTGCTCGCGCGACATGGAGTCGATCCCTTCACGCAGCAGCTCGATGGACGCGAGCTGAGCCGCGAGCGGCGTGCGGAATTCGTGCGAGATGTTCACGAGCACCGAATCACGCGCGCGGCGCACGCCCTCGAGCTCGGTTTCGTCGCGAATCACCTGGACCTGCAGCTCGTCGACGGGTGCCGCGCTGGTGATGATCGTCGTGCGCGGTGCGCCGTTGGTGAGATTCAGTTGCTCGGTGGCCTGCGCGTTGCCTTCGAGCCGCGCGCGCATGATGGGGCAGCGCGTTTCGCAGGGACGCACGCCGTTTTCGGCACAAGGCTTCAGCACGTCGCCGCAGAAACGTCCGATCGCTTCGTGCGCCTGCACGCCGAGCAGCCGCGCGGCCTGCGGATTCAGGTAGCGAATGACGCGTGACTTGTCGACCGCGTAGACGCCTTCGACGATGCCGCCGAGCACCGCCTGCGCTTCGGCCTCGCGGCGCCGCAGTTCGCCCGTGAGCTGCACGAGGTTGTCGCGCATGATCTCGATCGTGTGCGCGAGGTTGCCGACTTCCTTCGTGCCGCCGGCGGGAATCGACGTCGAGAAATCGCCCTGGCCGAGCTTGCCGACGGCATCGCTCAAAGTGCCGAGCGGACCCGTGACCTGCTGGCCGAGAATCACGCCGGCGAGCACTGCGATTGCTGCCAGCACGATTGCCGTAACGATCAGGCGTCGCACCAGACTGCCGACCGAGGCATCGATCTCGCCCGACGGCAAGCGCGCTTCCAGCAGCGCGATCGCTTCGCCGGTCGAGGCGAACACCGGGAAGCTGGCCGCGTACAAATCGAGATCGCCGATGCGCAGCACTGCCGAACGTCCGTCGGAGAGACCCGCGGAGTGCAGCCGCGTGAAGTCGTCGACACGCTTGTCCTCGACGAACATCCGGTAATTGATCAGACGGATCGGCGTGCCGACGCGCTCGCTCAGCACCTGCGCCATGCGCTCATCGAGCAGCCGCGCGACGTACAGACGACGACCTACCGCGCCGCCGATCTGCGCCGACGCACCGAGCAGCGCATAGCGCCCCACGGATGGCGCGACGAGGAATCGCTCACCCTGCTCGGCCCCCGCGGCTGCAATCTCACCCCAAGGCAGAGACACGCCGGCTTGCGCGACGAGCTGATCGCTCTCGAACACGGCGCACGCAACGATCGTGTCGTTGTTGCAGGATCGGCGCAGATACAGTCCGAGGCTGGCGCTGCGCGCATCGGCCATCATTCGCTGCAGCGTCTGCCGATCGGCAACGCTCTTGGCTTGCGTCAGCGCATCTTCGCCGTAGCGCCGCAGATCTTCGCGCGCCATCGCGCCGGCGAGCTGCACGCGCGAGCTGCCCTGCTGATTGGCGAGATCGCGCAGCGACCCGATCGCCGAGATCGAGATGCCGCCGACCACGAGCACGACGATCGCGACGTTGATCAGCGCGATCCACACGCCGAGCGGTGCACGCGACGTGTCGAGCTGCAGGCGGTCGATGAATGCTTGGATACGCGAGAGCATGCGAACGGCGAGTTTGTTGTCGGGCTAAAGCCTGACCTACTTTCTCTTATACCCCGTGCGCCACTCGACCAACGTTTTGATGACCAGCGTGACGACTGCAAGCAGCGTCAGCAGCGATGCGACGGCGAAGGCGCCCACGAAATTGTATTCCTGATAGAGGATCTCGATGTGCAGCGGCATCGTCGTGGTCACGCCGCGCACGTGGCCGCTGACCACCGACACGGCGCCGAACTCGCCCATTGCTCGGGCGTTGGACAGGATCACGCCGTAGACCAGGCCCCAGCGGATCTTCGGCAACGTGACGTGGAAAAAGGTCATCAGCCCGCCCGCGCCGAGCGTGATCGCGGCCTCTTCTTCGTCGTTGCCGAGCTGCTGCATCAGCGGAATCAGCTCGCGGGCCACGTACGGGAAGGTGACGAACATGGTCGCCAGCACGATGCCCGGCACGGCGAAGATGATGCTGATGTCGTGCTCCTGCAACCACAGCCCGAACCAGCCCTGCATGCCGAACAGCAGCACGTAGATCAGGCCCGAGATGACCGGCGACACGGCGATCGGCAGGTCGATCATCGTGATCAGGAAGCTCTTGCCCTTGAACTCGAACTTGGCAATGGCCCAGGAAGCGGCGATGCCGAAGATGACGTTCACCGGCACGACGATCGCTGCCACCGTGAGTGTCAGGCGAATCGCCGCCAGCGTGTCGGAGTCCCGGAAACTGTTGAAGTACAGCTCGGCGCCCTTCGACAGCGCAGTGGCGAACACAGTGATCAGCGGGGCGAACAGCAGCGCCGCGAGGAACAGCAGCGACGTTGCGATGAACGCTGCCTTCACGACAAAGCTGAGGACCGTGTCGCGGCCCGGGCGGCTCGCGATCTCGGCCAACAGTTCCTGTGAAGTGCCCGGGCCGGCCATCAGCGTCCCGCGACGACTTGACGTCGCCGACCCCAGGTTTGCAGCAGATTGAGCGACAGCAGCATGACGAACGACAACACCAGCATCATGAAGCCGAGCGCTGCGGCGCCGGCGTAGTCGAACTGCTCCAGCTTGATGACGATGAGGAGCGGCGTGATCTCGGTCTTCATCGGCAGATTGCCGGCGATGAAGATCACCGAACCGTACTCGCCGACTGCGCGCGCGAACGCCATCGTAAAGCCGGTCGCGATTGCCGGCGCCACGGTCGGCAGGATGATGCGCCGGAAGATAGTGAAGCGCGCTGCACCGAGCGTCTCGGCCGCATCTTCGAGGTCGCGTTGCACTTCCATCAGCGCGGGCTGCACCGAGCGCACCACGAACGGCAGACCGATCAATGTCAGAGCCACGACGATACCGATCCAGGTATAGGCAACCTTGATGCCGTACGGCGCGAGGTACTGGCCGATCCAACCGTTCTCGGCGAACACGGCGGTCAGTGCGATACCCGAGACCGCAGTTGGCAGCGCGAACGGCATGTCGATCAGCGCGTCAATCAACTTGCGGCCGGGGAACTCATAGCGCGTCAGCGTCCACGCGATCACGAACCCGAACACGCTGTTCAGCGTCGCGGCAAGCAGTGCCGCGCCGAAGCTCAGGCGATACGACGCGACCGCCCGTGGATCCAGCAACGTCCGCACGAGGTCGTCCCAACCCATCGTCGCCGTCTTGGTGACGAGCGCAGCGAGCGGGATCAGCACGATCGCGCTCAGGAAGAACGTGGAAAAGCCCAGCGTCAGTCCGAAGCCCGGCAACACCGACGGCGTGCGGATTGTCGCGTTCACTGGGCCTTGATCCCGTAGATCTTGTCGAACACGCCGCCGTCCGCGAAGTGCTTGTCGTGGGCAGCAGTCCAGCCGCCGAACACTTTGTCGACGGTGAAGAACTCGACCGGCGCGAACTGGTCGCGGTATTTCTCCAGGACTTGCTGGTTGCGCGGACGGAAGTAGTGCTTCGCCGCGATCTCCTGACCCGCCGGCGAGTACAGGTACTGCAGGTACGCTTCTGCGATCTGTCGCGTGCCACGCCGGTCGACGACCGTGTCGACGACCGCGACCGGCGGCTCGGCAAGGATGCTGACCGATGGCACGACGATCTCGACCTTCTCCGGCCCGAGCTCACGGATGGCGAGCAGCGCTTCGTTTTCCCAGGCGAGCAGCACGTCGCCGATCTCACGCTGCACGAACGTGTTCGTCGCACCGCGCGCACCGCTGTCGAGCACCGGCGCGCGTTTGTACAGCTCGGCTACGAATTTCTGCGCGGCAGCCTGCGCGTCGGCGACCTCTTTGGCCGCCTGCGGATCGTCCAGCTTCGACAAGTCGCCATGCAGCCCACGCCGCAGCTCGGCGCCCCACGCGGCGAGATAGTTCCAGCGCGCGCCGCCGGAAGTCTTCGGGTTCGGCGTCACGATCGCGACGCCGGGCTTGAGCAGGTCGGGCCAGTCGTGAATCTGTTTCGGATTGCCTTTGCGTACCAGGAACACGATCGTCGACGTGTACGGCGCGCTGTTGTCCGGAAAGCGCGTCTGCCAGTTCGCGCCGAGGCGCTTGCCTTTGCGTTGAATCGAATCGATGTCGTATGCGAGTGCCAGAGTCACGACGTCGGCGGGCAGGCCGTCGATTACCGCGCGCGCCTGGCTGCCGGAACCGCCGTGCGACTGCTTGATGGTGACTTGCTGGCCAGTCTTCTGCTGCCACTCTTGGGCGAACGCATCATTCACGTCGCGATACAGCTCGCGAGTCGGGTCGTAGCTGACGTTGAGGAGCGTGACGCGCGCGCTCGAACCATTGCCCTCGCTCGTCGACGAGCCGCCGCATGCGGCGAGCAGCGTCAATACGAGTACGCCGAGGACACTAAGCGTTGACTGCCTGCTCATCACTTTCTCTCGCGGGCCGATACACGACCATCATTGAATAGGCCGCGGGCGCGGCGAACAGCGGCGCGAACTCGCGCGTCAGTTGCGAGAGATCCGAGATTCCCAGGATCAGCATCTGATCCAGCGGATCGCTCAGCTGCCGCTGCAACTCATCGGCAGCCGCACCGAACCGCAGCTCCGTGCGCATTTCCAGCCCGTGCACTGCCTGCGCTTCCGAACGCGCGTCGAGCAGAGTGCGCACACCGAGCGGACGCTGCCCCTCGCTGCGACCTTCCGGAAGTATCCCGACGTACACGGCTTCGGCCGGAACGTGCCGCAGGAGACTGGCTGCGACCGCCAGCGTCGAACGACGCGCCAGATCATCCGCCCAGTGAATGAGCACGCGCTGCGGCGACACTGCCTGCGACGGCAGCACCATCACTTCGGCAGCACCGTTCCACAGCAGCCACTCGACCTGCTTCGCGACCTTCGCGTGAGCGGCGATCA
>Ga0068863_100001089_pt1 | contig 27150 bp, 19 predicted proteins | sample KBSSwiS62_FD_66596 | JGI IMG/M metagenome (GOLD analysis project Ga0068863, IMG submission 66596) | Switchgrass rhizosphere microbial communities from Kellogg Biological Station, Michigan, USA - KBS Switchgrass S6-2 | ecosystem: Host-associated > Plants > Roots > Rhizosphere > Soil ... | reverse complement strand
TTGTCGTTTCCACGATACATGGTGACAAAACGGCTACGCTTTTCGGCGGGCACGAAGAAGGCGGTGTCCTTCATACCGAGCGGCTTGAAAATATGTTCCTGCAGATGATCGGGGAGCGATTGGCCGGAAAGTTTTTCGATGATGTAGCCCTGAATATCCATCGAGACGCTGTAGGACCACCGAGTGCCAGGCTGATACATCAGCGGGAGTTCGGCGAGCTTGTCGATAAATTCCTGCAAAGATTTCGATTGGAAGAGTTTCGCTTTTGCGTATTCCTTGTCGACCAGAGTGTTGCCGAAGAAACCATAGGTGAAGCCGGCGGTGTGGGTCATGAGCTCCATCATGGTTGGAGGATGAATAGGATCTTCAAGGATCATGTTGCCGGAAACGTCGGCGCCCTTGAAGACTTTGAGATGTTCGAATTCGGGAATGAATTTGGAGATGGGGTCAGATGGAAGCCATTTGCCCTGTTCGTAGAGTCGCAGCATGGCGACAGCGGTGATGGGCTTGGTCATGGAGAAGGCGCGGAAGATGGCATCTTTGGTGAGCGGCGCGCTACTGGCGACGTCTTTCACGCCGTACACGCGATAGTCGACGACTTTGCCGTGACGGGCGAGGATGGTGACGGCGCCGGGGAGCTGCTTTTGGTCCACGGTTTGCTGCATGAGGGAGTGGAGGCGCTCGAGGCGTTCGGAGGAGAAGCCGACGGACTCGGGCTTGGCTAGAGTCATGTCGAAGGTGGCGGAGCCGTTGGCAGCGGGTTGCTGGGCACGAGTTTGTGCTGCGCCCGGAATAAAAAGCAAAGCTGCCGTTGACAGTGCTGCGAGGAACCGGATCGGTCGCTTCATTTATTTCTCCCCGAAGAACACAAATGCCAAGCCAGAAAAACGGGGAGGATTATACAGTGAAAGTCATAGCCAGAGTTGCAAGCCCGAGGGTCTAGGAAGACGCACGGCGGCAGCGCAAGCGACCGCCGCCCAGCGGATTTGAAGTGGATTCAAACTGAGCAGCTTTAGGCGCTCGCGGCACGCTGCTCTTTCATTTGGGCCATGCGCTCTTGAAATTGACGAGTGAGATGCGGCACGATGCCAAGCTGGCGTTCGATAAGCATGAGCTGGGCGCGGTGATGCATTTCGTGTTCTTTGGCGCCGAGGAGGCGTTCGAAGCGAGTCTTCTGCGTTTTTCCGTCGGGCTCGGTGACTGTTTCGGCCAGAAATTCAGGAGTGAGAGTTTCGAGCCAGGCGGTGAACTTTTCGCCTTCGCTGCGAAGCAATTGAACAATTTCCGCTTTGGAGCGTGGCTTGTTTTCTTCGCCGTTGAATTCATCCATAAGCCCGAAAAAGTCGAAGCCGACGAGAGTGGTTAGCTTCTTGCCGTGAACTTCTTCCCAGATGCGCGTGGCGATAGCAACGTGAGTGAGCATTTTGCCCACTGGACGAACTTCGGCAGCCGCGACGAAATCATATTTTGAGTCGGGAATGTCTTCGGCAACTTGAATGGTATTTTTGCGGACGGTGCGGAAGGCATCGGCCAGATCTTTGCCGCCGTAAGAGATCATGATTCACCTCGGTGTGTTTGAATTGCGCCCGGAACCAAGGGCCGAAAGATTCGATGCACGGAGACTTGGGCGGTAACAGTATTTTTCCAGGCGATTGGGATTAGGCCAGAGATGGATCCGCAACCCGGCCGTGGGCAGGCGATTTAACGAGGCCCAGGAGAAAAGCCCAGTTCTTTCCAGAGTTTGTCCCAATGCCAGATGCCGTAAGCGGCGTTATCCGGAAGTCGATAGCCAAGCTGATGGGCGAGCATGATGACCTGGGAGCGGTGATGAACGTCATGGGCATACATGTAAAGAAACATGGTGGGGCCGGCAGGCCATTCCGGCGCCCAACTGCCGCGCGAGAAGGTCTTTACACGGCGGCCCGGCGATGCCGAGAGTGCGTCCCTGAGCATTTCCAAGCAAGCTGCGGAGCTTTTGCGGTCAGCGGTGGCAGCTTGCTTGATGGTGCAACGCGCGGGATCGAGGGGCGCGGGGCATTTGAAGTGGGGAGCAGACCATTTGAGCCAGACTAAGCGACTGTTGTGTAGGTGAGCAAAAATCGCGGCGATAGGACGGCCGGAGCGACGGTCGGCGTTGGGGGGTTTGGCGCGCCAGGCGCGAGGTTGGACGTGCGCGAGGAGAAGTTGATTCATACGGGCACTGGCGGCGAAGGACTCCAGTAGAATTTCACAGACGTCCGAGCGGGCAGGTGTTCGACGCGGCATGGGTACCTCCTCGTGGATCAACCTTCTGGAGCAACGCAATTGCGCAAGATTGCGCCAAGCTTGTAGTGAGTTCAACGCAAATTCTGAGCGGAGGGTCAGGCGCCAGAAGCGAGGGGCATAGCACGGCGGCGGACTCCGGTAGCATCAAAGAGAGCGTTTCCGACGGCGGGGGCTACAGCCATGATGGGAGTTTCTCCGGCGCCGGCTGAGCGGATGTCTTTGCGATCGAGCAGGACGGCTTCGATTGCAGGAAGATCGCGGAAGCGCGGGACACGATAGTTAGCGAAGTGAGGATTTTTGATGCAGCCATTTTCAAATTGAATGGATTCAAAGAGCGCGCCGCCCAGTCCTTGAATGTTGGCGCCGATGACCTGGTTGCGAAGACCGTTGGGATTGACGATCGCTCCGCATTCGAACGCAGTGACGAGGCGAACAACCTGGAGTTTGTTGGATTTCGGATCTGCGACGACTTCTGCGCAAGTGGCGACGTAACTGCCCTTCTCATTGCCGGCGGCGATGCCAAATCCTTGCCTTTCCTTCGACTTCTTAGGCGGCCAGCCAAACCTTTGCGCAGCGGCCTCGAGGACGGCGCGAAGCCTTTTGTCGGACAGATTGCGGAGCCGGAATTCGAGCGGATCGAGATTGACGGCGTGGGCGAGTTCGTCCATGTGCGTTTCGCGGGCGAAGTGATTGGCGGTGGCCGCGAGTCCGCGATACGAGCCGCAGCGGAGTACGAGCGGCACGGAGTGATATTGCACCAGTTGGTTCGGGACGTCGTAGGGAGTTTCGATTCCAGACGTCCCAGAATGAAAGTTGTGATAGTCCCAAGCAGTAAGCTTGCTGTTTGAGTCGAGACCGCTTTTCACTTCGATGAGGCCGGCAGGACGGAAATAAGCCCAGGTGAATTCTTCTTCGCGTGTCCATACGAGTTTTATGGGATGATTGGCGGATTTTGCGAGGCGGGCCGCTTCGACAGCAGCGTCGCCAGTGTGCTTGCCGCCGTAGGCAGAGCCAGTGTCCGGAACGATGACGCGGACGGCGTTTTCGGGAATATGGAGGGCGTTGGCGACTTCAGCGCGGACCGCGAAAGGACGTTGGGTGCCGGTCCAGACGGTCATTTTGCCGTTTTCCCATTCGGCGACGGCGGCGCGCGGCTCAAGCGGGGCGTGGGCGATGTAGGCAACGGTGTAGACGGATTCGAGTGTGTGAGTGGCCGAGGCGAGGCCGCCGGAAACCGAGCCCTTTTGCTGCTTCTCATTGCGGCGATCAGAGTCGGTGGTGGACGCGTTGTGTTTGAGGTAACTGAAGATTTCCCGGTCGGAAATTATTTGCGGCGATTCGATCCACTGCGGACGTATAGCAGCAAGGGCCTTTTCGGCCAGGTGTTCTGATGGGGCTGCAGCACCGACAAAGTTGCCGTCGACAACGATCACCACATTCGGTAATGCACTGGCGGCTTTTACGTCGCAGGAGGCTAGCGTGGCACCGAAGGACGGTGGGCGAAGAATTTTGCCGTAGAGGAGATTATCCGGGCGGAGATCGGTTGTGTATTGGTGCTTGCCGGTGACGAAGTCACGGGCTTCCACTTTAGGCAGGGGCTGGCCAGCGATAGTCCACTCAGATGGCAGCGTTAGGGGATCGGCATCAGGAAGAAGCTGAGCAAGAGTCTTGCCGCGCGCGAGTTCCGCGTAGGTTGCGGATTTTCCTGATGAGGGATCGCTGATTTTGGCGGCGGCGGCTTTGAGCGCGGCGGGCGCGACATTCCATTGCTTGGCAGCCACTTCCACGAGCAGATTACGAGCGGCTTCGGCGACGCGGCGTAATTGTGGAACCATGGTCGGCGTAGTGCGGCTGCCGAATGTGCCCATGTCAAAGGGCGTCAATTCGGTGTCGCCCATGACCATTCGAACGGTGGAGAAAGGGACGCGAAGCTCGTCGGCCACGCTTTGCGTGAGCGAGGTGCGTGCATTCTGGCCGACTTCGACCTTGCCGGTAAAAGCGGTGACCGTGCCATCGTCGCCGATGTGCAGCCAGGAAGCGATTTCCTTGGGAAGTTGGGGCGGCTGGATGCGCGGGCCGGGTGCAGTTTCCTGCGTTGCGAGGGCGTCTTTGGTTACTGCGAAGACGGCGATGCCAGCTCCGAGGAGCTTGAAGAAGTCGCGACGGGCCAGGGCGAATTGATGGAGCGAGGGTGAGTTGAATTCGTAGCGCTCGGGCGCAACGACCGGTTCAATGGCGAATTTGTTCGCAGGGGAATTCATGAGCGATGTACCCGAGAGGCTTCTGCGGCTTTTTGTACGGCTTCAATGATGCGCGGGTGAGTGCCGCAGCGGCAGATGTTTCCCTGCAGGGATTGCTCGATTTCCGCAGGCGTGGGATTAGGAGTCTGTTGAAGTAAGGCGACGCTGCTCATGATCATGCCGGATGTGCAGTAGGCGCATTGGAACGCTTCGGCGTCAAGGAAAGCTTGCTGCACCGGATGTAGGCGGCCAGATTGTTCGAGTCCTTCAATAGTGATGACGGGCTTTCCGGCGGCAGCGGAAACGGGAGTAATGCAAGAGCGGCGAGCGATGCCGTCAAGCAGAACGGTGCAGGCGCCGCATTGCCCTTCTCCGCAGCCGTACTTGGATCCGGTAAGGCCTAGTGTGTCGCGAAGAATGGTGAGGAGGGGGGTATCGGGATCGGCCCGGATAGCGCGAGGACTGCTATTGATGACGAGATTGAACTGCTGCGGCATTTCCACCACCAAGGTCGCCCGCCTCCCTTGGAAAGTCAGGGTAAACAGGAGGCGACCGCTATAAATCGCAACGTGAATATCGTCATACTGCGCGACACGAGATGCAAATTATTTTTGCGGCAGGGCGAACGCGTAGAGGACATTGTCAATGGGAAGAATGACGTACTGGCGGCCGCCGAGCTGATATGTCATGGGAGAGGCGAGGAGTTCGCCACCCATATTGAGATGCCAGAGCGTTTCGCCGTTGGCTGGGTTGAGTGCAATCAGGTTGCCGGAATTGTCGGCGGTAAAGAGCAGGCGGCCGGCGGTAGTGAGCATGCCGGCGATGCTTTCGCCGTCGCCGATTTCGTGATTCCACACAACTTTGCCGGTGCGGTAATCGAGAGCGCGGATGGTGGAGTTAGCCCACAGGATGCGGTCGCGGCCGCCCCAGCCCTCGGCTTTGGTGGTGACAGTGTTGTAGTAAACGCTGAAGAGACGCCGCGCGTTGACGAAGAAAAGACCGGTCTGCGGATCGAAGCTGGGCGCCATCCAGTTGGTGGCGCCGTCGGATCCGGGAGAGACGAGCGCGCCGTCGGGACTAGGCGTGGCTTCGGGCTTGGCGATAGGACGGCCGCGTTGGTCCACGCCGGAAGCCCAAGTCTGTTCGATAAACGGCTCAGTGACCAGATGTTCGCCAGTTTCACGATCGAGGACAAAGAAGAATCCGTTGCGGCTGGCTTGCGCGAGAAGCTTGCGAGGTTTGCCCTTGAAATCCGCGTCGAAGAGCACTGGAGTTTGTACGGCGTCCCAGTCGTGAACGTCGTGCGGAGAAGGCTGGAAATACCAAACGAGTTTTCCGGTGTCGGGATTCAGGGCGACGATGGTGCACGTAAAGAGATTGTCGCCGGAGCGGCCTTCGCCGGCGAGCACGGGATTCGGATTGCCGGTGCCCCAATACAGAAGATTCAGCGCAGGATCGTACGTGCCGGTCATCCAGGTCATGCCGCCACCGTGGCGAATGGCGTCGGAATCTTTCGGCCAGGTTTCGGAGCCGGGCTCGCCGGGTTTAGGTTGCGTGTTCCAGCGCCACTGGACGGCGCCGGTTTCCGGATCGATGGAAACAAGGAAGCCTGGGATGTCGGTGACGTCGCCGGAAACTCCTGAGATGACATGATCGCGAATCACCAAGGGAGCCATGGTCGAAAAGTAGCCGAGTTTGCTGTCAGCGAGCTGGACATCCCAACGAACAGTGCCGTCCTTGGCGTTGAGACAGATGAGATGGGCGTCGGGCGTTTCGAAAAAGAGATAGTCCTTATACATTGCAACGCCGCGCTGGCCGATGTGGTCGCCTTCTGAGGCGCGATGGTAGTGCCAAATCTGATGGCCGTAGTGAGCGTCGACGGCCCAGACGTTGTCGGGCGTCGTGAAATAGAGAACGCCGTTTACGACGAGAGGAGTGGACTTGATGACGCTGCCGCGAATACGAAACGCCCAGGCAAGGGTGAGCGAGTTGACATTGGAGGCGTTGATCTGGTCGAGAGCGCTGTGGCGGCGGCCGGTGTAGTCGCCGTTGTAGCTGGGCCAGTTGTCGGTTGGAGGCTTGAGAAGCGCGGCGGGATCGAGGCCCTGACCGGCCACGCGGACTGGAAGCAGCCCTAAAGCCAGTAGTAGTGGCATAGCCATAAGCCGTAGAAATTTTGCCAGCGAGAACTTCATGAGTGAGGGCTCCATTTTTTGCGCGAAGCTACTTCAAGCTGTATAGATAAGTGAACAGATCGTGCATTTGGGTTTGCGAGATTTTGGGAAGCAATTCACGATGCGCTGCAAGCGGATCTTTAAGTTCGAGTTTGACCTCGCTGCGCGGGAAAGAGCGGTACCAACCATTTTTGTCGCCGATGCGGATGCCGACTGTGAAATCGTCGATGTGGGAGACTATTCCGGAGAACTGCTCGCCGGTCGGCAGAGTGACGGTAGCAAGTACCGGCTTGTCGTCGGGATAGAGCATGTGCGCCTGAAGCTCGATGGCATTGTATTTGTGCGCGATGCCGGCGAGATCGCCGGTCGGCGAATGGCACCTGCTGCAGCCGCCTGCGCCTTCGAAATAGGCTTTGCCTTTATCGGCATGGCCAGTCAGCAGTTTCTCAAACGGATAGTCGGAAGGAACGCCGGACGATTCGACGGCTTCCTTGGACCGGGCGTGCAAAAACGCGGATATGTCTGAAATTTGCGCAGCGGTCAGAGGCAATGCGGGCATGCCCTTGTCCGGCCGGCCGTTACGGATGACTTCGCCGATGAGGTCGCCGTTGACGTCATGCGCAACCAGGGCCGAGCGCACCAGATCAGGACCACGGGCGCCAGTGGCATCCGGTCCGTGACAAAAACCACAAGCCTGTTGGAATTGAGTGCGGCCGCGATCGATGGCGGCGCGTTGTTCGGGAGTGGGCTGGGGCGGGCCTTGCGCCTGGGAGTGGAGACCGAGGGACACGAGAAGAAATATCGCGCAAAAAACGAGGAAAGCAGACAGGATTCTCATATGTTCAGAATAGAGTCTAACGCAGGAGAAGAGATTCGCAACATAGGCGAGAACGGTTAGACGAAGGCCGTGGGGATAACTAGTGACGCGGTTGGAACGAAACCATCCGGTCAGTAGGCATTCTTGTTGACGATACCCCTGAAAACAGTCAGAAGGACAATTTGCAGATCGAAGCCGATGCTCCAGTGGCGGAGGTAGTAAAGGTCGTATTGGATTCGTTTGGCGATGGACGTGTCGCCACGAAGTCCGTTGACCTGGGCCCACCCGGTGATGCCGGCCTTGACGTAGTGACGGGAGTTATACTTTTCGAGCTGAGAGGCGAACTTGTGGACATAGAAAGGCCGTTCGGGGCGCGGGCCGACGACGCTCATGTCGCCTTTGAGGACGTTAAAGAATTGTGGAATTTCATCGAGGCTGGAGTGACGCAAGAAAGCGCCGACTCGTGTACAGCGCGGGTCGTTGCGAATGGTCCAACGCGTCCCGGACTCTTCGCTCGGTGCCACCCGCATCGTGCGGAACTTATACATCTTAAAGATTTGGCCCTTGAGGCCGACGCGTTCTTGCGCGAAAAGGATGGGGCCAGCTGAAGTGAGCTTGATGGCGAGGGCTATAACGATTAACAAAGGAAGAAGAAAAATAAGGACGACGGTCGAGAACACCAGGTCGAAGGCTCGCTTCATAACGAAATAAGAGACGGATTCGGCGGCCGTGGGCTTGAGGTCAAGCATCTGAATGCCGCCGAGATCGAAGAGCTGGTCGCTGATCTTGACGCCTTCGCCCCAATCCAAAACAGCGCGAATGGGAATGCACAGAGGGTTCAACTGCTGAAGCAGCGAGGGAATTTCGGCGAAGAGCGGATGGGGCACAGCGAGGATGGCCTCGTCCAGGCCATTGCCGATGGCCAACGCGGGAAGATCGGACAAGCGGTACACGGGCAGACCGGTCACGGCGATCAATTGTCGTGGCAAGGCAACATAGCCTGCGATTTGGCAGGGGGTAATTTGGCCGTGAAGGAGGCGGGCGGCAGTGTCCGCAGCGAATTGATCCGCACCAATGATCAACAAGCGAAGACAGTGTTTGCCGCGGCGCCGCAGCCCCTCGAGAACAAACCGAAAGATGATCTGATACCCGATGGTAAGAAAGAAAAGAGCGAGGAAGCTCAAGACGACGAAAGTCCGCGAGAATTGCGTTTCGCGATAGAAGAAGGTAGCGACAACCGTAATGATGTAAGTTAAGGCGCAAGCGGCAGAGATTTTTTTGGTTTTTCCGCCGGCAGCAAAAATGCGCTGAGGGCGCGAGAGCCCGAAGTGATTCGAAACGAAAGCCCAGGCGACCGTTGTTAAAATAAGAAGGACCATATAGGCGCGCAGATCAAAATAGACGGGCAACTTGAGAACGTTGCCGGCCCCCCAACGAAGGTATCCCGCGATTGCGAAAGCGCACGCAGGGAGCAAGACTACGACCAATTGCAGGATCAGCTTTACCAAATTGAGTCGAAGGCGAAGCATTCTTAAACTTTCCTGTACAGCCTACTCAGTACCACTATTCCCGCCTGCAGGACTTAGTCGGCAGGAACCGGGACACTCTTCCTGGCGGCAATGGTCAAACGATTCGCGAGCCGAGAATCGATGAATCCCGCGAAACTGTTTTTAAAATGCTCTCGATCAAAATTCTGGGCATGGCGCCGGATGAAAGAGGGCGAGAAATCCGACTGCACCGATTCGAACGCAAGGATCGCGTCGCAGAGCGAGTCGCATGACTGTTCGTCAAAGAAAATTCCAGTGTGCCGATGCGGCGAAGTGACGTCGCTCGGATGGACACCGAGAACGGTTTCCAGCGCCCCGCCGCGGGCATATGCGATCACCGGGCGGCCCGAGGCCTGCGCTTCAACCGGGGTCAAGCCGATGTCTTCTTCACCCGGAAAAAGAAGCGCGCGGCAACTGCGGTAGTGCTCCTCGACAACATGATCAGGCTGAAAGCCAAGAAACTTTATGGTTGGGCCGGCCGATTTGCGCAGGCTGGTCTGGCATTCGCCCTGGCCAATGATGACCAGATTTCGGCGTAATTCGTTGCAGGCCTTGATGGCCAAATCCACCCGCTTATAAGAAACCAGCGGGCTGACCACGAGATAGAAATCGGCGACCGGATCATTCGAAAGTCGAAAGCGTTGTAGGTCAACCGGCGGATAAATCACATGCGAATCTCGCCTGTAGTATTTACGAATTCGGCGAGCAGCGTTTTGCGAGCTCGCGATAAAGTGATCGACACGCGCGGAGGCAAGATAGTCCCACTTGCGAGCGGAATGACAGCTTAGTCGGTAGAAAAAACGCCCGGCCGCTCCTAGCGGTGCGCTCGCCAGATAGTGGTGATACATATCCCAGAGATACCGCATCGGTGTGTGGCAATAACAAACATGCTGAGCATCCGTTCGCGTCAATACACCCTTCGCGGGACCGGCTTCATGACTGATGACCAGGTCGTAATGGGAAAGGTCGAATTGTTCCAACGCGTACGGAAAAAACGGCAGAAGAGCACGGTAATACCGTTTCACGAAAGGAAGATGATTCAAACCAGAGGTCGTAATCTTATGCAGCGATAACTCCGGGTCGAGAGCCCGCCGATCGCACAGGATCATAAACACGTCGGCTTGCGGAAACATGCCGGCGATAACATCGAAGACACGTTCGCCGCCGCGCCGGCGAAAATACCAGTAATGGATCAGAGCGACCCGAGGGTCGGAGAATTTGTGTCGTATTTTCTGCATTCTATCTATGGAAATGCCCATGGTTCCTGTCATCGTCCAATGCTGACTCTCATAAATTCACTATTGTTCAGGCCTTTCCCAACACGCGCTCATATACCTCGAGATGACCGTCCACCGACCGTTTCCACGACAATTCCCTGGCTCGCGCCAAACCGCGCTGTCGCAAATCTGCCTGCAAAACATCGGAGCTCAGGACAGTCTCCATCAACGTGGCCAATTCGTCCGCGTCTTGCGGATCGAAATAGAGAACCGCATCGCCGCCGACCTCGGGAAGCGAAGCGGCTCGTGAACAAATCACCGGTGTTCCGGATGCCATAGATTCCAGCACCGGCAAGCCAAATCCTTCGACGCGCGACGGCATCACCAGCAGATCAGCAGCTGCATAAAGTTTGGGCAGAACCATGGCGGGCACACGCGGGATCAGCGAAACAGCCTCGCTAATTTTCAGGTTCCGGCAGCTTTCTTCGAGCGACCGAGAACCCTGGGGATCATCACCCAGAACCACGAGACGGTGGGGGACGGAGATGCGCGAGCGGAGAAGGGCAAAGGCGCGCAGAAGAGTCGGAACATTCTTGTGTGGCTTGAGATTCCCAACGTACAGAACGTAGGGCAATCGAATATTGAGACGCCCAACTTCCCTGGCCGCTTCATCTCGATTGTCACAGCGGAACTGGCCGTTAACACCGCAATGGATTGCGGTGATCTTTTCGGGGGCGACGGCAAGGTGCTCCACGATCTGGGATTTGGAGAATTCGGAAATCGTGACAATGTGGCTCGCCTTACGGGCCGCCAGATGAAGCATGGGTCGCGCGTAGAACTGCACAGCCAGATTTTTCTTATAGGCTGGATCCGTCAGGTGAATCACGTCCAAGATGGAAACTACCAGCGGGCCGCCGTGCAACAAAGGAGCGTTGTAATGCGGCACATGCAAAAGATCGGCGTTGCTCGCCGCCCGCGGCACCGCCAGCTGCTCGGTCAGCGTGTAGATCGGGGAGTCCACAATGCGCATCTTGGGGCACCACTGCGAGACGGTATCCACATGTTCCGGGCGGGTTATCGCTTCCACTTCGAACCCATTGCGAGACTTTGAGAGCCCCTCAAGCAGGTGTTCTGTATAGGTGCCGATGCCTCCGCGCAGCCAGCGAGCGTCGATCGTGATCCGCTTATTCATGGACGTAGTACCGCCGAGGCAGTCGTCACTCGCGGATATGGGCGATGTTTGGGCCAACGATCGGCAGCGACAACCAAACCTAAGATCAACCAGAAGAGCGCAGTAAACTGGGGGCTGACGATAAAGAGAAAGTCGACAAAACCGTGCAGTAGCAACGCGACGACCGCACCCATCGCTGCAAAATTGACGATCGTTCGGAGATCGTGGCCCTCCCCCCGCAGATTGCACAGACATCGTCGAACCACTAAAACAATCAGGCTGCAAAATGATACAAGTCCGATGATCCCGGTTTCACTCAACAGCTGCAGGTACAGGTTATGTACGTCAAAGACCCCAGAGGCGATGCCCGGCAGACTATAAAGATCGCGGAAATTTCCGTAGCCGACCCCAACCACCGGCGACCGTAAGAACAAGGTGACAGCGACTCCCCAAAACAACAGCCGCATGGCTGCGGACTGGTCTTCTTCAACCCACGGAGCACGTACCAGGCCGAAAAACAGAATGAGCGCAAGAGCAGCCATCAGCACGCCGCCGATCAATAGCCATTTCCGACTACCAGGCTGGCGCGCGACATAGGTAGCCCCTAGCAGTGAGATCGCCAGAAACGAGGCGAATCCCCCGCGACTGGCCGTCAGCACCAGAGCCCCGGTACAACACGCCAGCGTTACGATGGCGATAGAACGCAGCCGTCTGCTTACAGGAATCAGAAGCAGCCCGAGCGAAATGGGAAGGATAAGGTTGAGGAATCCGGCGAGACTGTTCGAATAATTAAGGACCGAGGTGATCCGGCCCGTCCATGGCTCAAGGTTTTCTGCCTGCTTCGGGTAAAGCCAGAAATAAAAGTCGCCGTAATAATCGATGATGCGCTGGTAAAAGCCGAAGCACGCTACGCCTATCCCGGCCGTGAGGAGGGCGTAGAAGATCTTCTTGACCTGCGCCACGGTGCGAACCCAGGAACCTACAGTCAAAAAGAAACACAAGCCGGCGACAAGCTCGCTGCAAGCTCGAAGCGACGAAATAGTTGGAGGTCGAAGTACGACGGAACATAGCAGCACGATTCCAACAAACAAAATGCTCCAGCGATTGAGGGGCTCACGGAAGAACCATTCGCGAAGGGACCGGCCAGAGATGAACTGATTCGCGAAGAACCCTGCGAACATCGAGAGATGCACGATGGAAGAGATATTGTGAAGTGGCAAACCTGTCGCAATTACAGGGGACAAAGGCAGGAGAAACACCACCGCGTAGAGGAACTGGTCCACCTTGCAATAGGAATACGCCGCAACGACCAGACACAATGCGATAGTGAAGGGCACGCCCGGCCAAATCACCGCAATCAGTAAAGTTAGAAGGACTAATGCGATGAGGACGCATGTAACCAATGTCTGCTCGTCGGCACCACTCACCGTCGTTGCGATCGCTTTTTGCATTGCCTGTTAGCCTGCTCCACCGGCGCTTATGCGGCCTTCGCCAAAACCCTCAGCGTTTCTTCTGCACATCGCCGCCAGCTGAATACCGAGGCCCTCTCCAGTCCTCTTGTCCGCAGTTCCCTTCTCAGATCCGTATCGCTCAAAGCGTGGTGAATGCGTTCGGCCATTTCTTCAATTGAATAGGCATCGAAGTATTGCAACGCGCCGCCCGAGATTTCGGGGATACAAGAACTATTTGAAGCGATCGTTGGCACTCCGCACGCCATTGATTCGACCAAGGGTAAGCAGAACCCTTCGTACAAGGAGGGGATTACAGATAGAGTGGCGCCCTTAATTATAGTGGCCAAGTCATCTGAAGATAGCGGCCCGGTGAAGACCACCTGGTCCCCGGGCCAGGTTCGCTGTGCTTCTTGGCGAATTTCGTCCGCGCCCCATCCGAAGGCGCCGGCAAGCACCAGTTGTGCGTCGCTCGTCGGATTTCTGCCTTTGACAATCCGGCATGCCTGAATCAAACGGGCAACATTCTTTCTGTGTTGGACCATACCGTGATGCACGATGTAGGGTTCGCGAATTCCCACGCTGTTGAAGAGCCGGCGTCTACGGGCGGCATCTGTAGAATTGGTGTTGAACGTCTCCTGGTCGTAACCGAGGTAAACAACAGAGACCTTTTCTGGAGGCAATCGATAGATTTCCACCAAGTCGCGTTTTGAGCTTTCGGAATCGGTTATCACTTTGCGTGACCATTTCGCAGCGAGCCAGGCGGCCGTCTTGGACACAGCACTCTTGTGAATGATGGACGACGGTAATTTCGCAGGCATTGCGTCGTGAATGGTCACAGTCGCTGGGATAGCGGGAGATGGAACAAGCGTTGGACCCGGCGCAAAAATCATGTCGGCTCCGGCGGCAGATGCCGCTAAGTTCCCCGCACCCAATTGCCACGCACGACGAAAGCGAAGAAGCGACGTATCGACAGCTTTGCAGCCAGGCGTGGACGTCCAGTCAAAGCTATCGTCGGCTCGGCCCCGTGAAACAAAATGGCGAATCGAGACCGGGCCTTCGGCGGGCAGCAACTTGCGGAATTCACAAAACATGTTCTTGGCATATTCGTGGATGCCGCTGTGCCGGTATCTTCTGGAAAGCAATAAAGTGTCAAATGCTACGATCACGTGGTCTCCGGGCATTAGGTCGCCACAATTTCAGATGTGGTCCAACGAAAGACGGAATTGAGCGCTCCGATGCGATGAACGTAAATGCCAAGGATCGTTGTGGCTGCGACGGCTAATACAATCTGAGGAATATACGGACTGCCTACCAGTGCGGCACCAAGAACCGCCGAGAAGGCGACGGATATAAGAAGGATGCGGCTGCTGAGCGGAAAGAAGCCGAACCGCTTACGGATGATCGCGACGTTTTGAATGAGCAGCGCCAATTCAGTGACCGAGGTCACTGCGCAAGCCGCGTAATAAGAAAAGAACGGGATCGAGATCACGTTGCAGGCGATGTTCAAAATAGCGCAAATCAGAGTAGTCCGAACGAAGACGCGTTCCTGTCCGCGGGCCAGTAAGAAATTGTTCAATCCGAAATTGAGAAACATCGGGATCGCCGCCCAAATGAGCAGCCTTAGAACTGGCGCTGCCTCTACATAGTTTTTCCCAAGCACCATCGGCACCACGGGATCCGCCAAGAGCATCACGACCAGTACCGGGAAGAGTGATAGTGCAAACAGCGTCGTCGAAATATCGTGGCACCGACGAACGTCGAAGTCTTTGCGGGAGGCCATCATGGGCAGCAACGCCGTCGTCAGTCCGAACGGAACGATCTGCATCAGGGACAGAATTCGATACGGCAAGGCGTAAATTCCCGCCGCCGCGTTGCCCGCCAGGACCGCCAGAAGCAATAAATCGACCCGGTCATAGATATTTGCGATGAGGGGGTACAAGTTGAAAGTCGCCGTCGAACGAATGAGCTGGAGCCAAGGCGCTCCGGGGGACGCAACGCCGTGCGGCAGTCTTCTCACAAACCAAATGGAAGCTGCGGCCCCCACAAATGCGGACGACAGTTCCACGATCGCGACGCGCTGCAAGCTCATCGGTCCTAGCAGAAGTGGCACTAGAGCGAACAGTAGCGCCCCACCTTGGAGGAACTCGAGCCACGCCAATGGCAATACATAGCGTGCCGCGCGAAGGATACCTTGAGCGGCCGCGAGTGGCGCGCGCGCGAAAAGTATCAAAAACATCCAGAAGGCCGCTGCGAGCACACTGCGTGAATAGTTCAGCAGAAGCAGCAGCAACAGGCCAAATGGAAGCGCGATGCAGGCATACAGCAGTCTTAGGCCAGCAACTTGACCATACAAGGCGCGCGCCTGTTGCGGATACCTGGAGACTTCTCTTGCCAGGAAGTCGATCAGGCCCTCGCCCGAAAGAAGCGAAAGGGTTTCGATCAACGCCAGCAGAATTGTGTAAATGCCAAATTGTTCGGGTCCCATGTGTCTTGCGACCACGAAGAGAAACAAAAAACGGGCCGCGCGACGGATAATCTGCGATCCTCCAATTTGACCCGCGCGCAGCAAGACCCCTCCCTTCCAACCAGATGCCGTATTGGTTGGACCCCGTTGTCGCGATGCATGATCTAGACCGTTTGGGCTCATCTCAACTCTCGCCGCCCTTCTCGCGACGGACTTACGCTCCCCTCCGCAACGCAGATAAACCCACCGGAACCAGCCTACTGTGGGAGGCGGAATGCTGATGAAGAGCGCCCTCGTTTCTCTGTACAAGTTCCAGATCCGCCTCAACCATCATTCGGATTAACTCCTCAAACCGGACACGAGGTGTCCAGCCAAGCTTTTGTCTGGCTTTTGTGGAGTCGCCCCGAAGCAGGTCAACTTCTGCAGGGCGAATCAGTTTTGCATCGATTTCGACGTAATCGCGCCAATCGAGCCCAACGGCATCGAAGGCGACTTCAAGTACGTCGCGGATACTGTGGGTTTCACCGGTGGCGAGGACGAAGTCATCGGGTTTTGCTTGCTGCAACATGAGCCACATCGCATATACGTAGTCCCCAGCGAATCCCCAATCGCGTAGCGCGTCGAGATTTCCCATCCGAAGTTTGGTGCTGAGGCCACAACGGATTCGTGCCACTTGATGAGTAATTTTTCTGGTAACGAACTCCAGTCCGCGCCTCGGCGACTCATGGTTGAAGCCAATGGCCGAGCATGCGAATAAATGGTAACTCTCCCGGTAATTTACTGTGATGTAGTGTCCAAATACTTTGGCCACGCCGTAAGGGCTGCGCGGATAAAAGGGAGTCGTTTCGGTCTGCGGTATTTCGCGAACTTTTCCGAACATCTCAGAGCTAGACGCCTGCAAGAATTTCGCCTCGGGTCTGTTTTTCCGAATTGCTTCGAGGACGCGCATTACTCCCAGACCTGTGACATCACCGGTCAAGACTGGCTGATTCCAGGACACTGGGACAAAGCTTTGCGCTGCCAGGTTGTAGACTTCATCCGGCTGCACGTCCCGAATTACGCTGTCCAGCGACGACTGGTCGGTCAGATCACCCTCGACCAGCTCGATTTGCTCGAGCAGCGATTCGATTCGCTCGCAGCGATTAACGCTGCACCGTCGAATCAGCCCAAACACTTCGTATCCTCTCGTTAACAGCAGCTTCGCAAGATAGGAGCCGTCCTGGCCGGTAACCCCTGTGATTAGTGCGCGCATTCGTTTCTCCATTTTCTGCTTCTAGAAATTTTGTACGTGACGTCTTCGAGTCCAGCTCCGTCGGCGTTCGCCATTCCTCACTGCCCTGCTGGTTTGTCCTGATGGTCCCGTCTCCGCTCAAATCGTCGGAACAGTCTTTGCGCCCAGCCTCGGACTCCGGATTCTGTGGCTATCGAATCGGCAGCCCTCAGATCAATGGAGGCAAAAGCGTCCCGCATCAAAAGCCTTCGCGGATCATCGGCCGACATCGCGATCCAAGTTTTTTGTCCGAATACCAAGATCACACCTCCAATACAGGAGAGGCTTGTCCCCAGGAAAATGATGATGGTTCGAGGCGGGAACACTTTTTTCTCCGGTACCACCGGAGGGTCGAGCACTTTTACCGTTGGTATTTCCTTTGCCTCCTGCACCTTCGCAAGCTCATACTGCTTCGTCAGTGTTTCGAAAACTGCTTCCTGCACTTTGGTTTGTCGATAGAGATCCGCCCAAGTCACGCCCAATAACGGCAATTTTCGGATAGACGGATAGAGGGCATCGTTGGCAAGAGTCGGATCGAATGTGTCTTCTCCTTTGCCACCAATCTTTTCCAATTGCCGCTGCAGTTCCCCGATGCGAGCTCGCACCGAGCGGACGCGCACGTTGTTATCGGTATAGATTTGGCGCAGCCCTTGCAGTTCCGACTGAGCAGCGATCAATTGGCCTTGCAGAACGGCAGCGGCTTCCATCATCGCTTTCCCCTGCTCCTTAATATCGATGGCTCCGTTTTTACTGGCGTACTGGCTGAACTGCTTCTCTGCGTTCTCCAGGTCCGCATTTACGGTCTGCAGCCGGCCTTCCAGAAAGATTCGCTCCCGCCGAGCGGAGGATGTACTCAACAAAGCGACCAGCCTGTTCAACTGGTCCACGTAGGCCTGCGCCATTGCAGTCGCTCGCTTGGGATTGCGATCAGTCACCGTAATCGAAACAATCTGCGTCTTGCGATCCACATCCAAGTCTGTATGCTTTGACAAGTCTTCACGAGCATCTTCGATGCGCCGATCCCAGTACACTTTTTTTAGATTGAATTGTTCGATTAATGCGTCTTGAACCGTTCTGCTCGACAGAATTCCGGAAAAAATGTCGCTGGTATTTTTTACGCCGAGCACTTCGTTCGCCAGACCTCCGGCCGCGCTGCCCGCACTGCTGGACACCATGGCGGCGACAGCAGCGAGACCCGACGCGGCCTGGTTGTTATCCGGCGGCATGAGCCGCGCTGTCGATGAGTAGCGCGAAGGTATCGCGAATGCCAAAACGGTGAAGAAAAGAAAGCCGTACAACGAGGCACGGCGCAGAACATCGCGCCTTTGCCATAACAACCGACAGTTCGATGCAAACCGCTGTCCTTTCCTTGCCGTTAGTTGTTGTTCGGAAAGAATCAGGTATTCGTCTTCGGACACCTCCGTGACTGTCTCGCCGTTGTTTCTCCTGAGCGCGCTCACGGCTGGCTCTCGCTTTCGTCGGATCCCGTAGAGACTGCTCGGCGTAGCAGGCTCTGTGGTGAAAAGGTGATGCCCACGCTGGCCGATACATTTCGCGCCACTCCGGGCTGAATAATCGGAAACAACCAGCGCTCATGCTGCAGGGACACTGTAAAATGTGCGTTCTTTCCAATCGAAAAATCGGTGAGAGCGCCAATGTCGGTAAGGCTGCCTCCACCCGGAACGAATTGTTGACTGACCTTCTGGTGCCTGAAATTCAGCTGAAACCTGGTACGTGGTGAGAACCAATAATTTGACCAGGCTTGCGCTCCCTGCCCTTCACGCCCGATCCAACTTCCTATCAAATTCCCATCGTTGGTGTAACCATTCAGGTAGCGGGAGTTGAAATAAAAAAAACCGTGACTCAACGCACCACCCGCGGGCACATCGGAATAGACACCCTCGACGCGAAAATCCAGCTTAGGAAGCTTCGGCAACTGTGGAAGGTACAAGCCAGCACTCATCACGGAGCGATCGGCGTACACGATAGGTGTGAATTGATCATCGGTGAAAGCGTCGCCGTAAAACGTCACCCAGCGCCGCAACCCAGGCAGCCGATAGGTCCAATCCACAGCTGACCGCCGATCGCCGGGATCAGCAGCTGTTCCCGGAAGCCCATTGCCCAACCCCAGTAAGCTGTGACGGAAAGTACCCAAGGTAAACGGAACGCCTGGTCCCCCGAGCAAAGTTGTCCGAGAAAGACTGAATTCGAAGTTTTTGGTCGGCTTAAAACTGATTTTTTCTCCGTGAATGAAGGGTTGATCGCCCAGCGGTGCCGAGTAGGAACCAAGCACCCCCGTAGGACCATTCACAAACTCCTGTCCTGACAATTGACCGAGAAACAATTCGATTCGCATTGGTCCCAGGAAGCGTGAAACTAGCGGAAGTGTGAAGGGCGTGACTCGGCTAAAGCGCAGCATTGGAATCGGCGCGCTATTCGTGCTGACTAGGGTCGCCCCGCCTTCGTCCGGGCCCCACCACAGGCTTTGCGGACCAATCGTTAGTTGCCAGTTGTTAAAATTGGTTCCCACGTACGCGTCGAGGAGTCGGAAGCGGCTCGCGGTCGTACTTGGTGTCGCTGGAGCTGGTCCGACTGCTTGCAGAAATTGCGAATTCGCGACGAATTCTCGCGCAGCAAGTGGTAGGGCTGGTGTCAACGGTGCGTACTGATACTCACCACGAACGTAGCCCACCCACGAGCCGCTCGTTGCCCAAAAAGAGAAGCCGCTAACTGCGTTGAACCCCTGACCGAAGGGACGGCCGTAATCATTGATGAGTGTTTGTCCAAAATTGAAACTCTGATTCAGTGGAGTTCCAGAAATTTCCGTTACTCTCGTGTAGAGCGACTCCATTTCCGCGTGTGGTTGCGCCGTCGGAGCTTCGAGTTCGTTCCGAAACTCGACTTTCAATGCGTTGTAAATGCTTCTTGCTTCGGGAAGCTCGGACGCTCTTCCTTCCGCCTCCGTCAGCAGTCGCGCACATTCTCGCCGCGTCCACGGCCGCAATCCCAGAAATCCGCTATCGACAAGGCCCATCGCCATCAGGCGTTCCATCGCCGGATAGACCCAGCTATCCAAAGGAACGTATGGAGATCCAAGCCGTTTCGTCGCGGGCTCCATGTAGATCCCACGCGCCCCTTCGCTCCAGCTTTCCCACGCGTCGCCGCCGAGTTCCGGATCATGATGGCGCGAGTAGGCTTGATACCCGGAAAGTTGGCCGATCAACGCGCCAAGTAAGACGTCCGATGGGAAATGGTCTTTCCCACGAACCCGCGAAAAGCTAACCAGTGTTGCCGCTCCATAAACCAAAACTTTTGTGAGCGGTCCCGGATATTCATGTGCGATAACCGACGCGATCGACCACGCTGCGGCGGAATGCTCCGACGGAAATGAAGTCCCGCCCTGAAAAAAGCCTCCTCCACCCGCGCCCTGATACGGCCTGGCGCGTCCCAACGCATACTTCATGCTTTCCGTCATCACCAGGCTGTTGACCGCAGCCTTCGTCGCCAGGTAACCCGTTTCCTGCCAGTGCGCGTTGTGATTGCGATGACTCCACACCCACATTGCGCCTGCACCTCCAGCCAAACCCGCAATTCCGACCGTCGAAAGAGTGTTGTAATGGCGCAGTCTTTTTGGATCGTTTGATAGGTGCTGGCTGAATTGAGCGTCGGTAGCAAACAGCCCCGCGGTGATGCCCGCCAGGGGCACCAGCCATTCGGAGTCTGAAAACCGCAATCGAGCAGGACTCGTCCACAGGTCCTTCTGGTCGGTCAGGAAATCTCCGAACAGATTTGACCGAAACGGCCTTTCGGGCTTCAACGCCGACGATAAGTCGAGGTTCGTTGAGTCACTGATTCCTTGCTTCTCCGGAACTTCCTGTTGCCGTTGGCGAACCACGTCAGCCTCGATCGAACTTGTTTCCTGCGCTGCCACAATCTGAAAAATTCCAGCAGAAAAAAGCAACGGAGCCGCTAAAACCAGCCGCTGAACTAAGGCCGGCATTTCTACCTCACTGCGCAGCCAAATACGCTGCGGTCACTGCCGCCGATGACGCAATTTGCACAACCTGCAGGATCGCCGTCCAATTCCGGGTGCCCACATTCAGCGCCTTCTCTGGCACCACTACTTGATCACCTGGCCTCAACACCGCGTTCAGCGGGTCGCCCGAAAACCATCCTGAATTGTTCTTAGCTGAGAGCACCGAACCGTCGGCACGAACCACGAATGTGGCTTTCTTGTCTGCCAGTTGCGTCAATCCCCCCGCCTGAGACAGGTACCAGTTCGCACTACGGCCTGGGTGGTAACTCACCGCCGTCGGATTGAACACTTGTCCGTTCACCATCACGTAGCCAACTTTCTTCGGAATCGTGAGGATGTCGCCTTCGCGCAGCACCGGATCCTCTGGCGAATTCTTCCAATTCTCGTTCTTGTCTTGAATGTGAATGACCAGCCGGCCCACTGGCGGATTCGAGCGCAGTTGTTCGAGTGTTGCGTGTGTCTGAGCCAGAGCGTTTAATTTCGCCGTCTTCTGTTCTGCATCGTTCTCCGGCAAGAACTTCATGTGTACTTGTTCTGCTTCGACGCGTCGCACCAACTCGTCATGCTCGCGGTTCTGCGCTTCGCGCACTTCCTTCCGCACGAGAACTGCCCCGTACGGATACGCTTCGGCCGAATAACCACCAGCGCGTGCAAGCACCGAGCTCAAGCGCTCCCCTGGCCGAATCCCGTAAGTTCCTGCATGCTGCACTTCTCCGCGCACCGTCACCGAAGATCCCAAATCGTTCCATCCGGGCACCTGTCGAATCGCTAGCACGTCACCGTCACGCAACGCCAGGTCCGCTGTTGCGTCACCTTTGCTCGCTGCGGAAAGATCTACCGTCAACTGCTCGCTTTTGCCGCTCTCGAGATCTCCGGCGGCAAATCGCGTCAAATCCGCTGTCGGCGTGTAGGCGCTCCGCTTCAGTCCGCCCGCAGCTTGAATCAAATCCTCGATTTGCATGTTCGCGCTTAGCGGATATCGTCCCGGTTTGGCGACTTCGCCCTTGATGTACACGGTTGCCGGCTCCACGCTCGCAATGTTGCGATGGATCAGCAACCTGTCACGCGGCTGCAAAAGAATGTTGTCGGTTGGATTTCCAGCAAGCGCACCTTTCAGATTGACGCTGAAAATCTTCATCGAACCGTCCCGCTGTGTCCGGAATACTTGCGCGGAATCCAGCGAAGCATCCGGCGTCGCTCCTTTTGCCAGAAAAACGGCGTCGCGCAACCGCACTTCTCCTGAAGTCGCGTATTCTCCCGGCGAACGCACTTCTCCCCCGACCCATACCTTTGGCGAAGGCTCAAAGTCGAAACGGCTGAAGATTCGTATCGTGTCCAGAGGTTCTAACTTCGGTGAAGACGCTGGGCTATCCAGCGCAGCAGCCAAGTCAAAGCTTTCCACCATTGGCCTGAAGTCCGGACTCTTTAGCCTGATAATTTCCGCATATTGCGCCGCCGGTTCGGGCAGCAGATCCTTGTACGAACCGACCACATCGTGAAGCGTCATTCCCTGCTTAAAGGAATAGCGCCCCGGCCTAAGTACGTGGCCCTGCAAATAGATCGCATCCTGGTTGTACGGTGCGATTGGAAATACGTGAATCTCGTCGCCATCGCGAACTGAAAAACTCGCTAATGCTTTCGAGTCGGCGTCCGAGCCGTCATTCGCTGAAAGGTCCAGGCTGAGCATCGTGCGCTTTTCGTGCGCCTCCACTCGTTGGACTTCCACACGACGCAGCGCCGCAGTAGGCAGAACGCCCCCGGACAGTTCCAATGCGTCGGCCAGTGATTTCTCTCCGTGCAGCTCATAGATGGACGGCCGCCTGACCGCTCCGTCAATCGTCACTTGCGGTCCGATGGTTGGCACCATCAGGGTGTCCCCGTTTTCGATGCGTTGCAGGCCGGAACTTACTCCCCGCAACAGCAGATCGTAGGCATCCACCTCCTCCACCAGAGCCTTACCGCGATAATGCTTCACGGTTCGCAGCGAGCCGCGCCGCGTGATTCCTCCAGCAGCAAACAGAGCATTCAGCGGAGTCGACAGCGAACTCACGTCGTAAGCTCCCGGTTCGTTCACTTCGCCCACAACGTACACACGCACAGTGCGTAGCCGCGAAAGAGAAATGTCCGTAGACACATCGCGGAATTGGCCACGGAGCGTTCGCTGCACCAGTTCCTGCACTTCTCCCAATGTGCGTCCGCTTACCAGCACTGGCCCGGCCTCCGGCAACGACACTCGGCCTTGCCGATCTACAGTCCGTAAGATTCGCTGCGAAGTCGCGCCCCACAGATCAATCGCCAGTCCGTCGCCAGGGCCAACCACGTAATCCGGCCCCACGGGCAAATCCATTGGAATCACGTCCGGCTGCTCGCTGTTATTGCGAAAAACGTCCAATCCAAATCGCTCGAGCTGCTTCTGCCCCACGCTGGCTTGCACATACATGTCATAGAGGGATGGCACATCCGCATAAGGGTTGGGTCGGTGGACCATGCGCACCGGGCTAGCGCTTTCAAGATCTCCGCGAAAACTCGGCCGTCGCTGGATGGTCTCGAAAGTTTGCGACTGTGGCGTAGGCTCGCTGGAATTATTCTTGGTTAGACCGGCCAAAAGTTCTGGAGGAACGGCTGATTTCCCGGTCAAAATGCCGTCGATCATTGACGGACTCAAGCCTGCTCCGCCTTCACCGCCCATTCCACTGAAACTAGTGTTGGAAAGCGCCCCCTGAGTGAGCGGCGATTTTCCAGTTCCATCACTGAAGCCGGGCTGCAGCATTGATCCCGCCTGCGAGGGATTGGTGTTTGCGCGTAGGACCTGCGGCGGGATCGAGGGCGTTGATGGCAACTCGGGCGAGCTTTGCTCGGTCTGGTTCGGCGTGGGTATTCCTCCGGTTGTCGACTGGTTGGCGCGACGCCGCGGCTTCTTAATCTCATCCGAATAGCACCGGTCGTCCGATTGAGTGTCACACTCCGCTGTTTTGTTGACTTGTGGCTGCAGGGATGTCGCTTCTTCTTGCGCCTCGGCTTGTGCCATTCGCCGCGTGCGCGCCTGCAGTAAAAGTTCCTGCTGCTTTCCCAGTTCGGACTCCGGGTTGACCGTCGGAGTCAAGTATCCAAACCGTTGCAGCAGCAACGTGGCGTAGGAGCGAAATTGCACATCGTGCTCCAACCGCTCAAACACCGCGTCGTCGGTAAGGCTGGAATCCTCCACAATCTGCCCGCTATCTGCGGCATCGCGCGCAATCCAGCGCTTCAACTCCACGATCAGTCCTGTGTTTTTGATCAACACTTCCCGAATTTGACCGGCGGAAGCTGCGACACGGCTCAAGTTTCCTTTTGTAAGTTCGGAGCTCACGGAATATTTCCGAGTATCAATTTGCGCGCCCTGCTGATCGTCGCGATTTCGATCCGATTGCGCCGACGCGGAAGTCGCGGCCAATGAAAGACTCCAGACAGCAATTCCGAAAGTGGCGCTCCAACGCGCCCAGTGCCTGCGCAGAACGTTCATTGCACCAGGTCCCTTCTGCCTCGCACCGCATTCAGCAATCCCTCTTCTGACGCCTCGATGTCGCTGGCATGAATATCAAGAGAAGCCCAATAGAAGACGCTGTAGTTTTGTTTCGTGTCGACTCCAATGATCTTTACCTCGGGATGTTGTCGCAGCACGACATCGCACACGCGTGGCCGCCTGCCCGGCTCATCCAGTGCGACCACCACAAGGTCAGGCATCGTCCTCGCCACGGTATTTGGAATTTCTTCGTCGGTCGCAACTTCACCGACGATTTCGATGTCCGGCTGATCGGCAAATGTGGCCAGGATCAACTCGCGCATCATCCGAGGTCGATTCGCTACCAGAACGCGAATAGCTTTTTCCATGACAAGCTCCGCGTTCTGAGTCTTCACGACGAATCACTGCGAGGGAAGGCTCAATGAGGAACTGGGGAGATTTTTGAGAAAGTCGAGCAGGACCGACCAGACCACGACCATTAATGCCGGACTAGGAGTTTGTTAGTCCATTTGCGGATTCTGAGTTTCTTCTATTCAACGTGGTTTCAGAAACTTCCGGCAGAAGCGGCTTTCGATATCGGGCTAATCCTGTACGAAAATGATTCGTAGTCGCATCGCGGAATTCGCACAAAATTGCCTCGAGCTGTTCTAGATCTGCTGTAGGTTTTCGGTTGCTTCCTCTGAGAAGTGCGATTTCTCTTGACAATGCAAAACCGCGAGCACTAAGTTTGGACTATCGTAGGGTCGCTACCCGTAGCCTCGATCCTGGGACCGGGGCTTCCGTTTCTTCGCGTGTGTGGGCTAGAAATCGTTATTCCGCGAGGAGGTAAGATTGAATGGATCGGGCCAAAAGCGATACTGCCGCGAGGGCGATTCGAGTCTTTCTGCTCATCGGCAACCGGCTATTGCGCGATACACTGCTGCGCCTATTCCGTAAGCCGGCCGACCTTTCCATCGTTGGCCAAGGTTCCCCATCCGCTACCCCATCCACGGATGTGCAAGACACGAGCTGCGATGTCATCTTGACGGACTCTATTCCGGCCTCTGAGAGTGTGTCTGATGTCACCTCGCCTCCGGCTACTCTGGGGGCCGAAGTTCTTCTTGTCGGTATGGACGACGACGAGGATCAGTTCCTTACGGCAGTGCGCGCGGGGTCCAGCGGCTATTTGTTGAAGGACGCCTCGGCCGCTGACGTATTGAGCGCTGTCCGCTCAATTTCACGTGGCGAAGCCGTTTGCCCGCCCCGGCTTTGCATGTCTCTGTTCAAGTCGATCGCTGATGATGCCCGCGAATCTTCGCGGCGCGAGTCGGATTCTCGCCCCAGTTTGACCATCCGCCAGCAGCAGTTGGTCTCTCTGGTTGCGCGTGGCCTCACCAACAAAGAAATCGCCAACGAGCTCAACCTTTCCGAATTCACCGTAAAGAATCACCTGCACCGAATCATGAAACAGGTGGACGCCGATAGCCGTCATGAAGCCGTAGAATCCGCACGAGCTCACGGCTACTTAAACCAGCAGTAAGTCTCGTCGGGTGTAGATTAAGTCAGATGAATTTAAGCTGCAGGTTTCTGGAGCGCGCGATGGGAATCGCACCCAAAAATCTAATACTAAGTGTCGCTGATTCAACGCCACTTGCATCGGTACCCGCGCAAAAATCCAGTCAATGATTTTTCCCTACTCGAAGAAAGAGTGCGGCTTCGTCGGCGCATGGCGATTCGCCAAAGCATCCTCGAAGTCGGCGCGGTTTAGGGCATCGGCCACAGCTCCGTTCGATGCATCCATATTGAAGTCGCCGCAGACCAGAGCTAGCTCGCTCGGTTTGTATCGCTTTGCGTCTCTCAGAACTTCATCTAGTTGCGCGCAACGCAGGCGGTGACTTGGATCATTTCGCAGATGGAAGGTTTTCGATTGATTGAGTTCGCAGATGGAGATGGTGCCAGCCGCAAATCACGCGAATTTGCCGTGGAAATTCCCAGGCCATTTATATAACAATAGACACAAAGCTGGGCGTTGGGAGCTTCGCATGCCGTTTCCCCGCCGGTTGCAGAAACAACAAGGTTCCGCATCCGAGCCAATCAAGGTCTTTGACCCTACGAAATTCCTAGCCAATGCTGGCATCGGCAGGACTATTAAGCGGTATGCCCAGAATCAAACCATCTTTTCGCAAGGAAAGCCTGCGGACGCTGTGTATTACATTCAGGAAGGGAGAGTACGGCTCAGTGTTGTCTCCCGACAGGGCAAGGAAGCGACCATCGCGCTGCTCGGGCCAGGCGATTTTCTGGGCGAAGGATGTATCGCCTCCGATCAACCCGTCCGCATGGCAAGCGCTACTGCAACTACGCGGTGTTCGCTTCTGAAGATCGAAAAGAAAGTGATGTTACGTACCCTTCACGAAGAACACAGGTTCTCCGACATCTTTGTTGCATATGTAGTTCAACGTCACAACCATACTCAAGCAGACTTGGTCGATCAACTGTTCAACTCAAGCGAAAAACGGCTTGCGCGGGCCCTCTTGTTGCTGGCCCGCTTCGGGAAAAAAGACGAGCCCGAGGAAGTGATCCCGGACATAAGTCAGGAAACTTTGGCGGAAATGATTGGGACAACCCGCTCACGTATGAATTTCTTCATGAACAAATTCAGGAAGCTAGGCTTCATTGACTATAACGACAGACTGCGAGTGCATAATTCGCTCCTAAGTGTGGTCCTCCATGAATAGCTCAGAGCTGGCCTCCCTAGCCACGACCGTTGGCCTTCGTCGCTCGCGCCAGCGATGGGTCATCTTGCGGGTGTCACCTGCGGAACGGCGAAGCGAAACTATATCCGGCAGTTCTTCCCGTTGCGACGTAAGTGCCGCGCCACTTCACGCTCCACTGCTGATCCTTCGTTGCTCGAAAGCAAGCTCGTAGTTGCTCAAGGGCAACGACATCGCGCCCGCCGCGATACTAGTATTCAAATCAGACTGATCGAAAATTTATCGGACTTGCGGCGGCCTATGCGC
>Ga0068863_100001084_pt1 | contig 27248 bp, 22 predicted proteins | sample KBSSwiS62_FD_66596 | JGI IMG/M metagenome (GOLD analysis project Ga0068863, IMG submission 66596) | Switchgrass rhizosphere microbial communities from Kellogg Biological Station, Michigan, USA - KBS Switchgrass S6-2 | ecosystem: Host-associated > Plants > Roots > Rhizosphere > Soil ... | reverse complement strand
CGAAACCGTAAGCCGAGTAACGGGTTTCGCACCTTCGTTTTCGGTTGGCTGCCGTCTTCGGCTACCAGAAGGCCAAGCGGCCGCAGCTGCTTGTCGACTAGATGCCAAATGTTGTCCTCGGTCACGGTGCGGCCGGTCGATGCGGAGACCGAAGCGGCGACCTCGGCCGTCGTGCGCTCCCCGTCGATTTCCCGCAATGTCGCATACAGCAGCGGGGTCAACTGGATTGTCTGACCGTCGGCGCGGCGGACCAGGGAAGGCGGGACCCGGTAACCAGATCCCGTCATCTCCCCAATCAGCTCGACACCATCGGCGCGGTCCAAGACCGCCCGCACCGGCCCGGCATGCTCCGTCGTCGCAGTCACGTTCGTGCTCCCAGTCTTGTTGGCAGCATTGACGGTTCGTGTCAGCGTCAGCCGGCCGACGAGCCGCTGCCGGAGGTGCCGGTACTCGTCGTGCCACCGCTGGTGCCAGTGCTCGCGGTACCACCGGTGGTGCCGCTACTCGCATCCGAGCCCTGCGCGATGTTCGATGTTTGATCGGAATCCGCAGTGGCATGAACGTCGGTCATGGTCTGCGTAATGGTCGCGTCCTGGATGGTCACGGCATTGGCCGTCGAATCGATCGAGCCGATGTTGGCGGCGACGCCGGCGTTGATCGGTGCCGCCACGTTCGCATTGGCAGCTACAGCACCGGCGATGGGCGCCGCCAGATCGGCGTTGAGGTCGACGTTCACATCGACGTTGAGAAGAGCGCCCTCTGTCAACCCTGCCGTGCTGGTGTCGACGGTCGTGCCGGTGTCGGTTCCAGTTCCGGTATCGGTCCCTGTACCGGGGTCGCTGGTGTCGCCGGACTGATCGATGCCACTGTCCTGGATCGAGGTGGCGTCGGCGGTGACATCGCCCATGGTCTGCGTGATGACGACGCCGCCGCCCGTCGAATGCGTCGCGGTGGAATCGGCATCGGAGCCGTACGTCAGCACGTTGGCGCCAGCGGCAGCCTGGATCGGCGCCGCCACGTTCAGGTTGGCGGCCGCGGACAAATCGATCGGCGATGCGGCGTCGATGCCCACGTTGATGTCGGCATTGACGTCGATGATCGATACAACTTCCTTGGCCGGGAGTGCGATACCCATTTCGGCCTGGAGTTCGTCGGGGGTCAGTCCTTCGTGACTCATTTCTGTTCTCCGTCTTGCGTCAGATCCCGGCGCTCAGGGCGCCGAGTCAGCCCTTCTTTACCTGTGAGACGGAGGTACCCACCCTTGATAGCAAAATCACACACAATTCTAAGAAGGAGGCGGCTAGAACGCCATCCTAATTAACTGATGCGTAGAACAGCTGGCAGAAACACCCCGGTCGTCGATATTTCGAGCCCCTCCGCACCGCGCCGTCCAGTATTGCTGACCGCTTAATAATTTTCAGCAAACTCCGATTTGCTCAGGGCAACGCCAGCCGATCACCGGCACAGCGGTGATCTCGCGGGCGCGCGACAGGAGGGTGTTACCCGCCGTCAGAACGATCAACACCCATACTTATGCCGCTAGATTTAGCGGACCATGTCAATCGAGGTCGGACACGCCCCGTTCCTGCTGCTGTCGATCCGCGCCGAGGACGCAGCGGCCGACGACGAGTACGCGGCGATGATGCGCTTCGCCGGCGTGGACACCGACGGGATGCAGCGCATCCGACTGACACATCGATCCATTGGCGAGATCGACCTCGCCGACTGGTCCGGCATCATCCTGGGTGGCGGGCCGTACAACGTCAGCGACCCACCTGAGTTGAAATCGCAGACGCAGCTGCGGGTCGAATCGGAACTGCTACCGCTGATCGGCCGGATCGTCGACGACGACTTTCCGTTTCTCGGATGCTGCTACGGGGTCGGCACGCTTGGGTCGATCATCGGAGCGACCGTCGACCGCAGCTACCCGGAGCCGGTCGGTGCCCTGACTGTGACGCTGACCGAGCAGGGACGAGACGACCCGCTGTTCGCAGATCTGCCCGACGTCTTCGACGCCTACGGCGGCCATAAGGAAAATGCCAGTGCGCTGCCGTCTGGCATGGCGTCCCTCGCATACTCGGCCGACTGCCCCATCCAGGCGTTCCGCGTCGGCGACAACGTCTATGCGACACAGTTTCACCCCGAACTCGACGCCGACGGGATCTGCACGCGCATCGACGTCTACAAGGACTACGGCTACTTCGCGCCGGAAACCGCCGAGTCACTCAAGCTGGCTGCACTCGACCGGAGCGTCGAGCACCCGCCGACGATCCTGCGACGGTTCGCCGAGAGATACGTCCGGCCGGTCTAGTCAGGAATCGGCGACGGCTGTCGCCTGCCGCGTATCCGACTGTGGCGCAGCGGCTCCCGTGCACGCGTGCGAAACGCCGGATCCGCGCACGCGGAGAGAAATCTCCTAAAGTTTGCTGAAGTGCCCAACTGGCATCTTCCGGGTGCTGTGAGACGTGCCTCGGCGCCTCGCAATTCGGCAAATAACGGTCACGTTCCAGAAATTGTGTTGAACGTCAATAATGCTGGTTACAATCCTCGGCGAATTTGACAACTGGGCGTGTCATGGTTGCCGGAGTATCGACTGCGTTCGTTGGCAATAGTGACGCGCGTCAACTTAGCCCCGCTAGCTTGATGAAGTCGCTGAAATTGGCTTGGACAGCAAGGTTTTGACCGCCTCCGACACATCGCCCGCATAGCTGTTGCGCACCAGACGGCTACGTGTTAACGCCACGTGTGGTGCGCTCAGAATTGGTCTAGACCGACCATTCTGCAATGGCGTAAATCCAGCAAACGGCACTGTATTAGCCGGTAATGTTTGATCTCTGAATCTGCAATGTCTAGTTGCACAATTGCGATTGATTCCTGCTATTTTCTCGCGCATGCCAATTGCGGGGCTGCGCCTGTTTGACGGTCACCGCGTGGCATCGCCGGGCGGGCGTCGCTCGCGCGGTCTGGCAGACATTGCCTTGCGGACAACGACTGTCCCTGGCGCTCAACGATATTCAGCAGACCCTCTGCGGTGACGCCGACGCCATCGGGAGTGTCGTCACGAGCTGGCGAACACGAAAGGAAAACGCATGTTCTTGGGCACGGTTGACGACTGGACCGCCGAGGGCACCGTCGTGTCCTGGTACCCCACCGCGGCGAGCTATGCGAGCGCCGCCCAAGCGGCGCGCCATCCGGCCCCCGTGAGCTATCAGCAATCGCAACACCTCCACTACTACCGGCGGCAGACCAGCCTTGGCCGAGACATCCCGCGGTTGTGCATCGGTGTCTGGGAGATCGCAGGCACCTGCGACATTGACGCGATGACCGAGGCCGTCAACACGCATGTGCGAAGGCACGACACCTACCACGATCGGTTCGCATTCGGGGAGAACGACGAGATTCATCGTTACGTCATCGACGAGCCCGAGTCCATCACATTGGCCCCGACCGACCACGGCACGATGACTCCCCCGCAGATCCGCAAGCTCCTGCTCGACACCCCCGATCCCCTGCAGTGGGACTGCTTCACCTTCGGCATCATCCAGGGCGAGGACCGGTTCACCGTCTACATCGCGATCGACCACCTGCGAGCCGACGGCATGTCGGCAGGGGTGATCTTCCTCGACATCCAGACGGCGTACTTCACCAGCCTGCAGAGCGCGCCCGCCGTGCTGACGCCCGCGGCGAGCCACCGAGACTACTGCACCAACCAGCGCGCCTATACCGCGGCTCTGGACGAGGAGTCGCCTCAGATCCGGTCGTGGCGAGAGTTCGTCGCCGCAAACGGCGGTGCGCTACCGGCCTTTCCGCTGGAACTCGGCGAGGCAACTCCCGATACGCCGGGTGCCATCGATGTCTTCGACCTGATCGACGAGGATCAGGGACGGCGTTTCGAAGCGGCCTGCCGCGCCGCGGGCGCACGCTTCAGCGGCGGCGTCTTCGCCTGCGCGGCCCTCGCCGAACATCGGCTGACCGGAGCCGGCACGTATTTCGGACTCACGCCGTTCGATAACCGGCGAGACCCCGCGTTCGCGACCACCGTCGGCTGGTTGGCGAGCTTCGTGCCGTTGGCGATTCCGACGGACGGTGCGCCCTTCGAAGAGGTGGTCAACTCCGCGCAGTCGTCGTTCGACCTGAACACGACACTCGGCGCCGTGCCTTACTACCATCTGCTCGAGATGCCGGAGTCGTCGTCATCGGGTCCGCTCGAAGTGCCGGACCGTCCGGTTCCCATGTTGTCCTACATCGACATTCGCAAGCTGCCGTTCAGTGATTACTGGGACGGACTACGGATCGGGATCTGGGGAGACAACCGGCTGTCGGAGGCGGTGTGCATGTGGGTGAACCGCATGCGCGACAAGACGCAGTTGGTGGTCGCCTACCCCGGCACCGACGTCGCCCGTAAATCGGTCCTGCGCTATGTCGAGGCGATGCGAGCCGAGTTCACCCGGGCCGCCGACGGCGTCGAGCAGTTCGCGCATGCCTGACGCTGCGATCGAATGCCGTGATCTGGCAAAGTCATTCGGCAAGGCGTCATCGGCGCTGCAAGGTGTGAGCTTCACGGTTCCGCGGGCATCGGTCTGTGCGCTGCTCGGTCACAACGGTGCAGGGAAGACCACAACGATCAACATCCTGTCCACGCTGTTGCGGCCGACTGCGGGGTCCGCGACCGTCGCGGGATTCGATGTGGTGCGCCAGTCGGGCGAGGTTCGCGCGTGCATCGGTGTCACGGGACAGTACGCTGCGCTCGACGAATTGCTCACCGGCCGTGAGAATCTGACCCTGTTCGGTAAGCTGCGCGGGCTGCGGCACCGGCATGCCAGACGCCGGGCCGATGAGCTCATCGAGCGGTTTGACATGGGTCATGCCGCCGATCGTCGGGTGTCCACGTATTCCGGCGGAATGCGCAGACGCATCGACATCGCAGTCGCGCTGGTAGTTCCACCCAGGGTGCTGTTTCTCGATGAACCGACGACCGGCCTGGATCCGCGCAGTCGCCGCGATGTCTGGGACTTGGTATCGGCATTGCGTCATCAGGACGTCACCGTGCTGCTCACCACGCAGTACCTCGAGGAGGCCGACGTCCTGAGTGACTCGATCATCGTGCTGGACTCCGGTCGCATCGTGGCCAGTGGCACCGCGGATGATCTGAAGTGCCGCGTCGGCGTCAGCTATTGCCAGGTCACGCCCGCCGATCCGGTCCATTTGTCCGCTATTGCAATGGCGTTGGCGGACTTCGCGGGTGCCGATTGTGATGCGCTGATCGATCAGCAGGCGGCAGCGGTATCCGTGCCTGCGCCAGACGGTGTGGTGACCTTCGGAGAGGTGTTCCGCCGACTTGATGGACTTGGCATCGAACTGGTCGACATCTCGCTGCGCAGACCGTCGCTGGACGAGGCATTCCTCAGTCTGACGTCACCGGCGGTCACCGTATGAGTGCCCTGGTGGCACTCACACTGCGCACCATGTCGGGCACCTTGCGCGACGCCGACCTGCTGTTCGCGGTGCTGGCCCCCGTCGGCTGCTTCCTCGGGTTCACCCTGGCGTTGGGCAACCTCATCGACACCGGCGGCATCACGTACCCGCAGTATGTGCTTCCGGTCGTCGTCGTGCAGGCCATGTTGTTCGGCGCGATGACCACCGCCGATCGCGCAGCCCGGGATCGGTTGTCGGGATTCGGAGTTCGGCTTCGCACCCTTCCGATCTCCGCGATGGTTCCGCTGGCTGCGCGGATGCTCTACTGCTTGATCCGCGCGGTGATTGCGTTGGCCGCCGGTGTCGTCGTCGCATCGATATTCGGCTTCCGGATGGTCGGTGGCCTGGGCTGTGCCGTGCTGTTCGTGCTCATCGTATTGGCGTTCGCGATGGCGGTTTGCCTCGGTGCCGATGCGCTTGGCTCACGGATCGGTTCGGTGGAGTCCTCCAGCCAAGTGCTGCTACTGCCCCAGTTGGTGCTGGTGCTGCTTTCCACCGGCATCGCACCTGCCGAATCGTTTCCAGCCTGGCTCGGTCCGTTCGTCCGCTATCAGCCCGTATCGCAGGTCACCGAGACCCTGCGCGGGCTCGCGGCCGGACACATCACGGCCGTCGGCCTGGCCGTGACAACGGCTTGGTGCGTGACGTTGTTGGCGGTGTTCGGCAGTCTCGCCTTGCGCATGCAAAGGCGCGCATGATGATTCGGCAGAGTGCGTTGGAGGCGGGACGACTGCTGCGGCGCTGGCGGCGCGACCCCATCGTCGCCGTGCAGGCATTGTTGTTCCCGACTTTTCTGCTGGTGATCTACAAGCTGCTCGTCGGCAAGGCCGTGCTCGCCGTGACGGGAAACGACAGCCTCTACGGCCTGGTGCCGATGTGTGCGGTGGTCGGTGCGATCTTCGGTACGCTCGGCGCGGGCCTGGCACTGCCTGCCGAACGGGAGTCGGGTCTGCTGACGAGGTTGTGGGTGTTGCCGATTCATCGGGCCAGCCCGTTGACCGGACGACTGCTCGCCGAGGCCACCCGCACCATCGCTTCGGCCGTCGTGCTCACCACATTCGGTGTCGCACTGGGTCTGCGTTTCGCGGGCGGCTGGCAGGCTGCGGTGCCCTTTGTCCTGGTGCCGGTGCTGATCTCGGTGGGTGTCGCGACCGCAGTCATCGCGATCGCCGTCCGGGCAGACGGCCGGGCCATGGTGACGTGGCTCGGTGCGGGTTGTGTGGTGCTGTTGTTCTTCAACACCGGGGTGGCCCCCGCTGAAGTGTTCCCGTCGTGGCTGCAGCCGGCGGTGCGGCTTCAGCCGATGTCGCCGACGATCGAGGCGATGCGCGGGCTCGCAGAGGGTGGGCCGGTGCTGTGGCCGCTCTTGCAGGCCACGGTGTGGGCGGGCGTGCTCGTCGCGGTGTTCGCGCCGACGGCGGTCCGCGGCTATCGCGCTGCCGCAGAAGCGGGCTGCCAGTGAGCAGGATCGCGCTACTCGATCAGGCCGCGTACCTCCGATTGCGGGCGACGGGTCAGGGCAGCGTGGTTCAGTGCGCCTGGATATACGACCGTGACGTCGACATCGACGAATTGCGGGTTTTCAACTGCAATCTCGGACACGGACTACTCGGCCGCCGGATCGAGCGCTCACCACTGCCGTTCGGCAGGCATCGCTGGGTGCTCGACGAGCGATCACCCGACATCGCCCTCACAACACAACGGCCGCGGGCCGAGATCGGCGCATGGCTCGAGCAGCGCGCGCGTGTGCAGGTCGACCCCGAATGGGGGCCGACATTTCACCTGGGCCTGCTGCCGCTTGATGACGGTGGCTGCGCGGTCACGTTGGTGGCGTCACACTGCGTCGCCGACGGACTCGGCCTGGCAACCGCGATCGCCGAAGCCGTCAAAGGTGAGCGTCGCAATTTCGGTTATTCCCAGCCGAATTCACGCGATCGCTGGCATGCGGTGTCAGAGGACCTGGCCGATGCCGTCCGGGCGTTGCCGGCTGTGCTTCGCGCGCTGATCGCGACGCTTCTCATCTTGCTGAGGCTCAGTCCCCCTGCGAGCACTTCCACCGCGGCGCGGCCGCGCGAAGTCGCCGGAGACGATCTCGAGCTGCCGTCGGTGACGATGCAGACCGACGCGGCGTTGTGGGATGCCCGCGCGCGTGAACTGAACGGAAGCAGCAACACGCTTTTCGTGGCGTTCGCCGCTCGGCTTGCCCACCGGATCGGCAGGGTGCACCCGGACGGCACCACCGTGACGGTGGTACTCCCGGTCAGCGAACGCGGTGTTGACGATGACCGTGCGAATGCGTTGACCTCGATCACGCTCGACGTCGACTGCCAGACGGTGGCCGACGATATGACCAAATTGCGTGCAGAGGTGAAAACCCGGCTGAGGTCGCTGGCCGAGCAACCCAATAAAATGCTCGCCGGGCTTCCGCTCATCCCGTTCACGCCTCGATGGCTGGTCCGCAAGACCGAAGGCATCGCCATGGCGTCCGGGCGGCTGCCCGCGGGCTGCTCCAACCTGGGTAGCCTCGACGTACTGGTGGGCCGCGTTGACGGAGAGGACGCCTGCGAGGTCTCCATGCGGTTGGCCGAGCAGGGGATCACTCGCAGTCGTATCGAGCAGAGTCGCGGTCAGTTGTTCTGCGGCACAGGAACAATCAACGGCAATCGGTTTCTGACCGTCGTCGCCTACGACAGCGGTATGGCGAACACGGCCTCATCGACGCATGAGCTCGCGCAGGGCGCATTGGCCGACCTGAATCTGTCCGCAACAACCGTCTATTAGGGCCTATCTGATGGTGAACCTGAGCGTCAAATCCAATCAGCGCCCGCACCCCTTGCTGTATGTCGGCATCGCGGTCGCGATTGCAGTCTGGTCGGCGGCGGTGTTGTGCTTCGCGATCAATATCGTTCCACTCGATGTGTATTGGATGTCGTACTACGCCGTCGACTACACATTCGGCTTCGTTCGTCGCGGCCTCGCCGGCGAACTGGTCGGCCTGGTGCCCGGGCACTACTTCACGGCTTCGCTCGGACTGCGCTGGCTGTCGACAGCCGTCTACGTCGCCGGCCTCGCGTTGGTGACGGGCGTCGTGCTGTTCGCGCGGCGACGGTCTGAGCGCAGGCTGATGGTGGCGATGCTGATTCCGTTGCTGCCGTTCGGAATTCCATTTGCGGCGTACTCTGCGCGGCCGGACCTGTTCGGCGCGGCTGCGCTGGCGGTGTTCACCGTGGCGCTGGCGGTCGCGCGATCACGGGCGATTGCGGTGGCGTGGTGTGTGGCCTACGGCGTCATCATCGCGGTTCTGACGCTGGTGCACGAGGCGATCGGACTGCAGTTCGCGCTTGGCGCGGTGCTGGCGATCGTCGTTCTTGGCGGTGCGTTGGGACCCGCCAGGCGTCGAGGTGTGCTTCTGGCCGTCATGCCCGGCGTTTTCACGGCGGTGGTGGTGGCGGCGTTCGGCCGTCACGACGTCGCCTCCCAATTGTGTTCGGCGGTACCGCATCACCCGATGCCCAATCCGCTGGCGTCGGTTACGTCGCTGCCGACGCTAGCGCAGTACGTGATGGGTGGACAGCCGAGTCAGACCGACTACCACGACTGGGTGTGCCGCAACGTCATGCCCATTTACGACTACGGGATTGTGGATGCGATGCGCATCGTCGCGCACATCGGTGTCGTCGGCCTCGCGATGTCGCTGGTGTTCGGCGCAGCGGCATTTCTCACGACCGTCTACGGGATCAGCACGCTGTCAGGAGTTCCGGTGCGCGCCTTCGTTGACGAGTTCCGCGGCCGTCTCGCATGGGTGGTCGCAGGCCTGCTCTTGGTCGTCCCAGTGTTCCTGACCGGTTTCGACTGGACGCGTTGGCTCGTCGTCATCTCCTACGACGTTGCGCTCGTCTACCTGGTTTTTGCGGCGCGCAGACCAGAGATTGAGCATCCGCCGACGCCAAAAGCGCTGCGGCTTTTCATCTGTCTTGTCATCGTCCTCGCGCTGATCCCGATCGGCACCGTTCCCGGCTTTGGCGGTCCGAGAATGATTTAGCTCCCCGTGCAGGGGTTTGAGATTCTTCGACGGCCACCAGTTCGCCTTGCCGACCAGAACCGCCAATGCGGGCACGGTCACCGTGCGGACCAGGAAAGTGTCCAGTAGCAAGCCGACACCGATGATGAAGCCCACCTGGACCATCCCCATGATGCTGCCGAACGTCAGGCCGAACATGCTTGCGGCGAAGATGATGCCTGCGGACGTGATCACTCCCCCGGTCGCGCCGACAGTCCGGATCACGGCCGTGCGCATTCCACGGGAGGCCTCGTCGCGGATGCGGGATATCAACAGCAGGTTGTAGTCCGCTCCCACCGCTACCAGCACAATGAACGCCGTACCCGGTACGTTCCATGCGATGTGTTGGCCGAGGATGAACTGGAAGACAACCACACCGATGCCAAGCGCCGACAGGAACGAGATGGCCACCGAGGCAATGAGATAAAGCGGCGCGACGACTGCCCGCAGGAGCACGATCAGGATCAACAGCACGACAAGAATCGTCATGGTGAGGATGAACTGCATGTCGTGGTTGTAGTAGTCGCGGATATCCGCGTTCACCGCGGGCAACCCGGCGATCGAAATCTTCGCGTCGGCCAGTTCCGTGTTGGGCTGCGCGCTGCGAGCCGCATCCATGATTTGTCCGACCTGGTCCATCGCCTGCGTCCCGAACGGATCGAGATCGGTCTGCACCAGATACCGCACCGCGTGGCCGTCTGCCGAGACGAACATGGTTGCCGCGGTCTTGAATTCACTGTTGGTCAGAATCTGGGGCGGAATGTAGAAGCCGGCCATCGACGGTTCGCGGGCGTTGTTGCGCATGGCCATCAGAAACGATGAGGCGTCACCGAGGCCGGGTCCCATCTGGCGGACCTGGTCGACCAGCAGCTGCACGCCGTCGGCGAGTTGCCGGCTCGCGTCGGCGAGCGTGTTGGCGCCGTTCTGGAGTTCTGCCAGTTTGCGTTTGATGCCGTCGGGCTTGTCCAGCCCCAGTTTCTGCGCGGCCTCGGTGGCGGCCTCGAGCTTCTGTTGGAGCTCGCCGACGGTGGTGTTCACCGGCTGGGTGCCATCGGCCGACTGCAACTGATGCGCAAGATCAGACAGCGACTGAAGCGAGCCGTCGTCGTGGGCCGTGATGAGGCGCTGCAGTATCGCCCGCGAGTTCTGGCAGGCCGGATCGACCGAGCAAACCGGGTTGAAGTTGAGCGCGGCCATCATCGGCACCGCCCAGCGATACACGTCGTCGACTTGAGTGAGGTTGACGCCCAATGCATCACCCATCGCGCGCATGCTCTTGACCAGTCTCGCCGACTGGTCGATGTCGGCGATCGTCGCGTTGGGACCGTACTTGGCCTGCATTTCGACCAACGCGTTCGTCAGTCCGCTGACGGACGTCATCGCATCCAGCACACCGTTGCGGACGTCGCCGAGGGCGTCCGCGAGTTGGTGCGCACCGCCGGTGAGCCGATCGAGATCGGCGTCGCGGCTGGAGATCTCGGTCGATGCCTCGCTCAGTTTGTCGCCGACGGCGCCTGCCTGAAAGGTGGCCTTGGCCTGTTCGAGGGTGTCCCCAGTGGGCCGCGTGATACCGCGGACGGCGGCGATGCCGGGAACCTGGCTGACGCGGCGGGCCATCTGTTCCAAGTCGGCCAGCGCCTTCGGGCTGCGCAGATCGCGCGGCGACTGCACGAGAATGAACTGCTGGATACTCGAGTTGACCGGAAAGTGTTGCGCCATCACCGCGTAGCCGACATTGCTGTCGACGTCGGCGGGCAGGTTCTTGCGGTCGTCGTAGTTGAACTTGATCGCACCGACGCAGCCGGCAAGCACGGCCAACACGATCAGGCTGGCCACCAGATGCCCGATCGGATGTTTCACGATCCGAATTCCCGAGCGCCGCCAAAGGCGGCTGGTCAGTTCGCGTCTCGGCTTGCACAGCCCGCGTCGCCCGGCGAGCGCGAGCATCGCCGGCAACAACGTGATCGAGGCGAGAAACCCGACGAGGATGGTGACGGCCAGCGCGGGTCCGATGGTGGAGAACACGCCGAGCTTCGCGAACGTCATGCCCATGAACGTGATCGCGACCGTCCCCGCGGACGCCGCGATCACCTTGCCGATCGAGCCAAGCGCCAGCACTAGCGCGGCGTCCGATTCCTCGCCCATCCGCAGATATTCGTGGTAGCGCGAGATGAGGAAGACCGCGTAATCCGTGCCCGCTCCCAGCATCATCCCGCTGACCAGCACCATCGCCTGTGGCGAGATGGTCAGGCCCAACTCCAGCAGCCACGCGATGAGCTGTTGCGCCACGACAAGTGATATGCCGATCATCACCAGCGGCAGCGCCATGGTGAGCGGGTTTCGATAGACCAGCAGCAAGATGGTCAAAACCATGAGCGCGGTGGCGATCTCGATCACGTGGACGTCGCGTTCGCCGACGGCTGTCATGTCACCGACCGTTGCTGCAGGCCCGGTCAGGTGTGCGGTAAGCGTGGTTCCCGCCGTCGACGCTTTGACGATTTCGACGGCTTTCTTGTACGCCTCAGCCGCAGGAGGCGTGGCGAGTTCTCCCGCGAGGCCGACCGGTAGATACCACGCCTTGTTGTCCTTGCTCGTGACCACGTCGCGCAGTGCCGGGGTGGTGATGAAGTCCTGCAACATGACAACCGACTGATGGTCGGCGCGAAGGTTGTCGACGAGCTTGCGGTAGACGGCCTCCTGTTCGGGACCCAAGCCGTTGTCGTTGCTCAGCACGACCAACAGGCTGTTCTGCGAGTCCGATTCGTCGAAGGCTTTGATCATCGCGTTGTTGGCGACCAGGACAGGCGCGTCGGACGGGAGGAATTCGGGCTGCTTCTCCCCCGCGATCTTCGCCAGCGGAGGCAGGAGGATGAACAACGCGACGGCCAGTGCGAGCCACAATCCGATGACGGCCAGCGGCCGCCGCACGACGAAGCATCCGATCCGGCCGAACGAGCCCAGCGAACTCGCCAGGTCGCCAACCTCCGCTCGGCTGGCACGCGTTGGTCCCTGCATCCCCGAGAACAATACTGTGTGGTCGCGCGTTTGGAGAGGTCAGCGAGTCTGCGAACTGCCTGTGTTGTCAACGCAATTCGAGCATGGAATGCGGGCAAACCCCCTAGGCCGTTGACGCCCCGGTTTGGACTGGCCTAACCGGGCCAAGTTCGGATGTGAGCGACGCCGGATCGTCACGTGTCGGCGGTCAGCGCCTTCAGGTCGTCGAGCGAGTCGCCGATGACTTCGCTAAGGTCGCTGTCCCGTCCGGCGTCCAGCCACCGGACGAAGGCGACTTTGAAGACCGCGATCGCGGTCTCTGCGGTGAGCGCGGCGACCGGTGCCGGCACGCCGCGGTGCTGCAAGCCCTCCGCGATTGCAGCGGAGAGCGAAGCGAGCTTGATCAACTCACGCTCCTGCAGGCCGGGATTGGCGTTGATGACCGCTTGGCGTCGACGGGCATGCGCGTGGCGATCCGCAAACATCTCGCCGACCCCACGCAATGCGCCGCGCACCATATCGATCGGCGATGCCGAGTCAGGGGCTTCCGCGAGGTGCGTCGTGACCAACTCGATCAGCGCGTCCTGTCCCCCAAACAACACCTCCCGTTTGTCGGCGAAGTGTCGGAAGTACGTTCGCTCGGTCAACCCCGCTCGTTCGGCGATCTCCGCGACCGTCGTCTGGTCGAACCCACGCTCGGTGTAGAGATCCAGCGCCGCCTCCTCCAGGCGACCGCGGGCGTTTGGCTCCCACCGACTCATTTCACGATCCTAGGGGAATGACAGCGACTGTCATCGACGTTACCGTGATGACAGCTACTGACATCAATGGGAGGTTGCAATGCGCGTGTTTGTCACAGGAGCGTCCGGATTCGTCGGTTCGGCCGTCACTTCCGAGCTCCTCGCCGCAGGTCATCAGGTCCTCGGCCTGGCCCGCTCGGACTCGTCGGCCAGGGCGCTGGAGGCGGCGGGTGCGCAGGTTCACGTGGGCGATCTGGAGGACATGGCGAGTTTGCGTGCGGGTGCTGAGTCCGCCGACGGAGTCATCCATCTCGCCTTCAAACACGACTTCGCGGACTACGCCGGCGCCGCCGAACTCGACAGGCGCGCCATCCACACCCTTGGCGATGTGTTGACCGGGACGGACCGTCCGCTCGTCGTCACCTCTGGGCTGGCCGGCTTCGGACTTGGCCGGACGATGACGGAGGACGACGCTGCCTCGCCCGAGTCGCCGCGATTCTCCGAACACGCCGCGCTGGTGTTCGCGTCGCGCGGGGTGCGAGCGTCAGTGCTGCGACTGCCACCCTCGGTGCATGGTGAAGGTGACCATGGGTTCGTGCCGCGCTTGATCGACATCGCCAGGGAGAAGGGCGTCGCCGCCTACCCCGGTGACGGGACCAACCGCTGGCCGTCCGTACATCGGCTCGACGCGGCCCGGCTATTTCGGTTGGCACTGGAGTCAGCACCCGCGGGCGCTCGGCTGCACGCTATCGATGACGAGGGAGTGCCAGTCCGCGACATCGCCGCCGCCATCGGCCGGCACCTCGGCGTGTCCGTCGCCTCGGTTCCGGCGGAAAATGCGCTCGATCACTTCGGCTGGCTTGGCACGTTCTTCTCGCTGGACGTCCCGGCGTCAAGCGTCCACACGCGGGCACTGTTGGGGTGGCAGCCGACGCAGGTCGGGTTGCTCGATGATTTGGACGAAGGGCATTACTTCGGCGAACGAGCGGCCGCCTTACTTAGTGAAACTGATTGACCGGCACCGGCAATCCGTAGTGCTCGCGCAGGGTTGTGCCCGCGTAGTCTTCGCGAAACAGTCCTTTTCGGCGCAGGATCGGCAACACGTGGTCGATGAAGGTTTGCAGACCGGACGGTAGTGCGGCGGCCATGATGTTGAATCCGTCTGCCGCGCCACCTTCGAACCACGCGACGATCGTGTCGACGGCCTGGTCAGGCGTTCCGACGAAGGTGAAGTGGCCGCGTCCGCCCCCAAGCCGGGACAGGATCTCGCGGACAGTCAAGCTTTCCCGGTGCGCCAATTCGACGATCAGGTCTGCCCGGCTCTGTGCGCCTTCGAGGTGCGGGCGTGCCAAAACCGCTGCGGGCAGCGGACTGTCGAGCTCGAACTCTGACGCGTCGACCTCGAGAATGTTCGACAACTGCCACAGCCCGTATTCCGGTACCCGAAGCTCGTCCAATTCCCGGGCCAAGTCCTGGGCTTCGCACTCGGTCGACCCGATGATCGGCACGATCCCGGGCAGCACCAGCACACCGTCGGGATCACGACCCGCGGCCTTCGCCCGTGCCTTGATGTCGCCATAGAAGTCGGCGGCCCGCTCGTAGGTTTGGTGTGCGGTGAAGATCGCCTCCGCGTGTCGCGCCGCGAAGCCCTTTCCGTCCTCCGAGGACCCCGCCTGCACAAGCAACGGATGACCCTGCGGCGGCCGCTCCACGTTCAGTGGGCCCGCGACCTTGAAGTACTCACCGCGATGGTCGATGGCATGCAGACGTGTCACGTCCGCATACCGACCGGATGCCTTGTCGCCGACGACAGCGTCGCGTTCCCAGCTGTCCCACAACGCTTTTGCAACAGTGAGGAACTCGTCAGCCCGCGCGTAACGCGACGCGTGATCGAGGCGGTCATCGAGGCCGAAGTTCGCAGCCTCCTCCGGCGTCGCCGAGGTGACGATGTTCCAGCCGGCCCTGCCTGCGCTGACATGGTCGACGGATGCGAGCCTGCGTGCCAGGTTGTACGGCTCGTTGTACGTCGACGAGACCGTGGCGATAAGCCCGATCCGGCTGGTGTGTTGTGACAGCGCGGTCAGCAGGGTCAGCGGCTCGAGCTGTCCCGGCGGCCGGAACGCGCCGGTGCCTGTCAACGACGGACCATCTGCGAGGAACAGCGAGTCGAACTTCGCATTCTCGGCCAATTGAGCCAACTCGATCCAGTGCCTCAGGTCGAAGTCGGCGCGCGCATTGCTCTGCGGGAGCCGCCACGCCGCCTCATGGTGGCCTGCCTCCATGAGGAACGCGTTGAGATGAAGCTCGCGACGGCCGCTCATGTCAGCTTCGAACTGTCGAAGCCGTCGGGCAGCAGGTTGTCGGCGATGGTGTTCACGTCGACCTGTTTCGTGATTTCATCGGCCTCGAAGAACGCGTCGGACAGGGCCTGCTCAGCCTTGAGATCCTCGGGTAAGAACTGGGTGATCTTGAATGGATACGCGTCGACGGTCGCCCTCGCATCCTCGAGCGAAACACCCGTCTCCTTGGCGATCGCCTTGGCATATTGGTCCGGATTCTGCTGCGCCCAATTGAATTCGCGGGCGACGCGGGTGAGCACATCGGTCAGTGCAGCGCGCCGCACTGGATCGTTGAGCGACTTCTCGCTTGCCACGTAGTAGTTGTTGACCTGGTCGATCGGCGGCACGCCCTTGGCGATGATCCGGGCGCCGTCTTTCACAGCGAGCGCGGATTGCGGGTTCCAGATCGACCACGCATCCACCTTGCCGGTGTTGAAGGCGGTACCGCCTGCGGCCGGGCTGAGGTAGACGAACTCAACATCTTTTGGCGTCAGCCCTGCACTCTTGAGGGCAAGCAGCGCCAAGCCGTGAGCGGAGCTGCCCTGCGGGACCGCGATCCGCTTGCCTTTCAGGTCGGCGAGAGTGTGAATCGGCGAATCCTTGGGCACGATGATGTTTTCGGGCGCCTTGGTGGCATCAGCACCGCGCTGGACGGCGATGATCTTGAACCCGAATTGCTTTGCCGCCCCGGTGATCGGTGGCACGTCACCCACGGACCCGAGGTCGATATCGCCCGATGCCGCGGCCTGCACGAGTGGTGGACCGTAGTCGAACCGCGCGAATTTGACCTTGTACGGCGCGTCGTTGAACGCGCCCGTGATCTTTGCCAGTTCCTCATTACCGTCGCCGCCGTTGTCGCCGATGGTGAAGGTGAACTGGCTCCACTCGGGGTGGTTGGCGGCCGTCGAACCGCCGGCACTGCTCAGTGGCGCGTCGGGCCCCTTCGGTGAAGAGCAGGCGGCAAGCACACTCGCCACGGTCAGCAGCGCAGCTGCGGAGGCGAGACGGAAAGATCTGTGGGACATAGCTTCTCCTGTGAGTGGATTAGTGCCGGCTGGCGAGGCCGAGGTCGACCAAGAGCGCGGCGCGCAACTCTTCGCGAGCGACGCTTGCCTCCCGTTCGGCGGCTGAGAGGTGGACGGCATGCGCATCGCCGATGCGTCCGTTGCTCATCACCACGATGCGGTCGGCAAGCGCGATGGCTTCGTCGACGTCGTGGGTGACGAGCAGCATGGACGCATGGTGCTGGCGGCGCAGCGCACGCACCAGATCGTGCATTCTCAGCCGGGTGATCGCGTCCAGAGCTGCGAACGGCTCGTCGAGCAGCACCAGCTCGGGCTCCGAAACCAGCGCGCGGGCCAATGCGACGCGCTGTGCTTCACCGCCGGAAAGCTGTTTGGGCCAGGCCTTTTCACGATCCGTGAGGTTCACTTCCGCGAGCGCCTTGCGCGCCCGCTCGTCGGCGTCTGGGCCACGCAGACCCAACGTGACGTTGCGCAGCACGCGTTGCCACGGCAGCAGTCGGTCGCCCTGGAACACGATCGCGCGGTTGACGGGCACCTCGATGCGACCGCCGTCCGGCTTGTCCAACCCTGCCAGCAGGCGAAGCAGCGTGCTCTTACCGCACCCGGACGGCCCGAGGAGGACGACGAGTTCGTCGTGGTCGATGACGAGGTCGAGGTGGTCCAGGACGAGGCGATCGCCGAATCTGCGGACGACCTGCTCGACGAGGACGCCCGTCTGCGTGCCCAGCGTGGCGGTCATACCGCCTCATAGCTTGGCCGCCAGCGCAACAGCACCTGTTCGAGAATGCGGACCAACTGGTCGGCCAGCAGGCCGAGGATCGAGTAGATCACCAGGCCGACGAAGACCTTGTTGGTCTGCAGGTATGTCTGGGCTTGCGTGATCAAGAATCCCAGGCCCTCGTCGGCGTTGACGGTCTCCGCGGCGACCAGGCCCAAGATGCTGTAGGCCAGTGAAAAGCGCAGTCCGACAAGGAAACCGGGCAACGCGCCCGGCACGAGCACGCGGGTGACAATGCGCCATGGGCCAGCCCCCGTTGTGCGCGCCATCTCGATGAGGCGTTGGTCGACGCCACGGATCGCCGCGAAGAGGTTCAGATACATCGGCACCCCGGCGCCGAACGCAATCAACAAGACCTTCGTCAGTTCGTCGATGCCGAACCACACGACAAACAGCGGTAACACCGCGAGCAGCGGGATCGTGTTGAGTATCTGTGCAACGCCGTTGAACAGGTACTCGCCCGTACGCAGGAAGCCGCCAAGCACGCCGCTCACGATTCCGATGACCAGGCCGAGACCGAGGCCAATCCCCGCGCGCTGCAACGAAATCGTCAGATCGGGACCGAGCACACCGTTCTGCCACAGTTCCACGGTCGTGCTCACGATGTCAGATGGCGCGGGCGCGTACGTCGGCTTGAGGAGACCCACCCGGGCGAGGATCTCCCAGAGAAACACGATCGCGACCGGGGTGGTGTAGATCCCCAGCGGCCAGCGCAGCCGGCGGCGCAGGGTGCCGTGCCGGGACTGCCGCCGGGCATCGCCTGGCAGAAACACGTCGCGCGGACGCGACGGCGCGTCGACGGGCGCCGGCGGGGCGAGTAGGGCCATGGCATGCCTTCCAAACGGACGTTGATGTGTGGGCACGCGGTTCTTGGCGGTTATTCCTTGCGCGCCCTTATGATTCGCGTGCACCAAATGTTGTGGTCAACATGCCGCATCTACATCGGCTGCGGGAGCCATGAAATCGACGCGATTCTTTCTCGGCCGCGACTCGCCGAAAAATCATCGTCGGAAATACTTGACTGATTCCAGAAAAGCGACGATATTGGGTGCCGTGACCCCCGCACCCGATTACGCGGATCAGCTGCGCGCAGCCGATCTACGCGTGACCCGCCCTCGCCTGGCGGTGCTGGAAGCGGTCCACGCCCATCCGCATGCCGACACCGAGTCGATCTTCGGTGCGGTTCGCGCGGGCTTGCCCGACGTGTCGCGGCAGGCGGTCTACGACGTGCTCGCTGCGTTGACCACGGCCGGCCTGGTGCGGCGGATCCAGCCGTCGGGCTCCGTCGCCCGCTACGAGTCGCGCGTCGGAGACAACCACCACCATGTGGTCTGTCGGTCGTGCGGAGTCATCGCCGACGTCGACTGCGCCGTCGGCGACGCACCGTGCCTGACTCCGTCAGACCACGAAGGCGCGTTGGACGGCTTCGTGCTCGACGAGGCCGAGGTCATCTACTGGGGCCTGTGTCCCGACTGCTCGGCTTCACAAACAGCGCGATCACACCCGTGATCACAGCCCGTAACACCCACCCCCGGAAGGAATGCTGTGTCAACTGATACATCTGACGCTCGCCCACCGCAGGACGACGCCGAGACGGCTAGTCATAGCGAGAGCGAGAACCCGGCTATCGATTCGCCGAAGCCAAAGACGCACGCTCCGCTGACCAACAGGGATTGGTGGCCGGAGCAGGTCGACGTTTCCGTGCTGCACAAGCAGAACGAGAAAGGCAACCCGCTCGGTGAGGACTTCAACTACGCCGAGGAGTTCAAGAAGCTCGACGTCGAGGCTTTCAAGCGCGACGTCATCGACGTGATCAACACCTCGCAGGACTGGTGGCCTGCCGACTACGGCAGCTACGCCGGCCTGTTCATCCGCATGAGCTGGCACGCCGCGGGCACCTACCGCATCTTCGACGGCCGCGGTGGCGCCGGGCAGGGCGCGCAGCGTTTCGCCCCGCTCAACAGCTGGCCCGACAATGCGAACCTGGACAAGGCGCGCCGGCTGCTGTGGCCGGTCAAGCAGAAGTACGGCAACAAGATTTCCTGGGCCGACCTGATCGCCTACGCCGGAAACGCCGCGCTGGAGTCGGCGGGCTTCAAGACGTTCGGTTTCGCGTTCGGCCGCGAGGACATCTGGCAGCCGGAGGAGATGTTGTGGGGCCAGGAAGACACCTGGCTCGGCACCGACCAGCGCTACGGCGGTACCAACGACAGCGAGCGCAAGCTGGCTGAGCCGTTCGGCGCCACCACCATGGGCCTGATCTACGTGAATCCCGAAGGGCCGGAAGGCAAGCCGGATCCGCTGGCAGCCGCGCATGACATCCGCGAGACGTTCGGCCGGATGGCGATGAACGACGAGGAGACCGCCGCGCTGATCGTCGGCGGCCACACTCTCGGCAAGACCCACGGCGCCGGCCCGGACGACGGCATGGGGCCCGAACCCGAGGGCGCCCCCATCGAGCAGCAGGGCCTGGGATGGAAGTGCCCGTTCGGCTCCGGCAAAGCTGGTGACACCATCACCAGCGGTCTGGAGGTGGTGTGGACAAACACGCCGACGAAGTGGAGCAACGCCTACCTGGAGATCCTCTACGGCAACGAGTGGGAGCTGACCAAGAGCCCTGCCGGTGCATGGCAGTTCGAGGCCAAGGACGCCGAGGCGACGATTCCTGACCCGTTCGGCGGGCCCAACCGCAAGCCGACGATGCTCGTCACCGACATCTCGATGCGGCAGGACCCGATCTACGGCGAGATCACTCGGCGCTGGCTCGAGCATCCTGAGGAGCTCAACGAGGCGTTCGCCAAGGCGTGGTACAAGCTGATGCACCGCGACATGGGCCCGATCGAGCGCTACCTCGGTCCGTGGGTCGCCGAGCCGCAGCTGTGGCAGGACCCCGTGCCTGCCGTCGATCATGAGCTGATCGATGAGGCCGACGTCGCGTCGCTGAAGGCCAAGCTGCTCGACTCCGGCCTGACTGTGCAGCAGTTGGTCAAGACCGCGTGGTCGTCGGCCTCCAGTTTCCGTGGCACGGACAAGCGCGGTGGCGCCAACGGCGCACGGATTCGCCTTGAGCCGCAGAAGAACTGGGAGGGGAACGAGCCTTCGGAGCTGGCTCAGGTACTGCCGGTGCTCGAGAAGATCCAGCAGGACTTCAACAGCTCGGCGACGGGCGGCAAGAAGGTGTCGCTGGCCGACGTGATCGTGCTCGGCGGTTCCGCGGCGATCGAGAAGGCGGCCAAGGACGCAGGCTTCGAGATCGACGTGCACTTCGCACCCGGTCGGACCGACGCGTCGCAGGAGCAAACCGACGTGGACTCGTTCGCGGTGCTCGAACCGCGAGCCGACGGGTTCCGCAACTTCTCGCGGCCGGGTGAAAAGGCGCCACTAGAGCAGCTTTTGGTCGAGCGTGCTTACCTGCTCAACCTGACGGCTCCCGAGCTAACGGTGCTGATCGGTGGGTTGCGTGCCCTGAACGTGAACCACGGCGGAAGCAAGCACGGCGTGTTCACAGACAAGCCGGGCGTGTTGTCCAACGACTTCTTCCTCAACCTGCTCGACATGGGCACTGAGTGGAAGCCGTCGGAAACGGCCGAGAACGTTTACGAAGGACGCGACCGGTCTTCGGGCGCGGTCAAATGGACGGCGACCGCGAACGACCTGGTGTTCGGCTCGAACTCCGTGCTCCGTGCACTCGCCGAGGTCTACGCCCAGGACGACAACAAGGGCAAGTTCGTCGAGGACTTCGTCGCCGCTTGGGTGAAGGTCATGAACAACGACCGGTTCGACCTGGCCTGATCAACCAAAGACAGCACCCCGCAAGTCAATTCGACTTGCGGGGTGCTGTTCTTTCTAGATCTGTCGGGCCAGCTGTGCGCCGATCAGCGGCGCGATCTTCTCGGCCATGTAGGCGTGGCCCGCATCGGTCGGATGCACGCCGTCCTTGCCGATCAACTCGGGCCTGTCGACGAACCAGCCCTGGGCGATCGGGTCGATGAACGTCGCGCCCGCAACGCCGGCCTGGTACTTGAGGGCATCGCGGATCCGCAGTACCGCGTCGGGCGGGTCGGCCGTCGGCCACGGCGGTCCGATCACCAGGAACTTGGCCGATGGCGCTGTGCGACGGGCCAATTGGTATGTGCCCCACGCCAGGACCGACAGCTGCGTCGGGTCGACGCCTTGGTCATTGCGGGAGCCGAAGAACACCACCAGCGCGTCGTCGGGCTTGACCACATCGGCCGTTAGGTCCTCGAACACGCTGCCGTGATTGCCGCGGGTGCCGTACCCCGCTCCGCCCTCCGCGGCCACATCGGGAGCAACCGCTATGCCTTGGCGCGCCAGCAGCTGCCAGGCCCGAGTGGTCCAGCCCTTGGAGCCGAGCCCACCCAGTTCGCCACCGGTCGTATACGAATCCCCCACCACTGCGATGCGGTTCAGCGAGGCGTCCGACGTCACTATGTCGTTGTGCCTCACCGTTGTTGATCCAGCACTGGCAACGCCAATGAGCAGAGCGATCGCGACCGCGAACGTGACCAGACGACTCACCGGAACAGCTTACGGCCCAGTTCCCAAAAACGCCTGCGCGGACAAAATTGTGCGCAAGGCGTTACTGAATCGCTGCATTGTCATCGCGGACAGCAGAATTGGGCTCTGTACCATGACTCAGCCTGCGCGCGCGGTGACGGCGTTGGCGGCCACTTGTCGTGGGCCATGGATGGGTTGCAGCTTGCTCTGCGCTGGGTCGGGGGCCCCCGAGTGCGGATCGGCAACTGGAAGATGCCGCTCCTTGACCATCCTGCGCATCCAGATGCGGGCGGGTTCCTCGACGAAGTGGTACAGAAGTACCGCACCGAGAAGTGCGACGGCGAACACACCAAGCATGATCAGCTTGGCCGACCAGCTGGGCGTCAGGACGATCTCGAATTGCGCCGTGAACCAGTTCCACGCCGTGTGCACCAGCTCATGGACCATGTACAGGCTGAACGAGATGTATCCGCCGTACACCATGACTCGGGTCGACAGGAGTCTGGGCAGACTGCCGATGCCGACCGCTAACGAGGCCACCAGCGGCACGAAGAGCACGTCGACCAGCCCGCTCGAGTCGGACACCTTGGGAATTGGATGCGCATCGAGGAAGTACAGGATTCCGATGATGCCGACAAGGAGCGCCAGCGACACATATCCGGCTCGACGTCGCCCCGCGTCCGAGAGCTCCATCTTGCGGACAGCTGCGCAGGCCAGCGCGCCAGCGGTGAACTGCATGACGATCCGAGGGAGCCAGCTCCACGGGGTATAGAAGTGACCGGTCGCCAGCAGGAGCAGTGCGGGTGGCAGGCACGCGGCCACGGCCAGCCATAGCAAGCCCCTGACTCGGGTCGCCCTCGAGATGCGGAACACCGCCAGAATCAACACCCCGAACAGCAGATACGCCAACCACTCTGCGCTGATCGACCAGGCCGGTCCGTCCCAGCTCGACCCGTCGAAGAACGGCTGGAACCACAGCTGCACAAGCAACACCTGACGGGCATAGCTGACGGCGCTGAGCTGGTCTGCGACCGGTGACGGCAGGTGGCCGACATAGAGCGTGAAGATGATCCACGCCAATGCGAGGTGAAGGGTCACCACGTAAACGGGCCACACCCTGGCCAGCCGCAACCACAAGAAGTGCAGCGTGGCCTTGATCGAGAACGACTCGCCCATCCGGTCGAGATAGTTCCAGGTCAACACGAACCCGCTGAGCATGAAGAACAGGTCGACGCCCTGTGCGCCGCAGTTGATGACCGGGGCTAGTGCTGATCGAAACCCGGGCGCCGAAACCTCGAGCCACGGCCGGAAGTGGAACAACACCACCCACACTGCAGCGACGATGCGCAAGCCGGATAGGGCTTTGATCTCTCCGGTGCGCACAAAACTCTTTTCGTGAGGGACTCTGCAGTTTCGGGTCAGGCTGCCAGCAGTTATACCTACCGGCGCTAGGCAGAATATCAGCGCAATAGACCGAATCGCGCGACCGGAAAGCTGTGCGATTCCTGCGAACCGGTGTGTAGCGGGCCGTCAGCTAAAGCAGTCCGCCGAGTAGCCCGCCGCGTTGGTTGTTATTGCCGGGCGTCTGCTGATTCGGAAACGGCGTGCGCGTTTCGGGGCTGACGCTGATCGGTGCGCGCGTCGTCGGCGCGGGCGGCATCGTGGCGGCAGGCTCGCTGACAACGGTGGTCGGCAGCTGTGCCGGCTGCGGTGGTGGCTGCTGAACGGAAGGGGTCGCGGTCGGTGCCTGCGCCGCGGACGTACTGACCGTGGCAGGCAGGACGGGTACCGGCGGAACCGTCGCGGTGGGCGTTGGACTGGGCAATGCGGAAGACGTCAGCGCCGGTGTGGACATTGGTGTGGCGTCGGTCGGCGTGACAATCTGCGGGGCGGGCTCGGCCGGCTGAAGCATTACGACGGCCGTGGCGGCGGCTGCTGCAAGAGTTGCTACGACGACGCCCGTTAGCACTATTCGGCGCGACCAGCGACCCTCGTCAGCGTTCGTTGCGGGCGCACTGGGATCCTCGTCGGGGCCGTCACCGGCCGACTTGTCGACCTCCAGCGGCTCGAACAGGTAGTCGAACCGGCCGGAGAGGTCCTCCCGGAGCATGTGCCGATGGTACGCGTATTGTTTGCCGCCGGTTGCGCATCTGCAAGAACAGCGGCGAGCGGGCAGAGTGGATATGCTTGCGCCTTCTTGACGGAGGACGACTATGTCTGCTGAACCTGGCGCCGCCGCGCCCCCTCCTGCCAATTCGAACAGCGCCTCCGGCCATATCCGCCTGACGTCTCATAGCGGCGGTCTTGACGCCCCACCGATTCGCTGGGCCGCGCCGACGGCGGCCGAGCGCGGACCGCTCATCGGCACAACCACCAAGCGTGCCCATCGCAATGTGATCGGCACGCACAGCGGGTCCTACAGCGTGTACCGGGCGCTGGCGGTCGCATCGGGCGCGTTGTCGCGTCAGCATAAGGCGGACCTCACCGACACATCGCCCACCGACGTCATCGGCCCGTATCCGCAGTGGAGTGAGCCCGACAGGATCGTCAGCCTCGATCCGTGGGGCGCGATGGTGGCCGACGTATTCGCCCCTGCCCTGGCCGAGGGCTACGACATCCGCCCCACCATCGCGATCACCAAGGCGCATGTGATCGTGCCGGAGGTCATCGACGCCGTTCAGAAGGGACGCCTGGTCCCCGACGGCCGCATCTTGCTGCCCAACGGCGCCGCGCTGGTCACCAAGGCGGCTGTCGAGCCCGTGTGGTACCTGCCCGGCGTGGCACACCGATTCGGCTGCAGCGAAACGGATCTGCGCCGGGTGCTGTTCGAAGAGACCGGCGGCATGTATCCCGAACTCGTCACACGCTCGGACCTCGAGGTGTTCCTGCCGCCGATCGGCGGGCAGACCATCTACATCTTCGGCAACGGCGGCGACTTGGGTGATCCCAGTGTGGAACTGACCGCGCGCGTGCACGACGAGTGCAACGGCTCCGACGTATTCGGGTCGGACATCTGCACGTGCCGCCCCTACCTGACGCATGCCATCGAGGAATGCATCCAGGGCGCGCAACGCGGCGGCGTCGGGTTGGTGGCCTACTCCCGCAAGGAGGGCCGCGCGCTGGGCGAGGTGACCAAGTTCCTTGTCTACAACGCCCGCAAGCGCCAAGTCGGCGGCGATACCGCCGAGGCCTACTTCGCCCGCACCGAGTGCGTGGCCGGCGTGCAGGACATGCGGTTCCAGGAGCTGATGCCCGACGTACTGCACTGGTTGGGCATCCGCAAGATCCACCGCCTGGTGTCGATGAGCAATATGAAGTACGACGCGATCACCGGTTCGGGAATCGAGGTCGGGGAACGGGTGAACATCCCGGATGAGCTGATCCCCGCCGACGCGCGGGTGGAGATCGACGCCAAGATGGCGGCCGGCTACTTCACCCCTGGACCGGTGCCCGACATCGAGGAACTGCGCAAGGTCAAGGGCCGGGAGCTCGACGGATGAGCCTCGCGGGCGTCGACGTCAAGCACGACACCGGAGAGCCGGCCGGCGCGGCGGCGGCGTTGCGCAGCACCGTTGCGATACGTGAGCGCGCGCAGTTCCTGTTGCGCCGCGCGCGGGCCGGAGACTCCCCCTGGTTCGTTGTCGATGGCGGCTCTCTCGCTGATGCGGCGGCCGAAGTCGCCGACCTGACCCTGGCCCGCTACCCCGATTTGCGCATCCCGTTTCACAGCCGCTGGCGTCACTTCGAGGCCGGCGGCGTGGAGCGCAAGGCCGAGCTTGACGGGCCGGCCATGGTCGATCTGACCGTGGTCAGCGTGCTGCTCGACGCGGGTGCCGGGCCGGATTGGTCATACCTGGAGGCCTCTTCCGGGCAGCGCTTCAGCCGATCCGAGGGGCTGGGCGTGGCGAGCTGGCACGCGTTCTGCAGCGGACTGTTCTCCAGCGATGCGACGCGGCCGTCGCAGGCGGACTCCGCCGGCCTATGCGGCGTCACAGCCGAGCGGCTGGCCGAGGCGTTCCAGTGCGGACCCACGAATCCGCTGGTCGGCCTGGGCGGTCGGGTGTCGGTGTTGCACAGGCTCGGCGATGCGCTGGGTCCACAAGGCCGGCCCAGCGATCTGTTCGACCTCACCGAAGGGAACAGGATCGCCGCACACGACATTCTCAGTCGGTTGCTCGCCTCGCTGTCGGGGATCTGGTTGGCGGACAACAGCATTGGTGACGAGGCGCTCGGCGACTGCTGGCGACATGATGGGCTGCCCGGGCCGGGGCTGACGCAGGGTTGGATGCCGTTCCACAAGCTGTCGCAGTGGCTGACGTACTCGCTACTGGAGCCCTTCGAGTGGGCGGGTGTGCGCGTCGAGAGTCTGGACGCGCTGACCGGCCTGCCCGAGTACCGCAATGGCGGTCTGCTGCTCGACACCGGTGTGTTGCGCCTGCGCGACCCGGGCTGGGCGGAACAGTCCTGGAATGTCAGCGATGAACTGGTGGTGGAGTGGCGAGCCCTGACGGTGGCGCTTCTGGACGAACTGGCCCCGCTGGTGCGCGAGCGCCTGGGCGTGAATGCTGAGCAGATGCCGCTGGCGTGCGTGCTCGAAGGCGGAACATGGGCGGCGGGCCGCGCGATCGCCGCGCGCCTGCGGGACGGTCGTCCGCCGCTGTCGGTCATAAGCGACGGGACGGTTTTCTGAGGCCATGGCAGGCGTGCATCTGATCGACCATCCCCTGGTTCAGCACAAGCTCACCCTGATGCGTCGAAAAGACGCCTCCACCAATAGTTTTCGGCTGCTTTTGCACGAGCTTTCGGCCCTGATGGCCTACGAGGTGCTCAGAGACATGCCGATGCACGAAATCGAGATCGACACTCCACTGGAAAGCACCACCGGAATGGTCATCGACGGTAAGAAGCTGGTGTTCGTCTCGATCCTGCGGGCAGGCAGCGGAATTTTGGACGGCATGCTGACCGTCGTGCCCGGGGCCCGCGTCGGGCACATTGGCCTGTATCGCGATCCCAAAACACTTGTTGCCGTTGAGTATTACTTCAAAATGCCCGGCGAGCTCGAGGAACGCGACGTGGTGGTGGTCGATCCGATGCTGGCCACCGGTAACTCAGCCGTGGCGGCGGTGGACCGGCTGAAGGAATGCGGCCCGAAGTCGATCAAGTTCGTCTGCCTGCTCACCTGTCCCGAGGGGCTGGACGCGATGCAGACCGCCCATCCCGACGTGTCGATCTACACCGCCGCGATCGATCGTCAACTCGACGAGCACGGTTATATCCTGCCCGGCCTCGGTGACGCCGGGGACCGCATCTTCGGCACCA
>Ga0068863_100001079_pt1 | contig 27286 bp, 27 predicted proteins | sample KBSSwiS62_FD_66596 | JGI IMG/M metagenome (GOLD analysis project Ga0068863, IMG submission 66596) | Switchgrass rhizosphere microbial communities from Kellogg Biological Station, Michigan, USA - KBS Switchgrass S6-2 | ecosystem: Host-associated > Plants > Roots > Rhizosphere > Soil ... | reverse complement strand
TGCGCGAAATGGCGGAGGCGGCGCAGTGAGCTTCTCCCACGTCGCGATTATCGGCCTCGGCCTGCAGGGCGGCTCGATCGGGCTCGCCGTGCATGAGTACCTGCCGGGCGTCACCACCAGCGGCTACGACATCAGCGCCGCGAACCGCGCCCGCGCCGTCGAACGCGGTCTGGTCGACCGGGTCTGCGACACCGCGGGCGAAGCAGTGGCCGACGCCGATCTCGTTATCTTCTGCGTACCGCCCGGAGTGATGGGCCTCTCCGCCGAGATCGTGCGCGAGCATCTGCGTCCCGACGCGCTCGTCAGCGACGTGGGCTCATCGAAACAGGCGATCGCCAAAGCCTTGGGCGACGCTCTGCCGGATCACGTGGTGATCCCCGCCCACCCGGTTGCCGGCACCGAGAACTCGGGACCCGACGCCGGCTTCGCGCACCTGTTCCGCAACCGCTGGTGCATCGTCACCCCGCCACCCAAGGTCGACATGCTGCGCCTCTCGCGCCTCGTCGCGTTCTGGGAGGCCCTGGGCGCCAACGTCGAGATCATGACCGCCGAGCACCACGACCTGGTGCTGGCGGTGACCAGCCACCTGCCTCACCTCATCGCCTACACCATCGTCGGCACCGCCTCCGACCTCGAGGACGTGACGCAAGGCGAAGTCATCAAGTATTCGGCCGGGGGCTTCCGCGACTTCACGCGCATCGCCGCCTCCGACCCGACGATGTGGCGCGACGTGTTCCTCTCCAACAAGGAAGCCGTGCTGACCATGCTGCAGCGCTTCACTGAGGACCTGACCGCGCTGCAGCGGGCGATCCGCGTCGGCGACGGCGATGCGTTGTTCAGCCACTTTGCACGCACCCGAGCGATCCGCCGTTCGATCATCGAGGAAGGCCAGGACGACGCACGGCCCGATTTCGGCCGCGGCGACCACGACGCCGCGACCCGGGGCTAAGTGACAGACGTGCCAGATACAATTCAGGCCGAAGGATCGGGAGCCAACTCGCTCCGCGCGCATTCTGGCGGCATGCAACTCTCCATTCAGACCGAACTCGAATACGCTCCCACTGGTCCAGGCGCGGTCGACGCCTTGCTGCAGATCGAGGCTGCGGTAATTCCCGAGCAGCGAGTGCTCAGCGCCAACATCGATTTGCCGCAGGTTTCGCACTTTGCACGCGTGCCAGCGCAGGCCAGCATCGGCGAGCGCATCTGGTTGCGGCTTAACGGCCCACTGACGGTGCGCTACAATGCCGTCGTTGCCGTCGAGCGCTTCCTAGCGACGCTCGAGACGCTGCCGGCCGTGCCGCAGCACCTGCTGCCGGGCGAGACAGTGGACTACCTGATGCCCTCACGCTTTTGCTCCTCAGACTTGCTACACAACTTCGCCGATGGCGAGTTCGCCGGTCTGGAAGGCGGCGCGCGGGTGGCGGGTATTCGCGACTGGATTGCGCAGACCCTCAGTTACGAGTCCGGTTCGAGCGGCGCCACGACCACTGCGATTGACACCTTCCTCAGCCGCAGGGGCGTTTGCCGCGACTATGCGCATTTGATGATCGCGTTGACCCGCGCCAGCGGCATCCCCGCGCGCTATGCCAGCGTCTATGGCCTGGGCGTCGATCCGCAGGATTTCCACGCGGTGGCCGAAGTGTTCCTCGACGGCGCCTGGCACTTGGTGGACGCAACCTGGATGACCACGCCCGACCGTGTCGCCAAGATCGGTGTCGGCCGTGACGCCGCAGACGTGTCGTTCCTGACGAGCTTCGGCGACCTGGAGCTGGTGGCTCAGTCTGTCAGCGTCGAGGCGGCAGTTCCGGTTCTGGGCTGATTGAGCCAGTCGCTTAGCCGATCAGTCGTTCAGCGCGTTGATCGCTTGAAGCACGCGCGCTTCGATCTCGGCGCGGGGAAGGCCTGGTTCGATTCGCTCGCCAACTCTCATCGTGATCGTGCCCGGCCTCTTCCAGCGGCGGTGATAAAGTGGGCCGCTGTTCACCGCGATCGGTACTACCGGCAGCCCCAACAACTTGTAGACGCCGGCAAAGCCCGCCTGGAGCCCCGGCTGCTTGCCATGCGGCACTCGCGTCCCCTCGGGAAAAATCACCAAGGGGCGTCCTTTGCCGGCGAAGACCTTTGCATTTGCAACCATCGCCCGCAGCGCCTTGGCACCCTCATCGCGTTCGACCACCACGATGCCATAGCGACGCGCCGCCCATCCCCAACCCGGCAGGCGCGCTAGCTCTGCTTTCGGAAACGGCGCGGGGTGGTTCATCAGCACCGGCAGATCGATCGCTTCGTAAAAGCTCTCGTGCTTCATCGCGACGATCAGACCCTCGTCCGGAAGTTCCCCCTCAATCCGCAGCTTCAGCCCCAGCAGATACCGCGCGCACATGCGATGGTACGCACTCCAGCCGCGCACGACGCGCCGCAGCGGCTCGTCGGCGATGAAGGCCGCGACCATCGCGCCCAGCACGAAGAACACCGTGCCGAAGTAGAAGGCCGCATAGAACGCTATGTTGCGGATCAAGTCTGCCGCGGTCGCAGTATCGTCCTTGCGCGCCATCACCGCCCCAGAAGGTTTCCGCCAGCGCGCGCCAGCAGTTTATGGTACTCGAGGAACAGCACGCTCAGGCTCGGTTGCGAAGGCACGGCATCCTTTTCGATGCGGATGTCGTCGGGTAGCTCGCGTGCCAGTTCCAGCGCGGCGCGGCGCATATGCCAGTCCGCAGTGACGAGACGGATCGAGCGTGCGTGATGCTGGTCCACCCAACGCGCCACTTCGATCGCGTTGGAGCGGGTGTCATAGGCGGCATAGCCCAATGTCACGCAGCATCGCATGAGCCGTCCCGGGACGTGGAACTGTGCCGTGAACTCCCGCGGGCGCACCTCGCGGTCGACACCAGAGACCAGGAGTTGCGGCGCACCGCCAGCTTCCAACACCGCCAACGCGTGTTCGATACGCCCCTGGCTGCCGGTGAGGACGATGATCGCGTCGGTGCGGTTGCCGCGCCCGAGCGGCCCGGGCAGCGCGATGGCGAACCATATGAAGCCGAAGGCCCAGATCAGGAGGAGAAAGGCGGCGGTGCGGCGGAACATGATGAAGGCAGGCTACAGCATCTTGCGCAGCGCGTGGAGCACTGTCATCCGCGCGGTGATCATGGCCAGGCCGGTCGCCAGAACCGGCACCACTGCCAGGAGCAGCCAGTCGGTCCAGACCAGCGCACCGTTGTCGACCATACCGGCGCCCAGGCCCGCGAAACGGCGTCCGAGAGCAAGGATCACTGCCATTGCGAGCGCCAGGCCCACCGCTCCACCGCCGGCGGCGTCGAAGCCGATCGAGCGCTGGAACACGCGCGCGACTTGCGCGTCGGTGCCTCCCAGCAAGTGTACGATTTCGATCACGTCGCGATTGGCTCCGAGCGCTGAGCGAGCGGCCAATAGCACTGCGGCGGCAAGCGCCGCAGCAAGCAGCGCAACGATAGCGATGGCGAGCAGGCGCAGCGAGATCATCGCGTCGAACACGGGCTTGAGCCAGTTCGATTGGGCATCGACGCGCGCCGTCGGCGCCACCGGACGAAGCCGCGCCTCGATAGATGCCAGTTGTTCGGCCGTAGCCGGTCCCCGCAGCCGGATGTCGATCAGCGCCGGCACAGGAATGGCGGAGCCGGTCGCCGCAGCAATGCCGGTGCCGAGCCAGGGCTCGATAAGAGTATCGAGCTCCTCCTGCGGCACTTGTCGCAAGCCGTCGAGGCCGGGCAGGTCTTCGAGCGCCTTAGCCGCGGCACGGGCCTGAGCCTGCCGGATCTCGGCCCTTGGCTCGAGGATCTGAACGGTAACCCCGCCTTCGATCTCGGCCCGGGCGGCCGAGACTGCATTGCCGAGCGCCAGCCCCGCGGCAAGCGCGATCGCCGTCATCGCGACCATGATCGCGATGACCCATGGCATAGGTCCGGACATCCGGCCCTGCGGGATCAACTCGGGCGTGCGCGGCTGCAGTACGCGCCGTCCTGCTTCGCGCCTCCTGTCGACCATCGCGCGCGGGCTCATGCTGGACGCCGCGGCGGATAGCGCAACGCGCCAGTGGGATCGGAGAGGCGGCCTGCATCGAGCCGCATGATGAGGCTGTCAGGCACTCGGCGCAGCAGGTCGAGATCGTGGGTGGCGACTACGACAGTGGTGCCTTGCCGATTGAGCATCTCGAACAGACGCATGAGCTTCGCCGCCATCTCTGCATCGACGTTGCCGGTCGGTTCGTCCGCCACGAGCACCGCCGGGCGGGCGATCACCGCGCGGGCGATCGCGACGCGCTGCTGCTCTCCGCCCGAGAGCGTCGCCGGACGGAAATCGACGCGGTGCGACAGGCCCACCCAGTCGAGGATGTCGCCCACGGGGCCGACCAGATCCTTCTCCAAATGCCCGGCCACGCGCAAGGGCAGTGCCACGTTGTCGAAGGCGGAGAGATGTGGGACTAGGCGGAAGTCCTGAAAAACGACGCCGATGCGCCGTCGCAGCCACGGCAGGCGTGCACGCGGCAGGGTGATGGCATCGGTGCCGAACATACGAATAGCGCCCCGCGAAGGCCTCTGCGCCAGGTACAGCAGCTTGAGTAGCGAAGTCTTGCCGGCGCCGCTCGCGCCGGTGAGGAAGTAGAAGCGACCCGGGAACAGGGTGAACGAAAGATCGCTCAACACCTCGCGATCGGTGCCGTAGCGCAGGCCGACGTTGTCGAAGTGAATGATTTCGCCGTCCGCGCTCATGCCCGTCTAGTTCTGTAGCCCTGTCATTTTGCCGTCGGGTCCGAACGGGCGACAGCGGGGCCATAGCGGACCTTGCATGTGGAAAAAAGGGCGTCAGATCACGAACCCACAGGTCACACGCTTGTCGCGCGTGACTCAACCGTGCTTAGGAAGGCGACCATGATCATAGCCTGCCCAGCCTGCGGTACGCGCTACGCCGTCCCGGACAGCGCCATAGGCCTCGAAGGCCGGACGGTGCGGTGCGCGAAGTGCCGCCACAGCTGGTTCCAGGATGGTCCCGAGCTGGCCATGCAAGCGCCCACGGCCCCAGCGGTTGCCATTGCGACAGCGGCGCCCGAATCAGCTCCTTCAGTTCCTTCCGCCCCGGCGTCCGTTCCCGCACCAACCCGTCCCCCAACGCGGCCGGCGATCGTCACGCCGGCTCGCGAGCGACCCGTAGCCGCGGCGCCGATACCGCAGCCCGTGCCGCCGCAGACCTCTGCACCCGCCGCCGTGGCGCCCGGTCGCGAGCCGCTTGCCGAGCTGCCGGTCGCGCCTGCCAGCGCTCGGCGCATACCGCCATCGTATTACGACGACACTGTCGCAGGGGTATATGTGGACGAGGCGCCGTCGAGCTTCGACCATGCGCCGCCTTTCCGCCCCCGTCGCAACTGGACGAAGATCGCGACCTGGGGCGCGGCGGTGTTTGCGCTTGTCACGCTGGGGCTCGCCGGGGCAATTGCGTGGGGTGGGCTGCCTGACTGGGTGCCGATCCCGCGCGCGACCTTCGAGCAGGCGCAGCCCGACCTCAAACTGGATTTTCCTCGCAACCGGCAGGATCGCAAGCCGCTGCCCGACGGCACTGAGTTCTTCAGTGTCAGCGGCACCATCAGCAACATCGGCCGCGAGACGCGTGCCGTGCCATCGCTTCTGGTGGTGCTGCGCAACCAGCGCGAGACGGTCGTTTACGAAAAAGAGGTCGTCCCCTCGCGCCGCCAGCTCGCACCTGGCGAGACGATCACCGTCAACGAGGCTTTGACCGACATCCCGAAGGCCGCAGCTTCTGCCGAAATCGGCTGGAAGCCCGACTGATGTCCGCCGCAGCGCGGCTCGAAAATAAAGGTGGCCACCCGCTTGCGGCGCCCCGCACCCTTTGCTAATGGCCCGCTCCTGCCCGGGGCGCCTGCCAAGCCGCTCCGTGATTTAGCGGTCGTGGCGGAATTGGTAGACGCGCAACGTTGAGGTCGTTGTGGGCGAAAGCCCGTGGAAGTTCGAGTCTTCTCGACCGCACCAGCAGCCTTCGTGAGGCTGTACAGGAAGTCCATCAGGTATCCTCCAAGCTTACCCCAAACGGGGGACTGGAAGGGGGGTTGAGAATGGGCTCCGTCTGCCAGATTGCAGTGATCGTCTGGCCAAACGCCGCAAGTTGCTTGGTGCTTGGCAAAGTTACCTGAGCTGAGGCAGCTAGGTTCTGCCTTTTACAAATGCCATCCTACTAATAGCGTCAAACCGTTGCGGTCCCCACTCGACTAAGGTCGTTAGTCGGCAAAGCGGCGGCATAGCGGGCACTTTCCCTGCTGCAGTGAGATCCGGCCTGCATTGCATTAGGCTCGATTCATGACGGGCGGCCTTGAAGGCAGTGTACATATCGAGTTCGGGGGTGGGGATACTGAGCTCGTTGCTATCCTATAGCCCAAGTCTGCGGGAGCGCGAGCGACCGAGCCTTGCTGTAACTCATTTGACAGCGAGGCCCCATTCGGCGCCTTGGAGCCAAGCTCTATCTTGCGGGTGCGTAGCAGCGGCTCCAGCTGTGGATCTCCTTGATCGCGATCGGTGTCGATCAGTTCAAACAGATCAACGATCGTTAGGGCCGTACAGAAGGGGCGCGCGCTGCTTCACATCATGGTCGTCGTGCATTCAAGGTCTCTTCCTAATCGTGAAAGCGGCGTGAAGCGGCTGGAAAATGGCCGAGTTTCGAGGTAGGTGGCCTTGGGCTGTCAGAACGCAATTACCGAGGTGATCGACTGCGATGCGAGGCTGGCAGCGATCGCCTCTCCTGAGATACATCGCTGCAGTATGGCTGGCGCTCCTGGCTGCCGTCGTACGCTGGCAGCTTGATCCCTGGCTTGGTGATCGGACGGACTTCTTGTTCGATGCTCTGGTCGTGCTCGTCGGCGTAGTTTGGTGTGGTGTCGGGCCGGCATGGCTCACTGTCGTATGCGCGCTGCTGTTCCGGCTCTGGAGCGCGGAACGCATCACTGTAGGAGAAGCGGTAGAGGCAGCGGCATTCGTGCTCACGGCCGCTGGCGTCATCTACCTGGCGCATAGGCTCGCGCGCACCGATCGCCGGGCAACCTCGAGCGCCGAACGGGCGGATCAGCGCGCTCGTGAGGCGGGGCGGCTGGCGGAGGAGCTGGAACTGCTCGTCGACGGTGCCCGCAACTATGCGATCTACCTGCTCGATGCGAATGGCAACGTGACGATCTGGAACAGCGGCGCCGCACGATTGACCGGCTGGAGCGAAGATGAGGTGCTGGGGCGACACTTCTCCCTGTTCTTTCCCGAAGACGCCGTTGCTGAGGGCCAACCATCGTCGGTGCTCGAGCGGGCGGCGGCGCAAGGGCAGCTGGAGGATGAAGCTTGGCGCTACCGCAAGGATGGCTCCGAATTTCTGGCGTCGATCACCGTCACGGCATTGTACCACGAGGGCGGCAGCCTGCGCGGGTTCGCCAAGGTCGTGAGCGATGTCACCGAGCGGCGAGCTGGCGAGGCACAGCTGCGCTCTCGGGAGAACTTGCTGAGCTCGGTCCTCTCTACCGTTCCGGATGCCATGGTGGTGATCGACGAGAACGCGATCATGATATCGTTCAGCCGGGCGGCGGAGGCCTTGTTCGGTTATACTGAGGCAGAAGCGGTCGGTCGCAACGTCAGCATGCTGATGCCGTCTCCCCATCGCGAGCGGCACGACGGCTATGTCGGCCGCTATCTGGAGACGGGCGCCAAGCGGATCATCGGCATCGGACGGATCGTTGTCGGCGAGCGCAAAGACGGCTCGACCTTTCCGATGGAACTAGCGGTCGGCGAGGCGATCACCGGCAACGATCGGCTGTTTACCGGCTTCATTCGTGACCTCACCGAGCGCGAGCGAACCCAGGAGCGCATGGAGTCGCTCCGGTCCGAACTGATCCATGTCTCGCGTGTCAGCGCCATGGGCACGATGGCGTCCACAGTCGCTCACGAGCTGAACCAGCCAATCGCGGCGATCGCCAACTATGCGGAGGCGGTGCGGGACATGCTCGCGCAGCCCGATGCCGACGACTTTCCGCTGATGCGCGCAGCTCTGGACGAGACCGCCAAGGAGGCGCTTCGGGCCGGCCACATCGTCCGGCGCCTGCGTGACTTCGTTGCCCGTGGCGAGCTGGAAAAGACGGTCGAGCCTCTGTCCGATCTGATCAACGAGACCTGGGTGCTGGGTCATATGATGGCTCGTGAGCGTGGCGTGACAGCGCAGTTCGACATTGACCCTTATGCTTCGCCCGTGTTCGTCGATCGGATCCAGGTCCAGCAGGTCCTGCTCAACCTCATCCGCAACGCTTGCGAGGCCATGAGCGAGGGCCAGGAGCGGCGCCTGTCCATTTCCACCCGGACCGATGAGGGCGAGTTCGTGCAGGTGAGCGTGGCCGATACCGGCCCCGGCGTTGCACCGGCGATCGCAGACCAGCTGTTCACCGCGTTCGTCAGCACCAAGGCCGAAGGCATGGGATTGGGGCTATCCATCTGCCGCACAATCATCGAGGCCAATGGCGGGCGTATCTGGATGGCGCCACGTGAGGGCGGTGGAACGGTGTTTAACTTCACCTTGCAGAAGGCGCACTTGGAAGGGCTGACATGAATGACAAAAAGCTGGTCCACGTCGTCGACGATGAAGAGGCGATCCGTCGCTCGATGGGGTTCATGCTCAAGACCTCCGGCTATCAGGTCGAGACCTGGGATTCGGGCCGAGCCTTCCTCAAGGAGGTGAGGCATGTGGAGCGTGGCTGCATCCTGCTCGACATCAGGATGCCCGATCTCGACGGATTGGAGGTTCAGCGCTTGCTGGCAGAGCGAGGCGTGGCGATGCCGATCGTTATCATGACCGGCCACGGCGACATCTCGACGGCAATCCGGGCGATGAAGGCCGGCGCGGTCGACTTTCTCGAAAAGCCTTTCGAGAAGGCCACAGTGATCGCCGCCATTGAGGAATCGTTCGGTCGATTGGCTTTGGCGAATAGCGCGACGAGCCGGGCCGCGGATGCGGAGACCCGGCTGGGCGTGCTTACCGCTCGCGAGCGCGAAGTTCTGGATGGTCTTGCGAAAGGTCTGCCGAACAAGACGATCGCGTATGATCTCGGGATATCGGCTCGCACTGTGGAAGTGCACCGGGCCAACGTCATGACCAAACTGGAGGTTCGCAGCCTGTCCGACGCGCTGAGGATCGCCTTTGCGGCAGGACTCGGGCGCTAAGGTCCATTCGGACTATCACGTAGCGATCTAGCGCGAGCTGTGTGTCATGGCATGCATCGATGAGGTTGCATGCCATGAACAATTCAGTTGCCACGCCAGCACTCTCTCGGCCGCTCGTGGTGATCCTTGAAGACGACAACGGCGTCCGCCGTTCGTTGCAGTTGCTGCTGCAGGGGCGCGGGTTCGACGTAAAGGCGTATGGCAACGCGCGTGCGCTCCTGGATGATCCCACCGGCGCGGCGGCAGCCTGCCTGGTCGCCGACTACTACCTGGGTGACACAGACGGGATTGCCGTACTGGAGCAGTTGCGTGCGCGAGGGTGGATCAATCCAGCGATCCTGATGACGGCGTTCGGATCAGCAGAACTGATGCAGCGTGCGAAAGCCGCAGGCTTCGATGAAGTGTTCGAGAAGCCCTTGAAGGACCTTGCGCTCACCAAGGCGCTGGATCGCCTGACCGCGCGCTCCGCCCCCTTCGGCGACGCGGCAGGCTAGTCTAGGCAGCATTCCTAGTACTCTGGACGGCCGGAGAGATCGCGCGAGGTCTCCATCGCTTGGGATGGTGGAATGCATGAAGACGTTCTCCTGCTGATCCACGCTGACTACGGTCAGGACACGCGACTAGAGGCGGCCCTAAGCTATAACGCGAGCGGTCAACGGACATCTGACGTGCCTTGATGTTGCAGAACTGCCTGTCGCACCGAAGGGCGACTGCTTGCCCTTCGAGGGCAGGCCATGGTTCATGGAGGTCGAGCGGGATCGCGAAACCGAACCGTCTGGTGATCGAAGTCGGCTCGGCCGGGGGACTTGTGCTGGACCTGGATCGACACAGCCGGCACCCTTGGCGTGCGAACCTCGACCACGCGGCACTCACTGACCTGATCGTGCTCAACCGCAAGCTCGATGACGTAGCGGCACCCGACATGGCCGGGGTCACCAAGCATGTGCTCGCCAATTGCCAGCTGCCGCTCGTGCTCGCACACTGAGTAGAAAACCGCCGCCCGCGCTAGCCGCCTTCTTCTGTGTGACCTAGTGCCGAGCGGGCCGGACCTGATCGAAAAAGGGGGCTCAGGCTTCCTCGGCGCAATCCCCCAGGCGCTCGGCATCGAGCACGACAATGCTTCGCCGACCCGGTGTCTCGATTATCCCCTGTTCGCGTAGGGCGGTGATCTGGCGGCTGACCGTCTCGATGGTGAGGCCTAGCAGATCGGCCATGTCCTGGCGGCTGAGGGGTAATTCGAAGCGCAGTGCCTCAGCACCGGCAGCCTCCGCGGCGCTGCCGACGCGTTCGCTCATCGCCAGCAGGAACGAGGCGACGCGAGCCGTTGCGCTCTTGCGGCCGAGCAGCACCATCCACTCGCGCGTGCGATCCAGATCGACCAGGGTGCGCTGCAGGAGACTATGCTCGAGTTCCGGATGCTGCCGCGCGAAATTGTCGAAGCCCGAACGGCGGAAGGTACAGATGTGCGCATCCGTCAAGGCGACGACCGAGTGCTGCGTCTTGGCCCCGAACGGCCGGCCGATGAAGTCGCTTTGGAACATGATGCCCAGGGTCTGATCTTTGCCTTCCGCAGAGGTCACGGATAGCTTCAGCACGCCGTCGATGACGTTGCCCACGAGCAAGGACTCGTCACCTTGCCAAACCACCGTCTGCCCACGCTGTAGTGTCTGGTGACGGCCAGCGCTACTCAGGCGGTCAAGGTCGGCATCGGACAGGGACTGGCAGATCGCGCTCTCACGCACCGAACATTGTGCACAGGAACTCATGACATTGCGCCTCATCGCTTGGATTAGTTGCAAGCGATATCGGCCGTCGCCGACGCTCCGGATATTCGTAGTTACCCTAGGGCTAGACGGCCGCGCTGAAGCGTCGTGTGGTGTCGATCCTGTAGCGGTCGAACACAGAGGCGATGGTGCGTGCGTACGGCAGGGCGGCGTTGGCGAGGATGAGCACGTCGTCGTCGATCTTTATCAGGTCTCTTGCTGCGAAGGGCGCCAGACACCCGCTAGCGGTGCGGAGCAGAGCTGCCGGGATCCTGGCGCGGCCGGCGCACAGCAGATCCTCTATGATCCCCGCCCGGGTTCGGTCATCCGCGTCACGCTCGATGCCGCGCGTTGCGGTTAGCCGACGTTGCGACAGTATCATCTGATAGCGCCCGGTGTTTTTCTCGTTCTGCACGAGCAGCTTGGGAAAGCTGCTGATCGCCGAGGCACCAAGACCGATGAGAACGGGGGCAGGGTCATCGGTGAAGCCCTGGAAATTGCGGTGCAGCCGGCCGCTCACTGCCGCTTGCGCCAAAGGGTCTCCCGGCAGGGCGAAATGGTCGAAACCGACCGGAGTGTATCCCGCGTCCGTCAGGAGATCGAGGCCGCGTGCCGCCATGGTGAACCGTTCGGCCTGATCCGGGAGCGCGGTCGCATCGATCTGGCGCTGCCGAGGGATCAGGTGCGGAACGTGGGCGAAACCGAACAGAGCGATCCGGTTCGCTTCCAGTACCGCAGCCTGGCGCAGTGTGTCCTCAAGCTGAGCGAGCGTCTGGCCGGGCAGGCCATACATCAGGTCGAAATTGAGCGAGCGGATGCCGGCCTTGCGCAGCAGTTCGGTGCACTCTGCGATCAGGTGGCCGGCCTGCACGCGTCCGATCGCCTCCTGCAGTTTGAGGTCAAAAGTCTGCACGCCCAAGCTTGCTTGCCGAACGCCGACGCTGGCCAGCGTGTCGGCCCAGGCGCGGGTCACGGAGCGCGGATCGATCTCGACCGAAATCACCGGATCGACCACGCGGAAGGTCTGCGTAAGCGACACCATGAGACGCACGAACTCGACGGGCTCGATTGCATTGGGGCTACCGCCTCCGAACGCGATCCGACGCACGCGAGCGGTGGCGGGCAGGCGTTCTCCGACGAGGGCGATCTCGGTGTGGAGTGCGTCGAGGTAGCTTCTCAGCCGATGGGCGCGGTTGTTGCGGGTCGTGTTGCAGCCGCAGTACCAGCAGATCCGCTCGCAGAAGGGGATATGCACGTAGAGCGACACATCGCCATCGGCACCGGCAAGCGCCGCTTCGAGATCGGCCGACCCCACGTCGTCACCAAACTCGGCGGCAGTGGGGTAGCTTGTGTAGCGCGGCACCGGCGTGCTCAGCAGTTCAGGGTAATAAGTCCACATGGCCAAGGTACTGACACCGCTCGGCAGGCGGTTCATTGCGGCAGGTCAAGGAATGCGTTGGAGGCGCTTTCGGCAGCTGCCGGAGTGGCACGCCTTGGCACAGCACGGTTGGCCGTCCTGCCTGGCCGGCGCCGAAGGTTCGGCGGGGATCGTCAGGGCATGGCCTGTGCCGCCGCAGGTGGCAGCCAAGATCGTCAGCGTCGCAGGTGCCCTGGCATTTACGGCGGCCGGCAACAGGGCCAGTAGGCCCAAGAGTAGTGTAGGCTTCATGGCGCTTCGTCGTCGAACAGGATGCGGTTGGCGGCGCCGTCGAGGTCCTCGAACTGTCCGCCGCGCAGCGCCCAGAAGAAGGTCCCAAGACTGCACAGGCCCATGACAAGCGCGATCGGCACCAGGATGGCAAGGCTGGTCATCGGGCCGCCCTCACCAGGCGAAGCGAGTTGGCGATCACCAGGATCGAGCTCGTCGCCATTGCAACTGCGGCGATCAACGGGGTGACATATCCGAGGATGGCGAGCGGCACCGCAAGAACATTGTACCCGATCGCCAGCAAGAAGTTCTGGCGCACCACCTGCATGGTTCGCCTCGCGGTGTCGACAGCGCAGGGGAGGGCCATCAGCGAGTCGCCCAGGAACACGATGTCGGCCGCCTGGCGCCCGACGTCGCTGGCGGTGCCCGGCGCGATGGAAGCATCGGCAGCGGCGAGCGCCGGGCCGTCGTTAAGCCCGTCGCCGATCATCAGCACGTGATGTCCGGCGCCCTGCAGGCGGGCGATCGCCTCGGTCTTGTCTCGAGGACTGGCGCTGGATTGACCGGTAAGACCGGTCGCACGCGCGATCTGCGCGACAGCGGCAGCGTTGTCGCCGGACAGGATTGAGCTTGCGATGCCTTGCGACTTGAGGTGCGCCAGTGCCTGTACCGCGTCGGGGCGCAGGCGATCGACGAAAGTGATCAGGCGAACAGGCTCGCCCTCCATGTCGAGCGCCACCGCGACGGCGCCGGCCACGTCCGGGCGACGCAGGGCCACTATCCGCCCGTTCCAGCGCGCGTGGACGCCGCGGCCAGGCTGCTCGCTCGCATCTTCCAGCACCGCCGCTTGCACATCAGCTTCGGCCAGAGCCCGGCTAAGCGCACGCGAGAGCGGGTGACGGCTGTACGAGGCGAGGCCCAGCGCCACGGCGGCCTGCTCGGGTGAAAGCGCTGCCAGCGCAGTGGCATCGGGCGTGGGCTGGCCCAGCGTCAGCGAGCCGGTCTTGTCGATCACGGCGCGGTCGATCCGCGCCAGGCGCTCCAGCGCACTTCCGTCCTTGACCATGATGCCCTTGCGCATCAATGCGCCACAGGCGACCACTTGCGCCACGGGGACGGCGAGACCGATCGCGCAGGGGCAGGTGATGATCAGGACCGCGATCGCGATCACGATCGACTGGTAGAAGCTGGCGCCCGCCAGCATCCAGCCGAGGAAGCTCGCCAGCGCCAGCGTATGTACGGCAGGTGCGTAGTAGCGCGAGGCGCGATCGGCGATGCGCACGTAAGCGGAGCGTGACTGGCCTGCCGCCTCCATCAGCCGCGCGATCTCGGCAAGCGAGGTGTCGCGCCCGGTCGCAGTCACGCACACGTCGATCGGCGCATCGAGGTTCAGCGTGCCGGCGTGAACTGTAGTGCCGACCTGGGCAGGAACCGGTGCGCTTTCGCCGGTCAGCAGTGACTGGTCGAGGGTGGTCTTGCCCGAGACGATCTCGCCATCGGCCGCCAGGCGCTCGCCAGCCGCCACGCGCATGCACATGCCCGAAACGAGATCGGGCGCGGCGACCCAGTTTAGCGTGCCGTCAACCGTTACCACCATCGTGCCGCTGGCCGCCTGATGCAGCAACGCTTCCACGCCGGCGCGCGCCCGGTCGCGCATCGCGGCGTCGAGGGCACGTCCCGCGAGCAGGAACAGCAGAAGCATCAAGGTGCCGTCGAACCAGGCGGTCCGGCCGCCTGTGACCGTCTCGTAGAGGCTCAGCGCCGTCGCAAGTGTGATGCCGATGGAAATCGGCACGTCCATGTTGGTCCGGCCCTTGCGCAACGCGCTCCACGCCGACCTGAAGAACGGGCGTCCTGCATAGGCTGTGGCGGGCACACCGATCAGAGCCGAGATCCAGTGGAACAGCTCGCGCGTCGCACCCTCGGCACCCGACCATATGCTAACCGACATCAGCATGACGTTCATGGAAGCGAAGCCGGCAACGGCCAGCGGCGCTAGCAGTGGCTTGACTGCCGAGGGGGCCGCCTGCGTCTCGCCCAAGCGGGGTTGGCTGGCGAAGCCCAGCGCTTCGAGCGCGCCCGTCAGTTCGGGTATGGTGACTGCGGGATCATGGGTTACGCGCACTTGCCGTGCCGACAGGTTGACACGGGCGCCAACCACTCCGGGAACTTGCGCCAGACCGCGCTCGACCTTGGCCATGCACCCTGCGCAATGCATGCCTGGCACGATCAGAACGGTCTCGTTGAGAACGTGGCTGACGGCGGTCGCGACAGCGGTCATCGCACGTCCCCCTCATGGCGCCACAGCTTGTCGCCATCGCGAACCGTCAGGCGCAGGCGCCATCGGTTGGCTGGCAGCGGCTCGAGCGAGACAAAGCGGCCGGAGCCATGACCGACGAAGCGCAAGGTCCGGTCCGCCTGGGTGCCGAGCGGATGGCGTGCCACGGCGCTCACTAGGGCGGTCTGGCCCGGACCGCCCAATGTCACGATCACGTGACCGTCCGGCTGGCGCATAGCGCTCGCAGTCCAGCCGAGCGCGTTTTCGGCTGAAGCTTCGTCGAGCCAGCGGTTGTACTGCTGGCTGGCGACGTAGGAGTTTTCCACAACCACTCCGCCGAACGTGGAACTCGCCTCGCGCGCCATGTAAACGTTTACTATGATCACCACGGCGAAGAACGCGACCATGATCGCCGCCATCTTGCGGCCAGTGAACGGACGAGCGGCTTGGGGATGCATCAAACGTCTCCTGGTACGTCGAAGTGGCTGGTGTGGTCCTGGCTGCCTCCTTCGGCATCGATTGGACGGGCGGTGAACTTGAAGTCCTGTGCCTTGGTACCAGCAGGTGCGATCACGTAGACCCGGATCGAGTCGGCCTGGTCCGGCGCGACTGTCGCCTTGAGCGAGCGTGCGGCCTGGCTGCGAGCCATGTCGTCGCTCCACATCGCGGCGCCTGGCAGCCCCTTGATGCCGACCTCGATCTCGCGCGGGCGGCTTTCCATGTTGCGCAGCTTGATCGTGAAGCCATTGCGCACATTGCCGTCGCTCAGCACCATATAGACAGGGTTGCGATCCTTGGCGGCCGAGATGTCGAAGTGCTGACGCGTGCCCAGTGCAAAGAGCAGCGCGAGGCCTATGGTGCACCAGACGCCGAGATAGACCAGCGTGCGCGGGCGCAGCAGCGTCTTCAGCACGCTCTCCTTGGCACCGCCGGCCTTCTCGCGCTCACAGCCTTGCAGCGTTGCGTAGTCGATCAGGCGCGGCGGGCGGCCGAGCTGGGACATCACCTTGTCGCAGGCGTCGATACACAGCGCACAGGTGATGCAGCCGATCTGCGGTCCCTCGCGGATGTCGATGCCGGTGGGGCAGACCGCGACGCACTGCTCGCAGTCGATGCAGTCGCCCAGCGGTGTCGAGGCGTGGCGTGCCTCCTTGACGCTGCCGCGCAGTTCGCCGCGCCAGTCCTTGTAGGTGACGATCAGCGAGTTCTCATCGAGCATGGCGCTCTGGATGCGCGGCCAGGGGCACATGTAGATGCACACCTGCTCGCGCAGAAAGCCGCCGAGCACGAAGGTGGTCGCAGTCAGCAGCGCCGCCGCGCCGTAGGCGACGGGCGCGGCGTTCCCCGACCAGAAATCCCGCACCAGGGTGGGGGCATCGGCGAAGTAGAGGATCCACGCGCCACCGGTCCAGAAGCTGATCACCAAGTAGACCGACCACTTGAGAGACCGCTTGGCGATCTTGTGCGTCGTCCACGGTGCGTTCTGCAGCCGCATCTGGGCATTGCGGTCGCCATCGATCAGACGGTCCACGTGCTGGAACAAGTCGGTCCAGACCGTCTGCGGACAGGAATACCCGCACCAGGCACGTCCCACCGCGGTGGTGACCAGGAACAGGCCGATTCCCGCCATGATCAGCAACCCGGCGACAAAGTAGAACTCGTGCGGCCAAATCTCGACGCCGAACATGTAGAACCGGCGGTGCGCCAGGTCGATCAGAACGGCCTGATCGGGGGCGTAAGGTCCCCGATTCCAGCGCAGCCAGGGCGTAACGTAGTAGATCGCCAGGGTGACACCCATCCACGCCCATTTCAGGCGCCGGAAGCGTCCGTCCACCGCCTTGGGGAAGACGGACTTGCGCTTCTCGTAGAGGGGCGCCGTGTCTGCAGTGTCAGGGGCGCGCATTGGCCGCAACCTTGATGTCCGCTTGCGCCGGCGCGGCGAAGTCTTCGCCGCCGCCCAGCGAGTGGACATAGGCGGCCAGCATCTTGATCGTCACCGGATCGAGGCGTTCGTGCCAGGCAGGCATGACGCCGGCGTGAGCGTTGGTAAGGCTCTGGACTACTTTCTCACGGCTGCCGCCATAGAGCCAGATCTTGTCGGTCAGGTTCGGCGCGCCGAACTGGCGTTGGCCGGTGCCGGCAGGACCGTGGCAGACCGCGCAGTTGTCTGCGAACAGCTTGGCTCCGCGTGCCGAAGCCGCACTGGCCTTCTCCTGATGCGAGATCGTCCGCACGTGGCTGACCACGTCCTCGATCTGATCGGTCGTCAGCAGTTGGTTACGGCCGAACGAGGGCATCAGGCTCGTGCGGGTGTCCTTGTCGCCGGGCTGGCGAATGCCGTAGGTGATCGTCTGCTCGATCTCCTGCAGGTTGCCGCCCCACAGCCAATCATCGTCGTTGAGGTTGGGGTAAAGGCCAGGAACCCCCGCTGCGCCCGAGCCATGGCACTGCACGCAGTTGACGCGGAAGGCAGCGCGGCCACCTGCCACGGCTGCCTTCATCAGCTCTGGCTTGCCCTGCAGCGACTGGATCGGCGTCACCGCGATCTGGCTGAGCACGTTTGCGCGGCTGGCGTTCGCCTTGCGGGTCTCGGCTGCAAGATCGCCGCGGCTGGACCATCCCCACAGGCCCTTGCTGGCGCCGTGCAGCATCGGAAACGCAGGGTAAATCACGACGTAGCCAATCGCGAACACGATCGTCAGATAAAAGGTCCAGAGCCACCAGCGCGGCATCGGCGTGTCGAGTTCCTCGATGCCATCCCATTCGTGGCCGACCGTCTGCGTTCCGGTCGCTTCATCGATGCGCTTAGTCGACATCGTATTCGTCCTTGAAAATGTTGCGGGCCGCGGCCTCGTTGCTGGCACGTCCGCCCGGCCTGAACGGCCAGAATGCGAAGGCTGTGAAGGTCACGGCCATGACGACCAAGCCCCAGCTGTCGGCGAAGTGGCGCATGGCGTCGTAGGTGGAGTGCAGGCTCATCGACCCTTCTCCTTGGCCAGCTCTTCCTGCGCGGCGGCGGCGTTGACATCGACCATGGTGCCCAGCACCTGGAGATAAGCGACCAGCGCATCCATCTCGGTAAGACGGCTGGGGTCGCCGTCGAAGTCGCGCGCCTGCGCCTTCGGATACCGTTTGAGAAGGTCGGCGCTGTTGGCTTCCGGGTCGGCTTGTGCCTTGAGGTCCTCTTCGGCCTTGTCGAGGTCGGCTTTGGTATAGGGTACGCCCACCCGGCCTAGCGCGGTCAAGTGACCCTCGGCGTCAGTGGTGTCGAGGTCGGTATCTGCCAGGAAGCCGTACTTGGGCATGACCGATTCCGGCACCACTGAGCGCGGATCCTTCAGATGCTGGACATGCCACTCGTCGGAATAGCGGCCGCCGACGCGGGCGAGGTCCGGCCCGGTCCGCTTCGACCCCCATTGGAACGGGTGATCGAACATGCTCTCGGCCGCCAGGCTGTAGTGGCCGTAGCGCTCGGTCTCGTCGCGGAACGGGCGGATCATCTGGCTGTGGCAGGAGTAGCACCCCTCGCGTACGTAGATGTCTCGGCCGGCCTGCTCGAGCGGGGTGTAGGGCCGCATGCCCTTTACCTTCTCGATCGTGTTGTCGATCCAGAAGAGCGGCGCGATCTCGACGATGCCTCCGATCGCGACCACCACGAAAGCGAGGAAGCCGAGCAGAGTGACGTTACGCTCGATCTTCTTATGCGTGTCGAGCACGGGTGACTTGGATGCCATGGTTGAGGTGCCCTTATTGAGCCGGAGACGCAACGAGCGGACGGTCGGCAGTGGCGTCGTAGGCGGCCTGGCGCAGCGGCGCTTCCTGGCGCTGCCGGCCGAGGATGGTCAGCCAGACGTTGGCGGTCATGATGGTCGCACCGGCGAGATAGAGGAGGCCACCGAAGGCGCGCAGCACGTACATCGGGTGGACGGCGGCGACGACTTCGGCGAAGCTGTTCACCAGGTACCCGTCGGCACCGTACTCACGCCACATCAGGCCTTCTGTAATGCCCGCGACCCACATTGCGGCGGCGTAAAAGACGATGCCCAGCGTCGCGAGCCAGAAGTGCCAGTTCACCCAGCGCAGGCTGTACAGGCGCTCACGATGCCAGAGGCGCGGGACCAAGTAGTAGACCGAGGCGAAGGTGATCAGTCCGTTCCAGCCCAGCGCGCCGGAGTGGACGTGTCCGATGGTCCAGTCGGTGTAGTGCGACAGGCTGTTGACCGACTTGACCGACATCATCGGCCCTTCGAAGGTGCTCATGCCGTAGAAGGCGAGTGCCATTACCATCATGCGGATGATCGGGTCGGTGCGGACCTTGTCCCAGGCGCCGTTCAGCGTCATCAGGCCGTTGATCATGCCGCCCCAGCTCGGCATCCACAGCATGACCGAGAACACCATGCCAAGCGTCTGCGCCCAGTCGGGCAGGGCGGTGTAGTGAAGGTGATGCGGACCGGCCCAGATGTAGAGGAAGATCAGCGCCCAGAAGTGTATGATCGACAGACGGTAACTGTAGATCGGCCGCTCGGCCTGCTTGGGCACGAAATAGTACATCATGGCCAGGAAGCCAGCGGTCAGGAAGAAGCCGACCGCGTTGTGGCCGTACCACCACTGTACCAGCGCCCCCTGGACACCCGACCACAGCGGGTAGCTCTTGGAGCCTAGCAGGCTGACCGGAATGTCGATGTTGTTGACGATGTGAAGCATCGCAACGGTGAGGATGAAGGCCAGGTAGAACCAGTTGGCCACGTAGATATGCGGCTCGGAGCGCTTAACGATCGTGCCGACGAATACCGCGAGGTACGCGACCCAGACAATTGTGAGCCACCAGTCCACGTACCACTCGGGCTCGGCGTACTCCTTGGACTGGGTGACGCCCATCAGGTAGCCGGTCGCGGCCAGGACGATGAACAGCTGGTAGCCCCAGAATACGAAGCGCGCGAGGCCGGGAAAGGCCAAGCGCGCGCGGCAGGTGCGCTGCACGACGTAGAAGCTCGTCGCGATCAGGGCATTGCCACCGAACGCGAAGATCACCGCCGAAGTGTGCAGGGGCCGGACGCGGCCAAAGTTCAGGTAGGGCTCCAGATTGAGGACGGGATAAGCCAGCTGCAGTGCGATGAAGAGACCGGCCAGGAAGCCGGCCATGCCCCAGAACATCGTGGCGATCATGCCCCAGCGAACTGGATCGTCATCGTACTTGCCGGGGTCAGCCGGCGTGCGGATGACCCCGCGCGCGATCGCGCCATAGTCGGCGCGGCTGACGGTGACCCACAGGCCGATGCCGGCCGCCGCGGCGATGATCGCCATGTGCACCGCATAGCCGCTGTCCGCAGCCGATGCGGCGGCGAGGACCGCAATAAGCAGCGCTGCCGACCACCAGCCGGCGCGCGCGAGAACCGTTTCCATGACTTTGCCCCGCAGAGGAAAGAATGCACGTCGGCCTGTGCAGCCGACGCCTCGGAGCCTCATTGATGGGAATCAAACTGCGGGCGTATTGGTAATGTCCACAGGTTCCCGGAACTTGCGCGCGATCAAAGCGTGCAGGACCGCGGGTGTCCAAAGCCTGTCGCGACGCTGCAACAATCCTGGTCCGCGCCGTGCGGACACTGCGGCGACGGACGAGGGACTATGCGTAACGTTCTGTATGTGGCTGCTGCACTGGCAGCGTTGGCGACAACCCCGGCTTTCGCGACCAGCGCGGATGGCCGCCTGCAGGTGAAAGTGCTCGCCACTGGCGTGCTGCCTGACGGCAAGATTGATACCGTGAGGAAGAATCTTGTCGGCCTTCCCGCTGGCGGGCAGACCAAGGCCAACGACAATGTCGTGCCCACGCTCGCGGTCGAGTACTACGCCACGCCGAACGTCTCGGTCGAGACGATCTGCTGCTTCACGCAGCATCACGTCAACGGTTCGGGAGCGCTCTCGGGCACGAACATCGTTGACCATGTCCTGATCCTGCCGGCGACGCTCACGCTCAAGTACCATGCTACGCTTGGTCCGATCCGGCCCTACGTGGGCGTTGGGCCAAGCTTGTTCATCATCTTCGACGAGAAGCCCGGCGCCACCGCCCGCGCGCTAGGTGCGAGCCGTGTCAAGATGAGCAACGAGCTCGGCCTGGCGCTGCAGGCCGGCGTCGACGTGCCGGTGAGCGACAAGGGCATCGGCGTGACCTTCGACGCCAAGAAGTACTTCATGAACACCACGGCGCACTTCTACACGGCTGCGGGCGTCGAGGCCTTGGAGACCAAACACTCGCTCGACCCCTGGGTGGTGAGCGGCGGCGTATACTTCCGTTTCTGAACCGATGGTTTTCTGGAAAAGGGCCGGCGGCATGTCCGCTGGCCTTTTTTTGCCTTGGTTACGTTCCGATCTCTTCGCGGGTCCAAAAAAGAGCGGCCGTTCAGCGAACGGCCGCTGCGAAGTTGGGAGAGGCTGGTGCGAGTACCCGTGATCAGGGTGCCAAGCGCAGCCGAGCTCTGTCTGGCAGCTCGGCGGCGGGTGTACATTGATCTGGATCAAGGCACCGCAATCACGATATTTCGTGTGCTCGCTGCCGTGATCCGCCGCCGTTCGCCTCTACCTGTCAGAGCGCAGGGACGTTCGCCATCGCATGCGCAAGCGAAGCCAGCGCCTGTGCCATCTTCTCGGCCACGCTGCGGTCGGACACGAACTCGATCACGGCGCGGTGCATGGCATCTGCCCACTGGCTGGCGGCGGCTTCGGGTATCGTCATCCCTCGATGCATCGACATCATGCAGGCGCCCGGTCGCGCCTCGAACCAGGCTCTCGGGCCGCCGAGCCATGCGGTGAGAAAGCCGGCCAACGACTGCCTCATGGGCGCCAGATCCGAAGCATGCATCGCCCGAAGCTCTGCGTACGCGGCATCCTCGTCCATGAGTTCATAGAACCTGTCGACGACTTGGCGGACGATCTCGGCGCCGCCAATCAGATCGTACGGGGTCCGGATTTGTATCTCTTCGGGCATGAGCTTGGCCATTGTTCACCAAATCGAGCGCCAGGTCTCAATCTACCTGGCGGCTGCAGCGATCGCTTGCTCGACCGCAGGCCTGGCTTTAGCCACTGCCATCGCAACGCAGGTGGGGTCCGGAGCCGACGGCCGTAGTCTGTCGAGTTCCTTGCAGGCTGCTTGCGCGACGTGTTCGACCCGCGTTTGCAGGCGCGCGGCGTCGGCCGGCTTCGCCAGGTCAAGGTCGCCATAACTCGCGGTAATCCGGACGGTAGTCGTGATGATCGGCGCACCGGTATAAGGGCTGCGCTCCGCAGGCGCCGGGCCGGGAGCGGTGCGTGGCGCTTCCACCACGATCTCCTTGCCTGTCGCGTTCGCTCCGGCTTGCGCGAGGGCTGGCGATGCCAGCCCGACCAGCGCTGCCATCGCCATCGCCAGAGCTGCGTCCGATGCTGTATGTGTCATCGCGAAATCTACCCGCTTGGTTCAGCGAAACGTCTTGCTAAGCAGGACCAGCGTGGGGTCGCCCTCGAACGGCTCGGCCGTGAAGCCTTTCTCGCATTCGAGCTCAATCGCGGCGTGGTTGTCGCGGCTCTCGATCGAGATCACGCGGCGTACTCCGCGCTTCTCGGCTTCGCGCGCCAGCAGGTCCAAGATGGTCCAGCCCACGCCCCTACCGCGGTAGTCGGCACGAACCGAGACGGCGACTTCCGCAGTGTCGAGCGCGGCATCGCAGGCAAGCTGGCCAGTCGCGACCAGCGTTCCGTCACTGGTCTCGAAGGCGAGGAAGCTCTCGGTGTGGAGGTGGTCGACTTCGACCAACGGACGAAGCTGATCGTGGCGAACGTGATCGCTCGCGGCGAGAAAGCGGAATCGGCGATCTTCGTCGGTGACCTTATCGAAGAAGCGTGTCAGTGCCTTCTCGTCGAACTGGATGGTCGGGCGAACCAGCAGTTCTACGCCCGAGCGGGTGGTGAAGGCCTCGGGGGCAAGGATCGTCGACATGCTTGAAACTCCGGTATGCAGTGGAGCCTCCTTCGCACGCCGACTGGCGCTGAGGCTTTGATCGAACGCAAGCCACAGCGCCAGGAGGCAGATTTTTGCGTTCGGCCTAGTCTCCGATGTTGCGGCGGAAGGTCTCCGGCAGTACCAGCATGCCGATGATGAAGGTCGCCGCGGCGACCGCCACCGGGTACCAGAAGCCTTGGTAGATGTTGCCGTTCGCCGCCACCATGGCGAAGCTGATCGCCGGCAATAGTCCGCCCAGCCATCCGTTGCCAATGTGGTAGGGCAGCGACATGGAGGTGTAGCGGATGCGGCTGGGGAAGAGCTCGACCAGCATTGCCGCGATCGGCCCGTAGACCATGGTGACCAGGATCACGAGGTAGAACAGCAGGGCGATGACCACCGGCTTGTTGATCGTGTTAGGGTCCGCCTTGGCTGGGTAACCAACTTTGGCGAGTTCACCGACAACCGCCGGCTTGGCTTCGACGGCTGGTTTATCGCCCTCGGCAGCTTTGGCCGGTACGGCGGGTGCGCCGATCACCTGCGCGGTGAAAGCAGCGATCGCCTTCTTGCGCTCTTCGCCGCTCAGCTTTGTCGGATCGGGTGCGGGGAAGGTCTGGCTGCCAGCGGTAATCGATGCGATCGTGCCGGCAGGCGCCGCGACGTTACTGTAGTTCACCGCCGCCTTGGCGAGTGCGTTCTTGACGATGTCGCAGCTGGTGGAGTCGAACTTGTTTGTTCCGACGGGATCGAATTGCGAAGAGCATTCCGCCGGGTTGGCAGTCACTGTCACCGGAGCCGTTGCCAGCGCTCGAGCGAGGGCGGGATTGGCTGCGTTGGTCAGCGCGTGGAACACGGGGAAGAAGGTCAGCGCAGCCAGCAGGCAGCCGGTGAGGATGATCTTCTTGCGCCCGATCCGGTCCGAGAGCGATCCGAACACCAGGTAAAACGGCGAACCCAGCAGCAAGGCAGTGATCACCAGCATGTTGGTGGTCAGACCGTCGACCTTGAGCATCTTTTCCAGGAAGGTCAGCACATAAAGCTGGCTGGCGTAGAAGATGACGGCCTGCCCGGCGATGGCGCCGAAAAAGGCGATGATCACCACTTTGACGTTGCGCCACTGGCCGAAGGCGTCCGTGAGCGGCGCCTTTGAAGAAGTGCCGTTAGCCTTCATGTTCTGGAACACCGGCGACTCGTGCAGCTTCAGGCGCAGCCAGAGGCCAACTGCCAGGAACACGCCCGAGAGCAGGTACGGGATGCGCCAGCCCCAAGCCTTGAATGCGTCTTCGCCGACGCCGGTCGAGGGCGAACGGGTGAGGATCACGATCAGCAGCGCCATGGCCAGGCCCGCGGTCGCGGTGATCTGGATCCAGCTTGTATAGAGCCCGCGCTTGTTGTGCGGGGCATGCTCCGCGACGTAGCTCGCCGCGCCGCCGTATTCGCCGCCCAGCGCCAGGCCCTGAAGCATGCGCAAGGCCACCAGCATGATCGGCGCGGCGACGCCGGCGGTCTTGTAGGTCGGCAGGCACCCGACCAGGAAGGTCGATAGGCCCATCACCAGCAGCGTGATGATGAAGGTGTAGCGCCGCCCGACAAGGTCGCCGATACGGCCGAACACCAGTGCTCCGAACGGCCGCACGATGAACCCGGCGGCGAACACCAGCAGCGCCATGATGTAGGAGGTGGTCTCGTTCAGGCCGGTGAGGAAGTTCGCCGCGATGATCGAGGCGATGAGGCCATAGAGGTAGAAGTCATACCACTCGAACACGGTGCCGAGCGAGCTGGCGGTGATCACCAGCTTCTCGCTGCGGGTGGGTTCGTGATGCTGTGGCAAGGCATCGTAGGTCGTTGCCATTGCAGTCTCTCCTGTTGCGGCGCGGCCTTTGCCTGGCCTGCCGGGTTATGTTGTCGTTGAGATCAGAAGCCGTACTTCGCGGCGAACTCGAGCCGGTCGAGCGAGCCGCTCGCGCCCGAGACCAGTTGGCGCTCGCCGTGGCGGTATTCGATACCGACGTCGACGTTCTTGACCGGCGAGTAGAACAGGTTCGCGGCTAGGCTGAACGCCCGCTGATTGTAGGTGACGATGCTCGCGACCGGCAGATTGCCTGAGTAGTCGACGTGCTGGTACGAGCCCATGAGGTTCGCGCGGAGCTGCTGGCTGAGCGGGAGGTGCACCGCAGCCAGAGCGGCGAAAACGGTGACGTTCTCCAGTTTGCCGGTCGCGGGCGAGTAGACCGCATCGGGCGCGAAGTTCAGGCCGATATAGCGGCTGATGTCGCGGCCGTAGGTCACCATCACGCGGGCGTCGGCGGTCTTGGTCGCGTTCAGCCAAAGTTTGCCGGCGGCCGAAACCCCATAGCCGTTCTGCGTCTTGTCGTTCCCGGCGACCTCGATGCGCACCTGCCGCACCAATCCGGCGAGCGATAGTTCGCCCAGCTTGCCGGTCATTGCCAAACGCGCGGTGAAGTCCGGAAGGTGGTCGGTGCCGTTCTCTAGCAGCGCGGCGCTCCCCAGCGTGGCGGTGGCGCTCTCCGGGTTTTCGACCGCGAGGCTCAGACTGGCGGCCTTCGATAGCGACGCAGTGTAGCGCAGCTGCGGCTGGCGGACGAAAACGGTCCCTTCCGCCCCGCCCACGTAGTCCGTGGTCTCCGGCAGGATGGCAGTGTTCTGGAAGTTGCTCCATTCCTGCCCGATCAGGACCCGATCGATCGACACGTAGGCGCGACGCAGGGCAAGGGTGTAGCCATTTGTGGTGCGCTGCGATCCGCCGCCGGAGATCGAGGGCGCCGCTTCCGCATTCACCTGGAAGTCGGTCTCCAGATAACCCTTCACCTGGTGCCCGGCGACGTTCGAAGCGAAGTTCAGCCATAGGCGCGACTGCTTCGCACTGAAGTCAGTGTCGGTGGTAGATTTGCCGCCGATCGGGATTGTCTGCGCCAAATAGAAGTCGCGGCCCAGCGAGTTGGTGGTCACGGCACCGTCGCCGAAGTGGCTCCAGGAAGCGACCGTCTTCAGGTAGCCACCGATCTTGATCGTGGTGTTGCCGTCGCGCATGCCCTCGGTCGGTGGCGCCGTCTCCAGCGCGGCGACCTTAGCCGCAGTGGCATCGCTCTTCGACGCGGCGGCGAGTGCGCTCGACTGTGCGGAGGCGGCCGCCTCGCTGGCAGTGCGGGCGGACTCGGCTGCGGCAATCTGCTGCGCCTGAACGGTGGCGTTCGAGGCGCGAAGCTCTGCCATCGCGGCTTCCAGCTTGGCGATGCGGCTTTCGAGTTCGGCCTCGTAGCGCGTCTTGGCAACCGCAGCCTGGGGTGCGATCAGCGCCCCGGCACACAGCAGGGCTGCAGGGATCGTGTGACTTCTCATCCTGGTCCTCTCCCTTGCTAGGGACCCACTTGCGGGGCAGCATGTCTTCGCGCGAAAGGGAGGGTGGCGACAGGGAGACCATGGTCGGGTATCTACGACCTTGGTCGGGGGTCCAGCCCGCCAAATGCAGGATTACAGTCGGCCGCAAAGGGCGAGCGAGCCCGTAGTCGGCTTGAGAACAGGAGAGATATCATGGCCCAGTCCGTCTACGCCGTCCCGCAGGAATGGTCGGACAAGGCCCTGGTCGATGAAGGGCGCTATCGCGAGATGCACTCCCGTTCGGTCGAGGATCCCGATGGTTTCTGGCGCGACGAAGCCAAGCGGATCGACTGGATCAAGCCGTTCACGCAGGTGAGGAAAACGAGCTTCCACGAGGCGGACTTCGGGATTCGCTGGTTTGGCGATGGTACCATGAACCTCGCCGCCAACTGCCTCGACCGGCACCTCGCTACGCGCGGCGATCAGGTGGCGATCCTGTGGGAGCCCGACAGCCCCGACGCGCAGGAGCGCCGCATCACCTATCGCGAACTGCACGAGCAGGTCTGCCGGTTCGCCAACCTGCTCAAGAGCCGCGACGTCGGCAAGGGCGACCGGGTGACGCTCTACTTGCCGATGGTGCCCGAGGCGGCGGTGGCGATGCTCGCCTGCGCGCGGATCGGGGCAATCCACTCGATCGTCTTCGCCGGCTTCTCGCCCGAGGCGCTCGCCGGCCGCATCCAGGATTGCGACAGCCGCGTGGTGCTCACCAGCGACGAGGGTCGGCGCGGCGGCAAGACCATCCCGCTGAAGGCCAACGTCGATGCGGCGCTGGCGCATGCGCCGGGTGTCGAGAGCGTGATCGTGCTCGCCCACACCGGCGCGCAGGTGCCGATGCAGGAAGGACGGGACATCGACTGGGCGAGTGGCGTCGCTTCGCAAGGTGCCGACTGCGCGCCGGTCGAAATGGGCGCGGAGGACCCGCTGTTCATCCTCTACACTTCGGGCTCCACCGGCAAGCCCAAGGGCGTGCTGCACACCACCGGCGGCTACGCGGTGTGG
>Ga0068863_100001073_pt1 | contig 27337 bp, 14 predicted proteins | sample KBSSwiS62_FD_66596 | JGI IMG/M metagenome (GOLD analysis project Ga0068863, IMG submission 66596) | Switchgrass rhizosphere microbial communities from Kellogg Biological Station, Michigan, USA - KBS Switchgrass S6-2 | ecosystem: Host-associated > Plants > Roots > Rhizosphere > Soil ... | reverse complement strand
CGACGCGTATGAACGCATTTATCGCGATGCGATACAGCGGCAGGAACCGCATTACTCGTGGCGAGGTTTGCCTAGCAAGAACCAACCCGACTGAAGACCCAGCCCAATGATGCTAACGCCGAACGCTGTGTATAGACCAATCGCGATCCAGTACATGCGGTCCGGGAACTGGATCACCTCATGGAGGTTCGTAAAACAGACATAGGTCAATAGTATTGCCGAGACGTAGGGCACTATCAGCGAGACGATCCCCGTCGCAACTACCGGTATCTTCCGTAGTTGGAAGCCCCACTCGGTTCTATCCGTCTCTGCCTTCGAACCGATTTGCCCCTCGCCCCACAGCTTTTGGATGTTTGAAGCCACGTAGTTACTCATCAAGTTTCTCTCGAGTATTGAGATAGATCGAGAATGGGCCGCTTGCATGTCGAAGAAAATTACGTGGTACCCAGCGATCGCCCACGCCGGAAAGGGAAGCCAATAGAACAGGATATGCGGGATCGCTTGCGAAGTCGTCATTCCGATTCCATGGCTGGCCCCCTGATCGCCAGGCGTGTCCCACAGATGTAGCAGCGCCAGCAGCCCAAACGCGGCAGTGAAGTAGGTAGTTGCAGCGATCCAGAGCACCACTGTGTTAGTCAGGATGGAGAACCCCGCTTGGCGCTCGACATTGTAGAGCTGCCTGACGGTTTCTGCTGGGTCCGAATTCGAGTCCGGAGCAAAGTTGCCGATCCGGTCGTTCCGACCAAAGCGCACCATGAGCCCCCAGGAGTCGACAACCGTGATTAGCCTCGGCAACAGCTGCGCAAGGCTCCGGGGCTGGTCGAATGATAGCTGCAGTCGTCCGTTGCGCACCGGAGTTTACGGCGTGCCCGAGGGCGAAATTTCTAGCTTGCGCCCCGCCACCGAAGACCGGCGGAAACACGCTACTTAGACGTTGTTCGCGGCCGCCTCGATCGCGTTGTTCTCCGCAATCACCTGCTCGACCGTGGTAAGCGCCGGCTTCGGCGTCCAGTCCTGATGGAACAACCCCATCGACGCCTGAATCGGGTCACTCGACGGATAGTCCGCCAGCGTGTGGATGAATGCGGGACCGGCGAAATCGAGAGTGCGCCACGTCCGTAGGAAGTCACCGACGAACGCCGCCTGATTCGCTTCGGAAACCACCGACGACGGCTGACCATACTCCGTCGCCCAGATCTTCTTGTTCCCATCGCCATTGGCGACCATCACCGCATACAACTGCTCCGCCTGCGTGATCGGCACACCCGCATGCCCTTCCCCCGCCGAGAACGGAATCGAGTAAAAGTACGGGTGATACGAGATCGCATCGAAGTATCCGCCGGCGCCCGCCGCATACATCTCCGACAAGTACGTCACCGGGTTGATCGTCGGACCGCCCGGCGTCTCTGCCGCCGCCGCGACCGACGCCGCGATGACAGTCGCATTCGGATCGGCTGCCTTGATCTTCGTGTACGCCACCTTCAGCAGTTCCGTGTACTGCTGCGCAGACGGAGTCGGAGCCCAGAAGATGCTGGCGTTGGGCTCATTCCAGATCTCGTAGTCAGCGACCTTGCCCTGGTACCGCGTCGCCACCGCAGTGACGAAGTCACCGAACGCATTCAAGTCCGCCGGATGCCCAGCCCACGTCGGCTGGTCCGGCACGGCCGCCCAGTCTGGCGTCGAGTTGATCACCGCAAGCACCTTGATGCCATTGGCGTTGGCGCTATTGATCATTCGGTCCGTCGCGGCCCAGTCGAACGTGTTATCGGTGGGTTCGACGCCCGCCCACGGCACCAGGATCCGGATCGTGTCGATGCCCGCGTTCTTCAGCAGACCCATCGCCTTATCGGTGTCGGTCTGCGAGTAGAAGTACATCTGCTGCGCCGTGACGGCAATCTCCGTTGGCCGCTGGTCCACCGCCGACGTATCGGGCGGCGCGATGTTGACATTCACCGTCGTCGTGGTCGTTCCGCCCCACGGATCGCTGATCTTGACGACGAAGCTGTCCGTGTCGACGCCCGGCGTCACCAGCGCCCGATACCTGGCATCCACGTCGGGCGTGTAGGTGAACTGTCCGGTGGGCGTCACCTTCACCGTGCCGAACGCCGGACCCGAACCCAGGCTGTACGACAAATTGTCGCCGTCCGGATCGGTCGCCGTCACCGTACCAGTGACCGCGCCGATGGCCGTCGACGTATCCGTAACTGTCCCATGGCCATTCGTCGGCGCCGTGTTGGTCGTCGGGTTCGGCGCGATCGACACCTTGACCGACGTTGTCGTGGTGCCGCCGAATCCATCACTGACCGTGACGGTGATGGTCTCCGACTTGGTGGTCGACGATGCCCCTGCCGCCGAGGCCGCCGTGCGGGCCGCGGCCGTCGGCGTATACGTGAACGTGCCGTTGGGGTTGATGACGATCGTGCCCTTGGTCGTCGCACTTGCCTTGTAGGACAACGGATCACCGTTCGCGTCCATCGCGCTGATGGCACCGGTGACGACGCCAGTGCGCGGGTTGGGATTCGACACCGTCGACGTCGCACCGGTGGGTTTGACGTTGGCTGCGCCGATCCTGACATTTACCGTCACCGGCACCACACCGCCGTGACCGTCGTCCACTGTGACGACGAACGTGTCCTTCGTGGCGTCGTACGGCGCACCCGGCGCCGTCGCGGCGGCACGCGCCGCTGCCGTTGGCGTGTAGGTGAAGGAGCCGGTCGACGTGAGGGTCACCGTGCCCTTCGTCGGCGAACCGGTCACGGCGTATTTCCGGGTGTCGTAGTCGCCGTCGGTGGCCTTCACACTGCCGGTAACGACTCCCGTCGACGTGCTCGGAGTCCCGATGGTCGTGGTTACGACCGGAACCTTGTTCGCAGGCGGAATCGCCACGGTGATCGTCTCGGTCAATGAGCCATTGCGACCGTCGGAGACCGTGACCGTGAACGAGTCCGTCTTCACCGAATCGGGCGCCGTCGGTACGGCCGCCGCGTGCCGGGCCGTGGAAGTCGGTGTGTACGTATACGTTCCGTCGGCCTTGAGCACCAACGTGCCCTTGGTCGGCTTCGTGTTCACCACATATGTCAGCGGATCACCGTCGAAGTCGACGACTCCCACCTTGCCGCTGACCACGCCCGTCGACGGGTTGGACACGCTGTAGTACGGATCGCTGGAGAACGGCGACGTATTCGGTGGAACGAGCGAGACCACGTGGACGCTGTCGGTGTCGTAATCGGTGACGAACATCAGCGTGCCGTCGGGGCTCAGCACGACGCCAGGCTGCACCGACATCGGCGTGGCCGTGTTCCGAATACTGATCGCTCCCAACGTCGAGCCGTCGGTGGAACTCAGTGCGGCGACGAGACCCGTGTTGCTCGTGACCATCACCGCACTGCTGTCGTTGGTGACTGCCAGACCGGCGATCGGAACACCGAGGTTTCTGGTGATCGCGGTGCCCGCCGCAGTGTCGATCACGGTGACCGCACCAGCGGTGTCGGCGACGAACAACCGTGGATAAGTCTGGCTGATCGCGATACCCGTTGGCGCACCGCCGATGTCGGTGATCGACGTCGCCGTGGTCGCGGAGGACGCGAACACCGAGACGTTGCCCCCGCCAGTCGACTTCGTACTCGCGACGTAGATCTTGGTGCCGTCGGCACTCACCACCAGCTCCGTCGGCGTCAGACCCGTCGGGAGTTTGACCACGCTGCTGGAGGTCGTGTTGTAGGCCGTACTGATCTTGCTGATCGTTCCGGCGCTGCCACTGGCGACGTACACCGTGCTGCCGGCCGGATTGATCGCGATGGCAGTCGGATTGGCGATTGTCAGCGTCTTCTTCGTGGCGCCGGTCGCCGTATCGATCACGGTGACCGTGTTGTTGGTCGAACTCGACACGTAGAGTCGCGTGCCATCCTTCTTGACCGCGATGCCGTCGGGCGATGCGCCAACTTGATAAGTACCGACGACGGTGTTCTTGACCGTGTCGTAGACGGTGACCGTGCCTGCGCTGCGATTGGTGATGTACGCGAGGTTGCTCGTGACGGCCACGGCGCTTGGGTCGCTCACGTTCGTGAAGTCGGTGCTCTTGTAGAACGGCGACGGGCTCACCGGGATGTTGATCGGCACGTCGACGGTGTTGGTCCCGTCGGACAGCGTGATCGTCATCGCGATCGTGTCATTGGGATTGGACGTCGTCGCGGCGACGAAACGCTGCGCGGTCGTCGGGGTGTACGTGATGACCTTGGTCGTGGCGTCGTAGGCAAACGTGCCCGCGCTCGGACCGCTCTTCAGCCCGACCGTGACCGCCTGCCCCTCGGGATCACTGGTGCTCAGCTGGCCTAACACCTTGCCCGTCGTCGCATCGGGCCTGCCCCAGGCCACCGATGCCGTCGGCGGTTGATTCGCGGCCGCCGCCGCAACGGTTTGGCTGACCGCCATCTGCTGAGCGGAGAGGTTGGTGCCGGCGACTCCATCCTCGACGGGCTGGCCCACCTGGCGACGGGCCGCCGCAAGCAACACCCACGACAACGGTGACTCCGTCGAGCCGCCGGGAAGCATGCCGAGGAACGTCGACAACACGGGCCGCACCACGCCGTCGAGCAGGCTGCTCATCCACGTCTGAACCGGGTTCGGCACAGTCGGCTGAGCCACCGAGAGCGCAACGGGCACCTCGGCGACCGACCGCTGCGTCGCGGCGACCGAAACGGTGGCTTGCGCAGTCGAGCCCGAATCGTCCTCGGACGCCGTCGTACCGGTCGACGTCTGCGCACGCGCCTGCTGAGCCGGCTCGCTTGTCGCCGTTGAGGATTCGGAAACTCGGGCGTGAGGTTTTAAGGTCGACTTCTTCTTTGGCTTCGGCTTCGGTTTGTCTGTCTCGTCGGAATGCGCACCGCCGGAGCTGGACACGGTCACGCCAGGTGCCACCTCTTCGGAGCTCGAGGAGCCCGGTGTCGCGCCGGCGGGTTGGCTGGTTGTCGATTCGGCAGTCGGCGGCGTCCCGGTAGTGCCGCCGGAATTCTCGGTGCCCGTGCTGGGTGACTGGGTGGCCGCGCCTGTGGTTGCGTCGGTCCGCGTAGACGTGGTGGCAGTCGAGTCCTCAGGAGCGGCCCACGCGATACCTGCTGGGGCCGCGACGGCGGATCCGATCCCAAGGGCAACAGCCAGCGCGCCGACCCGTCCGACATACCTGCCGTATCGCATTTGCACTATTTCTCCTAATAGCCCAGTAAACGAACATTGCCGAATATGGAGCGATTGGCCTGGCCTCGCGAAACGACAAGAATGCCTGGGTAGTCTAGCGGTTTGGCGGTTATCAATCGAGAGAATCTTGGGAAACTTGCTGTATCTGGCTATGCGTACGGATTTGCCAGGTGGGCGGTTACATTTCAGCAGGTCTCAGCGCTAATTCTCGGCGGCGATACGCAGCAGTACATCGGCCACCGCCGATGGTCGATAGAGGAACGGCGAACGACTACTCGGGAGTTCGACGCTGCTGGCCCCAATGTCGAGAGCCGTCCGCTTCGACCAGTCGGGGTTGACCACCTGTCCTCACTGCAGACGACTGATGTACACCAGACTGGTGAACGGTCCGTGAGCTGCACCCCAGTCCGGCTAATACACCTCTGGACGAAATCGAAGTCGACCCACACAGTCCGCATCTGATCGTCGGGTTCACTCAATCCCCCGCAGCCTTGCCCCCGCGAATTCTCGACTCACCATGTCGGGCTGCGCCTGCCATTGATCGCGCAGGCCGGTTCCGGGCTCCGGAACGGCGTCAGCGTGTCTCACTCGTCAGCGGCGGCCTTCTTGCTTCTGTCGAAGGCCCACGCCATCACCAGTGCAAGGGCAATCACTATCACGGTGAGAACGCCGAAGACGAGGCCTGTTGAACTCTCGTCGTGAAGCCATTTCTGCTGCTTCCCCGACGGCATCAGAAAGAACAAGCCCACCAATGAGACCGGGAGAGCGAGTAGTAGAACGCTGCCAAGCCATTTATTGTCGCGGAACAACTCGACGGCGAAGAATGCGAACGCTCCTAGTACGCATGCCACGAATACACGTTCTAGAGTGCCTTCCACTAGGTCGTTCGCGAACCCCAAAAATGCAGCTGTGATCGCCGCGAAGAGGCCAGGAACGGTGGTGCTGTTCTTCTTGATGTGCTTGTGAAGTTGGCTTGCAAGCTTCCCCACTACGGCAGCAACAGCGACTATCGCAGCGGCGATACCCACCCAAAGCAGCGTCGTGTACGCCCATTCCAGGACTGCAAAGGCCAACCCGGTGATGCTGTGGAAATGCCCGCTAACGAACACCAGCAATGCGACGAACAAGGATATGACCGCCAGCGCGGCCGTCACCACACCGATGAAGGGGAACCATTCGCTGAGATCATCCCGACGCGTGCTGGTTTGGGCCGGGACGTCTGCGTTCATCCGCGACGTCTATCTGTATTGCGAAGCGCGTCCGCCGCGTGCGTCTCATCCATTGCGATCCCCCCGAATCCGGCCACACCCCTTGCTTCAGCAAAGAGTAGCGCTTTCGGCCGGCACGCGGACGATATCCATATGATCTTGCGAATGGGCTTCCCGATATGAGACACGCAGCCGCCGTTACGAGTGAAGAGGCGGCGCATTACCGGGCTGCCGGTTGGTGGACCGACAGCACGCTGTCCGACTGCGTCATGCGCAATGCCACGGCGACACCGGACAAACCGGCCTACATCGACTTCCCACTCGGCTCCCCCGAGACGGTGCTCACGTGGTCCGAGTTCGACCACGCCGCCACCAACCTCGCCCACCGCCTGCTCGCGTTCGGCGTCACGCCCGGTGACGGAGTGGCCGTTTGGCACAAGGACACGTCGGCCATCCACGTGCTGCTGGTCGCCATCGAGCGCTGCGGTGCGACCACGGTCGGCCTCGGCGCCCGGTCCGGCGTTCGCGAAGCCACCGCGATCTTGCGCACCGCTCGGCCGACTCTCGTCGTCACCGACCAAGAACGCCTCGCACCCGCGCGGCACGCCGCCGCCGACGCTGACCCGGGGCTCCGGGTCGTGGCCATCGACAACGACCTCGACACCACGCCCGAAGCCGACGGGACAAACGGCCTGATGCCCGTCGGCCCCGACGACGTCTTCCTGATCAACTCCACGTCCGGCACCACTGGACTACCGAAATGCGTTGTCCACACTCAGAATCGATGGCATTACTTTCACCAGAAAGCGGTCGCCAACGGCGAACTCACTCCCGACGACGTCTTCCTCTCCGTCCTGCCCATGCCGTTCGGCTTCGGAATTTGGACCTCGCACACCACGCCGATCTACCTGGGCGCCACTGCGATCAGGATCGAGAAGTTCGACGCCGCGGCGGCATGTGCTGCCATCGCCAAGCACCAGGCGACCGTATTGTGCTGCGTCAGTACGCAATTGGCGATGATCCTGGCGAGCCAAGCCTCGCGCGACTACGACCTGGCCAGCCTGCGCGTGGTGTTCACCGGCGGTGAACCACTCCCCTACAGCCAGGCCGCCCAGTTCGAGGAGTTGACCGGCGCCACGATCCTGCAGTTCTACGGCTCCAACGAGACCGGGATGCTCAGCGCTACCACCGTCGCAGACCCGCTGCACCGGCGGCTGCGCACCGCAGGCCGGATCGTGCCCGAGATGCAGGTCCGGCTGTTCGACGGCGACAGCGACGTCACACCGTCGGGGCGCGGACAACCCGCGTGCCGCGGTCCGGCGCTGAGCCTCGGCTATCTCGGCGGCACGGATCACGACAAGTTGTTCACCAAGGACGGCTGGATGCGGATGGGCGATATCTGCGAGCTCGACGCCGACGGCTACCTCACGCTGACTGGCCGAACCTCGGATTTCATCCTGCGCGGCGGCAAGAACATCAGCGCGGTCCAGGTCGAGGAGGCCGTGGCCACACATCCCGCGGTCGCCGTGGCCGCGGCGGTGGCGATGCCCGACGCGGTCTTCGGCGAGCGTGTGTGCGTATTCGTCGAGCTCAAGCATGCCGCCGCCCTGGATCTGCCCAACCTCGTCGAACACCTTCTGCAGCAGGGCGTTTCCAAGGAGCTGCTGCCTGAGCGGCTGGAAGTTCTCGACGAACTGCCGCGCTCGTCGGGCGGCAAGATCGCCAAAGGCCAACTTCGCGACCGGATCCGGTCAACACTGGAGGCGAAATGAGCAGCGAAGTACGACGCGGCGGCCTGGAGGTCTGGGCGCCGACCAAAACGCCGCCCATCGGCCCCCCTGGATCGGCTGACCTGACCGACGAACAACAGATGGCGGTCGCGTTCCGCCATCTCGCCGAGATCGGCTTCACCGAAAACATGGCCGGGCACATCACCTGGCAGCCCGACGGTCAGACCGACATGTACGTCAACCCGTGGGGGCTGTGGTGGCAGGAGCTGACCGCGTCGGACATCTGCGTCGTCGACGAAGATGCGCGGGTGGTCCGCGGCCGCTGGGACGTCACACCTGCCATCCACATCCACACCGAGCTCCACCGGCTCCGGCCCGACGCCCGCGTGGTCATCCACAACCATCCCTACTACGTAAGCCTGATCGCCGCCCTCGGCAGCCTTCCCGAGCTGGTTCATCAGACCGGCTCGCTGTTCCTCGACGACATGTATCTGGTCGAGAAGTATGACGGCGAGATCGACGCCCCTTGGCGCGCAGCCGAACTCGCGCAACAGGTCGGTTCCGCCAACCTCATCATCCTGGCCAACCACGGCGTCATCGCCACTGGCCGCAACCTCGCTGAAGCCGTCTATCGCGCCGTGTCCATCGAACGGGTCTGCCATCTCGCCTACGACGTGATGGTGACCGGGCGAACGCCGACGAAGATGAGCCGCGGCGACATGGTCGGCATGCAGGCATCGCTCATCGAACGCGCCGCCGACGTGTATTGGGCAGGCGCGGCACGCATGACCATCAAGGCAGACCGCAGCGTTCTGACGTAGAGAGGATCAGCCATGGCCTCGATCGACGAGATGTCGGCGAATCTGAATTTCACCACCGCCAAGACCGGTGACGACCGCAGCGTCACCTTCCTGGCCGAACCCGAGCGTGCCGACCGCCTCTACACCGTGATCTCCGTCGACGACCACATCGTCGAACCCCCCGACACGTTCGAGGGTCGCGTGCCGCAGAAGTTCGCCGACCGGGCCCCACGGGTCGTCGACACCGACGACGGCGGACAGACGTGGATGTACGACGGACAGTCGCTGCCGAACGTCGGCTTCAACGCGGTGGTGGGTCGCCCGGTCGACGAATACGGGTTCGAACCGGCCCGTTTCGACGAAATGCGCCGCGGTGCTTGGGATATCCACGAACGCGTGAAGGACATGGACCTCAACGGCGTCTACGCGTCGCTAAACTTCCCGTCGTTCCTGCCCGGCTTCGCAGGCCAGCGACTGCAGCAGGTCACCAACGACCGTGACCTCGCGATGGCATGCGTGCGCGCCTGGAACGACTGGCACATCGAGGCGTGGGCAGGCGCCTATCCGGATCGGATCATCCCGTGCCAGCTCCCGTGGCTGCTCGACCCCGATGTCAGCGCGAAGATGATCTACGAGAACGCCGAACGCGGCTACCACGCGGTCACATTCAGCGAGAACCCTGCGATGCTCGGCCTGCCGGCCATCCACTCCGGATATTGGGAACCGATGCTCGCGGCGTGCGCCGACACGGGGACAGTGGTGAACCTACACATCGGTTCGTCAGGCAAGTCGCCGTCAACGACCGAGGACGCTCCTCCCGACGTCGTGGGTGTGCTGTTCTTCGCCTACGCCATCTCGGCGGCCGTCGACTGGCTGTATTCGGGCGTCTGCACCCGGTATCCAGATCTCAAAATCTGCCTCTCCGAAGGCGGGATCGGTTGGGTGGCAGGGCTTCTCGATCGACTCGACCACATGCTCAGCTACCACGAGATGTATGGCACGTGGCAGGCGCTCGGCGAGACGCTGACACCCGCGGAGGTGCTGAAGCGCAATTTCTGGTTCTGCGCGGTCGAGGACCAGTCATCGTTCATCCAGTACGACCGAATCGGTTCGGACAATATCCTGCTCGAGGCCGACTACCCACACTGCGACTCCACCTGGCCGCACACCCAGCGCACAATCCACGAGCAGATCAACGGACTGCCCGAGGACATCATCCGAAAGGTCACCTGGGAGAACGCTTCGCGGCTCTACCAGCATCCGGTTCCGGCCGCGATCCAGGCTGACCCCAACGCGTTCTAGAGGTTGGTTGCGGACTGCGCTTGCTCTTCGGCGATGATGGCTTGGTTCTCCTCGATGATCTGCTCGATCACGGCCACCGCCAGCTTGGGAGTCCAATCCAGGTGGTACACACCGAGAGTCGACGAATTGTCGTCAGCGCTGCCGGTGTCCTTGATGGTGTCGATGAACGCGGGTCCGGCATACGACAGGTTGCGCCACGTCCGCAGGAAGTCGGCGATGTAGTCGGCCTGGTTCTGCTCCGAGACGTAGTCGGAGGGCTGACCGTACTCGGTGGCCCAGATCTGCTTGGCGCCGTCCCCGTACTCGACCATGATGGCGTGCATCGCCTCGACCTGATTGATCGGTGCGCTCGCATAGGGACTGGGTGTCGAGAACAGCTTGGAGTACAGGTACGGGTGGTAGGCGACCGCGTCGAAATACCCTTGTGCCCCAGCGTCGTACATCTCCTGTAGGTACGTGACCGGGTCGATTGTCAGGGTGCCGAAGGAGATCACCGAACCAAGGCCGGCGGCGATGACGACCGCGTTCGGGTCCGCGGCCTTGATGACCGGATAGGCCGCCTTCAGCAGTGCCGTGTACGCGGCGGCGTCGGGCGCAGGCGACCAGAACTGGTAACCGTTCGGCTCGTTCCAGATCTCGTAGGCTCCGATCTTCCCCTTGTACCGCGTGGCGAGCGCGCCCATGAACGAGGCGAACTCGGCCGGATCGGCCGGCGCCGCGGACAACGGCGCCCCGCCCGGGACGCCGGCCCACGTCGGCGTCGAATCCACCACACCGAGAATCGTCATATCGTGCGCGACAGCAGAATTCACCATCCGGTCGATGGCCGACCAGTTGTAGGTGTTGTTAGTCGCCTCGACGCCCGCCCACGGGATCAGCATGCGCACGCTGGTGACGCCGTCGGCCTTCAACAGGTCGAACGCCTTGTCGGTGTCGGCCTGCGAATAGAAGTACATCTCTTGGACGTTCATCGCGACGGTGGTGCCGCGCTGATCGATCGACGAAGCCGACGAATCCGGTGGTGCCACCGTCACGGTCACTGTCGTCTGGACCGTGTTGCCCGCGTTGTCAGTGATGTTCACCGTAAACGAATCGGTGTCCGCGCCTGCGGTCGCCGCCGCGAGGTATCGGGCCGCCACGTCGGGCGTGTAACTGAACTTCCCTGTCGTCGCATTCAGGGCCACGCTGCCCAGGTTCGGTCCTGTCTTGACGGTGTAGCTCAGCGCCCCACCCTCGGGGTCGGTTGCAGACACGGTGCCGTCCACCTCACCGATTGCCACCGTCGGGTTGTTCACCGACGTCTGCACATTGGTGGGCGCCTGATTGACAGTGCTGTACGGAGTCACCGGCAGCGAGAACGCGACCGTCGTCGTGCCGCCGTAGCCATCGGAAATGGTGAACGTGACGGGGTCGACCTTGGCCGAGTCCGGGGCGGTCGCGGCCGACGCGGCAAGGCGCGCCGCGGCCGTCGGCGTGTAACTGAAGGTGCCGTCGGAGTTGATGGTCAGCGCTCCCTTGCTGGGCGCCGTGGAGGTGACGGTCAACGCGTCGCCGTCGGTGTCCACCGCGGTGACCTTTCCGGTGACCGTGCCCGTGGTGGTGTTGGTGCTGGTGACGGCGGCCGATCCGCTGGTGGGCGCGGCGTTGGCGCCGGGGATCGACACCGTGACGGTCACGGTCGCAGTGCCACCGTGGCCGTCGTCGGCAGTGATCGTGAACGTGTCGGTCTTGTCGGCCGCGGTCGCCCCGACCTTGGCCGCTGCGTGCCGCGCTGCGGCGGTGGGCGTATAGGTGTAGATGCTGCCCGAGAACGTGACCGTGCCCTTGGCAGGCGTGCTCGACGTGTACGTCAGCTTGTCCCCGTCGGCGTCGCTGCCGACCGCCTGCCCCTTCGACTGGCCGGTCGTGCTGCTCGCGATCGGGGTGGTGGACCGTACCGTCGGGGCGGTGTTGGTCGGCGAGATGTTGATCGTCACCGTCGCGGTCGTCGTCCCTTGTCGGCCGTCGGACACGGTGACCGTGAAGGTGTCGGTGGTCAGCGACGTGGTCGCGCCGGTGGTGGCCGCGGCGTGGCGTGCGGTGGCCGTCGGCGTGTAGGTGAACGTGCCGTCGGCGTTGAGGACGAGCGAGCCCTTCGTGGGCGCACCAGCGACGGTGTAGGTCAGCGAGTCTCCGTTCGGGTCGCTGCCGTTGATCGCACCCGACACCGCACCCGTCGTGGGATCTGCACTGCCAACCGTCGGCGCCACCACCGGAGGTTGGTTGACGGTGCCGCCACCCGCGACCGCGGTCAACGACACCACGCGGACCCGACTGAGGTCGTAATCGGTCAGCACGAATTTCGTCCCGTCGGGGCTCATCGCGAGGCCGGGCAGCTGCGACATCGTCGTTGTCACCGAGCGCGTCGACAGTGTGGAAAGCGTTGCGCCCGTCGCTGAATTGAGGGTTGTGATCTTGCCTTTGGTGTCGGCGACGATCAGTGTGCTTCCGTCGTTGCTGACGGTGACGCCTGAGAGCACACCGCTGACCGCGTAACTGCCGACCGTGGCCTTTGTTGTGGTGTTGACGACGGTGACCGTGCTGTTGGTTCCGTTGTTGGTGGTGATGTACAGCCGCGAGTTGTCCGGACTGACAACGGCACCCGTCGCAGTTCCGCTCAGGCTGGTCCATGCCGTTGCCGACGAGGACGACAAGGCGAACGCGGAGAGCCCGGTCGACCCGTCAGCCATGACGCTCAGCACATAGATCTTGGTCTTGTCGGGGCTGACCGTGATCTCGGTCGGATGCGAGCCCGAAGGCAACGTGACGGCCGCACCGGACACCGCATTGGTGGACGTGCTGATCTTGGTCACGGTACCGGCGTCGTAGTTGGCGACGTAGAGCACGCTGCCGCTCGAATTGATCGCCATCGCAGTGGGTTTGGCCACCGCGATGGTGGTCACCACCGTGTTGGTCGTGGTATTCACCACGGTCACCGTGTTGCCGTCGGTGCTCGACACGTACAGCCGAGTGCCATCGGGCTTCATCGCCAGGCCGTCGGGTGACGCACCGACGCCGATGGTGCCGACGACGGTGTTGGTCGTCGTGTCGATCACGGTCACGGTGCCGGCGCTCTTGTTGGTGACGTAGGCGCGGTTGTTAGTGGTGGCGACCGCGCCGCCACCGGTCACGGTCACGTCGCCGGTCTTGGTGATGGCGGCTGCGCCGACCGGAATGTTGACGACTGAGGCCACCGCATTGGTCCCGTCGGACACCGTCACCGTCATGGCGATGGCGTCGTCGGCGGTGGTCAGTCCCGCGCTTATCCGCTGAGCCGTGGTCGGGGTGTACGTGAAATTCCCTGTCGCGTTGTCGAATGACAGCGTGCCCGAACTCGGCGCACTGCTCACGGTGTACGTCAGCGGCTGGCCCTCAGGATCGGACGCTCCGAGCTGACCGGTGACCGTGCCCGTCGTCGGATCAGGCGTGCCGAACGTCGGTGACACGGTGGGTGGTTGATTCGTTGCAACGGCCGCCACGACGGCGGAGGTCGTCGTTGTCGCCGCGCTCAGCGTCGTCGTCGTTGTCTCTTCGGTTTCGCCGATCTGTCGTCGTGCCGCGGCGAGGAACACCCACGCCAACGGCGACTCCGATACACCCCCGGACACTGCTCCGAGGAATGACGACACCAGATTGCGCACGACGGCGGCGACCGGGGACGCGACCGTCTTCTGCACGGACTCCTGGAGCGTGGTCGTCGCCGCCGGGGACGTTGTCGCGGCGGCAGTGGTGGCGATCGCCACCGAATCCTGTTGGGCGGCAGCAGAAGTAGCGGTCGGCGCCGGGGAACTGGGCTCTGCATCCTTCTCAGTTTTCACCGTCCGACTCTCGACGTGTGAGTTCACGGTGCCGGCGTCGGTTTCACGAGTGGTCTTGCGTCCCGTCGGCGACTTCTTCTTCTTGACGGTCTGTTCGGCGGTGTCGGACTTATGCACTTCACCGGTGCTCGAGGCGGTGGTGGTCTTAGCGGTCGATGTGGATTCGGCTGTTTTCGAATCGGTTTCGGCGTTCGACGATTGATCCGCGGTCGCCGCAGTGGAATCCGACGTTGCGGTCGAGGTATCGGACTCGGTAGGCGTTGCCCACGCCAATCCCGCAGGCGCCGCGATGGCGGTCCCGATACCTAGCGCGACAGCCAACGCTCCCACGCGTCCGATGTATCTACTGTGCCCCGCCCTGGTGCATGCCATGGCCACCGCCCCTTTTCGTCGCTAGTCGTCAGGACGCGAGTCCGCTACACGGCAAACTGCTGTTTGCTGCGCAGGCTATTCGGTTCGGGCAAAGCTGTACGTAACGGCTCGATAACTCCTGGCAGTAATCTCTCAAAATTCAAAGAAACCGTCAACACCCCAGCTCAAAGCTATGAGATTGCTGTGGAACCCGTGCGTGAGCGAACGCGTCGTGGAATGCTGAATCCCGGCGTGTCAGGTGTATTGAATTTGCTGTACCAAGTAACGTACCGTGTTTGCTGGATTTGCTGAGCAACACGATTAGTCGAGTTGAGACGCAACGTAATCGATGGGCCCGCTGTCGCGGCGCTGTCTGTCAGCAATCTCAGAGACGGCGTTGGCAGGGGATTCTCAACGACATCAGAGGTTCGCACAGCGTGGTCAGCACGTCACAGCACTCCTCAAGCGCACATTGTTCGCGTTCCCATCCGATCGACTTAGCGTCGAGATGCATTGCACCACTGGGTAATGAAGGGAGTAGATCCGTGTTACGAAGGCCATCGCTACTACGTTCACTTGCGCTGGCGGCAGCAGGAGTGTCGATCGCAGCCACCCTGGTCACCCCTGCCCTCGCGTCAGCGGCAGCCCCCGTTGCAGCAGCGGGCGGTTTCGCGACCGACTGGGGACCGTACGGGCCGGGGCGACCAAACCCGGGCGACTGGCATCACCCGGAATGGGGCCCGGGCTGGAACGACGGCTACCCAGCACCCGGTTGGGTACCGCCGATCGGCTGGGCGCCACCTCCGGACTGGACCCCGCCTGCAGGCTGGTACCCGCCGCCAGGCTGGGCACCGCCACCCACCTGAGTCGGGCCTTGTGCCGGACCACTTTTCGACCTCTTGCACCCGCTGCGCTGTGCATAGCCTCCGCCCTGAGCCTGCCTCGTTGGGGGCAGGCGCAGGGCCGGCTGCAGAATTGCGATGATCGCGCAGCAGTTTGGCAGTTCGTCGCTAACGACGGCTTACTTTGCCACCGTGCGCGGGCGCTGTGCTGTCAGCAAGGTCTCCGGCCGTTGGCCGCAGCCGGCCGACATTGCTCGCATTGACTCCGGCGATAATTGACGCTGCCGCTTGAACTCGAAATCAGCTTGGTCGCAGCGACATTCGGCATTTCTACGCCTATTGTGAGCGGGTCGACACCTAGGAGTGATTTTGAACTTGAGGCTCATCGTGGCCGGGGCAACTGTCGGAAGCGCGATGAGCTTGAGCGCACTGCTCCACGGCGCCGGTATCGCGGACGCTGATCCAGCCGGTCCGGAACCACCCACCGAACAGACCGCGGCGTCCGATCCCGCCAACGGCGACAGCGACAGCCAGCGGGACGAACAACAGGCCGAACCCATTCACGACAACGGGCTGCCATGGCCGCTGAACAATCTCGATCTGCCTCCGGCCCCGTTCGACGTTCCGCCTCCCCCGCCGCTCGACATTCCGTCGCCGGTGCAGGTGACGGTCCCGGTCGGGGTATCGCTCGGTCTGCCCGCGATCCCGCTGGGACTCCCGCTGCCGCCTCCGCCGCAGCTGCCGCCCCCGCCAGAGGTGCCGCTTCCGCCGGCGCCATCGATTCCGTTACCGCCGCCGCCGTTCTGACAGTCAGTACCGCATATCGCTTGCGAGTAGAGGCGGATACACCGTCGACGGTTCACCATCGACGGTCGCCCCCGCGAACTGCAGCATCAACCGCGTCGCACCGTTCACGTCTGCCGGATAGTTGAGCGCCGGGGCCGAGACGTCATCGAGCGCATGGAGGTGCTCGGCAGTCAGCGTCACGTCGAGCGCGGCGAGATTGCTCTCAAGGTGTTGCAAGCGGCGGGCTCCGACGATCGGCACCACGGTCTGCGACTGTGCCAGAAGCCACGCTAAAGCTACTGCGGCTGAAGTGGTTTCGAGGTCGTCGGCAATCGCGCTGACGGTGTCGATCACGTCGAACTCTTCGTCGGTTGGCCCACCGACGAAGGCGGCGCGCGCCGAGTCGACCACCTCGGCACCCCGCCGATACTTGCCCGACAGGAAGCCGTTTTTCAGCGGGCTCCACGGAACCAGCGCCATGCCTTGTTGTTGGGCCAGCGGCGCGATCTCACCCTCGACTGTGCGGGCCAGCAGCGAGTATTCGACCTGCAGGGCGATGAGAGAAGTCCAACCTCGCAGCATCGCGGTGGTTTGCGCTTGCGCAGTCACCCATGCCGGCGTGTTGGAGAACCCGATGTAGCGGATCTTGCCTGCCCGCACCAAGTCGTCGAGAGTACGCATCGTCTCCTCGATCGGCGTATGCCGGTCCCAGTTGTGCAGCCAATACACGTCCAGGTAGTCGGTGTTGAGGCGGCGCAATGTCTCATGCAACTGGGCGATGATCGACGCGCGGCCCGCCCCGCCACCGTTCGGGTCGCCGGGAAACATGTTGCCGAAGAACTTCGATGCGACAACGACGTGCTCGCGCCGACCCGGATGCGCCGCGAACCAGTCGCCAAGGATCTTTTCCGAGTGGCCATTGGTATAGAAGTTCGCGGTGTCGATGAAGTTCCCTCCGCGATCGAGGTAGGTCTCCAGGATCTTCTCGGACTCCTCGACACTGGTGCCGGCGGCGCCAGGATCCTCGCCGAAGGTCATCGCGCCGAGTGCAAACGGGCTGACGCGCAACCCAGACCGGCCGAGGGTGACGTAGTGATCGAGCGGCATGATCGTGCTCCTGATTGTTGAAATGGACGCATCAATCACATCGCAGACCACCAGCTTGACGGTAGGCCGATCGTCGCAATGCCTTGCACAATCCTATTTGACTTGCACGGATCGTGTTGCCAGCCGATTTGTCCGAATGATTGGGTGAGGTGTGTCCGCCATACGCCTGGACGAGATCCGCGACCGCATCGCGGCCCATGCCCGGCCGGACATGACGACGCCGATCGACGGGCTGCTGCTGTCAAAGACGCGGATCACCGTTGCGGCACCGGAGTACTCGCTCACCGAGCCGCTGCTGGTCATCATGGCGCAGGGCGGCAAGCAGCTGCTTCTCGGCGACCAAATGCACGAATACCGGGCAGGTGATTGCCTTGTCGTGACGGCGAACCTTCCGGTCACCGGCCACTGGATCGACACCGAGGACAGCGGCCACGCATTGGGAATGGCTCTGGTCCTGCGGCCGGCCGCCATCGCCGCGTTGCTGCTGCAGGCGGCGCCCGGCCGGTGGCCGCGCGGCGACGCCACCGTGCCCGCGATCGCGACGGGCAAGGCGGACGCTGACCTGCTCGACGCAGCGGCGCGGATGCTGCGGTTGCTCGATCACCCCGCGGACGCGCCAGTGCTCGCACCGCTGATCACCCAGGAGATCCTCTGGCGGCTCCTCGCCGGGCCGCTGGGAGGCACCGTTCGCCAAATCGGCCTGGCCGACAGCGACCTGTCACACGTCAGCCGAGCGATCGCCTGGATCCGCGACAACTACGCGGAGCCAATGCGAATCGATAACCTCGCTCGCCTGTCCGGGATGAGCGTCTCGGCGTTCCATCGGCACTTTCGTGCGGTAACAGCCATGAGCCCCTTGCAATTTCAAAAACGCATCCGTCTGCAGCAAGCGCGTTCATTACTGGTCGCCCACCCAGGAGACATCGCAGGAGTCGGGCATCGCGTCGGCTACGACAGTCCCTCACAGTTCAACCGGGAGTACCGGCGCCTATTCGGCGCACCGCCCGGGCAGGACGCGGATCGGTTACGGGTCGAGATGCCGGTGGCCGCATCCCTGTGAATGTGAAACCAGGCACCCGCCTCCCCCGCGCGGGGCCCGGTCCCACGACACCCAGTTTGGCTAACAGCGGGCTCCAAGGAATCAGGTGTTTCCCTACTTCAACACGCAAAGGGCACCGCAGGGATTGTCAAAGTGGCCCGGGGCGGCGCGGCGGCGGCGGCGCTATGTCACACCAGCCCCATGAACACCTTCAGTAAGAGTCGGCCAGCCGCATCCACTCGTCCGGGGGCTTCTGCGGCCAACCGTCCGGCGAGTCCTCCCACGTTTCCAGACGCCCGTACGGCGGCGAGCTTGCCATGCGCGTGTGACACCGCTGATACGTTCGGCCCGTGCACGCCAAGTTCGAATTCGACTTCGTGACCACCGCGACCCCCGATCAGGTCATCGAGCTGATGACCGACTTCTCCTCCCGCCGGATCGACCGCTGGCCTGCGTCGTCGGCGAAGGCGTTCGAGGTGTATCGGCTCGGTGAGACCGACGCCGATATCCGTGAGGGCCAGGACTTCCCGAAGGTGTGGGCGACGTGGCACTACGACTGGTCGACTCCCGGATCGGTCACGTTGACGATCATCGACAGCGACTCGCTGCAGCCTGGAGGATATATGAAGTTGGCCGCGACACCCCGAACCGGGGGCGGCAGCGCGGTGCACGGCGAGTGGGAGCAGACTTCGAAGAGTCTGACCTCCGCGATCGGGGTGACCATGATGCGGTTCGTCGGCCCACGGTTCCTGTCGTCGTACTACAAGAAGGTGTACGACGGACTATCGAGTCCGTAGCGCGTCGATGACGGCGGCGACGGCCGATGTCGGCCGGCTCGGCAGTCGCGCTACCAGCGTCCGCCGTCGCTCGGCCTGCGAGGCATCTTCAACATGAAGTATCCGAATCCCGTCAGGCAGAACCGGGGTCAGGTTCGGCGGCACCGTCGTCAGCCCGCAACCAGCGGCGACCAGCTGAAGTTTTGTCAGCCAATCCCTGGCGGTGTGCCTGATTCTCGGCCGCCCGGCCAGGCCCGGCCACACACCCAGCAGTGACTCGCCTCCAGCAGTTGGGCTTGCGATCCAGTCGACACCTTCGAGTTCAGCGGTCGTAACCGTGGTGCGGCCTGCGAACCGACCGGTGGCCGGTGCGGCAATGGCGAGTGCGGTCTCGTCGAGGACAACGGTCGCCAGTGCCGGCAGTTCATAGTCGGGCGGCCGATAGGGCGGGCGCGATGCCACGACGGCGAGATCGATGGTGCCGGCCCGCAAGGCACGTACGAGCGCGGGCGTCGTACCCTCGCGCGTGATCACCCGGATATCCGGCCGGGCGTCACGCAGGACGCGCAGGGTTCGCGGCAGCAGAACGGCGCCCGCGCTCACATAAGCGCCCAGTCGAACTTCCTGGACACTGGCATCCTCTCCGTCCAGTTCGCGCCTGGCCGTGGCGATTTCGTCGAGGATCACCCGAGCGTGCCGGAGTAGGACCAGGCCCTCAGCGGTAAGCCGCACGCCGCCTGCCCGCTCGAAGAGCGTTGCGCCGACCTCGCGTTCCAGGGTGGCGACCTGCCGCGAGACCGCTGACTGTGTGTATCCGAGGTCTCGTGCAGCCGCGGTGAAGCTGCCCCTGTCCGCGACCGCACGAAGAATGCGCAGACCTGTCAGTGAAGGCTCCATGACGTTTTGTCATAGCACGTATGACAATTTTTCGTTCGCCGCATGACATGAATGTTCGTAGCGTCGCTGTTGAGCCATGACGAGGAAAGGAGAACGACATGAAAGCAGCGGTACTCGAGGCATTCGGAAAACCCTTGGTGATCGGTGATGTACCCGACCCGAAAGTCGGCACCGGCGAGGTGCTTGTGGACGTGCTGGCCACTTGCATTCCGCCTTATGCCGCGGAGATCTTCAGCGGAGGACGCAATAATCCCCTTGAGCCACCCGTGATTTCGGGTGTCGGCGCGATCGGTCGGGTTGTTGCGGCGGGCCCCGACGCGACCGCCCTGCGGGCCGGGGACCTTGTCTGGTGCGACTCCACTGTGAGGTCCCGCGATGACGCCCACACGCCGGATATCACGCTGCAGGGCTGGACTTCGCGCGGCGAAGGCGGATTACGGTTGTCGCGTTACTTCCACGACGGGCCATTCGCCGAGCAGATGGTGGTCCCGACCGAAAACGCTGTCCCTCTTGGCGACGCCGACATCGCGGATCTCCCGCGCTTGAGCGCGATCGGCATCGTGCTTGTACCCTACGGCGGCCTGCTTGCCGCAGGCTTTCAGCCGGGCGAGACCCTTCTTGTCAGCGGGGCAACGGGGAACTTCGGCAGCGCTGGAGTCGCCGTCGGCTTGGCGATGGGCGCCGCGACGGTCATCTGCCCCGGGCGCAACGAGGCCGTCCTCGCCGACTTGAAGTCCCGGTTCGGCGACCGGATCCGGACGGTCAAACTGACCGGCGACGTGGAGGCCGACCGAAGCGCGATGCAGGCTGCCTCACCCGAACCCATCGACGTCGTGCTCGACCTTCTTCCGCCCAACGCGCCTGCATCAGCGGTGCGCGCTGCGGCAATGACCGTTCGCGAGTACGGACGAGTCGTGCTGATGGGCGGGGTCGGCATGGCCGGCGCCGATGACCTGGCGCTGCCCTACCCGTGGCTGATGCTGAACTCGGTCACGGTCCGCGGTCAGTGGATGTACCCGAGAACGGCCAATGCGCAGATGATTCGACTGCTCCGCAGCGGTGTGCTCGACCTCGACCATGAACATGTGACGACGTTCCCTCTCGACGATGCCAACGAAGCGGTCGCTCACGCGGCGGCACACGCGGGCGCCTTTGACCGGACCGTTCTGCTCCCGAACCAGCCGTAACCGGGCGTCCGGCCTAGAGTTCGATGCCGCCGCCGCCGGCCAGGAAGGCCTCGTTTTCCTGGATGATCCACTCGATGACGTCTACCGCAGGTTTCGGCGTCCAGTCCGAGTTGTACACGCCGAACGACGCGGCAATGGGATCCAACGAGAAGTAATCACGGACGGTGTGGATGTACGCCGGCCCCGCATAGTCGAGATTTCGCCACGTGCTCAGGAAGTCGTCGATGTATGCGGCCTGAACCGCGTCTCCGCCCAGTGATGACGGTTCGCCGTACTCCGTCGCCCAAATCTTCTTGTTGCCATCACCGTTCGCGACCATCACGTCGTGAATCCCATTGACCAGCGTCAGCGGCGATGATGGCATGCCCACGCCCTGGGAGAACTTCACGAAGTAGTTGTACGGATGGAACGACAGCGCGTCGAAGTAGCCGCCGGCGCCGGCCGCATACATTTCGGTGACGAACCGGACCGCGTCGACCATTTGAGTTCCGCTGTCCGGGGTGGCGGCGATAGCACCCGCGACGACAACGGCGTTCGGGTCTGCTGCCTTGATCGAGGTATAGGCGGCCTTCAGGATCTCGGTGTAGGCCGCCGCGTCCGGCGTGGGTTGCCAGAACACGTAGTAGTTCGGCTCGTTCCACACCTCGTAGGCGGCGACCTTGCCCGCGTAGCGAGTGGCGACCATGCCGGCGTACTCCGCGTACTCCGCCGGATCGGCCGGAGGACCACCGAGCGATGGCGTCCCCGGCACCTCCGCCCAATCCGGCGGGGAGTTCAAGATCCCGATCACCGACATGCCGCGTGCGTTCGCGGAGTTGACCATGCGGTCCACCGCCGACCACGTCCACACATCGTTGGACGCCTCGACGCCCTTCCACGGGATCAGGATCCGGATCGAGTCGACCCCATCGGCCTGCAACAGGTCGAGCGCCTTATCCGTCTGGGCTTGGGTATAGAAGTACATCTCTTGCACGTTCATTGCCACCGTGGTGCCGCGCTGGTCGATGGCCGACGGGGCGGTAGAGGCAGGCGCGATCGTGAGGCTGACGTTGAACGTTGTTGTGCCGCCGTTCCCGTCGCTGACGGTAACCGCGAACGTGTCGGTGTCGACGCCCGGCGTCGTCAATGCGCCCCATCGGGCTTCGACGTTCGGTACGTACCGGAATGTTCCGTTCGGGTCGAGGTTGACGACGCCCTTGCTCGGCCCCGTCGTAACGACGTAAGTCAGAGTGTCACCTTCTGCGTCGTTGGCAACGACGGTGCCCGTGATTTCGCCGATTGCAGTGTTCGGGCTCCCGGCCACCGCGTGGCCGTTAGTGGGAGCCGTGTTGCCGTAGGGAACCACTTGAAGATTCAGCGCGACCGTCGTGGATCCGCCGTAGCCGTCGGCCACTGTGACAGTCACGGAGTCAACCTTCGTGGCAGGGTCGGCGCCCGGCACCGCAGCGGCTTGGCGAGCCGCGAGAGTCGGCGTGTAGGTGAACGTTCCGTTCGAGCCGAAGACAAGTGTGCCCTTTGTCGGCGTCGTTGACGAGAAGGACAACGGGTCGTTGTTGGCATCGACGGCAGTGACGGTGCCAGTCACCACGCCGTTGTTGACGTTGGTGACGATGTTGCTGACCTGGGCGCCGGTCGGCGCAGAGTTCGTCGGGCTGATTGCCACTGTCACCGACACCGGGACGACACCGCCATGTCCGTCGTTGATCGTGACGGTGAACGTGTCCGTCTTGTCCGCCGTGGTTGCATCGAGTTTGGCGGCGGCGTGGCGTGCCGCTGCGGTGGGCGTGTACGTGAACGCACCTGTCGATGTGACCACTACGGTGCCCTTGGCGGGTGTGCTCGAGCTGAAGGTTCTCACGTCGTAGTCGCCGTCATAGGCTGTGACCTTGCCGGTGACGACACCCGTTGTGGTGTTGGGCGTTCCGACCGTCAGCGTGTATGTCGGCACCTTGTTCGCAGGCAAGATGTTGACGGTCACGGTGGACGCGACCACGCCACCGCGACCATCGGAGACCGAGACAGTGAACGAGTCGGTCAGCGCCGATGACGGTGCATTGACTGCCGAGGCGGCATGTCGTGCCGTTGCGGTTGGCGTGTAGGTGAACGTGCCGTCGGTCTTCAGCGAGAGCGTGCCCTTCGTCGTCGTCGACGTCACCGTGTACTTCAACGTATCGCCGTCGGGGTCGGTGACGCCGACCTTTCCGGTGACGGATCCGTTTGTGACGTTGGGCGGGTTGAGGACAGGTGTGCCGACGATCGGCGGGTTGTTCGGCGGAATCAGCGTTGCGACGTAGACCTTGTCGGCGTCGTAGTCGGTGATGTACAGCTTCAGGCCGTCCGGGCTTGCGGCCATGCCGGGTGCGACCGACATGGCAGATGTCGATGTCCGTGTCGGGTACGAGCTGAGCACCGTCGCCGTTGAGGTGTTCAGAGTCCACACCCGTCCGACGGTGTCGGTCATGAACAGGGTGCTGCCATCCTTGCTCACGGTGAGCGCGGCAGGGACTGCAGCGACGGTGTTGGCGGCGAGGGCGGCGCGCGTGGTCGTGTCGAAGACCGTGACCTTGCCGTCCGCGGAGCTCACGTACAACTTCTTGTTGTCCGGACTCACTGCCAAACTTGTTGGGGCACTGGCGAAGTTGGCGATCGTAGTGACGGTGCTCGAGGTATACCCGAACACTGCGACCGTGCCGCCGCCGCTGGCCTTGTTGCTGATCACGTAGATCTTGGTCTTGTCGGGGCTGACGACGATGCCGGTGGGAAGCGAACCGGCCGGCAGGGTGACAGTTCCTGCGCTGGTGTTCGTCGAGGTCGTTATCTTCGTCACCGTGCCGGCGTCTCGGCTGGTGACGTACAGGGTGCTACCGCTTGAATTGATCGCGATCGCACTGGGTTTGGCAATTGCGATCGTCGCGGTGATGGCCTTGGTGGCGGTGTCGACGACCGTCACCGTGTTGTTGGCAAGGCTCGTCACATAAAGCTTTGTGCCATCGGGCTTGATCACCAAGGCATCTGGTGTCGGCCCAACAGCGATCGTGCCGATCACGCTGTTGGTGGTGGTGTCGACCACGGTTACCGTGCCGGCGGTCCGGTTGGTGATATAGGCGCGGGTGGCGGTCGCGACCACAGCGTGGGCGTCGTCTACAGAAGAAATCTCACCCGATTTGGTCAGCGCCGTCGGGCTGATCGGGATGTTGACGACCGCGGGAACGCTGGTCGTCCCGTCCGACACCGTGACGGTCATGGCGATGGTGTCGACGGTGGATGTGACACCGGCGCTGATTCGCTGTGCCGTCGTCGGCGTATAGGTGAAATTCGCTGTGGTGCTGTCGAATACCAGTGTTCCGGTGGTCGGCGCCGTAGTGAGTGCATACGTCACCGGCTGACCCTCTGGATCAGTGCCGATGACTTGACCCGTGATCACACCCGTCGTGGCGTTCGGGGTGTTGAAGACGGTGCTGACCGTCGGGGGTTGGTTCACGACCAGCGCAGTCGTGGTGGCGAGCGTTGTCACCTGGCCGGTTTCGGGCTCTGTCACGCCGAACTGGCGGCGCGCAACGGCGGCGAATATCCAGGCCAGCGGTGACTCCGTCGGAATTCGCGGAATCGCCCCCAGGATCGACGACAGGATGGGTGTCACGATCCTGTTCAAGGCAACGGTGAGTTGAGCCAGCGGCGCCTTCGCCGGAACAGGCTGTGCGCCAACCAGTGCCGCCGGAGCAGCGTAGGCAGAGACGGCCGCCGTGTCGGTCGACGCCTCCGTTTCCTGGGCCGTCGCGCTGACGTCATCGGTGCGTGCGGTGTTGGCTTGCGCAGTCGCACGCGCTGCGGGCACGGTGGCCTTCTTACCGGTCGACGCGTGAGTGGCACCCTGCGGTTTCGAAGCCTTGTGCGCACCACCCGAACTCGACACGGTCACACCGGGCGCGACCTCGACGGTCGACGATGTGGCCGACTTGTCGTCAGGCTGCTGGCCCGTCGACTCGTTGATGGCCCCGCTGCCCTCAGTGCCGCCGCTTGCATCCTTGACATCGGCCGTGGTTTGGCCCCCCGTGTCGGTGGCGTCGGTCGAAGCCGTTGCGGTGCCACCGGTGCCGCCGGTGGTGCCGGTAGTGCCGGCATCGGTCGATGTACTCGCCGTGCTGGAGTCGGTGGGCGACGCCGAGGCGATCCCGCCCGGCGATGCGATCACGATTCCCACACCAAGAGCAACGGCCAAGGCGCCTACGCGCCCGACATAACTGCTGTATCTCATCTCGGGCGCCCAACTCTCTTCGCTCAGCTATCACGAAAAGGGCAGGGTCGGTGGGCAAAACACCCCCGACTTGCTTCCATCCCACGCTTCCCGTGCTACTCACACGATAGATCTTCGCAGGTCAGAATTATTGACTTTTACGAAAATTTCTGAACGAGTGCTGGAGCACGAAAACAGTTCCGCTAAATGATCTAGTTAGCTGTAGTAGCACCGAAGTGGGGTTGGTCGACGTCGGACGCCATCGTCGGTCGACTGGTTCCATCGCTGTGGATGATCGCCTGCGCATGGCACATGCACGCGTTTGATTGCGCAATCAACGACAGTTGAACTCTGGTTCGCGACCTTCGAGCCGGCGGGCGTCATAACCGCACATCTATGTTTGCTCACAAAACCTGAATACCGCGCATTCTGCTTTGCGTGTCGCGGCGCTACTGGCACCGATACGACGTTTTCTGAAATCGCTTGAGCGCCTCCTTCGAAGGCCGGTGAGCAATGCGGCCGCCGACACGCCGATCCATCCGGGTGTCCGACCCGCGACGGCCACCCCAGCGGTGCACCCGCGCCACCCCACAATTCAGCAAACGTGGAGTCAAGCGGCAACTCAGTCCGTCCCGACAGCACATCCTGCGGCAACATCTGCCTGACTGCGGGAGCGAGGTCGCTGGCCAGCGCGAACACCCCACCGGCACCCGCAAATCGGGCAAATAGAAGTATTGACCCATGCGTCAGTTCTTCCAGTAACTAGCGCCTGCGCACGCTTGTTCAGCTACTTTCCGGCAACGACCGGCCCAGCTCGAAGAGATTACGCGAAGCGAAGATCAATCCCGGAAACAATTCCATTTTCAACCAAGTTAATTAGCACATTTACTGGAACCGACCAATTCATATCGACGCCACAGCAACACGAGACAGATTCTGCGCAAATTTGCCTCGTGAACCGTTAACGGCAGCGTAAATTCTTTGCTGTCTACTCAACCGGACAAGGGGGTCCAAATGGAACTTGCACTTCGCCCATACGTCACCGCTGGGATCGCGGTCGTTGGGGCCAGCGCACTCATCGCAAGCCCGATCGCGCCGGCCCCACCCGATATCCAAGTGCCGGCGCCACCGTCGGTCACGGCCGATCCCCAGCTCACGGGCATCGCCTCCGACATCGCAGCGGCGTTGTCATTCCTGGTCACGCAGACCTCGGACCTGATCAACTTCGGCCTGATCACCGTCGCCCAGGGGGCGACGTTCGGCGCTCAGCAGTTCGCCGACCTCATCGCGTTCGGCGCCAACGGCGTCAGCGCTTTGACCGCTGCAGCCGCTTCGATGGGTGTCTTCATCACCGACTCCCTCGCCCAGCTCATCGTGTTCGGCGTGAACCAAACCGCGACACTGGTCAACTTCGGCTTGGCTCAGACTGCAGGAGCCATCGCCTTTGCGGCCCAGGGCGTCGCAGGCCTGGCGGCAGCGGGCGCGACGGCGTTCTCGGGTCTGGTGGCCGCCGCAGCCCAGGCTGGGGTGTTTGTCAACACCTCGATCGGCGGACTGTTGACCTTCGCGATCAACTCGGTTCTTCCCGCGCCCATCGCGGGAGTCCTGACACCCTTCGTGGCTGGGCTCACCGGGCTGATCAACTTCGGCATAGGCCAGACGGCGGCCGGGCTGACGTTCGGCGCAGAAACGTTCGCGGGTCTGGTCGCGGCCGGCGCCACGTTGGCCACTGGGCTCGCTACCACCGCGGCGACCGTGGGGACGTTCGCGACCACGGCACTGGCCGGTCTGGCCTCTTTCGCAGTGAACGAGGGCGCGGCTCTGGTGGACTTCGGCATCACGCAAACCTCGGCGGCGATTTCGTTTGCCGCACAAGGTATTGCAGGTCTGACCGCCGCAGGCGCGCAGGTGTTCTCGAACCTCGTCACTGCGGCAGCGGGCGTCGGTGTCTTCGTCAGCACTGCGGTCGCGGATGCCCTGGTGAACATCATCAACGGGATCGGCAGCGCAATCCCGTTCGCGGCGACA
>Ga0068863_100001071_pt1 | contig 27351 bp, 33 predicted proteins | sample KBSSwiS62_FD_66596 | JGI IMG/M metagenome (GOLD analysis project Ga0068863, IMG submission 66596) | Switchgrass rhizosphere microbial communities from Kellogg Biological Station, Michigan, USA - KBS Switchgrass S6-2 | ecosystem: Host-associated > Plants > Roots > Rhizosphere > Soil ... | reverse complement strand
CTCCGACTAAGTGCCTAGCTAGGAGCAGGCTCCTGCGCGGTTCTCTGTGGGCCGGTGGCTCTTTATCCTGTTAGCGGCACGGCTGGTTGTTCTCATCGCGCACTCTCTACACCTGTAAGGGCCAGATCGGAGCCCACCGGCGGTGCACGCTGTTGCGTGTGAGGTAGATCCGATCGTTTGTTCTCGCATTCCCGAAACCCGATCGGGGCTTTGGGCACTGCTAATACCGCCACCAGGTCATGCAAATTGCATGGTTGCGCCCGAAGTCCCGAAAAGGAGCTTCGTGATGCGTGTGAAATCGGTCAAACGGCTTGCTCATTCTGTTGTCAGGTCATTGAAAATGAGGGGCTACACCGTTCCCCTCTGTGTGTTGCTCCACGCACTGGCAGCGGCGGGCGATCAACGTAGTTGGCACGTCGCGCTCTCCCAGGAGCAGAGGTCCAACACCCAAACCTTGTCGGCACTCAGGAACGTGCTGAGGTGTTTGAAGAATTGGGTCGAGATCGCTGACGAGGAGGATCAGCGCGACTACGACTACGATGCCATTGAGCAGGCAGAGCGTATTGTTGCGCGGGAAGGGAGGGCATCCGAACATGTGCACCTCGCACAGCCCTCACAGGAGGGGGTCTTGCTGCCACGGGACTTGGCAGCACCTGTCCGCGAGTTATTGCCGGCAGCGCTACTCGAGGCGGCAAGACTCGTGGTGGCGCGATGGGAGCGTGGGGACCTGGCGGAGGCCGTGCGGCTGCTGGACGCAGCCATTGTGGAAACTGAGATTCTAGTCTGCACGTGTAACGTAGATGCGGCGACCGGAAAGAACTATTGCGTGGATCCGGAATGCCTGACCCACGGTTCCGCAGGGGGTAAATAAACAGGGTGCCGCCGAAGGGTAGGAGTTCTCCTGGTGTTGGACGAACGTTCTGCGCTCGGCAAGTTCGCGTCTGAATCACCAGCACCTAGGTCCGAGGCGGCGGCGTTTTCGACTCCCGAGAGTACGCCGCTGGTTTCTTTTTGCAGGATGGCAGGTAACCCTGACATCTGGCGGCGAGTTCCACCGGGACTCGCCGCTCTATTCCTGGATCACTTGGGCCTTGTCGCCTAGGACGTTTCTGCTGACGGGTTGCCAGCGTGGGTGCCCGTGGCGGTCTATCCAACAGCGAGGCGAGCGGCTCCCGGAGGGGCGCGAGGGGGCACCATCGAATCGGTAAATGCCGGCTCGCTATGTTGTAGGGACAGGAAACCACGACGTATCAGCGTCCGGGAGATCATATGTCGATGACGGAAGGTGTTATTACGTGCGCTCTGGGCGCCGTGGCCATGTGCTACCTCTTGCGTGCTTTGTACAGGAGCGGGCAGGTGGGTCTGGATGGGCAGGAACTGCCGGATGAGGTGATTTGGGGCTTTCGCGAATATCGGGCACCCTGCACGGCTGTTCAGACGGAGGAACAGGCCTTGGCGCAGGCTGGGATAGATCTGGGTGCGACGGCCGCGAGCGCGAGTTGGCGGACGGTCGAGCTCACCGATGACCTGGTACTGCTGGCGGCCGAGATGCGGCGGCATGGCGAACGCCAGACCTGGCTGATGCGCACACAGGCGGCGCAGATCGTGCAACTGACTCACGCCTTGCAGGTCGCGAGATCGGAACGCGACCATTTCCAGCGCCTCTACGAAGCGCAGCGGAACTGCTGCCCAGTGGCCACCAAAGATCCGGGGGAACTCACGGAACATATCCACTAAGCAGTCGAAGACGGCGATCCGCCCACGCGTTTCTAAGGATGCAGGGCGACTTCTCGCGGACGAAGAGTCTATACCGGGTCGGCTTTCATCCCCGACTAACCATTCCCCTCCGACTGGCTGGTTCGGCCGGCCGGAGGGCTTTCCCTTGCCACTGTTCTCGAAACACAGATCGTTCGCGATAAAACCGCGTCGATGACGCACCGGAAGGCGCTCGCGGCCGCGCTTCCACGCTCCGCGTCGCAGAGGGCTGCAGACCCGCTTGTCCCGACAACCCATTCGCTATCCATAAATATGGAGCAGGAGCGCAGCCCGGACGAGTCCGGGTTTGGCTCACATTCCTACACAGGGCATCTAAGGGTGCGGCTCATCCGCACTGGAATGAGCGATTCACTCAGGAGAATTTGAGTCATGAGCACGGTTCTTCGGCAGCCCTTGCTGACAACGAGCCCGCTGCCGTTACAGGAAGCCTCTCTTTCAGTTTGGGCGAGCAAGTATCGACTGGTGGCCAAGGATGGTGAGCCGGTTGATGACACGATCGACGACAGCTATCAGCGAATTGCGCGAGCAATCGCTGAATGTGAAGCGAATACTGCCGCATCGGAGGAAGGGACCGCCAAGCGCGAGCACTGGTATCAACAATTCCTGTGGGCACTGCGCAACGGGGCCATTCCAGCGGGCCGTATCGTCGCCAACGCAGGGGCACGCGAGCACAAGCCGTCGACCTCGACCATTAATTGCACCGTCTCGGCGACCATCGAGGACTCGATGGAGGGGATCCTGCGCGGGGTGTATGAGGCCGGGCTGACTCTGCGCGCCGGAAGCGGCATCGGGTACGAATTCTCTACGCTACGGCCGCGAGGTGCGTATGTCTCGGGAGCGGGCGCTTATACGTCTGGGCCGCTCTCGTTTATGGACATCTACGACAAGATGTGTGCGACGGTCAGCTCCGCTGGTGGTCGCCGCGGCGCGCAAATGGGGACCTTCGACATTGGCCACCCGGACGTGCTGGAGTTCATCCGAGCCAAACGCGAAAGTGGCCGCCTACGGCAGTTCAATCTGAGCTTGCTGATCACGGATGAGTTTATCGAGGCGGTTAAGCGAAACCAGGAGTGGAAGCTGGCATTCCCACTGTCACGCAAGGAATTCGAAAGCAGCAAACCAGATGTTGGGGATCCGGCTAAGTATGTGTGGCGGGAATGGCCGCTGAACGCGGACTATGTCGTGGACGAGAGCACCGGGCTTGTGTGTTGCAAGATCTACAAAACCGTGCCAGCCCGCCGTATCTGGGATCTCGTCATGTCATCGACATATGATTTTGCCGAGCCAGGTTTCATTCTCGTTGATCGCGTCAACGAGATGAATAACAACTGGTGGTGCGAGAACATTCGAGCAAGTAACCCGTGCGGCGAACAAGGGCTGCCCCCCCATGGGGCGTGTCTCTTAGGGTCGACGGATCTGACACGTTTCGTGTTGAATCCCTTCCACGAATCGGCCGTGTTCGACTGGGAGAAGTATCGCAAGGTTGTGCGTGTATTCACGCGCATGCTCGACGACGTCGTGGAGATGAACGGACTGCCGTTACCTGAACAGCAGGCGGAGATCTTGCGTAAGCGGCGCCATGGAATGGGTATTCTAGGGCTGGGGTCGACACTGGCAATGTTGCGAATCCGGTATGGCTCGACGGAGGCCGTAGCGTTTACAGAAGCCGTGGCCAAGACAACGGCCCTCGTCGGGTGGCAGCAGGCGCTCGAGCTCGCAAAGGAGAAGGGGCCTGCCCCCATCATGAGCGAGCGCTTTGAGGTAAACGCGCAGATGCTGCGGCGCCGGCCGGAGATGGTAGCGGACGGGTGGAAGGTGGGGGACCTTATCGAGGGCCGCATTCTCCATGCGCGCTATTCGCGCTACATGCAGCAGATCGCCGAGGAGGACCCACAGCTCGTCCGCGAACTGGAGGAGCTTGGCGCGCGATTTACGCATCACACGTCGATTGCACCCACCGGCACGATTTCACTGTCATTGGCTAACAACGCCTCGAACGGAATTGAGCCTTCTTTTGCGCACCAGTACTTCCGGAACATCATCCTAGAAGGCCGTAAGACCAAGGAGCGCGTCGAGGTCCGCTCCCTCGAGTTCCTGGCCTACCAGGCAGTGGTGAATCGCCAGGCCTTTCCGGGTGAAAAGGAGGTAGATCGGCAACTCCCTGACTATTTTGTCAGTGCCGATCAGGTAACGCCTGAGCAGCACATCGACATTCAGGCCGCAGCGCAGCGATGGGTGGATTCGTCCATCTCGAAAACGGTGAACGTGCCTACCAACTTCCCATTTGAGCGATTCAAGGACATCTACCTCTATGCCCATGCCCAGGGATTGAAGGGATGTACGACGTTTCGGTTCAACGCGGAGGCGTTTCAGGGAGTCCTCGTGACGGAGAAGGATTTGAAGAGCACCACGTATCTCTTTACGACGGAGGACGGTAAGACCATTCGGGCTCGCGGCGATCAGTGGATCGAGTATGAGGGGGAGAAACACAGCGCGGCGAATCTGTTTGATGCCATCAAGGAAGGGTACTTCGGAAGGCTGTAAGCATGAGTGAAACGATCAAGATTGGCAGAAAGATAACGCGCGTAGAGGTCGAGCATCTCAAGTCCGCCGACACTCCGCCAACAGAGTTGATGAGCGAGGCGCTCGAACGACCGGAGATGCTAGTCGGCTCAACGTACAAGATCAAGACACCCGTGTCAGATCATGCGATGTACGTGACAATCAATGACATCGTATTGAATGAGGGATCGGAACAGGAACAGCGTCGACCTTTTGAGATCTTCATCAACTCGAAGAATCTAGATCATTTTCAGTGGATTGTGGCGCTGACGCGCATTCTCTCCGCAGTATTCCGCAAGGGAGGTGACCTGATCTTCTTGGTTGAGGAACTGAAGGCGGTGTTTGACCCGCGCGGCGGCTACTGGAAACCTGGCGGCAAGTTCATGCCGTCGATCATTGCGGAGTTGGCCTATGTGATCGAGAAGCATTTGCAGACCATTGGGTTAATGAAGGTGCCGGCGCTCGATGACAATCAGCGTAAATTGGTGGAGGAGAAGCGGGCGGAGTTTGAGGCGGCACGGAAGCAGACCGATGCGTTCTCGAAGTCGGATTTTCCGGAAGGAGCGCAGCTCTGCGTCAGGTGTTCAACTGCGGCAGTAGTCATGCTGGCGGGATGCATGACTTGCTTGAATTGCAGTGACTCCAAGTGTTCATGATAGTAAGGGGTTGGATGCGTGGAACTACTACTGACTCATCCTCCGCCGCTTTCGTCAAGCCGTCACGACTGTTGTGGATGGCCACATAAAGCTAGGCTAACGACGGTTGTTCGTTACTGTAGGTTGATTCCATCAAACTTTGAGATTCGCTTCAAGGGCCGCCCCCTACGAAGGGGCGGCCTTGCTTGTCTGCAAGGCCGTTACCACGAAGGCGGGGAGAACTGCGTGCCATAGCTATATACGGAAGGCCAATTTAAGATAGGAGACGTAACGCTGCGACTAGCCATCCGGCGGTGCCCGAGCGTATGGCACATTGGGACGCTCAATCCGCAAGACAAGGGGCGCAACGGGAGGAGCTACGAAGGAGCGGGACTGTCGGTCTCCCGGCATCCTGACATTTGGCGACAAATAGCCCGGCTCTCTGGATCTACCCATCGTCTGTACAAAGCGCAGGCGGCATTTCTCGACTTCCGCCGGTTCAAAGGGCGTCGCGCGGTCTGTGAGTGGGCAAGCTCGCAGGGACTGCTCCTGCGCACGAACCTCTTCGGGGTATCGTGGTTTGACAGCGAGCGAGAGGAGCGTGTGCGAATGCGCTTCGTATCCGAGAGCCAAGCACAGGCGGAATTTGAGAGTCTGGAAGGGATGAGCGCCAGAATCCGGCCGTTCGAGGGTTGGTGTGCCACGGCAGCCTTGTCCGAGCGGATCGGTTTTCAGGTGGAACCGGCCTTGGCGGTTGAGCTGGCGATCACGTGCTGGGTCGAAGATAGCACCGCACTTGAAGGTGTCTGGTGGGCCGATAAGCTGGCACCGGAGATCCTATCGGCACCGCGAGGAGTCATTCTGCCAGGCCGACTGCAAGGCTGGTCGATTGAGCGCGTGGATTGATTCACTCACGGGCGCCCCTTTTCCGCAGCTTTTTTATGCGCCAAGCAAGGCCCAATCCGCGTCCGCGTGGCGGCAAGCCGGTGAGTGGCAACGTCGGGGTAGACCGAGTTACATGGCGTAGCCATGCCTGAGTGCTGCGGCGGACTAACCGAGCCCCCGTGTCACGTGGGTGCGTACATCCTGCATGATGATCACATCGAGGGCTCACCGATGTCCGGCTGGCGCGCTCCTTCGCCGTACGGGACACCTGCCGGCAATGAACTGTTCTCTATCGATGTCCGACGGACGGTTGAGCGTCAGGCCCGTAGTCACCTCGCGAGTTGGGTGCGAGCTGCTTCCCAGATATCGACGAGCGTTCCGGGCCAATTACTTCGCGTTCGTGAAGAGCAACGGATATCGCGTCCGGTCCCAGGAGTCTGGTCGATGTCTCGCTACGCGCGGTCAAAGTCTTAACACGGACAGCCTGGTTGGATGATAGCCCAGTCGGCATTTGGGCACGAGAGTTCTACACCAATGGAGGTCCTGACTTACGGTCACAATCCAGGTTGAACGAGGAAGATAGGATGAATTGGGATGACCCAGTACAGCGTTTGGCGCTGATCGAGCGCGTCGGCATTGAAGAATACAACCGACAAATGCAGGAGCATTTGGAGGCATCGATAGTCTCGCGCGTAGGTGGCCACGCTATCCGTACTGTTGGCAGTCGCTTCGGCCAGCTATTTGCAGTCGGCGATACTGGCCGGGCCTTTGGGAAGCAGGGCGATGCCGAGCAGTTCGCAAAAGACAATCCCGTCTGACCAACCAGAGCGCAAAGCTTCGACGAACCCTGACATTTCAGGGTTCGTCTTCTTTGATACAACTTCCCGGGGAGTAACCAAGCCACGTGACCTGGCCAGCGGTGGATCACTGAGAATAGCGTACGTTGAACAAGGTCTGGAACCTCAGTGTGTTCATGAAGAAGTGTCCAGTCTGCATTGTTGGTGGCGTCACGCGGGAATCCCACGACGCGCCAATTGCGGCCGTTCTCCAGCTCGGCTACGAGCAGACGCCCGTTGCGACTGAAGTGGTGGAAATCGGGGATGAGTGCGCCAGGAGTCAAGCCATCGGAATGCCGATCATCTTGTCGGTGGATTTGAACGCAGTCGAACTGATCTTGGTCGGAGTGGCACTAGGGCATTACTGCCGTAGTCGGTTCATGGGGGCCCTTTCCGAATGGTGACGAGGTAGTGCGATCCGCCGCGCCACGTTCATGTGGCGTTCGATAGTGTGTTTCGCGATCCCCAGTTTGTCCCCGATCTGAGCGTATGACAACCCTTTACGTTTGAGCCTGAGCACGCTCGCCGCCCGTTTGCTTCGGTATGCAACACGGCGCATTACCTGCGCATAATGTTGACGTTGGTATTTATCCGTCTCGTCCTTCTCGCATATCAATAGGGGATCGGTTGTATCCGCTGGGGATGCGATGCTATCGTAATCATCAGTTAGTGTATTCATCGGTGCGAGCTTGATTCGACGCGCCTGATCAACGATGGCGTTGCGTATGGCAGTGCGCAGGAAACCGATGAGATTCTCAATCTGCGGTTCGCTGCTTAGCAGGCGTTCGTAAGTCGCCGCCACGGCGCCCAATGCGATATTGTCTGCATCACATAGTTTGCCGCTGTGTCGGTGCGCATAGCGCAGGATCTCATCCCAACATTGCATGATGCGTTCGCCTATTCGGGCCTTATGGGCACGCAATTCGCGCTGCATCCCTGCGATGTGTGCCTCGTTCACACATAACACGTTGCCGCAGGTTACGGCGGTATCGCTTCGGTGTTTAAGGGAGCCATAGCGAGCGACATAGAGAATTTTTCGCACGCGCGTGTATCGCTTGTGCCGACACAGTGTCGGGTGGCCCTTGTCCAGTTTGGCCGTCCAGAGCTGGCAGTCACCCTCCATGCGGGTGCTTTGCGCCAGGATGTCTGCGAATGATTTGACGGGCGCTCGCGGCGATTTAGCGCGCTGCCTGCGTTGGTATTCCCGATTGGAGGCGCGCTCACAGGTGACGCACCGCCGCTTACTCGTTCCGTCAGAATTGCGAACGATCTTGACGTTGCTACCGCTGAGGGGATGGCCTTGGTTGCACTCCAATTTTATGCGTCGCGGGGTGCGCGGTTCGGGCTTCCCGTGATCTCGTCGGTGATAGGGACGCGCGGGGGGCAGCCCTTGCTCGTGTCGCCGCTTCTGGCGGTAAGCCCGCTCTGCTGCGCGGGCACATTCCGCGCAGCGCAGCGAGACTGATCCATCGGAGTTCTTGACCCTCCGGGCGTTATCGGCGCCGAGAGGGTGGTGTCTGCACGGCATTTTCTAATTGCGCCATCCCTTTTCTTCGTGCGTTGCAGCCCGGTAGACTCCTTCCCTCAGTACCCACGCAGAGCATATCTGAAATCTAGAAGTCTGACATCTTGAGACCCAGGTAATCCCTATGTAAATAATTAGGAGACCATCTAAAATTTAGAAACTGAGGTGTCGTAGTCTATTTAGCTGCGCTCCATTGTATGGAGCGAGCCTTGAGGACTTCACCGAAAGAGACGGCGTTGGTAGAGACTTTGAAGTGGGCAATGACCGTAGCCGGCGTGAGCCAGCAGGAATTGGCCAAGCGCTTGAAGCGGTCGCAAAGCTACGTATCAGACCGGCTTGCTGGGAAAGTGCGCAAATACGATCTATTCGATATCGAAGATTGGGCGACTGCATGCGATATGGACGCCATTGTCCTTTTGGCGGTGTACTTCACTCGGGCAGCCCGCCGTCCCTGAGCCACGCTCCCGGGAGAGCGATTCTCTCGCTACTCATTTGAGTTTCGGAAATCCCGAATCTCAAGTATTCGTGTGCGGTCTGTCCGCGAATTGCAGCACGGCACCACCGACGTCATCGGCCTTGCTGTTGGCCTGAGATCGATTCGCTTTACGTAAACGCCGCCGCCCTACCCCTCATCGAGACGACCTAGTACACAGCGCCCATTGCTGAGTCTTCTCGGCACCACCAAGCATGCCTTCAACTCCGATAGCCCCGAGTGCTCGAACTACGCCTGGCTCGGAACACGCTCGCCGTGCTCCTCCGACGCTTCCACGCGGGCGCTCTTCAGGGGGCTACATACGTCGGCTACCAACAGCCACCCCTAGAGACCCATCTCCCCTTCCCTTCTCGCCCCTCCGCCCCGCCTCCTAACCATCAGTGACTGCACCTAACACCGTCCCTACCGCGATCGCGGAATCCGAGGATACTTTTGGTGGCAACCATCGGAACACACGGAAATACCGACTCTCACATCGTTCCAACAACACAGTCAGACGAGTCATTTAGTCAAATGTGGCGCGGCCCGCGCCCCCCATGCGGTCACTTCCTACGGGCCGACATCCCGGCCAAACGATTCTCATGATTCGGTGTACTAAACACTTCTCGTCAACATTACGCGCAACGAGGAGCCACCACCGCGCCGCGGCACGTTGTTATGCTGGCAGACCCAGGGTCATATGGGATCTCAGACGATCTCGTGCTCGTTCCAAGGTTAGCTCGATCACTCAGTCCTCTCCTGCTCGGCATGCTGCTCGCTGCATTCGGGGCGGCGGTCCTCGCAGGCTGCGCAACGAGGGGGCATGAGCCAAACCCGGTCTTCTCCAGCGAACTCGATGCCTCGTCCGAGATCGCGGAGTATCCCCGGGGTGCCTTTGCTCCGAGCGGGTATCTACCGCCAGCCGGCGTTGGCGATATTGCCTGGGGTGCAACGATCATGGACGTGCGCACGGCAATCGGTCCCCTAGAGGCCACGCTCGGCAGCCTCATTCTCAACCCCCGCCTAGAACATAGGTCAAATGGAGGCGCAGAACAGCCCCTGTCGACTGACCCGAGAAGGCTCTATACGAGCTCGGCTTGTGGTATCACATCGATGGGGGAGATCTTCGGCCACGGACCCACGTGCCATGCGGTTGAAGATCACAGCGGAGAGAAGAGCTTCTACGCCCTTGCCGAGTACAGGAGTCCACCCCGCTCGAATGTTCCAATGACGTGGCCTGCCTTTGGAGCAGCCCGCGTTCATCCCTTTTATCTGTTCTGCGCACTGGAGATTGCGGAGACCGATCGCTTCGCCAAGCGAACGTTCTCCGCCAGCGATCTGCGTTTCTGCGGCGTGCGCCTCGTGTTCAAGCAAACGCTGCCGGGTGAGGAGAAGGCGGCGCAGGCCGGCCTCGACATCCGAGACGCCATCTTGACCAGTCTCGTGGCTCGATATGGCGCACCTCCTGGCTATGCAACCTCACAGCAGAGCTCATCGGTGGAACCGCCCCGTCCACCCACGCAATTGGAACACTACTACTGGTGCGGCCCGAAGGGTGACGATGAAACGCTCACCCCGTGCACTGCCTCAGTCACGTTCATATTCGATCGATCAACTCAGGTGGGTGTCGTTTTCATGGCCACACCCGCGGTCTATACCTATCTGTGGGCCCGGATACACATGACACCCGGCGGCGAGCGCAGTATGCAACAGGGCTTCCGTTACTATGCACTCCTGCTTCGCCGTCCCGAGCGATATGTTAAGGCACACCGTCCAATCATCTGTGACGCCTGCGGCCCTGAGCAATTTAAATTGACGGACAACGAAAAGAGACTGTTCGACGTGGCTGGGAGTCCCCATTGAGTACCAACGTACGTGGGCTGCACCTACTAGCGAGTCGTCTGCTGCTCATGATGACACTATCGGTGTTATGCACTGCATGCCGCACCGCCTATGTCTATCACGAGCCGCCCGGGTTCGACGGAAAGAAGTGGGGCGAGCCGATCCAACACTTTGAAGGGCTCGAATTCATCGCCGGCGACGAAGTCCGCCTCGTCGAGTGCCGCGGCCTGATGCCGATGCAAATGACGATTTATTACAAGCCGCAGGAAACTTTCGCATTCCCGGGCACTCGGATCGAGTCCATTCAGTATCTGTTCTGTTACTCCGGCGTCAGCGCCGAATTTTGCGGTGTGGATATCGGGTATTTGAGTGAGGAGTACGACTTCCAATACAATGGGGTCACACCCACGCAGGATACGAATCATCGTCGTCTGATCAGCGAGTTAGTCAAACAGTACGGGCATCCCCATACTGGCTCGCCTCCGAAGACCGCGATTACGCTTGAGAGTGTCGATGGCAGCTGGGTGGACATGCCCCTGATCCCGCCGCCGAAATACGAGCGCTATTCGTGGTGTGCGCCTAAGGACACGCGCTCACCGGCCGGATGCAGTGTGAGCATCATCTCGAGATTCAACCCCATCATGGCGGAAGGCGAAGTGCTCATTGCAACGGGTTCGCTGCGCCAGTTTGTCGAGCTGAGCCAGCGTTTTGACGGAGTGCCTGACAGCCTTTACCAAATGTTGAAAGATGAGAGCCGATTCTCGGCTGACGAGTTGGTTTTTCCGAGCACTTGCACGGGCTCGGCATTTCGCAACCGGCAACGCCGAGAGCGTCTGGACGAGCCAAGCGCCGCGGCGGACGAGGATTTGATGGGCCGCCGCCCAACCTCGGACGTGCCCGCGCCTAGCCCATATCCCCTGGCGGATGATGAGTTCTTCAGCGAACGCGTCTTGGATGAAGACGCCATCCGCCACAACACGGTCCGCGAAGTACCGACACATGGGCTGACGTTCGGCGAATTTGCAAGCGGCAAGGATCGCGCTCAACATACTCGTTACCAAAAGGAGAGTGAAAGAGCTGCAGATTTTCTGCGTGCCAAAAAGCGTAAGAGCCAAGTTAAGTTGGACGATGTTGACGATGCATCGCGTCTGAGCTGGTATTATTGGCTCGGTTTTGACAGAGGAATCGAGACTCAGTTCCTGTTGCGTCGTTTCTGGCGTGAAGATTCGATCGAGCGATGGGGAAAGGCCCTCGAATCCAAGTACGAGTTCCTTCGCCAGCTCGGACTCGGGTACCGCGACGGACTGCAAGGCTTCGCTCACACATCAGGTCCTGCGACTTCCGATGTCCCCACGCAGACTCATTCAGAACAATAGGCGGCCTACGCACAGCTGGCGCCGGTAACACGTCGCTCCGGCTCTTCCATCCGCGGAGAACTGCCTTCTCGACGCGGAAACAACACCTCAAGCGGGCAATGTTCCTCTCGGCCTTCGCCGCTCTGCGTGACCGAGTCTCCAGAGCCTATTACAGCCGCAAGATCGGTCAGGGCAACCGTCATAACAAAGCCCTCATTGCGCTCGCACGGCGCCGTTGTGACTTCCTGTTCGCCATGCTGCGTGATGGCACCTTCTATTGCCCTCCGTCGCACACAAATCCATTGACAACCGCATAGGGGCACCTCTCCTTCAAACACACGGACCCGCCTCCACGATCTGACCAAGGAATCATTTGCTGGGGTCGAGAGGTGTTTGATTACTTTTTGACGTGAACGTTCCCGCTATTCCAGTTGCCAAACCATCTGATGGTTCCCCCATGGATGGCCTCAACACACAACCGGCTCGCTACACCTCTCGAGGCCATTCATACGAGAGGTTTTGATGAGGTACATGTCAACGCTCTGCCTACCCCCTTTAGGGGCCGGCCGTGCCCGCATAACAGTTGATGCTACGCGGCCGTGCGCAACACGGCACACTCTATGCCGCGAGTAGATTCCGACTCTGCGCCGTTTGAAACCTTCGACAACCAGTTCTACCCCACTCCTGAGTCACTCGGGCGCAAAGCCTTCGCAAAGTTCAAGGAGAGGGAGATCACGCGCCTACTGGAGCCACAGGCAGGCCGCGGAGACTTGGCGGATGTTGTCAAGGAAATGACCGGCCGCTATCGCTCACCCGACATCGAATGCGTGGAGATCGATCTCGCCAATCAGGCGATCCTACGGGAGAAGGGTTACCGAGTAGTTGGTACGGATTTCTTGCGCTACAAGGGAGCCAGCGTCTACTCGCATATCCTGATGAATCCACCCTTCCGTGACGGCGTCAAGCACGTGCTACACGCCTGGGATCTGCTCTTCAATGGAGAACTCGTCGCAATCCTGAACGCACAGGATGTTCGTAACGCCAACTGTGCCGAACAACGACAACTCGTCACGCTGATTGCCGACCACGGGTCTGTGGAGTTCATCGAGCAGGCATTCAGAGCCGAGGACGCTAAGCGGCAAACGTCGGTGGAGATCGCCTTGATTCATCTCGAGAAGGCGTCCGCCGAGTACACCAGCTTCATCGATAACCTGCGACACGAGGTTGAGAGGAAACACGAGCCCGCGCCACCAACGGCATCGGAGATCGTGGTGCCGCGCAGCTTTATCGAGAATATGGTGTTCAACTTTGAGTGTGCCGTAGAGGCCACGAAGCAGGCGTGTATCGCGCAGGCTCGCGCGGCTCATTTTGCGGCGCGTTTCCATCGATCAATCGTTGAGGATGAGGGCGAAACGATACGAGCGAAACTGCTGTACAAGGCTGATCCATTCAACAAAGCCTATGACGAGCTCAAGGAGCGTGCCTGGTCGACGGTACTGCGCTCGAGCGCCGTCTTGGAAAAGCTCTCGAGTCAAGCGCAAAAGCGTGTCGAGGCATCCTTCAAGGAAATTTGTTTGCTGGAATTCACCTACGAGAACATCTGGGGCTTTCTGGATGGCTTGATCTCCCAGCAACGTCAGATCCAGCAGGACATGGTCTGCGACGTCTTCGATATGTTTACGAAGTATCACAGTGAGAATCGCGCCTACTATCAAGGCTGGAAGTCGAACGACAAGCACCGGCTCAATGCGTTTCGGATCAAGGGCACGCGCATCGTACTACCGGCCGCACGGCGGGGCTCGTACGGCTTCTTGAGTTCACTCGCCTGCGATGATGAACAGCAGTTTCGGGACTTCGACAAGGTCTTTTCGCTGTTGGACGGTAAGCAGCCGGCCACTACCTTCGGTCTCTGCGACCTCTTTCGGTCCCGCTGGCATGAACTGCGCGTGAGCGCTCGAAAGACCTCCGACTACTTCGACGTTCGGATGTATGCGAAAGCAGGCACGTTCCACCTGTACCCACGTCGCAAGGATCTGATTGAACGGATGAACCGTATCGTCGGCCAGGCCCGCCAATGGTTACCGTATGAGCCAACAGCGGCGCCGGAGGGATTCTGGCAGCAGTATGAGAAGGCTGAACAGATTGCTGCCAAGTCGCCCAAGCTCCAGGAACTCGCGAACCGCGCGCACTCCCAATGGAACGAGCGGGAAAGGGAGAAAGCGCAAGAACAGGCGGAACAGGTTCACTTGGCGGCGCTCAAGGCACTGGGGATCAAGTATGACCATTCCATGCTGGTGGAACACGAACGGTCGCAGTCCGCGGAGCAATCGCAATTCCCCCTGCTGCCTGATCAGCGCGCCGCCTGACGTCATCAGGGAGTAGTTGCCGCGCATCTCAGTTTGCCGTCGGGAGCATCGAGAAGGCGGTACTAACCAGGCGCCCCGCCTAGTGTCCCAAACGCACCGCGCGATCCCCATAAGACACGGCCGTGCTCAATTGGAACGCCCGCGTGCCTGCTCCTACACAGGAGCAATGCAAGCACGTGAGGGCGAACAAGAAAACCCTTCGGTGAGGCTCATGTCGGCCGGTTCCTACCGGCCGACATTTTTGAGGACCGCTCTTGCCGCGCGCTTGGCCTGCGCCCGCGTATCGCAAGCCGCGCACGAAAGACGCGGCGGTGAAGACGTTTCGGTGCAGGGCACCGGTTGGCCGAACTTGCGCGCGTAGGAGCTATAGGGGGTGTAGGCCATCTGTCCGGAAGGACATCGTTTCGCGGCCACTCCCATTGGCCGCGCAAGGAGGTTGTATTTTTGTGTCGGAACGCGCCAGTACCGTGAGCCTGAAGAGGCAACTGCGGTTCGACTGGCAAGGAAACACACTCCTATCAGCAACGCAGATCAACACGCTTCGCCGCCTGCTCCTCGGTCGCAGGATTGTCGTGTGCTTTGGTGCAGGCGTCGACTCAACGGCCCTGCTGGTTGTGCTCTGGCTCTCCTCAATACGCCCGAACCTCATCACCTTCGCCGACACCGGCGGGGAGAAACCAGAGACGTACGTACACCTGGTGCGCATGAACGAGGTGCTCAGAGGCTGGGAATGGCCGGAGATCGTCGTCTGTCGAAAAAACACGAAGGAATCGACCCCCTACGTCACGCTCCAGGGCGAGTGCCTCGCAAACGAGACGCTGCCGGCGATCGCCTTTGGCATGAAATCGTGTTCGATGAAGTGGAAGCAGGAGCCGCAGGATCAATACCTGATGGGTGTGAAATCAGGGCCCAACGCGCGCGCCCCACATTCGCTCTGGCTTGAAAGTCAGTTGTCCGGCAGCCGCATCGTCAAACTATTCGGCTATGACAGCGGCAGGGCCGATTTGCGTAGATCCCGCAATCTACCGTTGGCAGATGAGAACTTTGACCGCAGTTACCCTCTGCAGGTTCTGGGATGGGTCCGTGCGGATTGCGTGCATGTCATCGTCGAGGTCTTAGGGCTCGCGCTCGTTCCTATCAAGTCGGCCTGCTGGTTCTGCCCGGCCTCGCGGCGGTGGGAGCTGTATTGGCTGGCCGCCTATCACCCGGATCTCCTCGAGCAGGCACTCGAAATAGAGCGCAACGCGCTCACAGGTCGGCACAGCCGTTTCAACACCGTTGAATTTGGAGACGATTGGGATGAGCTTGTCCGAGATGCAGTGAGCTTTCCGAGCTCCAAAACGACGGTCGGACTCGGACGGTCATTTGCGTGGAATCGCTGGGCGCGCATGAACGGAGTAGTCGATCAGAACTTCAAGGTTCGACGCGAACTCGCCGACCAGTTTAGGCAACGGGCGAGAGCGCTCCAGAGTGAGGATGACAACGCACTCGACGCGCGAGCCTGCGCGTAGGCAGTTCCGTGCCTGCTCCTAGGGAGCTCGGATCGATCTTTAATCGTCTGAGACAGTTGTCTGTGTGCTCCATCTCTGCAGCGATCGGGCCGCTGGACCGCTCCAAGGATGTGGGTAGTGGCCGCGCCAATCACTCCCTGTGTCGCCCTTGCGGGGGCGCACCTGTGACCTCTTAGGAACTACCCGGAATGTCTCGGCGCATTCCGGGTCTTTTTTGCTCTGCGCTCTACACAGGACCCTCGTCGCACCGACGAAAACCCCGCGGCTCGCGCAGCGGGGCTGAGGAAGGTCTTCATCGAAAGGCTCGGCCACCAATTGTGTGGCTCCGCTCCAGGAAGGAGCACACGTGCGTTGGCAGCAACTTCAACGCGACTTCTTTCGCGGCAGTCGCTTCGAGTGCGACCGAGCGACCAGAGCTCCCCGTACGCGGCTCACTGCCTTTGGCATGCTGCGCGTGAGACTCCGGAGAGCACGCACGGTTTCCGTGTCTTCGGTGGATGCCGCTCTGGTTACGCGGATGGCTGAAAAGAGATCCGGCAGCAAACCCAGCAGTGAGCTGGACGCCCCCGGATCCAATCGCTCGTTTTCCGCGATCATGCGGGCCGCCGGCGGAATCGTCCCCAGCTCCTCGTACCGCAGCAACGTTGTCTCCAGCGTCACACTCAGATGAGGGATTCTCGCTGTCCACCAAACCCCTTCCAGGTCGACATGCACCCGCACGCTCTCCAGGGGACCCTCGTATTCCTCCCGGCGATATCGATTTGTCGTCCCCTCCGCCTGCCAATACATCCAACGCGGGCCCTTGTCCAAAAATGAGATTGCGGGAGCGGTGGCTGCGAACACTCGCGCCTTCATCAGGCTGCGCAACGCCCATGCCCAACGACACAACTGCTGATCAACAATGGCCACCGCAGTGCTCGGTAGCTGGTGTGCACCCGAGTCACTCTGACAGAGGCCCCCTAAGACTGCTACTGCAAGCCTGACGGAGCACAAGCCTCCCCACTCGTGGGCCCAGGTGCTTACCACCTGCGTGGGCCTGCGACCTCCACTGGATTTTGAGTACGGAGTTTTCCTGATCACGCGATTCCTCCTGACATGGCCTGTTGCGTGTAGGAAAACGTGTGCATCGAGTGCAGGCTCTTTACTCGCGGCTGCCCGACCGTGATGGTTACCGCTAAACTTCCGACGCTAAATCTGGCCGAATCAATGAGGAGCGGCTCGCTACCTCTACCCACCCTGCGGTGCATCGCGCTCGACGCTGAGACGCGCCTGACTGCCCTGCTCCCGCCGAGAGGCCCGCAACACCTTTGGAAGCAGCGAGTCATCGGCATAGTCTCGAACGTCATATTCAAACTCAAACAACCCGGGTCCAAGTGTAGGCCTCGCCGTACGCGCAGCTGTCGGAATGCCACCTTGGTAGTCGGCAATCTGAATGACCTGACTCATATCGGTGTCTCGATGAAGGCGGACTGATGCAATGCCGCCGATGACTCGTGTATCTACCGTGTTTATACGGCTGAGCCCGCGCGAGACCCACCATGGACGAAACTGCTACTCGGCCGCCCTGGCGCAAGACGCGCGTCAGCGTATAAAGAAAGCCGGCCCGAGGGAGACGCCCCGAGGCCGGCAGGTGAACAGGAAACTGAAACTGTCCGGCGCTAGGCGGGACCGGAGATCAGTCCCAGCGGTTCAAGCGATAGTCGATCTGGCTGCCCTTACTCGTCACGCGGAATACCTCATTCCACGCCGCCTCCTTGCGCAGGCGTATCCGTCCCATGGGTGATAAATGCTCCTCGCTACACGCGGCGCGCCTCAAAGGTTTGATGGCGCGCAACCCAGAGAGACTCCCTCATGAAGCACCCAATCCTGGCGCTGATGTTGGCCAGCGCCCCACTCATTATGCCGACTGCCCCGGCTTCTGCAGCCCCGGCTCCCACGGCTGACGACCTTTACCGCCCCGTGCAGGACTTGCCCGTCGTGACGATTCGTGCCCGCCGCATCGAGCCGGTGTCGGCGACTGCCCCGGCCCCGACCGAGCACGTTCCCTCCACCCATCGTACGCTCACGCCACCAGCTGACCTAGAGCCGCAAGGTCGCTTGGAGCGGGAGCTCGTCACCACACGCATGGAGTTAGCGCACGTGCAACTCGAGCTGGCTCGACTGCGCCTGGAGTTGCGAAAGGCGCTCGGCCACCGCCAGCGAGAGCAGTGCGAGATGGCAGCGGCACGTGCCCAGCCCCACGTACCCTAGTTGAACCGCGCATCGTTGCTACCCGGGACGTAACACCTGGGACGCCGCAGCGGACGTCCCAGGTGCATTAGTTTTCGAAACATGCGAGAGGATCATTACGCTCGGTCGGGATGCGAGACTGCATCCCCCAAAGCCCTACCACGATTATCTCAATGGACCGCTCGGCTCGCAGCCAACGCGCTCGCGCGCCAGACGAACCAACTCCTTCATCTCCTGATGGACTGAGTACCAGCCGACGCGCACGTCCCGAACAAATCCGTCCGGATAGCCGGCGAGCTCCAACATTCGATTGATCTGTCGGTCGTTGAACAAGGCGCGCTCCGTCTCACAATGAATGTCGCAGTAGCCGATCAACTCCGCATCGGTCATCCCGAGGTCGGACCCGGCTCCCCGCGCTGGCCGTCTGCCGCTGCCCGCCGCCGTAGTGTCCCCGCTGTCCGGAAGAGACGAGACGGTCGTCGTCAACGAAGCATGCTCGGTCATACACAGCCTCCACACTCAAACGGATACAGCCGACTGCGCAGAGGATCGTTCATCCAGGATGCTGGACAGCCGCTCGGCAGTGGACTGCAAAATGCCAACGCCGGGAAGAGAGCCAGGGTCCAGTAGCATGATCAGGCAGTTTTCTATCGACACCGCCCCCTCCGCGTCTCGCAGCAGCGCTAACGCCTCGCATCTCGTGTTGCCCTCCTGCTCCGCCCTCTCTTGGGCTGCCTCGAAGAGTTGCCCGGTATCATCCAGTCGAAGTTCGATCGTTACACAATACTCGGTGCTCATGAATGCGCCCCGTAGCTTGCCCCCTCTACAGAGCGGGGATTCATGTTGCTGGCTGCCTGGGTCACGGCGGAATTCCCCCTTCTCGACCGGCAAGCCGATCAAGGCGCTCGATCTCCGCCAGCAACCAAGCCGCAGCCTGCACCAGATCGCGCCGGCCACCGGTCGGTCTCCAGGTCTCTGGGGTCTGCGGCCACATCATGGGCACGTCGTCCGTGTAGTCGTGAATACCGAAACTGCCTGCGTAGTTCATGGCGTAGCAACCTGCCGCGCCCGCTAACTCACCTTCCACCAGCGCATCATCGTCTTCAACCGACCGCCCTTCGGAGGTGGTCCGTCGTTTGAACTCCCCTAACACGTCGCGCACGGCGGCGGATAGTTCTTCGTTTTCCCCAGAGTCTCCCGCAAGCACGGTGTGCGCATAATCCCGACCGCCTTCGGTATTGCGTAAGACCACACCGCCGATGTGCCACTTGTGCGCCAATAGCCTTGCCAGCCGCTCGCGCTGTTGCTCATCAAAGTGCGCGAACAACTCACGCCAAGCCTCGTAGCGCGCCGCCTCGCGTGCCGATTGAAGCCGAGCCTCGTCAGAATCAGGCGCCCGACCTTGCTCACTCATCAGAATCGCCAACCCGGTCGGCGTGCACCCTGAAGCCGCAAACCAACCATTCGCTCTGAACTGTCCCCAACCGGGGACCATCCGCCGCTGCCCGTACACGCTGCCGTTCGCAAGAGCGGTGAATGCGCTCGCCCATCATAGGAATTGCCTATACCTCGCTAGTCTCTGTGACCCGCCTGGTATAGGCACCCGTCGCGGCGTTGCGCGCCCACGGCCTCGGATCGAGGAGAGGCCCGATGCCGATCACGGAGCGAGCAACGACCCGTTTGAGCGACTCCACCGTCGCCTTGAATCACCCTCACAGTGGTGTGTCACGCGCACACTCTTCGATGTTTAAACGCCCTCTATCGTGGTGCCCGGAGGTGGGGCGACCTCGACTAAGACTCCCTCTGCAAGGCGGTCTTCAGTCGTTGCAGCACATCCGTCGCAGACTGCACGTCGCCACGCGCGAGATGCGCTTCGGCGACTCTGATAGTTGCGTGTAGCCGCTCGAGTTCCGCTACTAACTCCCGCTCGCAATGATTGGCGAGCGTCACCTCACCTCCGAGCTTGGCCCGCAACCAGAGCGTCCCCCTCCCGTCGCGCATTATGAGGATCTCGCACTGCTCTGAGAGTTGGAGGGAGCTTCCCCCCTGCGGGGCGTCATCGTTCAGTGAGAGTCGTGGGTTCGTTGACCTCATGGCAGCACTCGGCATCCGCTGTCTCGGGTCTGCGTATAGGCATCGGACTTATCTTGCCGGCTTGCGGCTGCATCCATTCCAAGCTCCTTCGCGGTTTGCGTCTGTCCGGCTGGAGAGTGTCCTACGGCCGGGATCCAGCACCGCCGGTTCCTTGATCACTGAAGCGTTCGCCGCGCCTGGAGTTACCGAGTGTACCGGGCTCACACCTACCAACGGCCGTCGCACCGTTGCTCGGGCGCGCCTCGAAAGGTCGCTGGGCTCACCTGGTCTCCGACAGCTCTGCCAACTTTTCGACCGTAAAGTTCGCGGTGAGTCCTCCCAGCTCCCCGGTCTCTGCTCACCCAGCAGTGCGTTCAAGCGGCCATGTCTATACCCAACAGGACCACAGACGCAGGGCATATATGGGAACTGTTGAGACAATTGAGTTTACCGTCGACCAAGACATCATCCACTCCCTGATTTCTCGTCAGGCAGGCACGCTGGCCAAGGCGCTGCTCGAAGCCATTATGAACAGCATCGACGCGGGAAGCACACGCGTCTCCGTGCAATTGGGTGCGACCGGCTTCTCCGTTTCGGATGACGGCAGAGGCTTTCGCACCAAGGAAGAGATCCAGCAGTGGTTCGCGGTGTTTGGCAAACGGCACGTTCCAGGGGATGCAACTTACGGCGAGTTCCGCATGGGGCGCGGGCAGCTGATGGATTTCGCGACCACAACTTGGCGATCGGCCAGCTATCTGTGGAAGGTCGATATCCGCAAGCGGGGCTTGCGACTGGACCTGGAACACAAGAAACGCGCAGTTACGGGGTGTCGTATCACGGGAAGACTGTACGAACCTCTTGAGGCCTCCCAGCTCGAGGAGACCCGGGCAGAACTTGCCCATATGGCAAAATTCTCGCAGATCCCGGTCTCGCTGAACGGGCGCATCATCTCCAAGCCGCCGCATGAGTGCCTTTGGGATTTCCAGACGGACGATGCGTACATCAAGTTCAACCGATCGAGCGATCTGGAGGTGTACAACCTCGGGGTCTTCGTACGCAACTACAGCGCGTACACCCTGGGCTCAGGTGGCATCGTCGTCTCGAAACGACCGCTCAAGGTCAACTTCGCGCGCAACGACGTTCTCGTCCATCAATGTGACGTGTGGCCTCGTATCATCGAACAGACGCGTGCAATGAGTATCAAAAGGCTGATCGACAAAGACAACATGAACAAGGACGAGCGCCAGTTCCTGGCCGACCAGATGACTGGCGGAAGTCTTCCCGCATCTGTCGAGGTGAGCACGCTGAAGGTGTTTACAGACGCCCGCGGCAGTCAACTCTCACTGGAGGATCTGCGTCGATACAAGCGGCTGAGCGTAGCGGCAGAGGGACGACGGCATGTCGGGGCGCGCTTGCAAACAGGTAATGACGTGCTGGTGTTGGCGGATGAGACCCTGAAGCGGTTCAGAACCGACAGTCTCTCGGGCTTGCTCCAGAGACTCCGATACGGTACGGGACAGGCGCCAGCCCTCGACCTGGTAGACTTCGATGAGCTCGCCTTGCGGATCGACGACCGGTTTCGGGACATCTCCGACCTCACCGTCTTGTCCGCCGAAGAACGCGCTGCCTTCGAGGCGCTGAATGAATTGCATCAGGAGTTCCTGGATTGGCTTTCCGGAGCGGAGAAGGCTACAGCCGCGCGTCAACTCAAGACGGGCGACTGTGAGTTGCAGCCCGCCTGGACCGATGGCCGTTCCTGCATTACCGTCACGCGCAAGCTGCTGAAGAAGGCGGCCATTCAACAGATGCCGGGTTTTCTGGAAGCCTTCATTGTGCTGACACACGAGTACTGCCACGACACTGCCGATGCGATCGCACACGATCACGATCCCGTGTTCTACAGTAAGTTTCACGACACCCTTCAATATCGGCCCGCACGCCTGGCAAAGTTGGCGATGGAAGCCGGTGAGCGCTATCAGCGGAAGACTCAGCTGCAAGCGCAGCTAATCTGACCCATTGACTCCGCGCGCCGGAAGCGCCCGTACGCTTCTGGAGCACTGGAGCATCCACATCCTGACTTTATAAAATACCGGCCGGGTACGCCCCGGCCGGTAAATCTCATTAGATGTCTTGGGCAATATCTGGGAGTGCTGGATCCCCCGTCGCGCCCGCCCCCGTCAGAACCGTTAGCGTGTGCTCAGGGCAGCTCGTTGTCCGGTCCTGTTTATTCTTCAGGTCTTCGATCCGATCTCCCAGTCCCGCCACCAGCTCATCGAAGTCAGCCAGTGTCGAATCCTTCAGACCCCGCTGACGCAAGATCGCGATCGCCACGGTTCCGTCGTACTTCAGGTAGTGGACCGCATCGCGATATTCGATATCCCCACCCATCAACAGGTCGGCGAACTGCAAGGAGAGAGCCTCCAGCACCAGCTCCTCCTCATCGCTGAAGCCGCCCCCGAACTCGGCTGGGTCAAACAAGAACGACTGGATGCCAACCCCCGCTCCCGCACTCGCCACAATCGCCTGCTGCTTGTTCATCCACGCCTGCATCTGGCTCACGCGGAATTCCATATCCCGACCGACCCGACGCAGCGTGCGCGCGTGGAAGTCCCAAGCCATCGAATCGACCGAGGCCACGCGAGGATGATGCGCGAGCTGTGCCAGTGCGGTACTTTTGACGCCGAACAGGTGTACTTGCACGTGCGCGGGCAAGTAAGCATCGAGTGTCTCCAGGATCGCCAGAATGCCATCAACGCCTCGCACCTCCCGACGACAGACAGACCCGATACCGATCAGCTGCGGAAATTCAACGAGTGGGAGCCACTGCGCACACAACTTGTATTCATCCGCGGTCCATCCTTGCAGCACGGGCATAGGCAACGGCAAACCTCGCCGCCTGGCTTCCGCACGGCACTCCGCAAGCAGGTGCGCGGTTCCAGCGATACGCAGCAGGCGCAGTGGCCGATCTCCTGAGATTTGCGGCTCACAGCAATAATCCATTGCTGCCCACCAAGTCCAAGGGTAGGACGCGACCAGATCAAGGTACGCGCTGACCGTCCAACGATAGTCGCCGTACACGGTGGCCGCGACGAACCCCGCCGAATCCAAAGCAACATCGAGGCCGTGGTACTGACGGGGATCGGGCCGTCGGAATCCTCGAAAGTAGTCCTCGTATTCATGGCCCTCCGGATAGACCTGTGCAAACGCGTTGGCCGAAACCAACGCTGGGTACTTTCGATCCTTGGCCGCCGCGACCAGTTTCCCACCTGTCAGTGGCAGCCCGACCCGCACTTGAACGGGCTGCTTACGCGAGCGCTCGAGGCGTTCGCGCGGAGCGTGTGCCATCTATCGCGCTGACCGTTCCTTGGCGTTGTCACGGACGGGCTCGAGAGCGCGCCGTCGGACTCCTGTTGGAAAACGCGCCTCAACAGGGCCCGCCTTCCGGTTGAAGCGCCCTCGCTGCGCAGCGACCGCAGCAGGCTCCTTCCTAGCTATCATCAATAAAGTTCCTCATCGCCAAGTGACCTGTGCGGTGTAGGAACTCGCGGGGGCGAGCAAGCTGTTGCGGTCGTCAGACGAGGCGCACGCACCGTCGGGCAATGGGACGTCGAACGGGATTACCACGCACGACGGTGGTCACACATAGAAACACGCTTTCCGCGCGTCGCGGCCCGGTGGGATTTACGACTGAGGGAGAGTCTTCGACATGCGGGGCGAGGTCCCCGCAGGTTGGGTTCTTGGCCCGCGCGGTTGTGGATCGGCGCTGTTGGAAGCATCCGTCAGGGCGGCAGAAAAGGGGGGAGCAGCCCAGAAATCCGGCCTTGGACAATCCAAGGCCGGCTACGAAGTGAGTCAGACGCTCTTTCAAACAGGTGTGTTACGCGACGGACGCCACCCGTTCATCCGATGGAAGAATCAGTCGGCACGCGAAAGTACACGGACCGGAGCTTGCGAATATGCTCGGCCAACTGGTCCGGGTGCCCCTCCTTTCCCTCGATCCAGAAATATGCCGCTCTTCCGGGCGTGTTGAGATGCGGTGGATAAGCGTGCAGTCCGAACGCTACCTTGAGTTCCCGAGGCGTTGCCCTCGGAAGCAGTGCCCACGCGAGGAACTCAATCGAGCAGTACCCTGCGAGGGTGATCTGTGGGTACGGTTGCAGGCAGATGAGCCAAGGGATGCCCGTCTTGTGATCGTCGATGAAGCCTTGGCAGGAGTCGATGGTACACAGGCCTGGAAATTCATTCACCGCCTTGCACAGGCTAACCACTGCCGGGTCAAAGAGGTGATACGGTAACTCGCCGCTCGTCACGGTGATATTCCAGGTCCACTGCACACACTAGAATCGCATCCCGCGCTTGCGTTCAGGACAATGGGTGTTTGTCCATTCAAATACAACCGTCCGATGTAGCGATTGCGATATTGCAAGGCACGGTTTGCCTGCTCTTCTGTTAGCCCAGCTTCCGCGAAGCACTTGAGTAGCTCCGCGTCGGTAGATACCTCGTCATTCGTCAGCACGGTCTCAACGTATCGAAGTTGATCGGCTGTGATTGACGCCAGTAAGTGATCGATGATTGGAAACTCCTATTTGTTGCAAACGAGTAGCGAACTGTCTCAGGCCAGCTATTCTTTGGCGGAAGTCTGGCGAACCTCGCAAAAGCAACGCGCACCGGGGCAGCCGTAGCAGCGTGCGGCGGCGAGCTGGAGTCGCTGCTCGCAGGAGCTGCGCCGAATGATGTGGCGTAACCAGGCAGCCACGACGCGGAGGGTGTCGACCGAGTAAGCTCCCGGGCAATACACCGTAGAACCTCCGGTCAGCTCCCGAACCATCTCGTCGGCGCTGCCCTCATCCGCCACGAATGCTGCATCCGAGAGTTCCAGGACGAGGTTCACCAGCCGCTCGCGTGGCAGTTGGGGCCGGCCGGAGTAGCGGAATCGGCTCTCTTGCGATCGGGTCACCTGAGTCAATGCATCCGCGGCTGACGAACCCTCCTCATTGGCCTCGACCGGAATGACCAGTCCCGCCCACTGTTTCTCGACGGCCGCTGCAGCACCCGATGCTGCCCGTCGATTCGCCTCCCTCGTAGCGCTCCAGAAGCACGCGGTGTTAAATCGCCAGCCCGGGCAGCCCTTCAGATGCACCAGCGCGGACGACTCGAACACGTCGATACCTGCGATCTCGTATTCCCCAGCCCTGACCAAGCCAGCCCGCCGGCAATGCTCGAGGTCCTCGTCGCTAGCATTGCGATCGGCGTAGATCACTCTCTCGCCAGGCTTGGAGCCCAGATGCATGGGCGGCCAGCGAGTGTGCTCACGGTCGGCGCACTGCGCGTTGGCCGTACAGTCACAGGCCGGAAACGTGCAACGCAGTGGCATGGCATCGGTTGCGCCTTCCGCCAGAAAGACAAAAGCTCCAATTCGCTGTGCCGGCGTCGGGCCAAACGAACCAGCCTGTTGCAGCTTGGGCGAGCGATCGACACCCTCCCACCGTGCAATCAGTTCACCATCGGCACCGCCCAGTTTGACCCACACCTCCTCTCCTCTCAGGTAACGAAAGCGCGCGCCTAGCGGCAAATCGTCAAACTCGCGCACGCTGTAGGGAATCCACGTCGTGGAATCCGTCATCCAGTACTCCTTCAGTTGTTCGGCTTGCTACGGGCCCGCGATCCGGCCTTCCGAATCCCTTGCGTTCGTCTCCCCATCGCACGGGCGGCTCCGGGTAATCTCTCGGCCGAACGGACCTGACCTTCTTCCGTGTAGTCACCGATGCAGCGAGGAAAGATCCTCGCAGTGGACCGAGCGGTATTCACCGGCTTGCATCAGCATGCTTACAGCGTTGCCTTCTCCTCGCGGCCTCCGGAATTACACGGCGCTTCAATCCCGAGCCCAAACCTCCCTGCCCGCCAGCGCTTCGATTGGTTTCAGGCTCCAGCCCTTCCTTGTCGACGTGCCGTTTTATCCGCCAAATTTATGAAGCAACCGCCAAGCAAACAAAGCACTCGCCAGGCAGGTGAGCCCGCCCTTGCCAACCCTTAGAGAGGATCAGGCGATGTGCCCGAGACGGCGGCACGGTGATCGCTGTGTGGGTGTCCGAGACGGATATGCGCGGAACGTGGGTGAGGGATCTCGCGCTCCTCAGCCGACGCGAGTCGTGCGTAGCGTGTAGCGACCCCAGCGTCGCGTCGTTCAGATCGGCCCCTACAGCGCATCTCACACACTTTCGGCCGCGTCGTTCCCGCAGCCCTGCGCGATCGCGAAACGCCGGTGCCTATACGAGGGACGGAATTTAAGCGTTCGCAGCCCTCGCGGACGGCTCCGTCAGGTGGTCCGCATGAACCTTCAGGTGAAGAATCTCTTTCTGCCGCTGCTCGCGGCGCTCCTCGGGCTTATCACACAGGCGGCCGCGGCCCAACCACAAGCCGTCCCGTGGCGGGATTTACCGGATGCGACTGACTGCTCGCAAGCTCCCGTCGGGGTTGCTGAACCCTGCGGTACCGTCAGGATTGTTGCGGTCGGGGGCAGCATCACATTCGCGAGCTCGGCTGCCTATACAGTCTCCGGCAGCACCGCCGATTTCCACATTACGCCGCCAAGCTCCAACGCCTGTATACCGGGCCAGACGCTCACAGTTGGCAGCTATTGCCTGGTTGGTTTCGTCACCTTCCAACCGACCTCTCTGGGGCCCAAGACTTACAATCTCGTCTCGAAAACGGTTCCTACCAGCGCTCAAACCGGCATGATCTTTGGGTCGGCTGGCTACAACTATGCTTGGCAGCCAGGGGGGTGGTCGACCTGTTCCGGCGGTACAGGGACCTGGGGCTATTCGGGTTGGTCACCCACCTCCGGCTGCGGCAACGTCACGCAAACCCGCAGCGCCAGTTGTGTGGCCGATGCGTTGAGCTCGACGCAGTCGCGCAGCGTCACGTGTCTGCGCAGCGATGGTACGACCGCTGCGAACACATATTGTGCTGGCGCCGCTCCTGCCACCACGCAGTCCTGTACGCCGACTACGGGATTCTCCTGCGGAGTGGAAGGGGCGACGAGCCAGACCGTATTTCTAACCAATGCGTGCACCTACAGTTGGGTAACCGGCGCCTGGAGCGTTTCGAGCAACACCTGCTCGGCAAGCGCGCTTCAGACTCGGACTGTGACCTGCGTACGCTCGGACGGCACTGCGGTTGCAGATGCAAGCTGCACAGCGAGCAAACCTGCAATCAGTCAGACGGTGAGTGACTTTTCCGGCTGTACATATGGATGGCAGACCGGCTCGTGGGCTGCGTGCAGCG
>Ga0068863_100001067_pt1 | contig 27391 bp, 28 predicted proteins | sample KBSSwiS62_FD_66596 | JGI IMG/M metagenome (GOLD analysis project Ga0068863, IMG submission 66596) | Switchgrass rhizosphere microbial communities from Kellogg Biological Station, Michigan, USA - KBS Switchgrass S6-2 | ecosystem: Host-associated > Plants > Roots > Rhizosphere > Soil ... | reverse complement strand
CGGTGCACTCGAGGCCGAGGTGGGCGGCGACAGTGGCGGTAGCGACGCCGTGCTGGCCGGCGCCGGTTTCGGCGACCACGCGTGGCTTCTTCATCTGCACGGCGAGAAGGCCTTGACCGATGGCGTTGTTGATTTTGTGCGCGCCGGTGTGGAGAAGGTCTTCGCGCTTGAGGTAGATTTTTGGACCACCGAGATGTCTTGACAAACGCTCGGCAAACTGGAGCGGCGTGGGGCGGCCGGCAAAATTTTTGAGGAGATCCTGAAACCTCGCCTGAAACGTCGCGTCGGATTTGGCTTGTTCGTAGGCGCGCTCGAGTTCGAGCAGCGGAACCATGAGCGTCTCAGGGACGTAGCGACCGCCATAGGGGCCGAAGCGCCCTGGGACGGAGGCAGGAATGGTGAGTCGGGAAGCCATGGCGAAGAGGATATTGTCGCACAGCTCGAACGGTTGAACGAACGAACCGAGGTCGTGGAGAGACAAGTTTTTACGCAGGTTTTACAACGCACGCGGGAAGCACAAGGAAAATGGGAGGGCCAGAGCGGTAGAAAGCAACAGGGGGCGCAGAAGGCAAGAGATTTGTTGCAATTGATCGGGAAGGCGCGGAGGCTGGCTACTAGTAGCGCGGGCAGAAGACGGACGAATCTATGCGGCTGCCACAACTCTCGGAAGAGGAAATCCAGGGACTGATCGCGCAGGCGACGGAGTTCGCGAATGGGCAGTATGAGCGGTTCGTTTCGCGGGCGCAGCCGTTGACGGAGCCGCAGCGAACAATGGTAGACGGATTTTTCTCAGACGACGTGCTGCGGGATGCGCGCGTAATCTTGCTGGAAAATGAGTCGGTGCTGAATCCCGATTTTGTAACAGAACTGCGCGCGAGAGGATTCGAGTTTTTGTTCGACATCAACCACCTGAACGCGGTGCCATTCCGGGAAGTGCTGGTCTATCACGAAACCATCAACAAGCGATTGCTGTTTCATGGGCTGGTACATCTGGTGCAGCAGCGGGTCATGGGACAGCAGAAATGGCTTGAGCGGTATGTTCGATCGTTGCTGAAAACAGGGTTGCACGTAAGCATTCCGATTGAGGTACATGCATACGAACTCGACGGGCGCTATGCGCTGAGTCCGGCAACGCTATTTTCGGTTGAGGAGGAAGTGCGCGCGTGGGCGGACGCCGGACGATATTGAAACGCTGGCCACAAATTGCAGGGCCGGCCTGAAGCCAGCTGCTACACAAAGAGGTCATGATTGGCGCGGGAAACTTCGGCGAAGAAGGCGCGGAGTTTGCCGGGATCTTTTTTGCCGGGGCGGGATTCGACGCCGCTGGCGACGTCCACAGCATAGGGCCGGACTACGACGATCGCTTCACCGACATTTTCGGGAGTGAGGCCTCCGGCGAGAAGAACCGGAAACTTCTTGGCGGCTCTGGCGGCTACTTTCCAGTTAGCAAGCTGACCGGTGCCGCCGTAAATGGAAGAACCTTCCGTGGAAGGAGCAGCGTCGAGAAGAAATGACGCAGCGGCGGTGTAACGGCGTAACTCGCCTAGCGAAAATTTGGGGCCAGTGCAAAACGCCTTGATGACGGGAAAGAATTTGGCGCAGCGCGCGGCGATAACTTCGGATTCGTCGCCGTGAAGTTGGACGGCGCTGAGGCGTAACGATTTGGCGAGCGCGAGGATGGAAGAGTCGTCCCAATTCACGAAAACGCCTACGGTGGAGACAAGCGCCGGCAGCTTGCGCAGGATGTTCCAGGCGTCGGATGGCGATAGGCAGCGAGAGCTTTTTTCGTAGAAGTTGAAGCCGAGCGCGTCGGCGCCGAGGGAGACGGCCAGACGTGCGTCTTCAAGGCGGGTGATGCCGCAGATTTTTATGCGGACCATGGGGCACCCAAAGGACAGAAAAAACAGATTCCTCGCTTCGCTCGCAATGACATGGCTAGGGCGCTACTCCAAGCAGAGCGGAGAGAGCCAGAGCGGGTTCTGGAGCAAGCATGAGCTGCTCGCCGACGAGGAAGGCATCGAAGCCGGCGGCGCGAAGTTTTTGCAGTTCATCGTGGGAGCGGAGGCCGGATTCGCTTACGGCGATGCAACCTTCTGGAATGCGCTCTATCAAATCGAATGAGGTTTGCACGCGAACCTCGAGAGTTTTGAGGTCGCGATTGTTGACGCCGATGATCGTGGCGCCCGCGGCGATCACGCGATCGAGTTCTTCGCGAGTGTGGACTTCAACGAGCGGCTCCATACCGAGTTCCCTGCCCAGCGCGAGCAACTCAGCGAGGTGACTATCGTTTAGAGCAGCGGCGATGAGCAGGAAACTGTCAGCGTCATTGGCACGCGCTTCCCACACTTGCCAGGGATCGAAAATGAAATCCTTGCGGAGGGCCGGCAACGCTGAAGCTTTGCGGGCATCACGCAGATTCTTGAGCGAGCCACCAAAAAATTCACCTTCGGTCAAAACAGAAAGAGCAGCGGCGCCGGCGGCTTCGAGGGAGAGTGCTAGTTCCGACGGATCAAAAGGATCGCGAATGACACCTCGCGAAGGCGATGCGGGTTTTAGCTCGGCGATTACATTGATCCTGGGCTTAGAGAGAGCGGCGGAAAGACTCCGCAAAGGAGTAGCGGCTTTGACTCCATATTTCAGCGCGGTGAGAGGAAGAACCTTTTTGCGGTGTTCGACTTCGGCGCGGCGCGCTTCCAGGATGCGGTCGAGAACGGTGCCGGTGGGAGAGGGAGTCTGCATGGGTGCGTTATCATGCTAGGAGCAGCGGCAAAAGGTGTCAAACGCTGGCGAGAACGAGTTGGCAGACATACGAGCGGCGAGCGAAGAAAGGACGGCGGCGAGTCATTGATGGGCTACCAGGAGAAATACGGGAAGTTGCTGCACGAAATTGCGAACCACGCGGACGAGATCGCGCTACGCTACTTTCGCGGGCAAGATTTGCAAGTTGAACGGAAGAAGGACGGCACGGCGGTGACGCAAGCGGACCACGAAGTGGAAGCCATGGCGCGGTCGCGAGTGGCGGCAAGCGGCGTAGAACTCGATGTGCTGGGCGAGGAGATGGGCGGCGAACACTCAGCGGCGGCCGCAGCCAAGCCGCGACTCATCATTGACCCGATTGACGGCACCGAGGAATTTTCGCGGGGGATACCGACGTTCGGGACGTTGCTGGGAGTGGAGAACGGAGGAGAAATTGTGGCGGCAATGGTCAGCGCGCCTGGGCTGGCTTCGCGATGGGAAGCGTATCGCGGCGAGGGAGCGTTTCGCGGCAAAAGAAAACTGCGCGTTTCGAGCGTGGGGAAGCTGAGCGAGTCCATGGTGTTTTCGACCGGGACCGGGCCGAGCAAGGATTCGTCCGACCAAACGCGTATCCGGCGTTATCTGGACGCGGCGCGCAACAGCCGGTCGTTCGGCGGGTTCTGGCAACACATGCTGGTGGCGGAAGGAGCGGTCGAAGCGGCACTGGATTGGACGTCGAAGGCGTGGGACCTGGCTCCGCTCATCTTGATTGTGACCGAGGCGGGCGGTAAGAGCACGTCGTTGAACGGCAATGCGACGATTTATGAGAAAAGTTTGCTGAGCACGAACGGAAAGATTCACGACGAGGCACTCGCCGTTTTGCGGTAGTACCTATGGACAAGACATCACAGGCACAAAAAGCGGCGCTGCTTAAGAAACTGCACGACGGGCCAAGGATTTTGGTTTTGGCAAACGCCTGGGACGCGATCAGCGCGCGGATTGTGGAGGAAATTGGTTTTTCGGCCGTGGCTACCACCAGTGCGGGAGTGGCCGCGACGCTTGGGTATCCGGATGGGCAACGCGTTTCGCGCGATGAAATGCTGAATGTTGTGATGCGAATCGCGAGAGCAGTGCAACTACCCGTGACGGCGGATATGGAAGCCGGTTACGGGGGGACCCCGGTGGAGATGGCGGAGACGGCGCGGGAACTTATCCGAGCGGGAGCCGTGGGGCTGAATTTGGAAGACATGACGGGCGACGACGAGAGTTCACAGGTGGATTTGCCGCTGCAGGTGGAGAAAATTCGCGCGATTCGAGAAGCGTCGGCGGCTGCGGGAGTGCCGCTGGTGATCAATGCGCGGACCGACATTTATCTGACGCCGATTGGTCCGGCGGAAACACGCTTCGAACGAACGGTGGAGCGGCTGCGCGCTTATGCGAAAGCGGGAGCGGACTGTGTTTTTTCTCCGGCAGTGAAAGACGCGGAGACCATTGCGAAGCTGGTGAAGGCGGTGGAAGCGCCGCTGAACATTCTGCTGATGCCCGGCGTGCCAAATCTGAATGAGTTGGAAAGACTCGGCGTGGCCCGGGCCAGCATCGGATCCGGACTGATGCGAGCAACGCTCGGGACCACGCGGAAAATTGCCAAAGCGATGCTTGAGCGGCGCGACGATTGGGCGCTGTTCGCCGAGGCCTTGCCTTATGCCGAAGTGAATCGCCTGCTGGGACGCGGTTAAGGCATGCGTGTGAACTCCGAGGCGGCGCTGCGCGTCCTAAACGAAGAAATAATAGCGTGCCGAAAGTGCGCGCGGCTTGTTAAGCACCGCGAAAAAATGGCTCGCGAGAGGCGGCGCGCATACCGCGACTGGACGTACTGGGCCAAAGGGGTGCCGGGATTCGGCGATCCGCACGCTGAACTATTCTTGCTGGGGCTGGCTCCCGGCGCTCACGGTTCGAATCGCACGGGCCGGATGTTCACCGGCGACCGTTCCGGGGACTTTTTGTACGCGGCGCTGCACAAAGCCGGATTCGCAAATCAGCCGAACTGTTCGCATCGCGACGACGGCCTGGAACTGAAGAATGTTTACATTTCCGCAGCCGCTCGATGCGCTCCACCGGACAACAAGCCGCAGCCCAGCGAACTTGCAAATTGCCGGGAGTATCTGGAACGTGAACTAAAAATCGTTCAGCCGAAAGTCATACTCGCACTCGGCAAAATCGCCTGGGACACCTATCTGAGCATCCTGAAGGATCAGGGAGTGATTGAGTCGCGCACGGGATACATGTTTGCTCATGGCGCAGAAGCGAAACTGCCGGCGGGCCGGCCGCTCCTGATGGGCGTTTACCACCCCAGCCAGCAGAACACGCAGACTGGCAAACTTACTCCGGTGATGTACGCAAAAGTGCTGAATCACATCCGGAAGGTGTTGAGAGGCGATTCGAAGGGTAAAGGCTGACTACCAGGTATAACCGACTCGGCGCCCGAGGTCTTTATAACGCGGATCAGAACGTAGAGAGTTGTAACAGCGACGGATCCGAAGGGCAGTCATTTCATCCGCGTTTTCCTGATAAGCCTTTTCCAGCTATTCAAATGCGTGGTCCTTGTCGCCAAGGAACGCACGCTCTTCGGCGACGAAGAGCTCGACAATGCGATTAGCCGCAGGCTTAGAGCCGGATTGTTTGTAAATGGGTTGAACTTCGGCTACCAGGGCCAGATCCTCCTGCCTGTCGTTGAGCGTGGCGTTCTTCTTCAACGCATCGAGGCAGAGATTATAATGGCCCTGGTAGCGATACAGGGTGGCAAAATCACCTTAGTTCCCGCGAAGTTCTGATCCATGCCGATGGTTTTGTTCAACTGAGCGAGTGCTTCGTCGTCGCGGCGGGCGTTCATCAGAACCTGACCGAGGTTGTCGTTGAATTTCAGGTTAAGGGATCAAGTTCGACCGCACGGCGAACCTCGCGAAGGTTCCTGGTCCGAGCCAGCGCCTTTCCGCGGCTTCTTTCATTTTGGGCAGGCACTCCTTTTCGGGATGGGTGCGTATTCGCTAACCACGGCCCATTAATTGGCAATGCCGACGTAAGGTGACAGAAAGGGCTGGCGTAGTGCCAGAACGCGGCGACACTCTTTTGAGATTCGTGGTGCAGGCTGCAGAGTTTGGGCGAGGCAACTTCTTGAATTGGCAGAACCTTGCGACGCCCGGCGGGTTAAAGATGGGTCTTTTAGTTGCATTTACGAGTGCGGCAAGCTTGGAGGCAGTTATGACCTGGAAGCTTTCCCAGTGGCGATGGGCAACAATTTCGGCGGCAGCAATCGGATTGGCGGGAATGGCGCTGCAAGCAGCTCGCGCTCAAGAACCACAGGAAGACAACCGGCCACCGGTCACTTCCGTAGATCACATCCCGCAAGAAGCGCGGGAAAATCCGCAGCCAAATACGCGCGCCACCTATCCCGCAGACGGGCGTCAGCAAGCGGGGCTTCCATTAGAAGCCTATGCCGTGGTCCCCGGTACGCGCGTCCTGGTGCGACTGGAAAGTGAACTGGACACGGGCGTTACCAAGCAGGGGGCGCAATTCAGAGTACGAACGCTGGAACCTTTGGAAGCGGGCAGCGGGATCTATCTTCCGGCGGGCGCGCAAATCACCGGCCACGTGAGCCGCGTCGATCCGGCTGGAGTGGCGGGCCGCGCGAAAATCTGGCTGGTGTTCGACGAGATCCGCACCAGATTCGGTCTTCTCCCGATTGTCGCCGATGTCGTGGGAGTGCCGGGCGACCACAGCGTAAAAATGACGCCGGAGAAGGAAGGCATGCTGGAGAGCAAGACCAGCACGCAGCAAGCCTCCGGGCAAGCCGCGGCTGAAGGCGCCGGCAAGGGCGCAATCCGCGGAATCAAGGACAAGAACGCGAAAGAAGCGGCGGAATACGCGGCCGTAGCGGCGCTGGAAGCGTATCTAATGGAAGCCGGCCGCGGACACGAAATGAATTTGCCAAAAGGTGCCAAGCTCGAACTGGAACTCGAGCGAGCGTTGTACCTGGTTAGAGAATAAGCGTTGGTCGAGACGCGCATTCCAAGGGCGTTTGCGTTCTTCGTTCAGGATCAGCGGAATTTCGATTGAAGGTGCCGCACTCCCTCACTGAAGCTTTCATGCTTCCCGCGTTGATGTCACTATGGTTCGCAGCTCAACTGGTTCTCTCCTTTGCAGCCCGTCAAAGGTATTGATAGATTGGGATGGTCCAGCCGGAAGCGAAATCTGCGAAAATACGTGTGGGCTCAGGAGCGAGGTAGGCCGAATGGACGACAAGAAGGCGGCAGTGCGTGCGGTGGAAACCGGTGAGCGCAAGGACCGTGTGCTCATCGTCGAAGACGAGGAAAACGCACGCAAGGGTTACGAGCAACTGCTGCAACGCTGGGGTTGCGACGTACTCGGCGTGGGCTCCGCAGAAGACGCCCTGGCGAGATTTGCCAGCTTTCAACCGGATACGCTCATTGCGGACGTCGAACTGCCCGGAATGAACGGCTTGGATTTGTTGGGGCATCTGGGAACTGAACTGACGGATGTTCCCGCAATTATCATCACCGGCAAAGGGAGTGAAGAGCGGGCCGTGGCGGCCATTGAGGCCGGAGCGTTCTGGTACATCGAAAAGCCGCTGAAGGGGCCGGTGCTGCGGGCGCTGTTGGATCGGGCATTGGGCAAAGCGCGCGACGCCAGGCAACTTGTAGTGTTGCAGCGGCAGTTGCGTGAGGCAGGGCGGCTAGGCGATCTGGTGGGGGCTTCGCGCCCGATGCAGGAAGTGATGCGGATCGTGGAAATGGCGGCTCCGAGTTCGGCATCGGTGCTGATAACGGGCGAGACGGGTTCAGGCAAGGAGATTGTAGCGCGCACGGTGCACAAGTTGTCGCCGCGAGCGGGCGGTCCGTTCGTCGCGATCAATTGTTCGGCGATTCCGGAGTCGCTGATGGAAAGCGAAATCTTCGGCCACGAGCGCGGTGCTTTCACGGGAGCTGCGGAACGTCGCATCGGCTGCTTTGAGCTGGCAGACGGCGGCACACTACTGTTGGATGAAATCGGCGAAATGCCTGCCCCTACGCAAGCCAAATTGCTGCGTGTGTTGGAGGACCGCAAAGTCCGTCGCCTTGGCAGTAAGACAGAGACTCCTGTGGACGTGCGCGTGGTGGCGGCGACCAACAAGGATCCCGAGCAAGCAGTGGGCAGCGGCCACTTGCGCCAGGACCTATACTTCCGGCTAAATGTGTTTCACATCAATTTGCCGCCGTTGCGCGAGCACAAGGAAGATATCCCGCTCCTGACGGAGCACATTCTGCGCGACATCAACGTCAAGCACAGCAAGAGTGTCAAGGGCGTGGGCGCGGAAGTGATGGATATTTTCATGAGCCACACTTGGCCCGGCAACATTCGCGAACTACGCAATGTACTGGAACGCTCGGCGATCATGTGCGAAAGAGACCTGATCACGCGGGCTTGCCTGCCCGGTGAATTTGGCAAGTCCCAGGCCAAGAGCCCTAGCGACTTAGGTGCCATCAAGTTTCCGGTGGGTACCACGGTGGATGCGATGGAGCGCGAATTGATCCTGCAAACACTCGCAGCCACCAGCAACAACAAAACGCGTGCTGCAGAACTGCTCGGCATCAGCTTGAAGACCCTGCACAATAAATTGAAGGAGTACGGCGGCGAAAAGGCCGAAGGGGAGTAAACCGCGTCAATGCAGCTGCGGCTTCGCACCAAGCTTACGCTGGTGATGACCGGGCTCGTATTTCTGGTCGTCGTTGTGCTTTCCGCCGTGTTCATGGCGCGGCTCACCAGTCAGGTCATTCACGAAACCAATGACCGCGCGAACGAACTGGCGCAACAAAGCTTCCAGCAAGCCAAACACGCTCTGGAAGACGCCAAGGAGGCCGGGCTGCGGCCCGCTTCTAACAGCCCGGAAGACCGCCACCAATACGTCAAGCAGGCGTTCGAAACCAACGAAGGCCTGCTGACGGCTCTGCAGTCTCCCCTGGGAATCAACAAATCGATCTACGAAATTTCCATCGTCGATCGCGCTAGCCTGATCCTGGCTTCAAGCGATCCCAAGCTCGCGGGAACCATCGCGCCTTCACGGCCGCCCTTCGAACAACTCGATCGCAGCAATTTCCTGCGCCAGATCAAAGTGCTATATGGCCCGCAACGCGTCTTTGAGTCCTCCTTCGCGTTCAAGATGGGCGGTGAACCGTTTGGCGACGTGCGCGTTGGCATTTCTGTGCCGCTACTTCGCGAGGCTATTGCTCCCGGCCTTCGCACATCGGCGACGATTGCCCTAGTTGCGCTACTTGTTGCCACCGGGTTAGCAATGGTCGTTACCGGCGCGACGCTGGCGCCCTTGCGCGATATTTCCGCGCAACTGGATCGGATTTCCGCGGGCCAATTCGACATCCCACCAGCCGAGCCGAAAAGCTTTACAGTTTTTTCCGGCTTCGGCGGATTTGCCAGCGGAGGCGACGAATTGGGCCTGGTCAGCCGAAAAATCACCCAAGTCGGCCAACAGTTACGCGGCGTTCACGAAATTTTCAGCACCATGCGCGAGAATCTCAACTCGGTCATGGCCGGACTGGAGGATGGGCTTCTGCTTTTTACTCGCGATGCGCGTGCGGTGATGGTCAGCCCAGCCGCCGAAAAATTTCTCGGAGCGCCTGCCGGGCAGTTTTTGGGCCGTCGCGTGACGGAAATCTTTCCGGCGGGTCATGCCTTGCGACAGGCGCTGCATCTGGAAGGCGACGAACTCCGCGAAACGGCTTCAGAGACGGAGCTGCAAACCGTGGATGGCACCAAACGCGTCGGAGTGAGCGTGCAGGCAATCCAAGAAAACGGTGAGCAGATGGGAGCGCTGGTCACTTTGCGTGACCTGGATTCGCTCGAGAGCATCAATACTCAGTTGCAGGTGAGCGAACGCTTGGCGGCGCTCGGAAAAATTACGGCAGGTGTTGCACATGAAGTTAAGAACCCCCTCAACTCCATGCGTCTGTGGCTGGAAAATCTGAAAGAGTCTCTGCCGCCGGATCAGGATGCGGCCGCGCAGCAAGCTGTGCAAGTTTTGGACAAGGAAATTGATCGCCTGGATGCTGTGGTAAAGCGCTTTCTGGATTTCACGCGCCCCATCGAGGTGAAGCTTGAATCCACGAACCTCAAGGAGTTGCTCAGCGAAGTGATGAGCGTGGCGCAGCCGCAACTTCAGAAAGCTCGCGTGACGGTCGAGGAGTCGTTAGGGGCGACGGTACCGGAAGTCTGGGCCGACCGCGACCTTCTGAAACAAGCAGTGTTAAACCTGGTGTTGAATGCCGTGGAGGCCATGCCGAACGGGGGGGAGCTGCGACTTGCTTTGAAGCGGCGCGGCGAGCTAGCGGAAATCAGTGTGTCCGATACCGGCAAAGGCATCCCTCCCGAGAATCAACAGAAGATTTTTCAATTGTTTTTTACCACCCGGCCCGGTGGAAGCGGAATCGGCCTGGCCACCACGTTTCGTATCGTTCAGCTTCACAATGGTTCCATCGACTTTCAATCGGAGGCTGGCCGCGGCACAACCTTTCGCATCGAACTGCCGCTCGCAGCATGAGACTTACAAATCATTTGCAGTTGCCGCACCCGGCTGAACGATTTTATCGACTACGGTCGATATTTTTGGTTGCGCTCGCGCTGATTTTACAGGGCTGCGCCGAAAAACAGGTTCGCGTCCGGCCGTGGGCTGCGGCCATTGCTATCCGGCCAAACCTCCCCGGTCTCTCGGTGGACACGCAGCTAGAGTCGCTTGCGGCGGCTGCTCCTGACCTTTCTCTCGAACTCCCCTCACTTCCCTCGCCTCTGAGCCTGAACAAGCAGCCAATGCGGCCCCGTGTCCCAGCCCAGTTGGCGCCGGAAGCTGCGGAGTCGCGCAAACCACCGGCGCCTTCGCTGGAACCAGAATTATCTCCGCAAGAAATCGCGGCTGCGCAGCAGCAGCTGAACCAAAGCACCGCCGTCGCCCAGAAAAATCTAGACGCAGCAAAGGGCCGCTCGCTCAATCCAACTCAAGCTGACCTGACATCCAAAGTCACCGCTTTCTTGCAGGAATCGAAGCAGGCTGTCCGGGAAGGCGATTGGACACGCGCGAAGAATCTCGCCAAAAAGGCCGAGGTGCTTTCCCAGGAGTTAGCAGCTTCCCTCTGAGAAACTCGCGTTCAAATTTTTCCTAAAGCGCGGAACACCGCCTGGGTTGCGCTAAACTACGCAGATGAAAACGTTTGACGCGGTCATCGCCGGTGGCGGACTGATCGGCGCGGCAATCGCGCTGGAGTTGTCTCGCGCCGGCCTGCGCGTCGCCGTGTTTGACGCGCGCGAGCCCGGCCACGAAGCATCGTGGGCCAGTGCCGGCATTCTTTCGCCCGCTCCCGAAAATTCCGCCATGATCGCCATGGTGCCGCTGGGGCGCGCCAGCCTCGCCATGTATCCCGACTTCGTCGCATCGGTGGAAGACCTCAGCGGTTTGCCGACCGGCTATCGGGCGAAGGGCACTCTAGAGGCACTGTTCTCGCGCCATGCAAGGCAAGAATTGAACACGATTATCGCGCTGCACCACGGACTCGGTCTGAAAGCGGAAGCTCTCTCCGCGCAAGAAGCCCGCGAATTGGAACCGGCGCTTAGCGGCGAAGTCGAAGCAGCCGTGCTTCGTCCCGACGAAGCTTCGGTGGACAATCGCTGGCTCGCTGCGGCGTTGCTTGAAGCTGCCAAGCGCGACGGCGCTCAAATTTTCGCCGGCTCTCCCGTTCGGTCCATTTGGCGCGAAGGTTCAAGGTGCTGTGGCTTCACTCTCGCCGACGCAAGTGAGATCGCCGCGGGCCACACGATCATCGCCGCGGGATGTTTTTCTTCACAAATCGCCGGAGTGGAGGAATTCGCTCCCGTCCGCCCGGCCAAGGGCCAGATGGTTTCTCTGCGCTGCCCAACCGTCAAAATCGAGCGCGTTCTCTGGTCCGAGCGCGTCTATCTCGTACCCCGCAACGACGGCAGAATTCTGGCCGGCGCCACGGTGGAGCACGTCGGCTTTGACAAAACGGTCACCGCGAGCGGCATTCGCGCCAACCTGGACGGCGCAATTGGACTCGCTCCCGCTCTCGCCACGGCGCACGTCGAAGAAACCTGGGCTGGCCTTCGCCCGGACACGCCAGATCATTTGCCCATTATCGGCTCCGCGGATTTGGATGGGCTGATTCTGGCGACGGGACATTTTCGTAGTGGCGTTTTGCTCACGCCGATCACAGCCAGACTGATCGGCGACTTGGTCCTAGGAAAGGCGCCAAGCATAGACGTGGAACGATTCAGCCCCATGCGCTTCCGCGCAGCGTCAGCTTCGCGAACGACTAGCGTCCACAATTGATTTTTCTATTGTTCTCTCTGCGGCGGGGCCGTAATCGGCTGCGCCTGGCCGGTATTTATAAATTGGACGTAGTTCGAATCGAGAGCCAGCTCGCGCTCCAGAACAATATCCATCGTAGTGCCGCGCGGCAGCTGCGCCTCCGGCCCGCGCGTCAGGAGCACCGCTCCCAATCCAATCAAGCCGCCCACTCCCGCACCAATGCCAGCTCCCTTGCCGCCGCCGGCGATCGCGCCAATCCCTGCTCCGGTCACAGTCGTCGTTGCGACAGTGCCGACGTCTTTGCCCTTGCCGCCCTCGCCGGTAACTTTTCCTTCTGGGTCGGTGGTCTCTTTTCCGCCGGTATCCGCACTGCGCGGCGCCGCCAGCAAATCCACCGTGTAGCCGTTCGGCAAAATCAGCGATTCCAGGCGCATGCGAAATTCACCGTGGCCTTTGATCCGGCCCGGGCGCTTGCTCTCCAGCAACGATCCGCGCAGATAAGATCCCACCGGAATCACAACCTGGTTGTTCTGCGTGACGGGAAACGCCGTGTGGAAATAGAGTGAGTCGCCGGCCCTGGCGCTGCGTGTCGAAATCCCATTTTCCAGCACTACGGCAAGTCGCGTGCCCGGCGGCACAACAAGTTTTCTGCCGGGCGCGCGGGCTGGCGTCGGCGTAGGAGCTACGGCTGCGGGCGCATCCATCTGCGGTCCATCGGGCTGTTGCGCTGCGCGCGCCGCTGCAACCGCCAACGCGCCAAAAGCTGCACCGACCGCGACGCATAGCAGCGCTTTCCTCGCGAAAGCTTCAGCAAATTGCATGGGCTTCCTCCGTTATGGTTCTTCCGATGCGGAGTTTCGGTGGACGGATGCTCCAGCATATCGCCGGACACGATGCCAGCACAATCTGCCGTCATCCGCACAACCCGATTTGACACCACAGCCCCTCCCGGTCAGTCTCAAAGCAAACAATCCTAGGAGACCTTTGCCATGGCTAAGTTGGCATTAATTTATGGAATGAGATTGCTGCCCCTGGACGACCTCGGTGAAGTCAAAGAGGCCACTGTCGTCCTCAAAAACGGCAAGTCCGCCAGAATCACCATGCATTTAATCGAAGGCAGCAAGGAAGAAATCGAGTCTACCTTTCATCAATCGATTGAAGCTTTTTTTGAGATGTATCCCGAAATCTAGCGCCAGTCCGCGGTCGCCGTGCACTGGGAATTTGCCTTAACGGTTCCCGAAATTTTCCGGATCGGCGTTGCGGTCGCCCAGATTGTCGCCGATCAACACAGTCGACTGACCGGTCAACTCGATCCGTTTGCGGCATTTGTGGCAGGCCACCAAATCATCCAGCCGTACCATGTACGAACTGGCCTTGGCGAATTTCGCCCGGTCTTCGGAGCCTGCTCCGCGCGGCAATTCTCTCTTTTTCGTGCAAACTTTCCAGCGCACCGCCGCCGTAAATTCGTTGCGGCAGCTAGGGCAAAGGATTTTTTGCGCCTTGTTTTCTTCCCGTTCGTTGTAAAACCCGCGTGTGTCCATGGTCAGCCGGCGGGAAGCTTCACCGCCTCGCTGATTGTAACAAACTTCAGTCCCAGGTCGCGCCAACGCGGAAGCCAATATTCCAGCGCATTCACCGTATGGCGGCGATCCCCGCCGAGTCCGCGATGCGCCCCGTCATGCAGGCAAATCACGTCTCCCGTGCGGCAACCCGAAGTACGTTCGGCATGTTTCGCGATCGGCTGCATCCGCTTGGCAAGCCACTCGCTCGAGTGCGCCCGCCAGTCCCCTGGCAGCAGCGTCCACAACACAGTTTGCATGCCCAAGTCGCGTGCTGTGCTCACCACCCACGGATTTCGGAACCCATACGGCGGCCGAAAGAATCTTGCACCGCTTCCTGTCGCACAGTGCAGCGCGTCCTGGCACCGTTCCAACTCATCTCGCACCGCGTTCGGCGTCAGCCAAAAAAGGTTTGGATGCGTCTCCGTGTGATTCGCCAGCAGATGGCCGCGCTCGGCGATTTCCTTGGTCAAGGCGCCGCATTGGCGCACAAATCGCCCGATCACAAAAAATGTGGCCTTCACTTGGAACCGGTCGAGGAGATCCAACAGCTTGGGCGTGATCGCCGGGTTCGGCCCATCGTCAAACGTCAGCGCCAGCTGCAGCGGAGATGCAGTACGGCAAATTGTGGCGCCGAACATTTGCGACTTCGGGTGCGCCCCGCCAAACGCCGTGGCCGCGCCGGCCAGGGCGACTGCGGCGGGAACTCCAATCAGCCAGGGGTCCATCTGTTTGACCTATTCCGGTCTGCGCAGCGTTTGCAAGTCGATTCCCAGCTGCTGGCATTTCTTATATAGGTGGCTGCGCTCCAGTCCCAGCGCACGCGCCACATTGGTCATGTGGAAATTGTGGCGGCGTAGCTCGGCCAGCAGTACTTCCCTTTCAAACGCCTCGGTGCGCACAGCCAGCGTCCCATTGGATCCCGCGCTTCCCAGTGCAACCGCGTTGCCAGCCGTTCCGATACTGGCTGGCAGCGCCAACTGCACATCGTCGGCGCTCACTTTTTCGTCTTCCGCCAGCAGCACCAGCCGCTCCACCACATTGCGCAATTCGCGTACGTTGCCCGGCCAGCCATACTTTTGCAGCGCCGCAATCGCCTCCGCGGAAAACTCTTTCTCCTTCCAGCCGTTTTGGGCAGCCACTTGCCGCGCAAAGTGCGCCACTAATTCTGGAAAATCCTCCGAGCGTTCGCGCAGCGGCGGCAGCAGCAGCGGAAAAACATAAACTCGATGAAACAAATCTCGCCGGAACGCATTCTGTGCAGCCAATTCTTCTAGATTGCGATGCGTAGCCACCACCACTCGCACGCTCACCTTGATCGGCGTGTCACCACCAACCCGTTCGACCTCTCCCTCTTCCAAAACGCGCAACAACTTCGCCTGCATCGTCACCGGCATATCGCCAATTTCATCCAGGAACAACGTGCCGCCTTCGGATTGTTCGAATTTTCCGATATGTCTTCCTGCCGCTCCCGTGAACGCGCCTTTTTCGTGGCCGAACAGCTCCGATTCGATCAGCTCCGCAGGCACGGCCGCACAATTCAGTGTGACAAACGGACCATCGTGCCGCTGCGACTTCTCATGAATCGCACGCGCCACCAACTCCTTGCCGGTCCCCGTTTCGCCCAGGATGCACACGCGGGTCTCGCTATTGGCTACTCGATCGATCTGCGCGGTCAACTTTTTCATCGCCGCGCCCGAGCCAACCAGCTGATGCTTCCCCAGCCGCCTTTTCAGTTCGCGGTTCTCATCTTCCAGCCGCGTCAACCGAAGCGCGTTTTCCACGGTAACCAGCAGCTTGTCGGTGGAAAGAGGTTTTTCCAGAAAATCCAGCGCCCCGAGCTTCGTGGCCCGCACCGCCATCTCTATATTTGCTTGGCCGGAAATCAGGATCACCGGCGCCTTCACTCCGGCGTTCTTGATTTCCTCGAGGAACTCCAGCCCGCTTTTCCCCGGCATCACCACGTCGGAGAAGATCAGATCAAACTTTTCGCTGCGCAATAACTCCACCGCGCGGTTTGCGTTGTCGCAAACGGTGGCTTCATGCCCAGCTAGCCGAAATGCGCGCGACAGCGACGCCAGCGTGTTCGCGTCGTCGTCTACCAGCAGCAGTTGAGCTTTTCTTGTCACGATAGTCGGTGGTACGCGGCGGCGCTAATCATTGGCGGCGGCGGTTTCGGGCGTAGTTTGCGGTGGCGGTTGCTCGGCAACCGCCGGCTGAGCCTTTTTGGGCGTCACTGCGGGCTGGCGTTTCGGCAATTCGATGCGGAAAGTTGTGCCGTGGCCTTCTTCGCTCGCCACCGATATGGTTCCCCGGTGGTCGCTGATCACCGATTGCACAATCGCCAGTCCCAGCCCCGTGCCCAACTGTTTGGTCGTGTAATACGGCGTGAACAGCCGCGAACACTCCTCCGGCGTCAGTCCTTTCCCGGTATCGGAAACCTCGATGCGAATGCCGCTCTGCGTTTCGGCCGTCCGGAACGTCAACGTTCCGCCTGCGGGCATTGCGTCCAACGCATTCAGCACCAGGTTTTGAAAGGCCTTGTGCAGTAATTCCGGATCCCCGTCAATTTGCGGCAACCCCTCTTTCAGAAAATACTCCGTCGTAATGGTTGGTTTGCCCACTTCGTGGAATTGCGGTTCGAAAAGCCGCACCGCTCCGCGAATTGCTTCGTTGATTTCCAGCCGCGCGAACTCCGGCGGCGGCATTTTTGAAAAATCGCTGAAACGGTTCACGATCGAATTCAGGTTGGCCAGTTCCGCTTTCAGCGTAGCTGTCGATTCGTTGAATACTTCCAGAAACTGCTCGTGACTCAGTTGCCGCGCGCGCTGCATGTTTTCTACCGTAATCTGCAGCGGAAACAGCGGATTGCGCAGCTCATGCGCCAGACGCCGCGCCAGTTCACGCCAAGCCGCAACACGCTCCGTTTGCACTAAGCGCTCGCGCTGCGTAGACAGCGTCTGCGTCATGTGATTGAAAGCCGCCGCCAGCTGGCCTGTTTCATCCTGTCCACGCAGGTCAATTCGCGTGTGCCAATGCCCTGCCGCCACTTCCCGCGCGCCTTCGGCCAGTTCTTCGATTGGCTTGGTGATGCGCGCCGAAACCCACCAGGTCAGCAGCAATCCAACCAGCATGGCCGCAGCCGCCACAGCCGCCGCCAGCTTCATGACGTGCCGCGTCAAATGCACCAGGTCCGCGCGCGAACTTCCCACCAGCAGCGCTCCCAGCAATTCTCCGTTGCGTCCCGTCAGCGGCAGCGCGTGAAACGTCTCGGCGGACTCCGCGTCATTCGTCCACTGAATCGTTTCCACTAGCGGTCCCGGCTGCTTCTGCATCTGCGTGATCATGGGCGCGAATTTCTCCGCCTGGTCCACCTTGCCTGTCGACGCCATCACATCCGTCGGCGTAAAACTTTGATCCAGATTCAGGTACAGCAGCGCCCGCAAGCCGGCTGGCGCGACGAGCGAGGCCAAGAAATTTTCGTCCAGCCGCCGCCCGCCGACCGTATAAAAAGGCCTGGCCACATTCGGCTGCGTCCGCACCGCTGTCAGCGAGACGGCCACTTCGTTCGGCAACTCCACGCGGCGCAGAAACGCTTCCGAGCCGTTCCAGTCTTTGCCGCCGGTCACCCAGGTTTCCTTGTAGCCGACTCGCGCGGGATACTCGGCCGAAGAAATCAGCGTCCCATCGGCAATTACAAACTCCATGAAGTCCAGACCATGTTCTTGCGCGGCGCCCGACGCGTCGCGCACATAGAGTGACTGGTCCGGATCAGGCTTGGTCTGATCGATCGCCATTTTCAGCGTTACATCGGCGTTGGTGACATTCTCCACTTGCCGAGCCACGATCTCGCGTTGCTGCGCAAGTTCTTTCTGGAATTGCGCCACCAGCGCGGTGGTCCGCTGCGCGTCCATCTCTTCGTACGCCGATCGCGTGTAGTGGGTGACGCTGTACGTCACCGCCGATACCGAAGCCAGCACCGTCACCAGAAACAGCAAAAACAATTTTGTGCGGAAGCTCATGGCTTCGCTCCCACCGGCGCTTTTTTCGCGGCGCCCCGCGCGGCGTTAGCCCCTTCTCCTTGCTCCAGCCACACGTCCGCGAGCCGCCATTCACCCCATGGCGCCGGCGCCCAATTGCGCACTCGCGTGTCCACCGCCGCAAAATCCGGCACGGCCACCAACGGCAAAAGATTCTTCTGGTCCATCATTTTTCTTTCCCAAGCATAGCGCGCATCCGCGTCCGCGGGCACAGCGCTTTCCGCGGTCTGTCGCAGCGCTCCCGCCACGTCATCCAGCGCCGTCCTCGGCGAAAGCGAAGTGTATCGCCACGCGATCAGCTGAGCTTCGCTCTCACTCTTCGATCCGCTTCCATCGCCAGCGGGCCGAGTGCTCCCCTTCACCGTTTGCAGCGTCAAACCTGCGGCTCGTGCATCCACTACCACTCGCTCCGCGATCAGCTTGGATAACTCGCTATTTCCGTCCATGCTGATCCGCAGCGCCTGCGCTGCCCCCGGCGCGCTCGCCGCCATCATCTTTCGCAACTCTTTCGCGTGTTGCAGATTGCTCTCCGTGTCGAAGAGAAAAGCATATCCTGAGAGCCACTGCGGCAAAAAGGAACCTGCCGCCTCCGCTTGCTTCTGCAGCAACACGCGGGCCATGGCTCCGCGGTCCACCGAAAGGCCGATCGCCTCCCGCAGCCGCTGCTCGCTTTCTCCCCTGGCGTCTCCCGAGAACCGCAGCGCGTACAGCGTCAGCGGCGCCGATGCCCAGCACTTCAGGTTTGTCCGCTGCGCCCGCAGTGACGTCTCCGCTGAAAGCTCGCTCAAATCGGTCTTTCCCAACTGCAGATCCAGCAGCGCCTTGAGTGGCGGCACGCCCAGCGTCACCTCGACCGCATCCAGATACGGCCGGCCGCCCCAGCAGTTCTCGTTCGAACGAAATCGCAACCGCTGCGTCTGCGCCGCGCCGCTGGCATTGGCGCCGTCGCCATCCCGGAGGCCCGCCGAAACACTTTCCAAAACAAATGGCCCTGTACCTTTCAGCAATCCGCCGCCGTTGTCCTTGTAAATGAAGTAGGCGCCCGACGCCATCCGCTCCAGCAAATCTTCCGCTGGCGCCGCGGACTGAATCGCAATTCCCCCGCTCGTCGCCGCCACTTGCATTCCACGCGGCAGCAGTGGCTGCAATGCCGCCACTACGTCGCCCGGCGTCAGCAGCGTCCCGTCCGAAAACTTCACGCCCTGCCGCAACGTGAACTGCCACCGTTTCGCCGCCGCGTCGCGACTCCACTCGGTCGCCAATTGCGGCTGAAATCTTCCGTAGTTATCCAGCGTCACCAGCCTGTCGTACACCAGCTCCGCCAGCCGCTGGTTGGCCGCAAAATCGCTCGACCCGGTCTTCCATTTTGTAGGATTCAAATTCGCCGTAGCCGCCCGCAGTTCCACACGCAACACGCCGCCATACTGCGGCCGCACCGCCCCAAATCCCGGCAGTGCCGCAAAACACAGCACCGCTCCGAAAAGGCGCAACCCCTTAATTGCCGCACGCCAGCGCAACGCGATACACCTCATAATTCCCGCTGCTCAAATTTCGTGCGACCGCTGTCGCAGTTCCTGCGCTGTCGCCTGCGCTGACCGAAATTACCGGACCTGCAAACCCCAATTCCGCGGCCGCAGCTTCCCTCGCTGCCCCCGCGCTGCGCAGCAGCAAGCGATCTTCTTCGGTCCAATCCACTCCGTCGCTCTTCAGCCACCACGTCTGCGCGCCGCAACTTGGCAGCGCCAGCAATCTGCCGCCTGGCCACTCCGTCGTCACATTCGCGCACCCCACTTGAGCCGAATCGTCCGTCACATCGGCTTCGCACCGCCGACCTGGCAGCAACACTGCCACTCGCCCGTTCGATTCCGTCGCAACAATCAATTGCCCGCGCGCTGAACGTTGCGCCTGCCGCGGCTCCGGCAACATTTTTATATTTTTCAATTTCCAGTTCCCAGGCCCGCCGCCATAAACCAGTAAGTTCTCTTCCGCCAGCACCACCAAGCGACTTCCGCCATCCGCACCAGCCGGAAGCAAAGCGGCACTCAGAATTCTTGTCTCCTGCTGCCACAACAATTCTTTTTCCAGTCGCACGCTGTTTCCCGGACTCGCGTCGATTCCCGCCGCGGACCGCGTCACCTCTTCGATGGCCACGCTCGTACTGCCCTCGCCTGGCACGGTCGCCGTAAACACAATTTGCGTCGGCGTTTGCTCAATCGCCACGCGCAGCGCCGGCGCCGTTTCGCCCTGCGCCAATCGCACTTGCGCCGCTTCTATCTGCGCGGCAAACGCCACGCGCAACCGTTCGGCGCGTTGTTCCGACAGTGCAGAGTGGTTCGTCCACAGCAGCGACATGCGCCTCTCGTGCGGCAACGCCGCAGCCCTTTTCGCCAGCCGCTCCACGCCGTCTTCCAGCGCGTCGGGTTGCGCCGCCACCGGTATGGTCGTCGTCAAATTGAAAAGGGAAAAGAATGCTGCGCAGGCAACTGCCGCCAGCGGAACGCGTGGAACCGATCTCTTGTGCACGGGAGTGAAGCGACATCTTAGCACGTCCCTCCGCAAGGACGCGGGGCGCGCCGCGCTTCAGCCCTGAACTTGCCACGGCCGCCCCGCCCCATTTCCACGCCGCGAACCCCTTGCTCTAGGTCGCTGCGCCGGAATCCTTCGCGCCAAATCATTCGTGAATCTGGATTTCCGTCGTCGTCGGCACCCACACTAGCGCATCCGCGTCGCCGGCAATCGGCAGCAACCATTCGAACCGTTCTACGGTCACGCTGTACGTCGCCCGCCCATCCAGTGGCGTCCATTCGAACGCCATCTTTTTCGCCCCGTTGCCGCCGCCCGAGCTCTCACCGATATTGACCGTAGTCAGCTGCACCGCATCGTCCACAAAATCCACAGCAAGGCGCTGCAACTCTTCCGCCGCCACGAGCCGCGCGTCCTTGCACCAATCTTCATGGCCAGCCGCAACCCACCTCTGCAAATTCTCGATCTCCGCCCGATCCGCCGCACGGTAACTCACGACCCGCGTCTCATCTCCAGATTTCGCTGCCGCAGCCACCGGCGCGACACACAATGCTCCCGTCAGCACAATCACTAAACTCGTCGAACACACGACTCCGGCGATCTTTAGAATTTCTTTTCTTGGGTTTCTGCTATTCATGACGCCTCTACTCTCGCTGTTTCGTATTTTCAAATTTCGAATTTCGATTTTCCGCCTTCACACCGGCCGAGTGGCGCGCGGCGCGAAACTGGACTTGACGGTGACCGTGGCCGATCCGGCGAAGCGCGGCGGTGCTTTCACTCGTGGCCATTTCTCCCATCCTTCCAGCTCCGCGCGACGCGCCACCCACAGGGGTTTTGGCCGGCGCTCTCGCGCGAACTCAGCGTCCAGGGATTGCACCTGCACACCCTGCTCGCCCTAGTCCACACGAATCTGTTTTCGCTCTTCCCGTTTTCGATTTGCCCTTTTCCATTTTCTTCCTCACGGCTTGCGCCCATTCCTCTTCTGCGCCGCCAAATTCGTGCCCTGCGCCGAATCGCCGCCCGCTTCTTCATCGCCCGAACCCGCCCCCACCGGCACTCCGTTGAACGCCGACCGGAACACGTCATTCGCGAAGAAATTTTTCCCATCGACCGGCACCATCATGATTTGCAGTTTGTCGCTCAGCCGCTCCGCAATAATTTTCTGGATCAGCATCGGATTCTGCTTCAGCACCGCAGCCTCATACTTCATCCGCTCCGAATCCGCTGCCGCCGTCACCCGTATGCGATTGGCCTCCGCCTCGGAAGTCACCCGAATCCGATTAGCCTCCGCATCGGCGAGATTTCTCTGCCGCTCGATTTCCGCTTTACTGTCAATGATCTTGGCCTGTGCCGCCGCTTCTGCGTTTTGCAGAGTAGCTTCTTTGCGCGCTTCTGCTTCCAGCTTCGATTGCTCAATCTGCTTCTGTTTCAACGGCAGCGTGTACTGCATCGAATCCGACTGCGCCTTCGCCTGCAGCACCGTCACCTGCGCCTGCGCTTCAGCTTGTTTCACGTCGCGCGCCTTCTGCGCTTCCGCCTCCAGCTCCGCAATCTTCACTTCCTTGGCCTTGATTTCCTGCTCCGTACCCAGCCGTTCGTTTTCCTGCTCCTTCAACAAAAGTCCTTCCAATCCTTTCGCGTACTCTTCCGGCAGCTTGATGTCCCGCAGCACCACTTCGCGCACCAGAATGCCGTCACTCTCCAGCCGCGTCTTGATCGCCTCCGCAGCCTTCGAACGCAGCTCCTCGCGCTTCACAGCAAAAATTTCTCGGGTGATGTAGTTCGGTGCCAACGACCGGTAGGTTGAAGCCACTACCGGCGCCACCACTTCTCCGCCAATGTCTTCCGGCAAATTTGCGTGAATAAAATCCAGCCGCCGCGGATCGATCCGGTATCTCACAGCCACCGCAATGCCGATGTTCAAGCCCTCGCGTGCTTGTACCGTCAACAATTCTTTCGCGCCTTTCACACCTTCCGTGGTCGCCGTCAGATACACCTGTTCCCGCGTGTCATACAGCGCCACGCTGTCGACGAGCGGCGTAACCAGGTGCACGCCGGGATACAACGTACCTGGCCGCACTCCCCAAATTTGGCTGACGCGCACTCCCGCGCTTCCGTCCGGAACCACCGCGATACTTTTCGCGATCAGCACCGGCACCAGCGCGACCACCGCCAATTGCACCGCGCGCTGCCACCGCACCGGCCCGAAAGGGCCCGCTGGCAAAAAAGTTGTCGTGCCCACCCCACCTTCCTCTTCGCTCTTTCTCTTCAGCAGCCGCCGCAGTTGCGACGCCACGTACACGTCGTACACCACCAGCGCGCCCGCACTCCCAAACAAGCCCAGCCCCAGAATCACCAGCAACCACTTCAGTGCCACCATCGCCGCTCTCCTTTTCTTCCGTCTGTGTGGCGGCCACCTTTAGGTGGCCCCTTCGTTTCTGTCTACCGGTGCAACGCGAATCCCCTCACGACTGCCCGAGTCCCGTGCACCAGCTCCAACCGCTGCCTCGCAGGCCTCGCTGCCGGCTGCATCAACCGAAACGCTCCGTGCAGAAACGCCCAAGCCATCCCAAATGCCGCCGCAGCCGCCAAAACCGTCGCCGCCGTCAAAATCGCCAACTGTGCCATCGCGTCCATGTCTGCCTCCCACCCTACGCAGACACACCAATGCACCGCGCCCGCCATCCCCATTCCATTGAAGCGATTGAACTTACAGGAAAGTACAGCCGCAACCGACGTGGCCCCTGGAGACACTTCGTGTCACGCAAGACGCAGCCGGCCGACGCTGCACTATTGGGCTTTAAGGTGCGGGTTTTCCATGAAAATGAACCGTAGCTTTTCTAGGATATGGTCAGATCAAAACCAGTCGTAAGTCACCAGTCACTATTCCTCAGTCCGGCCGCCCAATCTCCCAATGATGCCCATACGGATCCACCAGCCGCCCGAGCCGCCACCCATAGTCATTCTTCACCGGCACTACCACCTTCGCACCCGCCTTCACTGCCCGCGCAAACGCCGCATCCGGATCGCTCACAATCATCACCATTCGCACCGTCCCGCCTCCCAGCGTTTCCGGACTGAAATTCAAATGTTCCGGCGACTCATCCGCCAACCAGAACTCCGCTCCTTCGACGGCTAGCCGCGCCACCACGCTCCCGCCATTCTCAATCTTGAACAATTCCTCCGCCCCAAACGCCGCCTTATAAAACTCCAGCGCCTTCACCCCATTCCGTACCGACAGCATCGGTGCAATCGAAGTCTTCACCGCAGCTTTCGCGCTCTTTGTTCCTTCGCTCATGCGAACCTCCAGCTTTCAGATTCGCGGGAGTTTACCACCGCCACGCGGCCGCCTGTGTCAACATTGCGTTCCCCCGCCGAGCAGCTATTGCCCGGTTGTCCCCGTTTAAATACGTTCGCTCTATCGCTGCGCTATCGGCATCCGCTACGCTGTGCCTGTGTTGCTTCCCTTCCGCCGTTTAGCTCATTTAACAGAGGACCAGCCCGAGATCACAGATCTCATCGTCTCGCACGACCCAGGGACGCTGGAACGTCTTCCGGTCCGCAAAGAGTCGGTTCTCGATACATTCGGGAGCTTCCAAAATCGTCAGGCCATGGCGGCCGTTCGCGCAATCCCAGACCACAACGGTTTCCTGGATCGCGTAGCTGTCGATCGTCTTCTGCTCACCGTCCATTGGGAAATGCAGCGCCTCGCAGAAGAATTCTTCCACGGTCACCGCGTTTCCGAACTCTTGGGCACTGTAATCTCCGCTCTGCGAGCGCAAGGTTTTCAAGGTCCCGTACGCGTGGTCGATGTCGGCTGCGGCATCGGCTATGTCATTCGCTGGTTGGCCGCGCGCACCACACTTCCGTCGCAAGAAATCGAACTTGCCGGTGTGGACCTGAACTCCACTCTCATCCGCGAAGCGGCTCGTCTCGCTGCTGCGGAGAATCTTCCCTGCCGTTTTCTGCATGGCGACGCGTTTTCCTCCGCGCATGCCGCGCACATCTATCTTTCCACCGGCTTCGTGCACCACTTTCGCGCCGGCGCCCTCGACCAACTGCTAGGGCGTCATGACCTGCCGGACACCGCGGCCTTCCTTCACTATGACTTTCGCCCCTGGCGCCTCGCACCGCATGGTTCCTGGTTCTTTCACGCCCTCCGCATGCGCACCGCAATCGCCCGCCACGATGACGTTCTCTCCACGGTTCGCGCCTACAGCGGCGATTCCCTCATTCGCGCGTCGCGCACTGCACTTCCATCTTTTTCTTCGGGAATTTATGGAGCCAACATCTGGGGCACCCCGCTCCCCCGCGTTTTTCACACTTTGTTGGGCCTGCGCCGCAACCTCTTGCCAGTTTTTAGAAATTTTCTTGGGGTGCGCGCCGGCGGATTGGGCGAAATGTTATGACCCTGCTGATTCTCTATCTGCTGGCCAGTCTTGACGGATTGCTGTGCGGCTGCCGCACCGCGATGGGCCGCTGCCCGCTCATCCGCCTTCGGCCCTACTACGTTGCAGCACTTTTACGGGGGTTCTTGGCCGCTCAGGTCGCCAGCCTGATTGCGATCATCGCGCTGGTTCTCGTGTTCCTGCTCACAGCGCACCGCGGCGAACTCCGCGGTGATCTGGAGATCGCTGCCCGCCGCATGCTATGGATCTTTCTCCCGTATGCCGCAACCGTTTTGTCTTCGCTCGCCCTGCGCTTGCTATCATCGACCGACATTCGCAGCGCCAGCAGCGTTTTCCTGCTCGGCCCACTGACCGCCATCCGCCCGGTACTCATGACCGCCGGCGTTCTCTTCGGAATCTACTCCGCGCGCCTCTGGGAAACTCGCCTCCCCGGCCTCATCGTCCTCGCCCTCATGCTCGCCGTAGAACTCGTCCTCAATCGCCTCTGTTCCCGCCGCCAGTCCCTGCAGATTCAGACCCTCGTTTAATCAGCGAGCTCCAGCGCCTTCACCCCATTCCGCGCCGACCACATCGGCGCTATAGCCATCTTCAAATTTGATATATCGGCCTCCTCACGTAGCGCCACCCTTTAGGGTGGCATCTTCTCTTCTGCGAGCCGCCCTTGCTCCCACCAACGCAACACGCGCAGCGCCCGCAACGTGTTCCACCGGCTCGGTTCACCAACCGACTCGCTGCAAGCCACGCCCAGCGCCTCGTCATACGCGCGATCAAGGAGCCACCGACCGTCCGCCTGCCGCTTACTCTCAACCAAAAGCACGGCCTCGCCCATACGCGCGTCCGGCCCAACACCGTTTTCGACACCAGAGCTCCTGAAATAATCGAGTGCACGCAAAACGTCGTAATGGTAGCGGGGAGGAAAGGCAAGCTCCAGGAACTCCGGATTGGCGACCTCACCGGTAGACCGACGCCGGAAGAGGCCCCGCTCGAGCAGGTACTCCTCACCGCGCCTTCGCGCAACGGTAACCTCCGGCGCTGAGCCGACGGCACGCTCGTACTCAAGCAGTCCCTCCAGCACACAGATCGTCGTGTGGTAAGACGAGCGCGCACTGTTCGGCGCTTCGCAGTTCCAACCGCCGTCATCAAGTTGCTCGGCCACCAGACGTCGCGCCAGGCTGTCCGTCGCGTGCCCGAAGTACGCCCCCAGCGCCAGCACGCCCCCGTTGATGCACGGCTCCACTTCGCCCTCAAAAAACCGGTTCCCGCCGGTTTCCTCTGGACGCAAGTTCCAGCAACCGCCGTTATCGTTCCACCGCAAGCTTGTCTCGAGCCTTGCCACTGCCCGCGTGATGGCAGCGTCAGTGCGATCCACACCAGTCGCCCGCAACAGCTGCAACGTGAAAAGCGTGGTCAACCAGGCTGGAGCATTAGCCCGGCGCCACGAGCCGTCCGCTTCCTGGCGAGCAAGAATTTCAGCGCCCAGCCCTTCGCGCGCGACGCGCACGCGCTCCTTAGCGACGGCCCCTGGCGAAGCGTCAGTTAGATCGTGCAGCGCCTGCCAGCGTATCGACGGCTCCGACTGCAGCAGCCAACCAATTGCGTTCACAAGGGTGTCCTCGCCGCTATCTTACCTCGGCCCCGTCTCCGGCCTTGACCACACGTTTCGGCGCGCTCTATGATTCGTTCTCGTTCCCCGTGGGGCACATCGGCTTCTTGGCCGAAAGGGCTAGGCCCACCCGCTGAAACCTCAGCAGGAGTGCGCCTATGCCGACCATCGAAACCTACCGCAAACAAGCCAAACAACTTCTTCGCTGGCATCGCGAAAAAAACTATTCCATGGGCGAGTGGGTGCGTAAGCTCGAACGCTTTCGGTCCTTCACCGACAACCAAGTATTAGCTCTCAAGCTCACTCTGACCCTCGCGCAGGAGATCGTCGCCGTGGATGCCGGATATGCGACTTGGGCCGAACTGAAATCGGCATCCGCCGGAGCCGGCAAGACTCCGCGGAATCGTTCCGGCCCGCCGTTGTTAAAGAAGGTCATACCGATCCTGCTCGTGCGCAATGTTCCGGCATGCGCCGCCTTCTTCGAGCAGAAGCTCGGTTTCAAGATCGACTTCCTTCATGGCCTTCCCCCTTTTTACGGCGCGGTATCACGAGATGGTGTCCGTCTGCATTTGCGTTTTGTTAGACAGCCGCGTTTCGCAGAGATTGCTTCGGCGGAAACCTCTCTGATCTGCGCTTCCATCGAAGTGTCGAACGTCCACGCACTATTCGAAGAGTTCAAGGGACGCGGCGTTGAGTTCGTGCAAACCCTCAGCAAACATCCCTGGGGCGGAACCGATTTTCACGTCCGGGATCCTGACGGCAACGTCATTTCCTTTGTCACCTACGGACTAGCGGCAGGTTAACGGCCAGAGCAGCCGTTCCCTACTCCGCGTCAAGGAAACTGGGAATTCCGCCGCAGACGGAACGTTTCCCGTGCAGATGTCCGGGCATTACGTCTCTCGATCTCTAGCAGCGGTAGGAGTCCGACTTGGGAAACGGAGCGAGGTAGCCAGCTGCATTGTGTCAACGCGAAAACCGCCCTGCTCAACCAGTGCGGGAATGTTGCGAGTCACATGGCAAGCTTGGAAGGCCCACGTGAAAAACAGGCTCCGTGCGCACGGAACACGCCGTCACCGCGCCTCCAGCCTCACCCGAATCCCGTTCCGCGGCCGCATCGTGATCGACGCCAGCGGCGTCAC